>ERZ772917.1989-NODE-1989-length-10745-cov-6.668195_pt1 | contig 10745 bp, 21 predicted proteins | sample MGYA00511187_ERZ772917 | MGnify/ENA primary metagenome ERZ772917 (study PRJEB29015, sample SAMEA2737925) | human oral metagenome | biome: human oral; feature: human-associated habitat; material: dental | place: China | collected 2012 ... | reverse complement strand
AAATAATGAGCATTAAAGCTTATCGTCCTACCACTCCTGCTCAGCGTCAGAAGACTACCCAAGATTTCGATCAAATCACTACTCGAAAACCCTTGAAGTCTCTCCTAAAAGCCAAGAAGCAGAATGCTGGTAAAAACAGTCAAGGACGTATTACTGTTCGCCATCGTGGTGGTGGCGTTAAACGACACTACCGCTTGGTCACCCATAATCTACCTAAAAATATGACGTATCAGATTATGGAAATTGAATACGATCCAAATCGTAGCGCCCGTATTGCTCGTATCAAAGACGAAAACAATACTTTTTACTACGTTATTGCCGATTCCAAGATGACTAAAGGCAAAACCTTCCAAACCGGCGAAGACGCCCCAATCGAAGAGTCAAACCGCCTACCACTCAACAATATTCCAGTTGGTACTATGGTTTATGCCATTGAGCTTACTCCAGGTCGCGGTGCCCAAATTGTACGCGCAGCCGGAAATTCAGCCCAACTCATGGCTAAAGAAGGTAGCTACGCCACCCTTCGCCTGCCATCAGGTGAAGTTCGTAAAGTCCTTGCAAGTTGCGAGGCTTCTATTGGTACCGTTGGCAACTTCCAACACCAGAATATCAAGATTGGCTCGGCTGGTCGCGTCCGTCGCAAAGGCATCCGCCCTACTGTTCGTGGTGTTGTTATGAACGCCACAGACCACCCACACGGTGGTGGTGACGGTGGACGCCACGGTACAGGTAAAGCTCCTCGCACTCCATGGGGACAACTCACTCTTGGTTTCCGTACCCGTCATAACAAGAAAACTAATAAAATGATCGTGCGTAGTCGTCACGAAGGAAAGAGGAGATAATCTATGGGAAGAAGCCTGAAAAAAGGTCCTTTCGTGGATTTTAAACTAGAAAAGAAAATCAAAGCTCTTTCTGCCGAAGATCGCACCGTAATTAAAACTTGGGCTCGCTACTCAACCATCTTCCCAGAAATGGTTGGTCGCACGGTTGCCGTCCATAATGGTAAGGTTCACGTCCCAGTTTTTATCTCAGAAAATATGGTCGGTCATAAACTTGGCGAATTTGCCCCAACTCGCAAATTCAAGCGCCATGGTGGCAAGAAAGCCGCTGAAGCCGCAAAACGAGGAGGTAAATAATGTCCACTCATTTTGCACACGCATATATTAAAGGTATCGACTCCATGCCACGCAAAACCAGCATCGTTGCCAGTCTTGTCCGAGATCGTTACGTCGCCGATGCGATTGTTATTCTCGAACACACCCCTCGTCGCGCTGCTCGTCCAGTCTTAAAGGCCATTGACTCCGCCAAAGCCAATTTACTCAACTCTGGTGTTTCAATCGACCCCAAGACGATACGCATTGCACGCATTTCAGTCACCGCTGGTACTCGTATCCGCCGTTTTGTTCCAGCATCTCGTGGTCGCGCTCTTCCATTTGAAAAAATCTCTAGCAACATCTTTGTTGAAGTTGCTGGCGAAGAGAAAGAGAAAGCTAAAAAAGCAGAGTCGACCAAAAAGGAGGACAACTAATGGGTCAAAAAGTTAATCCCGTCTCTTATCGTCTACAAGTCAGTAAAGACTGGACTTCTAAATGGTTCACTAAGAACACTGACTTCAAAAAATGGCTCATCGAAGACGTCAAGATTCGCGAAGCTATCGAAAATCGTTTCAAATCTCGTCCAACCATTGCTCGCATTGAGATCGAACGCACTGATAACCTAACCACTATCACAATTCGCACCGCCAAAGCTGGTGCTGTGATTGGCAAGCAAGGGGCCGGCATCAATGAAATCAAGAAGGAACTAGAAAAGTTCGTTTCGCAACCGATTCGTCTCAATGTTGAAGAGGTTAAAAAGCCAGAACTTTCTGCCAAACTCGTGGCTGAAAACATTGGCTTCCAACTCGGTAAACGTATGAACTTCCGCCGTGCAGTCAAGATGGCTAGCCAGTCTACTATGACTGCTGGAGCCAAGGGCGTGCGCATCGAAGTTGCCGGACGTCTCAATGGCGCCGAAATGTCTCGTCGCGAAAAGTTTATTGAAGGCTCCGTCCCTCTTCACACTCTTCGTGCCGACATCGATTTTTATTGTCATCACGCTCCAACTATCGCTGGCATCGTCGGCGTCAAGGTTTGGATTTATAAGGGAGAGAAATAATTATGGCTATTTTACTTCCAAGACGCGTTGCGCACCGTAAGGTCAGAAAGGGCAAAAACGATGGCGTCGCAACTCGCTGTAATACCGTTGCTTTTGGTGACTTTGGTTTAATGTCGCTTGATAACGAACGTATCAACTCTCGACAAATCGAAGCCGCTCGTCAAGCAATCACTCGCTATATTCGACGTGGTGGTAAAATTTGGATTCGAATTTTTCCACACACCCCAGTTACGAAGAAGCCTCTTGATGTCAAGATGGGTTCCGGCAAGGGTGAACCACAATTTTATGTTGCTAAGGTTAAAACTGGTACTGTGATGTTTGAGATGGCACAAGTTACCGAGGAACAGGCTAAAGAAGCCCTTCGTCTCGCCTCCCACAAGCTCCCAGTTCGTTGTAAATTTGTTAGAAAAGGAGAACAGTAACCATGGCTGATCAAAAGACTGACAAAAAACAGCAGAAGGTTGTCAAACCTCTAGCCGAGCTACAGAAAGAACTGCTTGAAGCTCGTCGTGGCCTCGTTGAAGGTACTCTTCAAAATCCACACAAGATTAAAGCTTTAAGAAAAGAGATTGCAAGATCAAAAACGTTAATTAATCAAGGAAAGGGAGCCTAGTATGGCACAAACACTTCAAGGAGTAGTCACTTCTGATAAACGTGATAAAACCATCACCGTCTCCATCACTAACCGTGAGACTCATCCTCTTTACCGTAAGCAGTACTCGCACACCCGTAAATATACTGCTCACGATGAGAATAATGAGGCTAAGTTAGGAGATAAGGTTGAAATCACTGCTTGTCGTCCATATTCAAAAACCTGTACCTACAAACTCGTCAAGATCCTCGAGCGATCCCATGGTACGGTTGAATTAAAGGATAATATAGAAAGCGTGCTACCTGAAGCTGAACAAACAGGGGAGGAAAATTAGTTATGATTCAACAGGAAACTAGATTGCATGTAGCCGATAATAGTGGCGCCAAGGAACTTGGAGTAATCCGTGTCCTTGGTGGAACTCGCGCTCGTTATGCTCGTGTTGGTGACATTGTTACTGCCAGCGTCAAAGAGGCATCTCCTACAGGCAACATCAAAAAGAAAACTGTCGTCCGCGCAGTTATCGTCAGAACCCGCGGTCAAATCCGTCGCCCTGATGGTTCTACTATTCGTTTCGACGATAATGCTGCCGTTATTATCAACGACGACAAAAACCCTAAAGGCACTCGTGTCTTTGGTCCAGTTCCACGCGAACTCCGTGAACTCGGATTTAATAAAATTATCAGCCTAGCTCCGGAGGTACTCTAATATGGCACAGAATCTCAAATCTGGCGACATCGTGACCATCATTGCTGGTGATAATAAAGGTAAATCTGGCAAAATCGTCAAAATGGATCGCAAAAATAACAAAGCGATGATTGAGGGAGTTGGCATCCGTGAGCGTCATATGCGCGCCACTCAGTTCAACCCAAAAGGTGGCAAGAAAGACATTCATATCGGCATTCATCTCTCCAATCTTAAAAAGGAAGGAAAGTAAATATGTTAAATAAGTATATTCCTCGCCTTAAATTTCTATACAACAACAAAATCGTTAAAGAACTTGAAAAAGAATTAAATATTGACAATGTCAATAAATTACCTAAACTTGACAAGGTAGTCATTTCTTGTGGTGTTGGCAAAAAACGCGAAGATAAGCACTTCACTGAAACTGTTGCTCTCACTCTCGAAAAAATCACTGGGCAGACGCCAGTCTCCCGTCTTGCAAAAAAGTCGATTGCGACCTTTAAAATTCGCAAAGGCATGGGCGCCCCAGTAGGTTATCTCGTTACACTACGTAATGACAAAATGTATGAGTTTGTTGACCGTTTCATTAACGTTACACTGCCACATGTTCGTGACTTTCATGGCGTACCAGCTGGTTCCTTTGATATGCAGGGTAACTATTCAGTTGGATTAAAAGAACAGACTGTCTTCCCAGAAATCACTTTCGAAGACGCTTCTGTCTTGCACGGACTTGAAGTGACTTTTATTATCAAGAATGGTTCAAAAGAAAGTAGCCGCAAACTATTAGAGGCATTCGGTATGCCATTTGAAAAGAAGGAGAGCAAATAATATGGCGAAAAAATCAGCAGTCCTTCGTGACCTCAAACGCCAAAAAATGTTTGACAAATTTAAAGCCAAACGTGCTGAGTTAAAAGCAGCTGGCGACCTTGAAGGTCTTCAAAAGTTACCAAAAAATTCAAGTCCAACTCGTCTTAAAAACCGCGATTTGCTCGACGGCCGTCCACGTGGCTACATGCGCCGCTTTGGGCTTAGTCGCATTAGCTTCCGTGAAAAAGCTAGCAAGGGCGAAATCCCAGGCGTAACAAAGAGTAGTTGGTAGGAAAGGAGTAAGTTATGTCATTACAATCAACTGATCAAATTGCAGACCTTATCACCCGTATCCGTAACGCTATTCTTGTTCATAAAAACGAAATTAGTGTTCCAGCCTCCAAGCTTAAAGTTGCCATCCTTGAAGGCTTGAAACGTACAAATTTTATTACGGATTACAGCATCATTGAGGGCACCCCACGTAGTTCTATTCGTGTAGTTATTAACCGAATTGATGAGATTCCTCGCATTAACGAAATTACTAAAGTTTCAAAACTGGGTCGTCGCATCTATGCTAGTGTTAATGAGCTGCCAAGAGTAAAATCTGGACGTGGTATCATCCTCATATCCACTTCTAAAGGTGTGATGACGGGCGATGAAGCCAAAAAGGCTCGCCTCGGCGGTGAAGTCCTAGTTAAGGTCTGGTAATAAATAAAAAGTAGAGCCTACTAGGCTCTACTTTTTTATCTTTATCGTCACAGGCCTAACTAATATTTTATTGTTATTTGAAAAACCGAGTCTAGACAGAGGTAAAAACTTGCCACCCATCATAAAATATGCTAAAATGTCAAAGATAATATTAATTGAAAGGAAGATATGAGTCGTATCGGAAAACAACCTGTTCAGGTTCCTGCAGGAGTGACAATCACGGTCGGCGAACAGATAATTACTGTCGCTGGACCTAAGGGTTCACTCGAAGTTCCTGTTCAGCAAAACGTTGTTACTAAGATCGAAGATGGACAAATCATCGTCACTCGTTTGAACGACGAACCCAAATCTCGCGCTTGGCATGGACTACAACGTGCACTCCTCAATAACGCCGTTACTGGTGTTTCAAAAGGCTTTGAAAAGAAGCTCGAAATCAATGGCGTTGGTTTCCGCCTGTCCGGCGGACCAAAAGAAATCGAAATGGCCCTTGGTTTCTCTCACCCAGTCAAATACACCGCACCAGATGGTGTCGAACTCAAAACCAACAAAATGGAGATTACCGTTTCTGGCATCGATAAGCAAAAAGTTGGACAAACTGCTGCCGAAATTCGTGCTCTCAAGAAACCTGAACCATACAAAGGAAAAGGTATTAAATACTCTGACGAAGTAATTCTTCGTAAAGCAGGAAAGGCAGGGAAGAAGTAATGAATAAAATTTTTCGCGCCAAACGCACTCGTGCCAAGATTCATGGCACTAGTGAACGCCCCCGTCTCACCGTTCATTTTAGTAATTTGCACATTACCGCGCAAATTATTAATGATGACCAAGGGACTACGATAGCTTACAGCACTACTGTTGGCAAAAAAATGTCCGGTACCATGTCAGCCAAGGCTACCCAAATTGGCACCGAAATTGCTAAACTCGCTAAAAAAGCAAATATCAACAAAGTCGTCTTTGACCGAGGTTCCAAGCTCTACGCTGGACGTATGTCTGCCTTAGCTGAAGCCGCTCGTCAAGAAGGATTGGAGTTCTAATATGACTGAAACGAATACAACTGCTCCAAAGCAACCAAAGGTAATTAATAAATCCGGCACTCTCAAAATGACTGACGAGGTTGCGGCTACCAAACAAGTTCGCGATATGTCCGGACGCCCAATGCGTAAAAACACTCGCCGCGATCGCGTTAAAGCTGAAGCCGCTCCTAAAGAGTTCGAAGAAATTACGATCAATATCGATCGTGTCTCTCGCACTGTCAAAGGCGGTCGTCGCATGAGGTTTAAGGCCCTTGTTGCCGTCGGCAACAAGAAAAACAAAGTTGGCGTTGGTGTCGCTAAGGGCGGTGACGTTACTACCGCAGTACAAAAAGCTACCCGTGTCGCTAAAAAGAATTTAGTAACTTTTCATATGAATGAAACCACTATTTGTCACGACACTGAAACCAAAGTGACTGGCGCTCATGTTTTAATGAAACCAGCCGCACCAGGTACCGGTATTATCGCTGGCGGCATCGTTCGCTCTATTATTGGTTTAACTGGTATTAAAAATTTAATCTCAAAATCTCTTGGCTCAACTAACAAAGTAAATATCGCTTATGCGGTTATTGAAGGCCTACGCCAACAAGTCCCTCGCGCTAAATGGAATACAGCTATTGAGAAAAATAAAACCTCCAAGAAGGAGAACAAGTAATGAAATATAATGACTTAATCGTCGAGCGCAATACTCGCCCAACCCGAGCTGGACGCGGTATCTCTGCTGGACGCGGTAAAACAGCTGGCCGTGGAACCAAGGGTCAAAAAGCTCGTACTGGACACAAAAAGATGCCAGCCGGTTTTATGGGTGGACAACGTGCCATCATGCAAGCCGTTCCAAAACTTAAAGGCTTCAAGTCTATTCATCCCAAGGCAGAATTGGTTTACACTGACAACCTAAATAACCTCACCGGCGTAGTCGACAACTTCACTTTATCCGAAGCAAACCTCATCACTAATCCGTTCGTGAAGGTTAAAGTAATCACTCGTGGTGAACTTACTGCCAAAATCGACCTCAGGACTCAATTCGCCAGCAAAACTGCCATTGAGATGATTAAGAAAGTCGGCGGAGTTTTTACTAAAACCAACATTCCCGCTCGTATAAAAACTGAAAATAGTCGAAACGCCGAATAATCAGTTTCAAAAAATAACCCTTACAAGGGTTATTTTTTGTTCAGTTTATGATAATATAGATAAGTAAACACTAGAGAGGTCCCTAATGCATTTCAAGACAATTTTCAAATCCTTTAAGAATAAAGATATGCTTAAGCGTATTGCCATTGTTTTTGGCATCATCATCGCCTATCGCTTTTTGGCACATATTCCAGTCCCTATGGGTGATGCCAAAACTTTCAAAGATGCTGTCACAAATTTAATCTCCAAATCTGATTTTTCTGGATTCCTTAATCTTATTTCCGGCGGTGGACTCGCTTCTTTCTCTATCATCCTAGTTGGACTCTCACCTTATATTACCTCTTCGATTATCTTCCAGTTGCTTAGTAAAGCCATCCCCAGCCTTGAGGAACTTTCTGAAGATGGCGAAACTGGACGTCGTAAAATCAACCAGTGGACTCGTATGTTGACTATTCCTCTCGCCATTATTCAGTCAATCGCCTATATCTACATTCTTTACCAATCTGTCGCCACCAATAATACCCTCTCTTTTTCTCCAACCACCCGCGACTGGGTACTCTCCGTCGTTACAATGACTGCAGGATCTATTATTCTTATGTGGATGGGCGAACTTATTACCGAACAAGGAATCGGTAATGGCATTTCCATGGTTATTTTTGCCAGCATTATTTCACAATTTCCCACCACCACCGCCTCTCTTACTCGCAGTCTTTTTGAAACTAAATATGGCACCCTTAATCTTTTTGGCTGGTTCAGCTTACCAGTCAATCCAGTCGTCTTCTGGACCATTCTTGCCATGGGTGTCGCCATTCTCATCGTGCTCTATTGGTTGGTCAAAATCAATGAAGCCCAAAGGATTATTACCGTCAATTACGCCAAACGTGTCCGCGGGAATAGCGCCTACGGTGATATTAAATCTATCCTCCCCATTAAACTCATTGCCGCTGGCGTAGTTCCTGTCATTTTTGCTACTGCTTTTCTCTCTCTCCCCTCTCTTATTGGCCAGCTCATCACCACTATTAACCCCGGTAATCATATCGGCACAACCCTTACAACAATTTTTACCGCTCCAAACGCTCAGAATTTCAGCAAGCTTTATCCTAACGGCATTACCCCGCAGTGGTTTATTTACCCCGCCCTTTATTTTCTCCTTGTCGTCCTCTTTACCTTCTTCTACACTTCCATTATCTTCAATACTAACGAAATTGCCGATAATCTCCAAAAACAAGGTGGCTTTATCGAGGGAGTTCGCCCAGGTAAAACCACGGCCAAGTACCTAGACCACGTAGTTAACCGCCTCAACCTTTTTGGCTCTCTCTCTTTGGGGCTCATCGCTATGCTACCATTCATCACTGACTATATTTTTATCATTCTTACCGGCGCACCCATGGGTCTATCCTTATCCGGCACTGGGCTCCTCATTGTAGTTACAGTCGCTCTAGAGAATCTTCGTCAGGTTGACTCACGCGCCCTCATGGTGACCTATGATGACTTTAAATAAACAAGAAAGGGTGGAATATGGAGTTAAAATCACAGCACCGCAACCTAAAGATTAGTCTCATATTTAAGATTATTCTTCTCATTGCCCTCATCGGCATCATTGTCCGAATCGCTATTTGGGAAAATTATTATTACCATCATGAGGAGGGACGCGAACGCTCTACCCCACGCGTTTTTGGCGACGTCTCAACAGATAGCACCGATGTAGATGAAACTATTCCCACAGAAGAGTCTAAACAGAATTATTATGTCGATCCTGACAAGCCTCGCTATCTCACCATCGAAAAAATTAGTCTCCACAATGCCCGGGTTCTTCCAGTTGGTGAAACTCCAAAAGGCGCCATTCAAGTACCTCGTAGTATCTTTGACGTTGGATGGTACACCGGCTCAAACCCTCCAGGCCAAGGCGGCACTACTATCATCGATGGGCATAATGGCGGCCCTACTCTTCAAGGTGTCTTTAAGAATTTAGTCCTCCTCTCTGCTGGAGATATCATTAATATTGAGATGGGGAATGGCATCAAATACAACTATCGAGTTCATGACAATATCACCGTCAGCCTTAGCGAAGCTAACCAAAAAATGAAGACCTTACAAACTTCTCCTGTTCAAAACACTGAATCCATTAGCCTTATTACTTGTACAGGTGAATGGTCAGCTCTGCAAAGAACCTATCTCTCTAGGCAGTTTTTGCGTGCAGTTCGCATCTAAAATTAATTACCATTCCCAGTGCCGTTTTATTACTTCATAAGTTATTTACAATTCTCGCCTTTTTTGATACAATGAGAAAGTAATTTATGGCTAGTCAAAAAGAAGTAATCAAACTCGGCGGTACTATTGTCGACGCGTTACCAAACACTCAATTTCGAGTGGAGCTTGAGAATGGCCATATTATTATTGCGCACATGAGCGGAAAAATGCGCAAAAACTTTATCCGTCTTGTGCCAGGTGACAAGGTAGAAGTTGAGCTTACCCCTTACGATTTGACTAAGGGACGTATCAGCTTCCGCCTCAAATAATATCAACGCTCTCTTGGCGAAATTTAATCTTAATCTATTTTCCGCTAGATTATCCTTAAAGAGTACCTAAGATAGCTTAATACACAGGAAAGGATTTTTACACAAAATGAAAGTACGTGCCAGTGTAAAGAAAATCTCCCCAGATGACATCTATGTTCGTCGCAAAGGCGTTCTTCGCGTTATCAACAAGAAAAAACCTAAAAATAAGCAAAGGCAGGGTTAAGAATGGCAAGAATTGCTAGCGTTGTCATCCCTTCCGAAAAACAGGTTTGGATTGCCCTAACCTACGTTTTCGGCATCGGACGTACAACCTCAAAAGCCATCCTTGCGGAGGCTAAAGTAGAGCCTACCACTCGGGTGAAAGATCTCACCGAGGCTGAAGAACAGAAAATCAACGACATTATTTCAAGTAAATATCAAGTCGAAGGTGATCTGCGTCGCCTCGTAACAAACAATATTAAACGCATCAAGGATATCAATTCCTATAAAGGTATCCGCCACAAGGCTGGACTTCCAGTCAACGGCCAGCGTACTCGTACGAATGCACGTACTCGTAAGGGTAAGGCGATCGCGGTCGGTGGTGCACAACCAAAAGCAGCAAGTAAGACTTAGGATATAATATGACAGAAGAAACAACTACACAGGCCCCTGTGGCTGAAGCCAAAACGACAAAAGTAAAAGGTAAAAAAGGCAAGCGTATTGTTACCTCAGGTCAGGTGCACATTAAAGCCACCTTCAACAATACCATTATCAGCGTTTCGGATAAAAAAGGTCAGGTTCTTTCCCAGTCATCTGCTGGAGCGAATGGCTTTAGAGGCTCCAAGAAGGGTACTGCTTATGCAGCTCAAATTGCCGCCGAAAAAGCTGGCGAAACCGCCAAAAAAGATCATGGACTGAATTCCGTTGATGTCTACGTCAAAGGTATTGGTCTTGGCCGCGATAGTGCTATTCGTGCTATTTCAGGCCTTGGTATTAAAATTGATAGCATAACCGATCAAACACCTATCGCTCACGGTGGTGTTCGTCCAAAAGGAGAGAGGAAACCGTAATGGCACGAGATAAATCTCCAATCGTCAAACAAAGTCGTCGCGAAGGCTTTGCCCTCGCACCAAAAGCCCATAA
>ERZ772917.1986-NODE-1986-length-10749-cov-6.436319_pt1 | contig 10749 bp, 9 predicted proteins | sample MGYA00511187_ERZ772917 | MGnify/ENA primary metagenome ERZ772917 (study PRJEB29015, sample SAMEA2737925) | human oral metagenome | biome: human oral; feature: human-associated habitat; material: dental | place: China | collected 2012 ... | reverse complement strand
CGTTTTGAAATTCTTTAATTTTCTCTTTTGCGAAAGTCGTTTTACCAGAGCCCGCATGTCCGCGAACCACTATAAATTTTCTCATTTTACCGCCTTAATTTTATGTGGCGATATTCTACCTGAAATTCGTATATTTTTCTATCGTGTGCAAAATTTTAGGCAAAAGTTAAATACGAATGAAAGTAAATTAAGACAACCGAAGTTTTATTGCCTGCGTTGAATTTAACTCATATTGCAAAAATTAAATTTACGTTATTTTTTTGGCAAAATAGGTCTATTGGGCTTTATGTGACATAAAGGCGAGAAATTTAGCGACTGAATGTAGCTCGTTAGTTTAAAAAAAAGCAAAGCGTTTGCCAAAACCGTCGCAAATTTACCTCAATCTTCTATCTCAAAGTAGTAAGAAATAGGCAAAATTCGACCCTTTTTGTCGATAAACACGTTTTTGTAGTCTATTTTGGCGGCCGTCACGTCGCCCTCAAAAACAGATATGTCGTCAAATATCGGTTCTATGGCGACCTTGCCGTCTATGTCTAGGCAACCGCTTTTTCTATTTACCCTGAAATTTAACATTCCGCCGTAAAACTCGTCAAATATATAGTCGAATTTTTGTAGCTCAAGGATAAATTTACCGCTTTTATCTATGATACCCCACAGCTCGCCGACCCTTACCACGGCACGTTTTTCTTTAAATTTATTTACTTCGTCAAAACGTGGCTCTATCGCGAAATTTCCGCTTTTGTCTATGAAGCCCCATTTGCCGCCCGATTTTACGGCCGCTAGCCCTTCGCTAAAGAGCGACGCTAATTCAAATTTAGGCTCTATAACGACGTTTGCGTCCTTGTCCACAAAGCCGTAAAGTCCGTTAAATTTTACGGATGCTAAGCCTTCTGTAAACTTTAATGGGTAGTTGAAATTTAGCTTTGAAACGGTAGCGCCGCTTTTGTCTATCACGCTCCATTTATCGCCGATGCGCACCGAGGCTAGTCCATCGGAAAACGACCTTGCCTCGTCGTAGCGCGGAGGAATGATTGTTTTGCCGTTTTTATCCACGTAACCGTATTTCATCCTGCCGTATTTCATCTCACCCACGACTATCGCGCCATCTCTGAAGGCTATACCCATATCGTCAAATTTGGGTTCTACTACGACCTTACCTGTTTTATCTATGAGGCCGAATTTACCGTTTTTGGCGATGCCCGCTAGCCCCTCGGTAAAGCTAGTTTTAAAGTCCGTACCGGGCGCCAAACGTAAGGCAAGTCTGCCGTTTTCGTCCATAAAAAAGGTCTGTTCGCCTATAAAAACCACGCAAAGACCGTCAGAAAAGGTTCCCGTGACCATAAAATTTTTACCTACGGCTTTTATGTTGCCGTCTTTATCCGCGGCATTGCCGTCCGCAAAAACCAGCCCGTAGTCCGCTAGCTCACCCTGCCCGATTATCTTAGCTTCAAGACCGAGCAAGCCTAAGAGAAGTACCGCTAAAATTTTTTTCATTTTTGCCCTTTTTGTAAATTTGAGGCTAATTTATCCCGCCCAGCAGCTCTTGCGTCTGCTCGAAGCTAAATCCCTCTTCGGCGCCTTGCTTGAGGAAGTTATCTATAAATTCTTTTTTCGAGATGGCGAGGTCTAGCTCCTTGTCGCTGTCTCTTTGATACGAGCCGATGCGGTCGGTCATTTTGTTGGTCGTGCCGCCGGTGCTGGTCGCTGCGGCTAGGTTGCTGTTTTTATCCATTGCAACTGCGCCTGCTTTTTTGGTCGAGCCGTCCATGATCGAGGCGTCTAGCTCGTTAAATCCGTCGGCGGTAAATACCGCGCCCTTGCCCGCGTTAAAATTCGGATCGTCCTCAAGCACCATTATCGCCGCCGTAACGGCATCCATCGCGCTGCCGCCTTTTTCAAGTACGGCTTGACCCGCCAAAAGCGCCTTTTTCATCGGCTCCTCGCGGATTTTAAATTCCTCTTTGGTTAGATCAAGCCCGCTGGTGCCGCCGTGAATGACGATAACCGGAGAAAATTTCTCCTGCGCATTCGCAGCCGTTAGCCCGAGCAGGGCCAAACTCGCCGCCATAAAAACGGCCTTTGAGAGTGAAAAGTGCTTCATATCTCATCCTTTCGAAAAAATTGCAGAATTTTAAGCAATGATATAACTTTGCGCTTTTCGTTTCGCTTAATCGGGAGTGGGCGAGCGAGTAGGGCCGGGCGAGGGGGCGGGTAGCTCGGGCGGTTAAAATTTTGCTAAAAACGGATCGGTGCGCACGTTTTGCCCATGTTTTTCTAAACGGCGAGCGCTCAAATTTATTTCGCAAAAAGTAGCCGCCCGCACGCCGCCTATCCTTGCTCATCGATCTGCGCCGCCGCTCTTGGTCCGACATCTTACACGCCGTAAAATTTAGTCACCGAAAGGTTGCGATGAGGTTAAAATTTAAGATGAGGTTTAAATTTGAAAAGAAAGAGGGGCGAAAGCTCGGGTAAGTTTTAAAATTTAACCCGCGCTTCGCCCATATAAGCTTACTCTAAAATCTTACTTCCAAATCGACGTAGAAATTTCGTCCAGCACCCACCACCACAGTCTCGCGCGTGCGGTTTGCGTTGATGTAGTGTCGATCGAAAATATTATTTACGCCAAAGCTTACGTCCGCGCCGTCAAGGGCTGGAATAATGCCGTTTTTGATCTTGTAACTTCCTCTAAAATTAGCGATCGTAAAGGACTTATCTACATAAAAATACTCCCTCCCGCGTGCAAAATATGAAGCGGGTTTGGAGTGAGGTTTGAAATAGTGGCTCACCTGAAATCCTAGACTCAAATCTTGCAGCGGCGAATAATCTATGTTCGCGCTTAGTTTTTTGGCGTGGTTATTGATGTTTTCGTGCGTCTTTTTATTGTAAATTCTAAGTCGCTCGAAGCTCGCGCCGAAATCAAAGTCCTGCGTTTGGTAGTTTGAGCTTAGCTCAAAACCATGCCTTTTGGCTTGATCGATATTTTGATACTGCCCGTATTGTTGCGAAAAGCCGCCCGGCGGCACGCCCAGATGCGGTAGCGGCTTAACGTCAATCATATCTTTGATATTGCCGTTAAAATAGATAAATTTCATATCGAAGTGATCGTCCGTAAAAATTTCATCCTGTTTAAAGCTAAATCCGACCTCGTACTCTTTGACGGTCTCGGGCTTTAGATCGGGATTTGGGATGTAATAATACATTCGGTTGATAGGCCCTGCTTGCGATGTCTCGTGCGGCGTAGGCGCGCGGAAACTCTCGCTGTATCCCGCTAAAAGAGTAAATTTATCAAAGAGCGTATAGGCAATCGCCGCGCGCGGAGAAAATCTGGAATCTTTAAATTTAGCCGATCTGCCTTTGATGTCGCGATCGAATCTATCGTATCTACCGCCTAAGGTAAGCTCTAAATCATCGTGCAAGCGGATCAGATCTTGCGCAAAAAGTCCGTAGCTATTATATTCGTTCGGAAATGAGGCGAAATCTCTTAGCGCTCCATTTTGGATAAAGATCGCATCCTCCTGCCTGTTTTCGTAATCGCCGCCGAAAGCGAAGCTATGATTTAAAAAGCCCGTATCAAATTCCGAGATATTTTTGATCTCTAGTCCCTTACGATCGTCTTTGTTTGCGTAGCTGCCGGTATCTGCGCCGTCGATATAGCCGCGTTTATACTCGGCTCTGCTTTTGTAGGCCTTAAAAGACATATCCACTAGCGGGCTTTGCGGCGTGAAATTCCAATCAAAAACATAATCTCTTTGGCTTAAATTTCCGCTTACGAAGAGATCTGAGTCGTTTTGCCATAGCGTTTGCCACATCGTGTGTAAATTTTCGTCGTAATCAAAGGCACTAAAACTTATGCGGTGATCGTCCAAGTTCGCGCCGATTTTGAAAAATCCCGTATCGATGTGCTCGTTATTAAAGCTCTTGTCATACCCCTCGACATAGTGCGTGCCGCCGTCTGCGAACTTAACGTTGCCGTAGCTTGCGCGCTTGCCGTAGAGTAAAACGTCGATCGGAATTTCCTCGCCCTTGCCGTAAACCGCGCCGCGCGTGCTATGCATATTGTTTGATTCGAGCCTCTGCCCTAGCATCAAGCCTACGCTTTTGCCCTCGCTTAGATAATCGCTCGCGCTTTTGGTTTGCATATTTACGATACCGCCGATCGCGCCCGAGCCGTGAAGCACGGACGAGGCGCCCTTTATGACCTCGACACGCTTTAAGATGTCGCTATCGGTGCGAAAAGATGAGATCATATTTGAGTAAATTCCTAGGCTTCTGCGCACGCCGTCTTGCTTGATAATGACGCGCTCGTCGCTTTGATATCCGAATCCTCGTATCTGAAACTGCCTGCCGATCTGTCGCCCCATATCCATACCGCCGTCAACGCCCGGTATCTGCATGATCGAATCGATCACGTTGGTTTTGGCTTTCATATCTTTGGGGGTTAAAATTCCGGCCGAGCCTGCGTATTTTAGGTTATCGACCGCGCTCACCGTCGCTTGCACGACGATTTGACCCAGATCCTGCGACTTTGTGGCGTTGTTTTCGGCCGCATTCGCTCCGCCTATTGCGCCTATCGCAAGCGGCACCAATAAAATTCGCTTTTTCATACCCGCCCTTTAAAATAAAATTGAAATACATTATTATATATCCGTATACTTAAATAAGGTTGAAATTTAATTTCAAAAATATTTGAAATTTGTTTTTATTGGCGGCAAGTAATGCTCTTCGTCTAAGCCGTTTCCGCGTTTTGACTGCGTCTTGTTTGTACTTTATCGCGCCGCTTCTGCGCCTGGGCTCCGCTTACGTCAGTTTGTATCGCGTTTCGTCTGACCGCCTCTGCGCCTTGGCTTTTCGTTTCGATTCGTTTGCGCCGAAATCGAGCGGCTAAATTCAGCACTTCTATCGCAGCAAAGAGTCTAAATTTAAACGCTCTCGATTTGTTTGCGTCTAAATTTAGCGGTCGCCCGTGCGATTTTAAAATTTAACTTTTCGCAAATTTAGATCGGAATTTATTTACTTTTTATTTTACAAAGGATAAAATCGCGCCTAAGAGATCGGTCGATCTAGATTATTTCAGGATTTTTTCATGAATAACGTTAAATGGTACATCATCGCAGGCGCCGTGCTAGGCGTGCTGGGTGCGACGCTAGTGCATTTCGGAAACCCGGGCAATATGGGCGTTTGCGTCGCTTGTTTTTTGCGCGACACCACCGGCGCGCTGGGCTTTCACCGAGCCGCCGTGGTGCAATACATCCGCCCGGAGATCATAGGGCTCGTGTTCGGCGGCTTTTTGGCAAGCGTGCTTTGGACGCGTGAGTTCGCGCCGGTTACCGGCAGCTCGCCGTTTGCGAAATTTTTCCTAGGGATTTTCGCGATGATCGGCTGCCTTGTATTTTTGGGATGTCCGTGGCGCGCGTTTTTGCGCCTAGGCGGCGGCGATTTGACCGCGCTAGCCGGATTGGCGGGTCTGATCTGCGGCGTATTGGTCGGGTTTTTGCTTAAAAAGCGCGGCTATGAGGCGAGCAAAGAGGCAAGACTTAGCGGCCCGATCGGAATTTTGCCCGTGATACTGGGTGCGGCGCTACTTGCAGCTTTGGTTTTCGGACTCAAAACGGGCGAGGGCGGCGCGCTTTTTATCTCCGCTAAAGGTCCCGGCGCGCAACACGCAGCGGTAGGCATCTCGCTGGCTGCGGGCATTATCGTGGGCGCCTTGATGCACAAGAGCAAATTTTGCAGCGTCGGCGCATTCGGTAAAATTTTCCGCGGCGATTTCTCGATGTTTTGGGGTGTGCTAAGCGTCGTCGTGTTTGCGAGCATCGCAAATATCGCGTTTGGACAATACAAACTCGGCTTTGAGGGCCAGCCTATCGCTCATAACGATTTCGTTTGGAATTTCTTGGGTATGGTGCTCGCGGGTCTTTGCTTCAGCCTCAGCGAGGGCTGCCCGGGTAAGCATCTGGTGCAGGCCGGCACGGGAAATTTAAGCTCGGGCATATTCGTCATCGGCATGGCGGCAGGCGCTGCGATCGCGCATAATTTCTTGCTCGCAAGCTCGCCTAAAGGCATCACCGAGTTCGCTCCCTACGCAGTCGCGATCGGTTTTGTTTTCGCGCTTTACGTGGGGATTTTTCAAAGACGCGCCACTTAGCGCGAGCGCGGCTTATTGCGGCACGCTCTCGCCAATAGGCTTTTATCCGCACCACGTAAATTTGAAAATTGAATGCGCACAATATCCTGCAAATTCCTCGGAAATTTTGTGCTATAATGAAAATAGAATTTGAAAGGGTGCTTTATGAAATTAGTATTTGAGCCCGTAAGCGGGGTAAATAAAAACCTTTTGCCTGAGTGCGTTTATGATTTTATCAGCCATTTTGACGATTCGTAGGCCATCAAAGTAGCAGAGATTGACCCTTCTTTTGCAGACGGCGATTTGCTAAGCAAGAAATACGATATCCCTTATGAAATGGAGGTAAATTGCTTGGTTGTGGAAGGGCGCAGAGGCGAGGACAGGCGCTATGCCGCCCTGCTGGTGCCTTTATGGCAAGCGGGCAAATACCAACGCGCTAGTTAAGCGCCATTTGGATGCCGCTAAGGTTTCTTTTGCGGATATTGAATACGTTACGGAAGCGACAGGCATGGAATTTGGCTCAATTACGCCCATAGGATTACCGAAAGATTGGCTTATTTTAGCCGATAAATCTCTTTTAGAGCAGAAATATCTCGTCGTGGGCGGCGGTCTGGTCAAATCAAAGCTTTTGCTGGCGTCGCACTTACTTGCAGGCCTACCGAACGCGAAAATACTTGAGGGCTTGGCGAGGGATTAAAAGGCGCATATTTCAATCGCCCACTAATCTGGCGCGAATAATCTTCTAAATCTCAAGATTAAAAGTAATATTTCAATTGCCTGCGCGAGCTTAAATTTTATAAATACCAAAATAGCCGCGCATAAAGATCGTGCGATACGCGCTGATCGCAGTATCTTTTGAGCGCAAATTCCTAGCCCCAATGAAAATTTCACCATTCAGTACTTTGTTATGATTTATCGGCGTCTAGCTCGGCACGTGTAAAATTTGGCGGCATTTAACACAGCACCTGCTTTAAAATTCCCGCCTGCTTTAAAATTTTTGCTCGCTTCTAATTTGGGCTCGTCTGCGTTAAATTTAAAAGTGTTCGCTGCATCGCACGCTTCGTTTAAATTCTCGCTTCGCCAAATTCCTTCTAGCCCGCGATACATCGCACTTGCTAGTTCGCGCTTGCTCGGTAGCGTCGTATTCGTTTCGCATCCGTTTTTAAAATTTCACTCGCTGCGATTTGTGCCGCGCAGTCCGTCTCAATCACCCTAAATTTCTGATTGCTCGCTCTGCTTGCACAGTGGACGGTTTTAGTGAGTGCGAAATTTACACAACGGGGTGTATTTGGCACTTTAGCGGGTGAGTTTAAACGCGGATGAGGCTTTCGAATGCTTTTAAGATCACGGCAATGCTACGCAGTGAGCGAAGTCGCAAACGGCACATTATGCGTGATTGCAAGCCATATGCGGTGGAGCGAAACGAAGCGGACGAAATTTTAAAATTTGAAACGATCAAGCGGGCGGCAAGCGCGGGCATCATTCGCCGATCCGCAATACGAAGTAGTAACGGGTATCCGACGGGCGGGAGCGGCATGACGCTGCAAGGCGGCAAGATACGAAGCATTAACGGCGGCAGGCGCTTGGTTTTAAATTTGACTCGATACGTCGCCACCCACTTGACGCGAGAGCAGGCGCATGCTTTGCCGTAATGATGGCGGTTATACGCGGCGATTTGGATGCAAAGGGCGCGTAACGACCCGCCTCACCGTCTCGGTAGAGATCTGTGCGTATCCGACGAGCGGCTGCGATCGACTTCGTTTTCGCGCTTTACGTGAGCCTTTTTCAAAGGCGCGCTCATTGGCGCGAGTAAAATTTACGGCGATGAGGTGTAAATTTGGCGTTGAAATTCTATCGTGGCGTAAAATTTCATCAGCGCTCCATAGTATTAATGTCTTTATTCACACTCTGCGTGGAAACAGGTAAAATTCATAATTTGGCGGCGGTATGAATGCGCGCTTGGTGTACCGCGACGCTGCCCGATTGGATTAAAATTTTATCGTCGCGCGAAATTTGGCTCGCACCTTTGACTGGGTCTTTGGCTCATTTTGCCTATGACGGATCCGCGCTTTTATTGGCGTTTTGTTCGCGTTCAATTTATGCTAGATCCGGCGCCAAATTCCGTCGCAGGGGGGCAAAATTAACGCTAAATTTATCATTAGATTCCGCGTTCAAGCGGTTTGAAATTTAGATTTTACCTGAATTGAGCTATAATCGCGCATTAAATTTAACCTTGGATAAAGATTTGAAAATAGCGTTTTTTGACTCGGGTATCGGCGGGCTGAGCGTGCTTGCCGAGGCTCTGCGGCGGTTTAGCGGGGCGGAGTTTTTGTATTTTGCCGACGAGGATCACGTCCCCTACGGCACGAAAAGTAGAGCCGAGATCGTGCGGCTAAGCCTTGATGCTGTGGGGTTTTTGGTCGCGCATGGCGCAGACGCGGTCGTGGTTGCTTGCAACACCGCCACGAGCGCGGCCATCTCGGAGCTTCGCGGCGCATTTAGCGTGCCGGTCATCGGCATGGAGCCCGCCGTCAAGCTCGCCGCGGACAGCTTCGGCGCGCGTCCGACGCTGCTCATCGCCACGCCGCTAACGATCGCGGGCGAAAAGCTCGCGCGCCTCGTGGGGCGGCTGGAGTGCGAGACGTGGAGCTTGGCGTTACCGCACCTCGTGGAGTTTGCGCAGGATTTGGAGTTTGACTCGCCCGCGGTTCGGGCCTATCTGCAGCAGGAGCTGGGTCAATTTGAGCTCACGCGCCTGGGCTCGCTCGTGCTTGGTTGCACGCATTTTAACTATTTTAAGGACGTTTTGCGCGAAATTTTACCTCCACACGTGCGTATCATCGACGGTATCGACGGCACACTAAACCGCCTTGCAAGCGAGCTAGGCGGTGGGCTAAAGCTTGCGCGAGGCGAGGATTTGCCCTCACGGGCGGCTAAATTTAACGCAGACAGCGGCGTAAAATTTGGTGCGAATCCATCGGCGCAAGGCGGTAAATTTGACGCGGAAAGGCGAGGCGCAGGCGGCGGACAGAGTATAAAAGGCAAGAGCAAGCGGGGCGAGGGGAGCGATGAAAGCGCTCGTAGCGAGCAGGGCGCAGAAGTGTGCGACGGAGACAGCGGCAAAATTTACTATCCGAACGGCAACAGCGTGGAGTATTTTTACTCGGGCAGGGCGCTAAATGCGGCGCAGCTACGCAAGGTGGAGATATTTTTAAAGCGGCTCGATGCGATGAGAGGGATTAGCTAGGCAGCGCGCCTGTGCGCCGCAGCGCGGATTGAAATTTTATCGCATCGCGGATCGTGCCGTGAAAGTTAAAATTTTGATGCGCTATAAATTGCAGCGCAGACTCAAAATTTCGCCGTTTCGTAAATCGCGCCGCATAGGCTAAAATTTCGCCGTGCGAAAATTTAACTCGGCCCGGCGATTTAGAAGCGGCTTCGCAACGGCGTGTGAGCAAATGGTGTCTCGCTACCACCCGGCGCGCGAAAATTAAAATTTAACGCACAAATGCCGTCATTACCACTCCTTTAAATTACATAGCGTAAGCCGAGATCACCGTATGTTAGGAGTTATCTCGCGTCGTACGAATTATCGCCGCGGATTTGAAATTTTAAATTTAGCACGGCGCGCAAACCGCCGCCGAGAAAATTTGACTAGCGGCATGTGAGATCGTGAAATTTAGGATGCCGCACTGCGAAATTTCACCGCCGCCGAGAGAAATTTAGACTAGACACGCGGCGTAAATTTTAAGGTGCCGCGCAGCCCGCAAGTCTTTTCTGCGCTAGCCAAAAGCTCGCAGGCTTTAAAATTTAAAATTCCAAAATCCGTAAAGCAAGATTTTACGCCGTATCGTTTCGCGAGAGAAATTTTATATCGCAAAATTCTAAGCCGCATAGAGCAAATTTACCCTACACCGAAAATGCGGGGTAAATTTAGAATGTATTAAGAGCGCGAGAGAAGAGTTAATACTAAGCCGATACCAAAATAATTTATCGTGCTTGATTTTCCAAAAAGCCCCTTAATTTCATATTGCCATTAGCCTCTTTTGCATTCATCAAATTACTATACTCAACGCTATTTTTATCTGCCGGCTCTTTCTCTTTATATTTTTCTATGATAGCCTTGGCCTCATCCAAGTGTTCCATATAATATTTAACCGAATACGCCATACTCTTTTCCTCTACGACAGTTTTGGCATTCACACAATTTTTATACGAGTTGCTTCCATCTTTAAGAGTGTTGAAATCGCACTTTGCCAAAACCTCTTTGGCTTCGTCAAAATGCGCGTCGTAGTATTCTTTAGTTTTTACCTCGGTATCATCGCCGCAACCTGCTAATAAAGCAGCTAATACCCCCCCCAGAGGAACATTTTAGGATTTTTCATCTCATTCTCCTTGTTTGAAATTTATCGGTATTTTACTATCTGTTTACTTTAAAAATTTTGAATTGCAGGCGCACGCGCCGTTTTAATGCGGCTCGTTAAATTTGGCTTTTAAAATTTACTCGCTCTTTTTGAAATTTCGCTTTAAAATTTTATCCGCGTGACGGAATTTTACAGAGCGGAATTCCGCGGGATAAAGCAAAATTCCGCCAGGTAGAATTCCGCATCGCTGCGGAATTCAAA
>ERZ772917.1981-NODE-1981-length-10785-cov-10.088816_pt1 | contig 10785 bp, 8 predicted proteins | sample MGYA00511187_ERZ772917 | MGnify/ENA primary metagenome ERZ772917 (study PRJEB29015, sample SAMEA2737925) | human oral metagenome | biome: human oral; feature: human-associated habitat; material: dental | place: China | collected 2012 ... | reverse complement strand
AGATTATAGATTATCAAACTCCTTTAAAAAATGTACAAACAGATAAAGCTGGAAAAATAGATTTACTTGCTTATAATGAAAAAGAAAACCCAAAAACTCTAAGAATTTTAGAGTTGAAAAGAGCAGATAGTAAAGAAACTATGTTAAGATGTGTGCTAGAAGCCTATACTTATTTAAAGGTTGTGGATAAGGCTAAACTTTTAAAAGATTTTGGACTAGCAGAAGATACAAAAATTAAAGCTTGTCCATTTGTATTCTATGATGGTGAACAACACCAAGAAATGCAACAAGATAGAAAAAATTTAAAAGAATTGATGAAAAAGCTAGATGTAGAACCAATATATTTGAAAGAGGAGTATAAGATAATAGAATAAAAAAATAAATAGAGGTGAAATTGTGGAAATAATAGAAAAAATGTATAAAAAATTAGATAGTAGGGGAAAAAAACAATTTGAAAAAATAATTCAAGAAACAAAAGAAGAATTAGAAAAAGTAGAAGTTTCAGATGAAGATAAAGAAAATGTTTTACTTGCAATAAAAAAAGCATTTTTTGTAGCCAAAGAAAAAAATAAGAGAAAATAAAAAAAGGAAATGTTCCAGCATTTCCTTTTTTACATTTTGATTCCTAATCTTTTAGAGATTAATATAATGCGAATATATTGTCTGTTTAATTATAACATTTATTTTTATAGATTTCAATGCTATAATTTAAAAGCATTATGGTTGCTTTCTCTTTTAGAGAGGAAAAGCTAATGCGAAAAATTGTCATAGTATTAATGATAGTAATTTTCTTTTTACTATCTAAAAATCTTTACTAATTTTTAATTAGTAATATTTTATGTGGGTAAATTGTTCCAGCAATTTACCTGCTTTTTATTTCAAAGTAAAGAAAGTGTGAGTAGTTTTTACCTACCCACACTTTCTTTATATATAAAGGGTTTATGAAGAACAATTTTATTATATTTCTTTAAAAACAATATGGTTGTTATCTAAATCTATTAAAACATTAGATTTTTCATGAACTTCATTTGCAAGAATTTTCTTAGCAAGACTTGTTTCAATTTCTTTTTGTATATATCTTCTTAAAGGTCTTGCACCATAGTGAGGGTCATAAGCATTATTAGCTAAGTAATCAACCATCTTATCAGAAAATTCAAGTGTAATATGTTTAGGTTTTAATTTGTTTTCTAAATCTTTTAGACTTAATTTTACAATTTCTTTAATAGCTGGTAAATCTAAAGCTTTGAAAGTGATTATTTCATCAATTCTGTTTAAAAATTCTGGTTTAAATCTAGCTTTTAATTCATCTGCTACTTTTTCTCTAGTATCTTCAGAAAGATTAGGGTCTTCAAGTATAAAGTGGCTACCTATATTAGATGTCATTATAATTAAAGTATTTTTGAAATCCACTATTCTTCCTTGCCCATCTGTAAGTCTACCATCATCTAAAACTTGTAATAGTACATTGAATACATCAGGGTGAGCCTTTTCAATTTCATCAAATAAGATTACTGAATAAGGTTTAGTTCTAATAGCTTCTGTAAGTTGTCCTCCTTCTTCATATCCAACATATCCAGGAGGTGCACCTATAAGTCTAGTAACTGAGAACTTATCCATATATTCACTCATATCTATTCTGACAACATTATCTTCACTATCAAATAAATTGTATGCTAGAGTCTTAGCAAGATATGTTTTACCAACACCAGTAGGTCCTAAGAATATAAATGAACCCATAGGTCTGTTAGGATCTTTTAAACCTGCAACTGATCTAAGCATAGTATCAGCAACAGCCTTAACAGCTTCATCTTGTCCTTTAACTCTTTCTTTTATATGGTCTTCAAGATGTAACATTTTTTCTTTTTTAGTTTCAGTTAATTTTGATACAGGAATACCTGTCCATCTTGAAACTATATCTGCAATTTCATCAGCAGTAACTTCTTGTTTTAATAGAGAATTTTCTTTTCCATCTTTATCAACCTTATTTTGTTGTTCTTGTAATTCTTTTTCAAGAGTTGCAAGTTTACCATATTTTAATTCAGATAATTTTGTTAAATCATATTCTCTTTCAGCTTTTTCCATTTCAAGTTTAACATTTTCAATTTCTCTTTTAATATTCTTAATCTTAGCAATATCTTCTTTTTCAAGTTCCCATTTAGATGTTAAAACTTTCTTTTCTTCATTTAATTCAGCTAATTCTTTTTCTATAACTTTTAATCTTTCTTTTGAAGCATCATCAGTTTCTTTTTCAAGTGCTTTGATTTCAATTTCTAATTGAAGAGCCTTTCTTGTCAATTGATCAAGTTCTTCAGGCATAGAGTCAATTTCTGTTCTTATCATAGCAGCAGCTTCATCTATTAAGTCAATAGCCTTATCAGGAAGCTTTCTATCACTAATATATCTTTGGCTAAGTGTTGCAGCTTCAACTATTGCAGTATCTGTTATTCTAACTCCATGATAAGTTTCAAATTTATCTTTAAGTCCTCTTAGTATTGAAATAGTATCATCAACATTAGGTTCATTTACTAATATTGTTTGGAATCTTCTTTCAAGTGCAGGGTCTTTTTCAATATATTTTCTATATTCATCTATTGTTGTTGCACCAATAACTCTCAATTCTCCTCTTGCAAGCATAGGTTTTAACATATTTCCAGCATCAAGAGAACCTTCTCCCTTACCAGCACCAACTATAGTATGAATTTCATCTATAAAAAGAATGATATTTCCATTTGATTCTTCAACTTCTTTTAAAACACCTTTCATTCTTTCTTCAAATTCACCTTTGTATTTTGCACCTGCAACCAAGGCACCCATATCAAGTGAAAATATTTTTTTATTCTTTAAACTTTCAGGAACATCTCCATTTAATATTCTTTGAGCAAGCCCTTCAACTATTGCAGTCTTACCAACCCCAGGTTCTCCAATTAAAATAGGGTCATTTTTTGTTCTTCTTGAAATTATTTGTATTGCTCTTCTGATTTCAGAATCTCTACCAATGATAGGATCTATCTTACCTTCTCTAGCAAGTTCAACTAAATCTTTTGCATATTTTTCTAAAACTTCATAAGTTGCTTCTGGGTTTTGATTATCTACCTTTCTATTTCCTCTTATATTCATCAATACCTCCATGTATTTTTCTAAACTGATACCCAATCTTTTAAAAATTGGCATTTCTTCTATCATAGCTTTAAAAATATGTTCAACACTTAAAAAGCTATCTTCCATTTCTTTCATAATCATTTCTGCACGATTTAAAATGCTATTTGTCTTTTGATCAAGTGAAATATTTTCATTGCTAACTTTTACTTCCACTTTTGGATAATTATTCATTTCTTTTTCTAATTCAGAAATGATATATTGTAAATTCAATCCCATTTTTTCTATTACTCTTGGAATAAGTCCATTATTTTGCATTAATAATCCTAAAGCAAGAGCTTCTGGTCTAATACTTTGTTGCATATTACCTTTGCTAATATCCACTGCTAAATTGATTGCAGAAATTGTATTTTCTGTAAATTGATTTGGATTCATCATAATAAAACCTCCTAACTTCATCTTCTATATATTAATTTTTTATTTATTATTTTATTACCCTCTAATTTTATAGAAGAGCTAGCTACCAAGTAAATCTTGATAGCTAGACCCTACCTAAAATAATATAGAGGGGAGATTTATTAGCACTCTATATAATAGGTTGCTAATAATCATAGACTATATATATCATATATAGAATCAAATGTCAAGGTTTTTTTTAAAAAATATTAAATTTTTTTTGAACACATGATTTTTCTTAATTAAAGTAAAGAATATTATTTTTTATTTAATAATTTGACTATGAAATTTATTATCTTAGTTTAAAGAAAAAAATTTGCTATAATATTTAAAAGTAAAAATAAGATAGGGGATAATTTTATGAAAATAAATTGGAAAATATTTCGTGAAATAATATATCTTGCAATTCCAGCAGTAGGGGAAATGACTTTATATATGATGATTTGGATATTTGATACCATGATGATTGGAAAATATGGTGGAGAATTGGCAGTTTCTTCTGTTGGATTAAGTACAGAAATGATCTATAGTTTTTTTAATATTATAATTGCAGTTGGTGTTTCAACTGCTTTAACTTCTCTTATTTCAAGAGCAATTGGTTCTAAGGATTATAAAAAAGCAGAAATAATTGCCAATGCAGGAATCAAAATAGCAGTTGTATTAGCTTTTATCTTTTTTTCATTGCTATTTTTTATTCCTGATAAAATTTTAAATTTGGCTGGAGCAACAAAAGAAATGTTACCATTAGCAACAAGATATGCAAAAATTTCTTCTTTTTCTTTCTTTTTATTGACACTTTCATCTACTACAAACGGAATATTTCGGGGAATAAAAGATACTAAAACCTCTCTGTATGTAGCTGGAAGTATTAATATTGTAAATTTGTTTTTAGATTATGTTTTAATTTTTGGAAATCTAGGTTTTCCAGAATGGGGGATTACTGGGGCAGCAGTTGCAACTGTTGCTGGAAATTTTATAGGAATTTTATTCCAATGGACTAGATTAAAGAAACTTCCATTTAAAATTTCTGTCTTTTCTTATGTTTCTAAAAAAGATATCTGAGAAATTATTCGTTTTGCTGTTCCTTCTGGTTTACAAGAAGCTAATTTTAGCTTATCTAAATTATTAGGACTTACTTTTATTTTAAGTTTAGGAACTACTGCTTTTGTGGCAAACCAAATAGGAATTGCTATTGAAGCAATATCAACAATGCCAGGCTGGGGAGTTGCCATAGCATGTACAGCACTTGTTGGGCATAGTATTGGAGAGAACAAACCGAATAAATCACAGGAATATACTTTATATTCTATGATTATCGCTTCTATTTTTATGGGAGCCTTAGCTATTTTTTTCTTTTTTGTTCCTAAAACATTAATTTCTTTTTTTATCAATAAACAAGAAATTGAAGTTATCAGAATAGGTGCAATGTGCTTACAAGTGGCAGCTTTTGAACAAATTCCTATTGCATTTGTGACAGTACTTGGCTCGTATTTTAAAGGAATAGGAAATCCAAAAATACCTTTTTATGTTTCTTTTTTTACTAATTGGTTTTTAAGGATACCTATTGCCTTTTATCTTATTTCTATTCTAAGATTGCCTGTTCATATTTTTTGGATTATTACGACATTTCAGTGGTTATTAGAAAGTATAATTCTTTATTATTTATATAGAAAAAACATAAATACAACATTGAAGAATACAAGTGTTTCTAATGTTTGATAAAATTTGAAATTAATAATGAATTATGCTAAGTTATTTAATAAATTAAAAAAATATAATATTGGAGGGTTTGATGAAAAAATATTTAATTTTATTTTTTAGCATTTTAATTTTTGCTTCTTGTACAAGAATGGCTATAAATACAGCAAATAGTAAAGCTACCAAAAATCAATTCTATCAAGGAATTTTAGAACTTGACAATTCTGTGAGAAAAGACACAGAGAATAAGGAGCTTTTTGAAAGTTATGAGAATATTTTTAATAGAGGGAAAAGTTATTATAACTCTACTGATGAAATAAGAGAGTTATTTTTAATGGAAAAACTATACTTAGATTTACCAGATAATGTTAAACAAAAATTACCAGGTATTTATGTTGATATTAACAAACATAGAAAAAATGGAGAAAAAATTGCAAGTGATTTGTTCGAAAATACACAATCAATGGGAGAAAATACATATAGAGAAAAAATAAAAAAATATAAGCAATATAAAAAAGTTCTTACATATAACCCAAATGAAAAAAATAAAGTAGAAGATGAGTTAAAAAAATTGAATAAGAAAATAGAGAAAACATATTCTTATAGGATAAATGGAAATGATTCAGCTTTAAATTCTGAAATTGAAAATAAATTTTCTCAAGAAATAAAAAATAATTCATTTAGGTATTCAGCTTTTAATTCAGATGTGATATTAGAAATAAATGTGCAGACTCTATATTTTTATCCAGAAGATGTTAATATGCAAAGTTTTCCTAAACAATATACTGAAAATTATAAGGATTCAAATGGTAAAGATAATATAAATATAGTTAGTTATAGTGAAAATATTTATAGAAAGTCTACAAGTATGGGAGTAAGACTTAATTACAGACTTATTTCTAATTTAACAGGTGAAGTTATATTTAATGGAAGCAAAGAATTTGAAAAAAGATATGATGAAAAATGGAAAACATATTATATAATTTCAAGTAAAGTATTTAATAAAGATAAGTTACCAAAAGATGAAAATGAAAAAATTGTCCCTTCTAGAAAGAAAATCACAGAAGATATTACTAAGGAAATTTTAAATACAATAGATGCTGATTTTCATAAATTGCCTTAAGATTGAAAAATTAATGTTTTCTGTAATTTAATACTATAGTTTATGTCAAAGATAAAATTTAAGAGAGGTTAAAAGAATGTATTTCATGGCAGTAATCATGTTTTTGCTAGGATTTTTATTTATTTCTTTAGGACGAATATCTTCAGATAATGTAAAAAATATTAATGCACTTTTATCAGATGATAGAAATATACAGGAAACAAAGGAAAGCTTGCAAGTGATTGAAATAAGAAGTACAAGATACAGTTTTGAATGTGATTGTGAGCTTATTTTTACAAATCAGAATGGAAAAGAGTTTAGCTATAAGGAAACATACTTTAGCTTTAGCAGTAAAGCTTCTTTTTTGAGAAAGTGTGAAAATAAAGGAAAAGTACCTGTTACTGTTATTTATGATAAATCTTTACCCTCAAAGCATTTTGTAAAGGAGCTAAAACCCATTGAAGTAAATAAAAATAGTAGAATAGGATATACTATTATAGGAGTATTGTTCATACTTCTAGGACTTTTTATTGTAGCTGTAAATTTTAAGTAATTAGGAGATGAAAATATGTCAAATTCAACAGATAAAATTTTACAGGAACTTGAAGAAGAAAGAATTCGTCGTGCTACATTAACAAAAGAAGATTTAGAAAAATCATATCTTGAATTAGAAAAAGAAAACTTTCCTGTCACTAAGAGAATCAAGTTTATAGCTGATTTAGGTGCTTGTAAAGAAATAGCATATCATTATGAACTTATCTGTAAAGATTGGAAAGAAGATAAAAAACTTAATATAGAGAGCAGCTTTGATAGACATGGAAGTGAAGGAATTGAGTTTTTATTTGAACAGTTGTCTAAAAGTGAAGATGAAAAAATAAAGATATTTACAGCTTTTCTTATAGCAGAAGTTTTGTCTAAATTGAAACATAGAGAATTCTATTCATCATTTTGTAATCAACTTATTCCTATTCTTATTTCACTCATAAAGACCAATGATAATATTCTTCGCAGAAAGGTTATAGTAGCTTTTGGTTGGGTTGGAACATCAAAGGAAATTAATATTTTAACTCAACAAATGTTTAATGAGAGTGATGCTCTTTGTAGGGCATGGTCTGCAACGAGTTTAATGCAAATGTCATTTCATAGAGTGGACAAAGAAATAATTTGCAAAAAAACAAAAACCATATTCGCTAAAGTTATTGAAAGTGAAAAAGATTTGTATGCTTGTGGAATAATAATAGAAGCAGCTCAAATATTATTTGCTAAAAAATGGATATCTTCATCTGTTGTGGAAAATATAGAGTTTGAAAAAATAGAAAAAGCAAGAAAAACTGCAGTGAGATTTTTGAGCAAATGTTAAAAAATAACTAGGATAGTAAGTTTAAAATTACTATCCTTTTTTAAAAAAGATTTTAATCAAACCTTAATTTTTATATATTAAAATATCATCATAATAAAATTTGATATTAACTTCAATTTATGATAAATTATTTTTTAGGACAAATAAAAATTGGAGGATAAATGAATTATAAAAAATATTTAATTTTATTTTTAAGTATATTTATATTGATAGCTTGTAAAAAATTACCAGTGGATGATATACAGAAACAAGTTGATAAAAAAATTTATTATGATGCACTATATTTAATGAATGAGAAATTTGAAAAATCAACACCAAGCAAAGAGGATTTAAATAGATATCAAAAGATATATAATGATGGAAGAAAATATTTTCTTTCAAAGAGTGATTTAAAAAAAGCCTATGGAATGGATGAACTATATCTACAACTTCCTAGCAGTATAAGGGAGAAATTACCAAAAATACAAGTAGATGCAAAAAAACATAATGAAGATGCAAAAGTAGTAGGAAATAGGCTATATGAAAAGGCAAAATTAATGAAAGAAAATACTTTTAGAGAAAAAGTTGCTAAATATATTGAATATTCAAAAGCTTTTGGATATGATGAAGATATGAAAAATACTATTCGTTCAGAGCAAGAAAGATTAATTAAAAAAATTGAAAAAACAATGGACTATAGAATTGTTGGTGGAAATGATGAGTTACTAAATTCAAAGATAGCAGAAAATTATAGGGGCTATATAGAACATAATCCTTTTATAAAGACTAAGGAAAATCCAGAGGTAATTTTAGAAATAACTGCAAAATTAATTGAATATACTCCTAATAAGGTTACAGAAAAAAAGTATACAAATGATTTTGATGAAATTTATACAGATGAAAATGGAAAAGAGGCTACAAACACAGTAAAATATCTTAAAACACATTTTTTTAAATCTTCATATATGAAAGTGAAAGTAGATTACAAATTTATTTCTACATTGACAGGAGAAGTGATTTTACAAGGTAGCAAAACTCTTGACCATGAAGAATATACCTACTGGGATACATATACTATCATATCGGGAGCTCTTAAAGATAGAAGTCAATTTTATCAAGATAGTAGAGAAGAGACTTTATCTGATAAAGAGAGATTTTTTAGAGAGATGGCTATAAAAATTTTAAGAGAAATAAATCAAGAGTTGAAAAAATTACCAGATTATGATTTTATGAAAATTTATATAAGCTAGGTGAGTATTATGATAATAGGTTTAACTGGTGGAATAGCTAGTGGAAAAAGCACAGTATCAAAATATTTAGCAGAAAAAGGTTTTAAAGTTTATGATGCTGATAAAATTGCTAAGGATATTTCAGAAAAAAAATCAGTTCAAGAAGAAATAATTTCAACTTTTGGAAATAAAATTTTAGATAAAAATGGAAATATTGATAGAAAAAAATTAAAAGAGATAGTTTTTGAAAATAAAGAAAAATTAGAGAAATTAAATGGTATAATACATCCAAAGGTTATTGATTTCTATAAAGAATTGAAAGAAAGAAATACTGATGAAATAATAATTTTTGATGTACCATTACTATTTGAAAGTGGAATAGACAAATTCTGTGATAAAATCTTAGTTGTTATCTCAGATTATGAAATACAATTAAATAGGATAGTTGAAAGGGACAAAATAGATAGAGAACTAGCAGAAAAAATAATAAAATCTCAATTATCCAATGAAGAAAGAATAAAAAAGGCTGATGTAGTAATAGAGAATAATTCAAGTTTAGAAGATTTATTTGAAAAAGTAGAAAGGTTTTGTGAAAGAATATGAAAATTGTAGCACCAGCAGGGAATATGGAAAGATTTTACTCTGCCATTAGTGCAACAGCTGATGAAATATATTTAGGTTTAAAAGGTTTTGGAGCAAGAAGAAATGCTGAAAACTTTACAGTTGAGGAGTTAAAGCAAGCAATAGACTATGCCCATTTAAGAGGGAGCAGAATATTTTTAACTCTTAATACAATAATGACTAATAGAGAGATTGAACTTCTATACCCAACTTTAAAAGACTTGTATAACTATGGTTTAGATGCAATAATTGTACAGGATTTAGGATATGCAGAGTATTTACATAAAAACTTTCCTAGTATAGAAATTCATGGAAGTACACAGATGACAGTTGCCAATTATTATGAAATAAACTATTTAAAAGAATTAGGTTTTAAAAGGATAGTTTTACCAAGAGAGTTAAGTTTTGAGGAAATAAAAGAAATCAGAAAAAATACTGATATGGAGCTTGAAGTTTTTGTATCAGGTTCACTTTGTATATCTTTTTCTGGTAATTGCTATATGAGTAGCTTTATTGGTGGAAGAAGTGGTAATCGTGGAATGTGTGCCCAACCTTGTAGAAAGGAATACAAAACTTCTTGTGGAGAAAAATCATATTTTTTAAGTCCTAAGGATCAGTTATATGGTTTAGATGAAATAAAGAAATTACAAGAAATTGGAGTAGAAAGTATAAAGGTTGAAGGTAGAATGAAAGATGTTTCCTATGTCTATGAAACAGTTTCTTATTTTAGAAATTTGATAAATGGAATAGATAAGGAAGAAAATACTCCTAAATTATTTAATAGAGGTTATTCAAAAGGATATTTCTATGATAATGATAAAACTATTATGAATAGAGATTATTCATATAATATGGGTGAAAAAATAGGAGAAGTTGTAGGGAAAAGCATAAGGCTAGATGAAGATGTAGTTTCAGGAGATGGAATAACTTTTGTTTCAAAGGATTATAAAAATCTTGGAGGAACATATATAGGAAAGATAAATGTAGCCAATATAAAAGAAGATAGAAAAATAGCTTATAAAAATGAAAAGCTAATTTTAAATTTTCCAGATGGGACAAAATATATTTTTAGAAACTACAACAAAAGATTAAATGATGAGATTTCAAAAAAAATAAAGAGTACAGATAAAAAGTTAGAAATAAATTTTGATTTCACAGCAAAATTAGACGAAAAATTAATTTTAAAAATTTATTTAGAAGATGAAAATGGAAATAGAATTTTAAATTTAGAAGAAATCTCTGAA
>ERZ772917.1980-NODE-1980-length-10789-cov-5.631451_pt1 | contig 10789 bp, 10 predicted proteins | sample MGYA00511187_ERZ772917 | MGnify/ENA primary metagenome ERZ772917 (study PRJEB29015, sample SAMEA2737925) | human oral metagenome | biome: human oral; feature: human-associated habitat; material: dental | place: China | collected 2012 ... | reverse complement strand
CAAATAGTTTTCTTAATCGCAGGCGGTTTAATCATCTACTATTTCTTTAATTCGGCATTTGCTTGTTCTGCAGTATAGCTCATATTTCATCCTTTTTCTTTAAATTTTAGATCTGAAAATTACTTGAATATTCTCTTTAGGGATAAAATACGTTATAACGTCTCCTCCCTTAAACTCATTTAAAATTTCTTTTAGAATATCTACAATTTCTTGTTTTGGTATATCCCCGATATCGCTTCTTATGGATTCTAACTCATATATTATTTTAAACGGATTATCCGTAATTTTCGTGCTAGTATTTTCGTTGTATATATCTCTTAAATCGATCTCTATATCTTTACCTTTATAGTGCAAAAGCCATATAACTTCTCCGCTATAATTCATATCTCTTGGATCCCCAATAATAATACTACGCACCACAAAAAGCCAAATACCCCTATCTCTATCTATACACCAACTTCTTGAATTTAAGTTTGCCCAATCAAGCTCGCCCTGATGATATTTTTTAAATATCTCATTGCACGGTTTTAGTAAATCATATTTCTCGATATCCTCTTTTGAAATACGCTCTGTAATAAACGCCATTCTCTACTCCTTAAGAATTTAAAATTTTAGGCTGCTTGCGGGTTGCCGCCGCCTTTGCTCTTGCGACAAATCGTTTAGCCATTCGCGCAAATGGCTAAATATACGCTAAGCTCTATCTTGCCGCGCCGCGTAAATTTTAAAATTTCGTTTTATCCAGGCGCTGTTTTCCTACCTATCTCTTGCCTATCTCTTGCCTATAACTCGCCGCCCGCCGCTTAGATGAAATTTTAAAATTCCACCGCCTGAACGCATGTATAAAATTTTAAAATTCAGCCGTCTGCACGAGCGGACGAAATTTATAAAATTCCGCCGCCGCAAATCAAAGCGACGAATGAACGCGCTGTCGCGCAGAAATCGCGCGGATTAACAAAAGTCGCGTTTGAATTTAGTGATAAATTTATAAATTCCGCCTACGCTTCGGCGGTTTCGTTTTCGTCGATTACGGCTTGCATCGTGTCTCTGGCGTGCTGCAGCCAATCTTTATCGCTCGTGTCGAGCAGGTCTAGGTAGATGATTTTGACGTGTCCGCTGTGGACGGTGAAATCGTGAGAGTTTGCGATGTGCTGCGTGCCGATGAGTACCACGGGCTGGACGCGCAGACCGAGCTTGCTAACGATCGCTTTGGCTCCGCTTTGGAATTGCAAAAGCTGCGTGCCGCGATGTCTAGTGCCTTCGGGGAACATCGTGATGACGCGCCCTTCGCTTACGCGCTGCTGCACTTCGTGCACGATCCGCACCAGATCGCGCGGATTTGAGCGATCGACCTGGATCATTTTCGGAAGCGTGATGATTTTGCCGATGATAGGGATGTCGGCGATCTCTTTTTTGGCGATCCAGCAGATATCGCCGGGATGGGTCTCTTCGAGCACGACGATATCCATTATGCTTTGGTGGTTGGCGATGAGTAGCTGCGCGCGCGGATCGGGAGTGCCCACGATCTCGATGTCGTATCTGGCGCCGAAATGCTGAAGGCGCCCCCAAATGCGGCGGAAGCGGCGATGAGAGGAGTTTTTCACCGTCATAGCGATTACGACCCAAACGACGGTGAAAATAAACCAAAACGCGTAAAATAGCGCTCTAATCCTTGACAAGCTCATCCTTTTTTACCCAGCCGATCTTATTACCGCCAAGCATAATTTTGTAAAAATCCTTATTCGTGCCCAAAATTTCGACCTTTTCGGCATTTTTGGTTACGTAAAATACCGTGGAGCTTTGCATAGGCAGAATTCTAACGGGAGAATTTTGCGCGATGCTGCCCGTGCCGTAAGGTCTTTGTGCGTAGAAATTTACCGCTAAAATCAGCACCGCAAAGATGAGCGGCGTGATATTTTTGCTAAGCAGAAACATCACCAAAAGCCCGGCTGCGAGGGTATAGATCGCGATCTGCTTGTAGGCTTCGAATTTACTCTCTTTCGGATTTAGCCCGATCTGCGTGCTAAGATCCTCGGCGCGCGGATTGAGCTCAAGTCCGAAATTTTCAAATTTTTTCGTCTGTAGATTGAAGTAGCTGAAGTCTAAATTTGTGACGTTATTGTCCACGACGGCGAAATAATATCCGCTCTGGCTCGCGTATGTGCCGCGCACGGAGTCCACGCCCTGCTTGATTATGGCGGGATTATCAATGTGAAAGGATCCGATCGCGCCGTTTCGCACACCAAGATCGAGCGTGAGTAAATTTGAAGCGTCGTCAAATTTGGCGGTTTTATAGTTTTTGAGCTTCAGCTCGTCGGCTACGATATGGGAAAAATTCGCCTTCGCGTCGAGTTTGACAAACTCGGGATTAGCGGGCTTGATCGAGCTTTTTTCAAAAAATTCCCCGTTGCGCTCCAGCGTCAGAACAAACTCATTGATCTTGGCGTCCTTGCCGCTTGCTTCAAACCACAGCGTAGTCTCAAACATCTCGTCGCCCTCGATCCAAGCAAGTTTGTCCTCGTTCAGCCACTTAACGCCGTCCGTGCGGCTGATCGCAAGCTTAGGCGTGACGGTAATCTTCTGTCCCAGATACACGGCGAAATCGATCTTAAAAATTTGATTGTAATAGACTTTTCTAGGCATTCCGCTAGCTTTTAGCGTAAGCTCTTTGGGTTTGATGTCCTGATAAATTTTATCGTCGGATACGTCCAGATCGACTTCATTCGTAGGAGCCAAGGCCTTGAGATCGTCTATGCTAAGATTTTCCATAGACATAACCTCTTTTTTATTGTATTTCAACATAACCTTGGAATTATCGCGCTGCTGCGCATCGTCCGGCTTATCCTCGCTCTTTTTCGGCGCATATTTACTTAGATCGTCGAGCGAATCGATCTCAATTTCAGGCGCCGCAAAAGCGATCGCGCATACGCCCAGAATCGTAAAAAATTTTTTTAGCAAATTAACCCTTTTAACATTTTTATCCCGTCCGTGCCGCCTAAAATAGGCTCTATTGCGCGCTCAGGATGCGGCATCAGACCGAAAATCTTTCTGTTTTTATCGCAAATCCCGGCGATTGCGTCCACCGAACCGTTTGGATTTAGATCCGCGCCCTTTGCGTCGCAGTATTTCAAAAGTACGCAATCATCGTCGTATAGCGATTTTAGCGTATCGGCGTCCGCGTAATAATTGCCCTCGCCGTGCGCGATCGGGATATTTAAAATTTCGCCCTTGTCGCAACAGCGCAGAAATTTATTGTCGTTTGAAACGACGCGCAGATGGTGAAATTTTGAGATGAAGCTTAAATTTATATTTCTACTCATCGCTCCTGCAAGCAGCTTCAGCTCCAAAAGCATCTGAAAGCCGTTGCAGATACCCAAAATATAGCCGCCGCGCGCAGCATGAGCCGCCACCGCCTTCATCGCAGGGCTAAATTTAGCAATCGCTGCGGTTCGCAAATAATCCCCGTAGCTAAATCCGCCAGGCAGCACGATCAGATCGGCGTTTATGGCGGTTTCTTTATGCCAGATTATCTGCGTTTCGCAACCCAGCGCGTCAAAAGCGTATTTGCTATCGCGCTCGCAGTTGGTGCCGGGGAAATTTACGATCGCTACCTTCATATCACGATCTCGTAGTCTTCGATGACGGTGTTTGCCAAAATTTCATCGCACATCCTAGCGACGTCGGCGTAAATTTTATCCCTATCCTCGCCGTTTAGCTCAAGCACGATCTGTTTGGCTACGCGCACATCCTCTACTCCGCTAAAACCAAGCGAAGCGAGGGCGTGTTTGACCGCCTTGCCCTGCGGATCGAGCACGCCCTCTTTAAGTCTTACGTTTACGATTACCTTCATCGCTTATCCTAAAATTCTACGCAAGACCTCTTCGTAGGCCACTTTTACGCTACCGAGATCCTGTCTGAATACATCCTTATCGAGCTTCTTGTCGGTCTGTTTGTCCCAAAAGCGGCAGCTATCGGGGCTGATCTCGTCTGCAAGCAGAATATTGCCGTCGCTATCCCTGCCGAGCTCGATCTTGAAATCCACTAGCTTTAAATTTCGCTCGTCGAAAAATTTAACCAAAATTTCATTGATCTTGCGCGCGATATTTTTAAGCTCGTCAAGCTCGCTTTGGCTCTTTACGGCGCCGAGCAGCACGCAATGCTCGTCGTTTAGTATCGGATCGCCCAGATCGTCGTCTTTGTAGCAAAACTCTACCAGCGTAAACGGAAGCTTCGTGCCCTCTTTGATGCCCAGGCGCTTTGTAAGCGAGCCGGTAGCGATATTGCGAGCGATGATCTCAAGAGGGAAAATCTTGCATTTTTTTACGAGTTGCTCGGTCGGGCTGATCGTCTCAACAAGCGCAGTGGCGATGCCGTGCTTTTTAAGCAGATCAAAAATCAGCGTCGAAATTTTACAATTCAGCGCACCTTTGCCGCTCTCTTCGGCTTTTTTGACGCCGTTAAACGCCGTCAGCGAATCTTTAAATTCTGAGATCAAAAGGTCGTCACTTTCGTTAACCGACCACATCTTTTTGCCCTTGCCTTCGTAGATGAGCTCTTTTTTAGTAGCTTGCATCACACTCTCCTTACTTGATGTTTAGAATTTTTATCGCGTCTATTGCGGTTTTTAACTGGATATCGTTGCCGATCTGCTCTTTGGTGATGAAATTTTTCTCATCTTTTTTCTGCTCGTCTTTTTTCTCTTTTTTATCGGTCTCAACCTTGGCAAGCTCGCTTTTTAGGTGCTTTTTAAGATCGGCTTCTTTTAGCGAAAATTCATCCTCGTCGCGGCTCGGCACCTTGCCCGGCGCCACTACGAGATCGGGCGTCACGCCCACCGCTTGTATGGTGCGACCGCTTGAGAGATAGTAGCGAGCTATGGTAAGTCGCAAGGCTTCTTTGTCCTCGATCGGCAGGATTACCTGCACGCTTCCCTTGCCGAAGGTGTTTTCGCCGACGACTACCGCACGCTTTAGATCCTGAAGCGAACCGCTTACGATCTCGCTCGCGCTTGCGCTGCCGCCATTAACCAAAACCACGAGCGGCAGATCGGTGATCTTCTTTTTAGGATCGGCGTTGTGAGCTTCGGTTTCGTTTTTCGCGCGCCCTTTTTGAGAGACAATAAGCCCCTTGCCGACAAATAAATTTACGAGTCCGATCGCCTGATCCAAAAGCCCGCCCGGGTTATTTCGCAGATCCAAGATAATGCCCTTGGCGTCTCTGTGCTCTTTTATAAATTTGCTCGCGTCCGCTACCACGTGCTGATCGAAATTTGTAACGCGCAGATATAAAATTTTATCATCCTCGATCATCTTGGCATAAACCGATTCCACTTTGATTATGTCGCGTATGATCTCGACGTCGAAAGGCTTGCTAACGCCTTTACGCACGATCGTTAGAGTGATTTTAGTTTTTGGCTTGCCGCGCATCTTTGAGACCGCATCGTCGATCGTGATGCCGAAGGTCGCGTTGCCGTCGATACGCAATATCACGTCGTTGGCCTGAATGCCTTTCTTATCTGCAGGAGTCCCCTCGATAGGCGAGATGACTGTCAGAGCGCCGTCTTTCATACCCACCTGAATTCCAAGCCCGCCGAACTCGCCCTCGGTTTGCACTTTCGTGTCGTTAAACGCCTTTTCGTCCATATAGCTTGAGTGCGCGTCGAGGTTATTCATAAGCCCCGAGATCGTCTTGTCCACGAGTTCCGAGAAGGTCATCTCATCGACGTAATTGTTTTCGACGATCGCAAGCGTTTTGGTAAGCTTAGCTAGCGCCTCCAGACGCGTTTTTTCGCTGTCTGGCTTTTTGGTCGCGTTGACCTCTCTGGCTTGTAAATTTCCGGTAAAAAAACTGACGCCTAAAAATAGAGAAAATATGAATCCCAAGCCGAAGAAGAGGTGTTTTTGTCGCAAAGTTTATCCTTGAAAGTAAAATGGAGTGAATTTTATAGAAAATTGGCTAAAAATAAGGTAAATTTCATACGAAATTTGCGCGTTTACGGATAAATTTAAGCCGAAAATTTTAAAATCTCACTAAAAAACCTTGACATAAACAGACTAAAGTTATATAATGCAATCAACTTCAACTTTAGGAGAAAATTTATGAACGAAACTATTGAAATTTTAACCGACAAAATGCGCTCTTTGCTCGAAAGCAGCGTTTCTTTAGCGATCCACTCCAAAAATAGCGAGGTGGGCGTATTGCACATGCTCTGGGCTTTGGTAGCCGACAGCGGCTCGGTGCTAAACCAAATTTTTAATAAATTTAGCATCGAAAAGACCGCGGTCGAGCTTGAGATCAAAAGCGAAATTTCAAATTTGCCGACCAGCTCAAACGTCACGAAGGAAAACATGCGTATCTCGCGCGAGCTGATGAACTCGCTAGAGCTCGCAAAGGGGTTGATGACGAGCTCGGGCGATAAATTTATCGCCGTAGATACCTGGCTGATCGCAAATTTAAACGCCGATCCGCTAAAGAAAATTCTGTCTAAATTTGCAGATCTTAGCGAGATCAAAAAAGAGCTTGAGGCGCTTCGCGGCGGCAAAAGTATCGATTCGCAAACCGCCGACGAGACGCTTGAGGCGCTTAGTAAATTCGGCGTCGATCTCACTGCCAAGGCGATCGCGGGCGAGCTCGATCCGGTCATCGGTCGCGACGAGGTGATCTCGCGAATGATGCAAATTTTAATCCGCAAGACGAAAAACAACCCTATCCTACTCGGCGAGCCGGGCGTTGGAAAAACCGCGGTCGTCGAAGGTCTTGCACAGCTGATCGCCAAAAAAGAGGTACCGCTCAGCCTGCAAAACAAACGCGTCATAGCGCTTGATATGAGTGCGCTGATCGCGGGCGCGAAGTACCGCGGCGAGTTTGAAGATAGGCTCAAAGCCGTCATCAACGAAGTCGTAAAAGCCGCGAACGTCGTGCTTTTTATCGATGAAATTCACACCATCGTAGGTGCGGGCGCAAGCGAAGGCTCGATGGATGCCGCAAACATCCTAAAGCCCGCCCTTGCGCGCGGCGAACTGCACGCAATCGGCGCTACGACGCTGAAAGAGTACCGAAAGTATTTTGAAAAAGACGCTGCGCTTCAGCGCCGCTTCCAGCCTGTAACGGTCGCGGAGCCTAGCGTGAGTGAGGCTACGGCGATCCTGCGCGGCATAAAGGAGCGGCTAGAGGTGCATCACAACGTCACCATCACCGATAGCGCGCTTGTGGCGGCTGCAAGGCTAAGCGACCGCTACATTAGCGATAGATTTCTGCCGGATAAGGCGATCGATCTCATTGACGAAGCGGCGGCGGAGCTTAAAATGCAGATCGAAAGCGAGCCAAACGAGCTTGCCAAGGCTAAGCGCGACATCCTTACGCTTCAGGTCGAAAAGGAAGCCCTTAAGATGGAGGATGACGGCAAAAACGACGAGAGGCTCGCGCAGATCGATAAAGAGATCGAAAATTTAACCGAGCAGAAAAATGCGCTTCAGGCTAAATTTGAAAATGAAAAGTCCGTATTCGGCGGCATCAGCGAGGAGAAAAAGGCGATCGATAGCCTCAAAAACGAAGCGAGCCTAGCAAGACGCAACGGCGATCTTAGCAAGGCCGCCGAGATCGAATACGGCAAGATCCCCGCCGCGCAGGCGAAGGTCAAGGAGCTTGAGGCGAAGTGGGATGCGATGAAAGAAAACGGAGTACTTTTGCGAAACCGCGTGGACGAGGAGAGCGTGGCTGAAATTTTAAGTAAATGGACAGGCATCTCGGTAAGCAAAATGCTCTCCTCCGAAAAGGAGAAATTCCTCCACATCGAGGAGCACCTAAAAGAAAGCGTCGTAGGGCAGGACGAGGCGCTGCACGCCATCGCTCGCGCCGTCAAGCGCAATAAAGCGGGGCTTGTGAACGAAAACCGCCCTATCGGAAGCTTTTTGTTTCTAGGACCTACCGGCGTCGGCAAGACCGAGAGCGCAAAGAGTTTAGCGAGGTTTTTATTCGACGACGAGCGGGCGATGATCCGATTTGATATGAGCGAGTATATGGAAAAACACAGCGTCAGCCGCTTGCTCGGCGCGCCTCCTGGATACGTGGGCTATGATGAGGGCGGACAGCTTACCGAAGCGGTGCGCAGAAAGCCCTACTCTGTGCTGCTTTTTGATGAGATCGAAAAGGCGCACAAGGACGTTTTTAACATCCTGCTTGGAATTTTAGACGACGGACGCGCGACCGACAACAAGGGCGTTACGGTCGATTTCAAAAACACGATCATCATCCTAACGAGCAATATCGGCTCGGCTAAGATTATGGAACTTGACGCCAAAAATGCGGGCAAGCCGCGTGAGGTCGCGCTTGCAGAGCGCGAGGAGGCGATAAAGGGCGAGCTGAAGAATTATTTTAAGCCCGAATTTATCAACCGCCTGGACGATATCGTGATCTTCAACGCCCTAAGCGAGGACAATCTCATCAAAATCGTGGGCATTATGTTTAAGGGCCTACAAAAAACTCTCGCAAACCGCGGCATTAGCGCGAGCTTGAGCGAAGACGCCAAAAAGCTCATCGCCTCGGCGGGCTTTGATATCGAATACGGCGCAAGACCGCTGCGCAGGGCGCTTTACGATCTAGTGGAGGATAAGATAGCCGATATGATCCTAAGCGACGAGATCAAAACCGGCGATCGGATCGAAATCAGCGCGCAAGGCGGCGAGATCGGGATAAAGAGGATGAAGTAAAATTCTGCGGAATTTATCCTGCGGGGTAAATTCCGCGCTTCGATAGAGTAAATTTAGCGGCGTAAATTTAAAATTTATCGAGCTGAATTCTGCCGAATAAAATTTTTATCAAAGTGAAATTTCAAGTTTGAAATTTTAAAATTTTATCGAGCTAAAATTTATGCCTCGGAGTTTAGAATTTTAAATTTAAAAGGTAGGAATTTTAAGCTTTAAAATTTGGAAGTGCGAGGATTTTAGATTATAAAATTTGAAATGCCGGCAAGCTTTAAATTTGAAGCCAAAGGGGCAAATTTTAAGATCGTTTCAAAATTTGCCCCCTTTAAATTTCTATACTTCTCAAATTCTATTCATAAAATTTTGCATATAAATTTACGTAAAATTAACTAAAAAAGATGGTTAAACCAACTTATCCGCATTAAATTTTATCGCTTCTTTTTAGAATAAAAATCACCACAGATGCGATTACTAGCGACGATAAAGCGCTTATCATCATTATATTAAAATTAAAATTTGAGCGATCAAACAGATGACCCAATAAGGTCAAATCGGCTTTTGCTAGGATTATCACAGCTAGCGTATAAGCATAAAATACACTTATAAAAAATACGGATGCGGCGGAAATTTTATCCAGCAGAATAAAAGCCTTTATCTTTGAAAATACGAAGCAGCAGATGATTAGAGGCAAAATTACCGTCGCGCAAAATAGATACAATACCATAGCGCCGAAAATATCGCTTTCGCTATCGCTCGCCTCTTCGTGCCACGTTAGTTCAAAAGCTTTTAAAACGATAGAAAACGGATTCGCGATATCGTAACCGCTATACTCCGCCAAAAAAAACCGCGTCTATGCTGGCAAATATAACGCCCAAACAATCTATTGTAAAAAAGAGTAAGGCGATCCAGGATAAAATCCTCACCCCTTTTAGCTCAAAACATTTTTTAATGAACTCTTTTATCGCCCTACTCCCCAATTTATAGCTTTTAAGATCAATTTGGCTTTTATATCGCGTTTCATTTCGGCGCCTTCAAAACTCTTTGTCGTGATCTCTCATCAAATTTAAGCCTCAGCTACGCTAAATTTTAAAATTTTAAGCAAGCAAAGCATTGTGTGCCGCATTTGTTGCCTTTTACACTTTGTTTATATTTGACATTTTGTCTCCCTTATAAAATTAAAATCTAAAAAATCGTTCTTTTTGCATTTCTTCCATTTCTAAATATATTATATCCTTGGCCTCTAATGCCATGCTATTTAAAAATTCTAACTTTATAGTATATTTACCTTTTTGTAGTTTTACTGTAGCTATCCTTTTATACTTGCCGTTCGTACCATTCGGAGCAGTAGCAATAAAATCATAAACATCTTTGGAAAAACTGAAAATAGTATTAAAATTATCTTTATGTTCTAAAATTCTAGCATTATCAGGATATATATTTTTATCGCTTTCTTTAAAATATCTCCAATCCGTTTGTTTCATATTAAACGGGGTTATTGTAAGCCCCAAGGTTATGTTGTTATTATGCCCTATATTCACATTATCTTCTTCAATTTTTCCTATATTATATGGATATATAAGGTATAGTATATAAAATGCTTCTTTGTCTATAGTAATATTTATATCTAAAATATTATCTTTATTGGAAATATTAATAGCTTGAGCTTTTTTATATATTACTGGGTTTTGAATTGGTTTCCAATTTACAATACTATAAATAACAATAAACAATAAAAATATAAAAATTAGAGATTTCTGTTTGCTGTTAAAATTCATCATAATTTAAATCCTTACTATTGTACTTTTATCTTACTTAAGGGGCTAGATAAAATTCCAAATTTTAAGCCCGCAAAGGCTTGCTAAATTCTAAAATTCCACCCTACTTCGTTTTCTTTGCGCTGTCTTTGCTGGTCGTTGCGTTGGCGTCGATGTAGCCCATCTGGGCGAGCTTTTCGTAGATTTGCATTATTACGGGACCTGCCGCGCTTCCGCCTCCTCCGCCGTGTTCTACGAGCACGGTTACGGCGTATTGCGGCTTGTCGTACGGCCCGAAGCTCGTCATCCATGCGTGCGAGCGGTGGAAGTAGTCCA
>ERZ772917.1978-NODE-1978-length-10801-cov-3.099293_pt1 | contig 10801 bp, 13 predicted proteins | sample MGYA00511187_ERZ772917 | MGnify/ENA primary metagenome ERZ772917 (study PRJEB29015, sample SAMEA2737925) | human oral metagenome | biome: human oral; feature: human-associated habitat; material: dental | place: China | collected 2012 ... | reverse complement strand
TGCTAGAATATACTCATTCATTAATTGATGCGATGAAAAGTAGAATTTTATAAAAAACTTTTAGAGAGTTCTTGGCTGGTGAAAAAGAACAGTTAGTTATAAAACGAATGGACTTGGAGCATTTAGTATTTTTACTACGGGTTTGCCCGTTATAGCAAAAGTTATGTTAGTAACTTACTGAGGTATAATAAGTAATTATTATATAAATAAAGGTGGTAACACGGTTAGACGTCCTTTAGCGCAAGCTAGAGTACGTCTTTTTTTCATATAAAGAAAGGAGAATATTATGATTAATCTAAATGGTGTGGGTAAAACTTTTCATCAAAAAGGACGAGAAATAGTTGCCTTAAAACCCACAACTCTTCATATTAACCAAGGTGAAATCTTTGGTATCGTTGGATATTCTGGTGCTGGTAAAAGTACCTTATTGAGATGCATCAACTTACTTGAAACGCCATCTTGTGGTGAGGTCATCGTTGACGGTCAAATAGTCAATAAACTTGATAGAACTGATTTACGTCTTTATCGTCAAAAAATAGGAATGATTTTCCAACAATTTAATTTACTTAGTTCTAAAACTGTTGCTGAAAATATTGCCTTTAACCTAAAAGCTGGTGATGTTGATTCAAAGGAAATACCTAAGCGAATTGATGAACTGTTAGAACTTGTAGGCCTTACCGACAAAAAAAATGTCTATCCTAATCAACTATCTGGTGGACAAAAGCAACGTGTAGGTATTGCTAAAGCATTGGCTAATAATCCTAAAGTTCTACTTTGTGATGAAGCAACAAGTGCATTAGACCCTATCACTACAAAACAAATTTTAACGTTGTTAAAAGAAATAAATAAAAAACTTGGATTGACTATTATCTTAGTTACCCATGAGATGGAAGTTATTAAACAGATTTGTGATAATGTAGCTGTTATGGAAAGTGGTCAAATTATCGAACAAAACTCTGCGTATGAAATCTTCTCAAATCCTACAACAAAACTAATGAAAGAATTCATTTCTAATCTTCATAGTGATGATGATTTTGAAGAAAGTCTAGTTGCAAGAAGTAAGGAAGAAACAATTATTAAAGTTATCTTCAAAGGAGATGCAGCTAAAGAACCACTTATTCAAACATTAGCTAATAAATATAATGTTACTACTAATATTCTAGCTGGTCGTATTGAATATATTCAAAATAAGCAACTAGGTAGCTTAACTTTTTCTATCGATGGTGAAGTGAAAAAATGTGCGGATTTCATCAATTATTTAGTTGATAACGTAGAAGATGTGGAGGTGAGAGTCTATGGAAAATAATCTTAGTCTAGCTGAACAATGGCAAGCTCTTCAACCGGAACTTTTAAAAGCCTTCGGTGATTCGCTCTATATGATTGGTGTATCTATTGTTATTACTGTTATCGTTGGGTTATTTCTTGGGATTGTTTTATTCTTAACAAGCAACAGATTACTGTTTAAAAATGTTTTTATTTATAAAACTGTTGATTTTATAGTTAACACTATTAGATCTATCCCATTTATTATTTTACTGGTATTCTTAATACCACTTACTTTACTGCTAATTGGAAAATCAACCGGGCCTACTGGTGCAATAGTTCCACTTACTGTGGCTGCCATTCCACTATTTACTCGTCTTGTTGATACATCACTTAATGAAATTGACTACGGGGTTATTGAATCTGCGGTTGCTTCTGGCGCATCCCTTCCTCTTATTGTAAAAGAAGTTCTGATACCTGAAGCAATGTTTGGAATTATTCAATCTATTACATTAACACTAATTAACCTTATTGCATTTTCTGCAATGGCTGGTGTTGTTGGTGGTGGCGGTATAGGAGACCTTGCCATTAGATATGGTTACTACCGCTTTGATAACTTTACAATGTGGATTACAGTTATTTTATTAATTATCTTAGTCCAAATTACTCAATATATAGGAAATTCTATTTCAAAACAATTTAAAAAAAATTAATCTAAAGGAGATTTTATACTATGACAAAACTAAAAAAAATATTAACAATCGCATTCACTGCATTATTAGCAATTACGCTTACAGCGTGTGGTGCTTCTAGCTCAAACTCTAACTCTAGCGAGAAAAAAGAAATTAAAATTGGTGCTACATCTGGACCGTATGCTGATATGGTTAATAAAGGTCTTAAACCTTTACTTGAGAAAAAAGGTTACAAAGTTACTGTTACTGAGTTTTCTGATTATATCCAACCTAACAAAGCTTTAAACAATGGTGAAATAGATGCTAACCTATTCCAACACAAAATTTATATGAAAAAATTTGCTGAAACTAATAAAATGGATTTAACAGCGCTTGTTCAAGTACCTACTGCTCCAATGGGATTATATTCTGATAAAGTTAAAGACTTAAAAGATTTACCAAATGGGGCTGAAGTAACTTTACCAAATGATCCATCTAACGCTGCTCGTGCTTATGCTTTATTGGCTGCTGCTAATGTAATCAAAATTAAACCTGATACAGATGTATTAAAAATAACAAAAAATGATGTTATTGAAAATCCAAAAAATCTTAAATTTACAGAATTAGAAGCTGGACAACTTGCACGTTCATTAAGTAGTACTACATTAGCTGCTGTTCCTGGTAACTTTGCTCTTGCTGCTAAATTTGATTTAACTAAAGCATTAATCTTAGAAAAAATGAACGACAACAATCGTAACAATGTAGTAGTTACAACAGCTAATAAAGATAAACAATTTGCTAAAGATTTAATAGAAATTGTTAATTCAAAAGAGTTTGATGAAATTATTGATAAAGAATTCAAAGGTTTTGATAAACCTTCAAAATAATATTTAGGAAGTGATTAAATATGAAAATTGAACTATCTAAAACAATTGCAAATATTCCAGAAAATGTTTTTTACCCGATTTTCAAATTAATCTCTGATGAAAGTTCAAATGGTAATCCATTATTAAATGCGGGTATCGGAGTTCCTGACTCTGATACCCCTGAACTTTTATTAGAAACTTTAGAAAAATCTATAAGAAAACCCGAAAATATGAGATATGGAGCATTTGATGGTAAAAATGAGCTATTAAAAGAAATTTCTCATTGGTTAAAGAAAACATATAATATAGATGCTAATCCTAAAGATGAGATTGCTCTAGTCTTTGGTACTAAAGCTGGTTTATCTAGTCTACCTTCTATAATACTAAATCCGGGTGATACTACTCTTCTACCTGTGCCTAGTTATCCAGACTATATACAAGGAATTGCTCTTGCTGGAGCTAATATAGAAGAAATAATATTAAAAGAAGAAAACAGTTATCTAGTAGATTATTCTTCTATTTCTTCTGAATTGGTTGAAAAAGCTAAATTAATATTTCTAAACTATCCATCTAATCCTATTGGAGCTGTTGCAACTAAAAACTTCTACGAAGAAACGGTTCAGTGGGCTGAAAAAAATAATATCATTGTTATTCAAGATCATGCCTACTCAGATTTCTATTATAAAGACGGTGTTTCACCTTGTTTTATGCAGACTACTGGAGCTAAAGAAGTTGGAGTTGAATTCTTCTCTTTTTCTAAAAATTTCTCAATTTCTGGACTACGTATAGGCTTTGCGGTTGGTAATAAAGAAATTATAAAGGCCCTTCGTGAATATAATACTATATTCCATGCGAATATTTATGGTGCTGTCCAAGATACCGTAATTACAGCTCTTCGAAATCATAGTGAGTTAACTGCTAATATAAAAAATACATATAGAACTCGTATAGAAAAAATTACTAGAAAATTAGACGAATTAGGTTATTCTTATTATAAACCTGAAGGTGGTATTTTTATTTGGTTAAAAGTTAAAGAAGGATTTAATAGTCAAGATTTCTTTGAATTACTTCTAAAAAAATATCGTGTTGTAACTATGCCGGGACATGTATTTGGTAGTGGTGGTAAAAACTACATACGTTTAAGTTTAAGTCTTTCTGATAATCAGATTGATACATTAATAGAAAAGCTTGAACAACTTAATAAAGATTTATAAAAAAGAACAAGTCATCATTCATTTGAAAGATGACTTGTTTCTTTTATAATTTTGGTATTTGAATTTTCTGACCAGCTGTTATATTATTATTTTCTAAATTATTTGCTTCTTTTATTTTATTAACACCATTTTGTGCATTTGCTTCTCCATAAGCAGCTGAAGCTATACTAAATAGTGAATCTCCAGATTTTACGACATAATCTTGTCCAGCCGTTGGAGTATTGCCTGTTCTCGCATTATTACTATTATTATTTTGATTACTACTATTCGTGTTATTATCATTATTACTTTGGTTCTGTTCTGAATCTTTATCATTAGAACTTTTTTCTTCCTTAGCTTTTGGAAGATTATCATTTGTTACCTTTGTTTCCTCAGGTACTTTTGCTACTTGTTGTTCAGTTGTTTGAGATGCTGTAGTTTTTGATTTTCCTACTAGAGAATTACTTAAACTAGTTATTCCAACAAGGATTAATGGAGCTAAAATTACGAACATAACAACAAGAATTATATTTTTAATGCTATTTTTTTTCATTTTTTCCTCCACAGATTATTTTACTTCTTCAAAATAATCGTGGTAATATCCACCTATTTTTCCACTATTATCTTTAATAAATATATATTCTTCTGTTTCATTAACTACTTCATATACTTTACCAACTGTTAACATATCGCTAACTTTAAATTTTTCTGCATCAGTATGTTTTACTATTACTTTTTTAGACATTATATATCCTCCTTCTGCTCTACATTTTTATTTTATTATATTATAACTATTTTTTCAATTATTTGAATACCTAATATATTATTTTCATAACAAAATATAAGCTTTATTTATTATATTTTCTTTCTTTTTATACTTGAAACAAATACAAAAACAATTAATGATAACATCAAAGAAATTACCACAGGTTCAATTACTTTTATTACATAGATATTTTTAAAAACTATATAACTCGTTAACCCTACTAAAATCGATGATATTGCTCCATATTTTTCTGCACCTTTCCAATATAATCCTAATAAGATAGGCCATAAAAATGTTGATTCCAGTCCACCGAAAGCAAATAAATTAACATTTACTATTAGACTAGGTGGTCTCATACTAATAAACATTATTAAAATTATTACAAGTATATTGATACTATAGACAAATATTGGAATTTTTCTTCCTACTATTTTCTCTTTTATTACTTTAGTACTAAAAAGTACATCTTTTATCAAAGCTGAAGATATTAATAAAAACTGAGCATTTACAGTAGTTATTATCGCTGCCATTGGTGCAGCTAGGACTAAAGCAGCTAAATACCACGGTAATACCTTAAGCGTAATAATTGGAATAACAGAATCATAATCTTTAATATCAGGAAATACTCCTCGCGCCATAACTCCAATCAAGTGAACTCCAAACATAACTATGAAGATTACAATACTTCCAATAATTATCGATTGTTTCAAACTTCTTTTGTTTTTATAAAGCATCGAATTAATAGCTATTTGAGGAATACCGATAACTCCAACACCAACTAAAACCCAAAATGATGATACATAGCTCGGTGTTAAGCTTCCATTCGCTCCAAAAGGAGTTAAAATTTTCTCATTTATGTTTAATAAATTGTTAGTAATTTTCTCTATTCCTCCACCATAATTAATTACAAAATATAATAATACAATAGTAGAAAAAATCATAATTAATCCCTGAATCATGTCTGTAATTAAAATATTTTTTAATCCACCAAAAACTACACAAAAAATAATTATAATTGAGATTACTACAATTCCTGTTTTATAATTAATTCCCATAAAAGCTGCAAGTAATTTTGCACCTCCAACCCACTGAGCTGACATAGCAGCAATTAAAAAGACAATCATTGCCAATGTTGACAAGTAAGCAACCACCTTAGATTTATATCTATTTTTTAAATATTCATTAATCGTTATCGCATTTATCTTTTGTGCTGCAGCCTTGAATTTTTTAGCAAGTACAAGCAAAACAAAATATCCAGTGACAACTTGGATAACTGCAAGAAGTACCCATCCGTAACCTAACTTATATGCTACCCCAGGTCCACCTAAAAATGTAGAGGCTGATCCATAGGTGGACATTAAGGTTATCGCTAACACTATTCCACTAACACTTCTATCCGCTAAATAATATTTTTCGAAAAAACCACCATGATGATTTTTCACAGCTCTGTTCAAAAATAACGGGAATAAAATTATACTGAAAAATATAACTCCAAATAACAAAATAATTTTATAGTCTATATCATATTTCATTATCTTTTCTCCTCTTTTATTTCTTTGTTAAATAATAGATTTGTAAAAACAATTACCAAAATAATTATAAATACACTAACAACTACAGAACTGTAAAAAAACCATTCAGGTAAGCCTAATATATATTTATAATCTTTGACATCAACATTTTTGTACTTAATATAAGCAAAGTAGTACCAAAGTGCAAAATGTATAACCGCCAAGCCTACTGCAACAACTCCCTCTTTTCCTTTTAACTTATCCATTTATTTTCCCCTATAATTCTTCTTATTATATTAAATATTTTTTTGTAATATACTTTCATAAAATCAACAACTATACTTCCTAACAATAATCCAGCAACAACATCACTCAAAAAGTGTGCGCCTAGTACTACTCTAGATACCGGTACAGCTATTATTGCAAATGTAGCTAACATCGATAAAATTTCTTTCTTATTGATTATAAACAATAATGACAAGAAAAATACAACGATTATCGTTGAGTGCCCACTCGGAAAACTATAGCCACTAAATACTTCTGGTAATGGTCTTACCCTTTGGACTGTATATTTGATGACGAATAGAAATAAACCACCAAAACCTGCACTAAAAAATATAAATATTGCTTTTTTAGGCTCTTTTATCCAAAGTAAAAAGGCAGATAATAAAACCATAATTAAAAGTAATATTTTGTCATTAAAAATTGTAGATATAATTTTGGCTGTTTGACCTAAAATCTTAATTTGTAGCAAATTAGATGTAATAACATCAAACTCATTAGTTGGATAGTATACAGCTACAAATACTAGCAATAAGAATAGTATTATTTTCAAGTAAGTAAAAATCTTAATGTTCCTCATTTTACATTTTACCTCCTACTATCTTTAAAATCTTCTTATAAAAGTCATCTACACTATTTATAACTTTCTTTTCTTCTTTATATCTTTTCATCGCATCTTTATATTGAGCTAGATTGTTATAAAAATCATCTATCTCACTTAATTTTAATGATGAAAATTCTTCTTCTGGCACTACTTTAGCAAAACCATTTTTTTCGAAGAAACGAGCATTTTCTATTTGATCTCCTCTACTTTGATTAGTACCTAATGGAACCAATATAGCCGGCTTTTCTAAAGCTAAATATTCATATAAAGCATTTGCTCCAGCACGCGAGATAGTAAAATCAACTATTTGAAATACATCAAATAACTCTTTTGATAAAAACTCATACTGACAATACCCCTCTGCTTTTATATCTTTATTTAGTAAGTTCTTTCCTACTAAGTGTATAATTTGATATTTTTTTGTTAGTTCTTCTATATTATTCCAGATATAATCATTTAATATTTTAGAACCTAGTGATCCTCCCATTATTAAAATAACGGGTTTTTCTCTGTTAAAATTACAGAATTTATAGCCTGCTTCTTTATCACCCTTATAAATATCATCTCGCACAATAGCCCCAATTAAACTAGCCTTACCTTTAGGCAGATATTTTAAAGTATCCTCAAAAGTCGTAAAAATATGATTACTAAACTTAATATTAATCTTATTGGCAAGACCTGGAGTTAAATCCGATTCATGGAGTATAACTGGAATTTTTAAAACTCTAGCTGCTAAACAAACAGGTACACTAACAAATCCACCTTTTGAAAAAACAAACTCTGGTTTTTCCTTTTTTAAAATAAAAATGGAGTCTATAATTCCTTTTAAAACCTTAAATGGATCTATAAAATTTTCCCATGAGAAATATCTTCTTAATTTTCCAGAACTAATTTCATGGTACTCTACACCTGAAATTTTTTCTATCATTTCCTTCTCTATCCCTTTTTTGCTACCAATATATGAGATTTGATAGCCATTCTTTTTAAATTCTGGAATAAGTGCTACATTAACTGACACATGCCCTGCAGAACCTCCTCCAGTAAAAAGGATTTTATTCACTATTACTTTCTCTCTTTCATTTTTTTCTCTAATTTTTCTTCAACATTTTTTGGAACAAATTTTGATAAATCTGCACCAAATCCAGAAACACCTTTTACAATACTAGAACTTATAAATGAATATTGTTTATTAGCCATCATATAAAAAGTTTCTATATCATCATCTAATGCTTTGTTCATAAATGTTAGCTGCATCTCATACTCAAAATCCGAGACTGCCCTAAGCCCTCTTACTATAACACTCGAACCTACTTTTTTGGCATAATTTACTAATAATCCTGAAAAAGAATCCACTCTTACATTATCTAAACCTTTTATTGTTTCATGTATCATGTTTTCTCTTTCTTCTAATGTAAATAAATATTTTTTATCAGGATTAACTAAAATTGCTACTATAACTTCATCAAATAATTGAGCGCTTCTAGTTATTATATCAGTATGCCCATAAGTTATTGGATCAAAACTTCCTGGTACAATTGCAATCTTTTTCTTCATTACTATTTCTCCACATATTCAAAGATTACTATATCAGTAATCCCATATTCTTTTTCTTTTACTATTTCTAAGTTTACCGATTTAATAGAGATATTTTCATCTTTGCTTTTTTCACATACTATTAAACAATGCTTATTACAAACGTTATTCTCTAATATAGATTTTAAAGCAAGATTAACTAATCCTTTATCGTACGGCGGATCTAAAAAAATCAAATCAAATTTTTCTTCTTTTTTTCCTAAGATTTTTAATGCACGTTTATAGTCGTTTCTATAAACATCATAATTATTCTTTGGAATACGGCACTTTTCTATATTTGAATGTATCGTTTTTATTGCACTACTACTGCCATCAATAAATACTACATGCTCTGCGCCCCTACTCAAACTTTCTATTCCTAGAGCACCTGTCCCTCCAAAAAGATCAAGGATGCGTCCGTCACAATGTAACATATTGAACAGATTTTCTTTTATTTTATCTGTTGTTGGACGTGTGTTCATCCCATCAACCGAATTTAATTTGATAGATTTATATTTACCAGCTATAACTCTCATTATTCCTCACTCTAACATAATAATTATCTAGTTTTATAGTCATATATGTCTTGTTAAGATATACCCAATAAATAAGGGAGATTTTGCCTTTAGCTTGTCTCCCCTAAATTATATATTTCTAACTCTATGAAATTTCATGTTGTTTGGACATTTTTTCTAGATTTTCGAAACTTAAATGTAAGTTAGACATTTCCGAAATTTCTATTTTCTTTACAAATTTCTTTTTCTTTAAGTCTTCTATTATGCTATCCATTCGATTTTCATCAACATATATACACGCATAACGTCCCCTTTTAGAATAAGAAATAAAATTTCCATACTTTTCTAATTTACTTAAATCTTTAAAACTTTTGAAATAGACATATATTCCTCGACGTTCTTTTTCAAATAATTCCATAGCATCTCCTAGAAATGAGCTGTCGCGTCTACACGGCCTTTCTCATCTATTTTTATAACTTTAACTTTTAACGTATCTCCAATTTTAACAACATCTTCTACTTTATTTACACGTTCAGCTGATAGTTTAGAAATATGAACTAATGCGTCTACTCCTGGGAATAATTCTACAAAAGCTCCAAATTTTTCAATGCGTTTGACTTCTGCCAAATAAACTTCTCCAACTTCCGCCTCACGAGTTATATTTTCAATAATTTCGATAGCTTTATTAATTCCATCTATTTCAGGAGATGAAATAAATACTTCCCCTGTTTGTTCAATATCAATTTTAACTCCAGTTTTTTCAATAATTTCATTAATAACTTTACCACCAGAACCGATAACATCTTTGATTTTCTCTGGTTTAATTATAATAATTTTAATCTTAGGTGCGAAAGTAGAAACTTCTTCACGTGGCTCAGAAATAATATTATTCATATGATCTAAGATTTGTAATCTACCTACACGCGCTTGTTCTAATGACTCTTTTAAAATTTGTTCACTCAAACCTTCAATTTTTATATCCATTTGAAGTGCTGTTATACCTTCTGATGTACCAGCTACTTTAAAGTCCATATCTCCTAAGTGGTCTTCCATACCTTGTATATCAGTTAAAATAGTATAGTGTTCATCTTTTTTTACAAGACCCATAGCTATTCCTGCTACTTGTGCTTTAATCGGTACACCAGCAGCCATAAGTGCCATAGATCCTGAACAAATAGTTGCTTGAGAACTTGAACCATTTGACTCTAAGATTTCTGATACAATACGAATGGTATAAGGAAAATCTTCTTTTGAAGGGATAACTTGCGCTAATGCACGTTCTCCTAATGCGCCATGTCCTATCTCACGACGCCCTGGTGCACGACTAAATCCTACTTCCCCTACAGAAAATGCTGGGAAGTTATAGTGTAACATAAATCTCTTATTTTCTTCTTGAGTCAAATCATCAATGATTTGCTCGTCAGATAAATTACCTAAAGTCACTACACCTAATGATTGAGTTTGTCCACGAGTGAAAAGACCGGAACCATGTACACGAGGAAGATAGTCAACCTCCGCATCTAAAGGGCGGATTTCATCCACCTTACGACCATCAGGA
>ERZ772917.1977-NODE-1977-length-10802-cov-6.928631_pt1 | contig 10802 bp, 9 predicted proteins | sample MGYA00511187_ERZ772917 | MGnify/ENA primary metagenome ERZ772917 (study PRJEB29015, sample SAMEA2737925) | human oral metagenome | biome: human oral; feature: human-associated habitat; material: dental | place: China | collected 2012 ... | reverse complement strand
GTGTGATGTCGTCAGATGCGTGCGTTGACGTCCTGGTATCCGGAGTCCTCGCGGGTACCGCCCATGCCGTCACCGACCTCGCTGTAGTGACGGATCAACGTCACTGACCGGACCCACTTGATCATCTTGTACCCGTGGCTCGTTTCGCAGCGCAGTCGCAGTGGGGCGCCGAACATGCCCGAGAGCGGCTCATCATTGCGGTCCCAGGCAAGGATCGTGTCATCCTCAAGGGCCATGTCCAGTGAGAGGCACGTGTAGTACGGCTCGACCGGGCGCCCGTCGTGCATGTGCTGGGCCATGCCGAAGGACTCGAACATCACCCATCCGGCCTCGGGGTCGACCTGGCCGACCTGCTCGAGCAGATCCCGCACCCGGATCCCCGTCCACTTGGCGATACCCGTCCAGCCCTGCATGCAGGTGTGCATGGTGATCTGGGACTGGCTGGCGATCGCCTTGAGCTCATCGAGGGAGAAGGACGCCGGCTCCGAGACCATGCCACCTACTTCGAGGCGGAAGTCGGCGAAGTCGTTCGCCGCCAGCTCCTGGTACTCCGGGGACTCCTCACGCGAGGGGGTACGGGTGTTGACCCAGTGGAACTTGGAGATGTCCTTCTCCGTCCACGGCCTCTTGGCCGCCTGCTGGGAGTTGAAGCGGTCCACCGTGACGTGGCGGATCCCCCGCGTGGCGTCCCACAGGATCCGCTGGCTGCGGCGCGTGTCCGTCAGCGTCCAGTAGGACATGGCGATCCACAGTGCCACGACGACGATGATCGTCGCGATCACGGTGACGTAGGCCTGACCCACACGGCTGGGGTCGTAGTAACCGAAGACGATGTGGGTGAGGTTGTGGGGCGCGTGCACGATGAACACCAGGCCCACGTGGACGATGGCGAAGCCCAGGTAGGTGAACATGCCGATCAGGTGCAGGGAGCGGGCGGCCTGGCGTCCACCGAACATCTTGGCGTACCAGGGGAAGCGCCCGACGACGGCCGGAGACATGACCGGGCCCGTCACGATCATCAGCGGGGCGGCGATGAAGACGATGAAGAAGTACCCCAGCTGCTGAAGGCTGTCGTAGGGGGTGAAGTCGCACAGGGACGGGGTGCGCAGGTGCGCGTAGGTCAGTAATGAGTCCCAGGCGTCGGGCAGGATCCGCCAGGTGGTCGGAACCAGGCGCTGCCACGCCCCGGTGCCCACGAGGAAGGCGACATACACGACGCCGTTGAGCAGCCAGAAGCTCGTGGCTACTCCGTGCCAGGCACGTCCTAACCCGATCTTGGCCCGGCCGGGCAGCGAGATGAGTGGGGAGAGGTCACGCTGGTCGTCCCGAGCGGTGAAGGCGCCCTCCTCGAGGGGCACCTTGTCCTTGGTGAACCGGATCCACTCGGAGCCGGGCTCGCACTGGTCCTTGAAGTAGAAGCGCGGGTGCGAGGCGATGATCTCGATACCTGAGCGGATGAGGACGCCCATGAGGAGAAAGTTGATGAAGTGGGTGACGCGCAGCCACAGTGGAAAGGTCTCGGTGTCGACGCACTGCTGGGCGACGTCGTTGGCGGTCTGTGCGGCTAGAGGCAGAAGGGACATCGTCGTGCCTAACAAAACGGGATGAAAACACTTGCCGTACAAACGATTGTACTGCTGATTATCGGTTTTATGCAGGGCTTTGTGACGGTGTGTTTCGATCAGCTCTGCGGGGTGAGAGCTGTAACCCAAGAATGCCTTACCTAAATAACAAAGTATGTTGTTGTTAAAATGATCGGCACCTCGGCCGTCGGCCGATTCGACACGTTGAATATATATGGTTCATTTCTGATGAAATGGGGCCGATCGGTCGGTGGGCTGACGGAGTAGTACCGGATTGCTCCGTAAGTGGACAGCGTAGTGCTTGTACGGTGGCTGCCAGACGCGGAAGACATCCGCCGTCTCCTGAGATACACGGAGGTACTCTCATGTCATCCGCTGCCACGGCTGAGGAGGCGACCTCCCGACGCGCTCGCCTCATTGGCAAGGGGTGGATCCAGGGCGTCGCCCTGGTCATGCTCTTCGGATTCACCGTCATGGGCCTGCTGGCCTATCGCACCTACACCAACTCCATGCCTCAACCGGAGAGGGTTGTCACCGAGAGCGGCGAGACCCTCTTCACGACGCAGGACATCACCGAGGGGCAGAAGCTCTTCCAGGCCAGAGGCCTCATGGAGTACGGCTCCATCCTGGGGCACGGCGGCTACCTCGGCCCCGACTTCACCGCCGAGTACCTCCGCATGGAGGCCACGAGCGTCAAGGAGCAGCTCGCCTCCCAGGGCGTCGACGATCCGGCCGCCGCCACCAAGGAGATGCTGCGGACCAACCGCTACGATCCCTCCACGGGGACCCTGGTGTGGACCGATGAGCAGGTCAAGGCCTACAACGACGCCGTCGGTCACTACACCAAGATGTTCGGGCCCGATGCTCACAGCCATGGTCTTAAACCGGATCTCATCACTGATCCCGTCCAGGTCAAGCAGGTGACGGCCTTCTTCGGCTGGACCGCCTGGGGCTCGTCTGCGCAGCGCCCGGGTCACGACTACTCGTACACGAACAACTGGCCCCCGGAGTCCCTGGTCGGCAACGCGCCCACGGGAGACCTCATGATCTGGTCGGTCCTGTCGCTGATCGTCCTCATCGGCGGAACCGGGGTCATGTTCGCCATCTACGGCCGCTGGAGCCAGAAGATCGGCTGGCACTCGGAGGAGGCCCCGGCCCTGTCCTTCCGACAACCCGAGGAGATCGGACTGACCAAGTCGCAGAGGGTGGTGGCCTGGTACGTCTTCACCATCGCCGCCCTGTTCCTCGTGCAGACGCTCCTGGGCGCCCTGGCCGAGCACTACCGGGCCGACGTGCTGTCCTTCTTCGGCCTCGACCTGGGCAGGCTCCTGCCCTTCTCGCTGGCCCGCACCTGGCACGTTCAGCTCTCCTTGTTCTGGACCGCCATCGGGCTGCTCGCGGCCGGCCTGTTCCTGACGCCTTTCATCGCCAGGCGCGAGCCGAGGAGGCAGCACGTCCTGGTATGGACCCTGTTCATCGCGGCCACGGTCGTCGTCGTTCTGTCCTGCCTGGCCGAGGGGGCCAGCCAGCACGGTCTGAGCTGGGCCAAGGGGCCGCTGTTCTCCCAGCAGTGGGAGTACCTCGACCTGCCCTTCGTCTTCCAGGTCCTGCTGACCCTGGCCCTGTTCGGGTGGGTGCTCATCATCTGGCGGGCCATGCGCGGCCGTCTGCACAACGAGCACGTGGCCAACATGCCCTGGCTGTTCATGTTCGCAGCCCTGGCCATCCCGGCCTTCTACGCCGTCGGCATGATGGCGCGCACCGGTACCCACGTCACCGTGGCCGAGTTCTGGCGCTTCTGGGTGGTCCACCTGTGGGTCGAGGACTTCCTCGAGCTGTTCACCACCGTCATGGTCGCTTACGTCTTCGTGCTCCTGGGCGTGGTCAGGGAGAGGATCGCCCTGGGCATCATCTTCATGGACGTGATCCTCTACTCCGCAGGCGGCGTCATCGGGACCATGCACCACCTGTACTTCTCCGGGACCCCGGTGGAGCACATGGCCCTGGGCGCCTTCTTCTCCGCCGCCGAGGTCATCCCGCTGACCTTCCTCACCGTGGAGGCCTGGGCCTTCATGCAGCTCGGTGCCAACCGGCAGGGCAGGGAGGCCAAGCCGTTCCCGCACCGCTGGGCCGTCATGTTCCTCATGTCGGTCGGTTTCTGGAACTTCCTGGGCGCCGGTGTCTTCGGCTTCCTGGTGAACCTCCCGATCGTCTCCTACTACCAGATCGGCACGGCGCTGACGGCGAATCACGCGCACGCCGCCATGATGGGCGTCTACGGCTTCATGGCCCTGGCCCTGGGCATGTTCGCGCTGCGCTACCTGGTCCCGGCCGACAAGTGGCCCGAGAGGCTCGCCAAGACCTCCTTCTGGAGCCTCAACATCGGACTGGCATGGATGTGCTTCGCCACGCTGCTGCCGCTGGGCATCCTTCAGCTGCGCTACTCGGTCGGCGCAGGCTACTACGAGGCTCGCCGGCTCACCTACATCACCAACACGGTCAACACGATCATCGAGTGGGGGCGCATGCCCGGTGACCTCGTCTTCATCATCGGGGGAGTGCTGCCCTACCTGTGGATCGCCTTCCTGGGCGTGAGGAGCTGGCGCCACGGGAGGACCGTGGAGAGCTTCGCCGAGGACGCGCTCTACGAGGAGGTCAGCGCCTCCCGCAGGGCCTGGCACGGCGAGCGCGCGGAGCTGACCGACTGATGGGCCCACCGGATGTGAGCGCCTGGCTCATCGCCGCATACGCCCTGGTCATGCTGGGAGCCGCATGGGCCGTGGACGTGCTGGGATCGCGCAGCGCCCGGCGCTCGATGGGCTGGCGCCACTCCGACTTCGTCTACCACGACGACGTCGACGGCTGGCGCTGCCACGAGGACCAGTGGCTGTGGCCGGCGGCCTTCGACCCCGACAAGCGCGTCATCCGCTACAAGGGGGCTCATGCGGTCTGCGGGCGCTGCCCGTCGAAGGACGCCTGCTCGCCCACCCCTGGACCGCGCGAGATCACCAGGCCGGTGGACCCCTGGCCCTACTCCGAGGCGGGGCGGTTCCACCGGGGCGTGGCCCTGGTCATCGCCTGCGTCGGCGTCTTCATCCCGTTGCTCCTGTCCACGGTCCTCCACGGGGCCGGCGACCTCATCGTGCTGGGCACCACCGCCGTCATCGTCGTCGTGACCGGGGTCCTTCCGCTGGCCCGCCACCTGTGGAGCATCCCCGACAACGCTCCGGCCCACCTGCCGCACATCGGCTCGCAGGAGCGCCGGGTCGCCCAGTCGGAGGGAGCGGCCCGGACTGACGAGGTCCCCGGCCGCGGCGGTGGACCGGTCCCGGTCGTCATCGGCAGGAGGCCATCCGGGTACCGGTCGGTCCGTGAGGCCGCCGCCCGCGACGGTGCCGCCTCCTCCGGGTGGGCGGTGAGCGTCCCCTTCGTCGACGGCGCCGGATCGGCCGCGGCCTCCCGTGCGCCCCGGGAGCCGGAGCTGCGCCGAGTCGCGGCCCTGCGCACGCGCGGACGGGCGCCCGTCGGCACCGCCAGCCCGGCCGACGACGCTATCGCCTCCGGCACCACCACCGCAGCCGGGGGCGTCCGGCGCTCCTGGCCCTCGGCGTGGAGCAAGGCCTCCCCCTCCCGTCCCGGCGCCCCGCCGCACTCCGAGAAGGATCCTCAATGACCACCCCGACAGTCGCCCTTGCGGCGATCATCATCCTCCTGCTGCTCCTGGTGGCGGTCTCGCTGAAGACCATCACCCAGTACGAGCGCGGCATCGTCTTCCGCCTGGGGCGCCTGCGGCCCGTCTACGGGCCGGGCCTGCACCTGGTGGTGCCCCTCCTCGAGCGCATGGTCAGGGTGGACACCCGCGTGGTCACCCTGACCATCCCGCCCCAGGAGGTCATTACCGAGGACAATGTGCCGGCCCGCGTCAACGCCGTCGTGCTGTTCAACGTGACCGACCCGGTCAAGGCCGTCATGGAGGTGGAGAACTACGCCATCGCCACCTCCCAGATCGCCCAGACCACCCTGCGCAGCGTGCTGGGACGCGTCGATCTCGACACGGTCCTGGCCCACCGCAGCGCCCTCAACGCCGACCTGCGCGACATTATCGAGGCGCAGACCGAGCCCTGGGGCGTCGAGGTCAGCGTGGTCGAGATCAAGGACGTCGAGATCCCCGAGCAGATGCAGCGCGCCATGGCCCGCGGCGCCGAGGCCGAGCGCGAGCGTCGTGCCAAGGTCATCAACGCCCGCGGCGAGCTCCAGGCCTCCGAGGAGCTCCGGCAGGCCGCAGACACCCTGTCGAAGTCTCCCGCCTCCCTCCAGCTGCGCTACCTCCAGACCCTCCTCGAGCTCGGAGCCGACCAGAACTCCACGGTCGTCTTCCCCCTGCCCATGGACCTCGTCGGCCCGCTCATGGAGCGGTTCAGCGGGCTGCCGCACCCCGGGTCCCCGGATTCTCCGGTGCGGGATGCCGACGGGCGTCCGAGCGCGCCGACGGCGGCGGGCGACGGCGGTGTCGATGAGGACGACGTTGAACCGGCGGATGGTGGCGCGGACTCCGGCCCTGAGGAGTAGACGCCTTCGGCCTCGGCCAGGCCCTCAGCCTCGGCCAGGCACTCAGGGGCATCGCCGAGGGCGACGCCGGCGCGGGACCGCGGTCGCCTCGTCTGCGAGGTCACGCTACGATAACGGCGATCCGGTGCCTTCATGACAGGAGACCAGTACTCATGACGAGAATGAGGACCGCGTGCCGGCGTGCCGCCGGCCTGGTGGCCGCGGTGGCGCTCGCGGCGTCACTGAGCCTGCCGCTGGGCGCCCAGGCGGCCGGGACGCAACAGGGCGCCACCACCCGGTTCGACACCGTTGCGGAGATGATGCGCGCCCCCTGACGTGACGGGCACGGTGACCACGGCCGGGGACGAGGCCCCTGGCGACGGCGCCGGCATGACCTACTCGGTGACCGGTGAGCTGCCCGCCGGGGATCTCGGCCATGTCGCGGTCCCGCTGGCCAACGGCCAGTGGGCGGTGCCGCAGGGTCTGCCGACCCAGGCTCCGCGGCCCTACGACGCGACCGCGTTCGAGGAGCTCTCGGCGCGGGCGCAGACCTTCGCCGACGCCGGCACCTCCCTGATCTGGGATGCGAGCAGGCCCTCGCCGCTGACCGGGCAGAACGTCCACAGCACGACGAGCTCGCCCTACCCGGTGACGTGCTCCTCCTTCGTCGGCATGGTGGTGGCCGGCTGGGACTACGAGCACACGACCTACGTGGCCGATGAGAACACCCGGGTGGGCCGCTGGGTCGAGTTCGGCAAGCCGATCGAGGAGTACAAGTACCTGGACGCCAACGGTCTGGCGAGCTGGTTCTACGCCAACGGCGACCTGTGGCTGGACACGGGGGAGAGCTACCAGCCCGGGGACATCCTGTTCTTCTCCAAGCAGGGGGTTGGCGAGCAGCCCACCAACGGGAACAGGACCTACTTCGGCAACGTCTACCACACCGCCATCTACCTCGGTAACGGCGAGGTCATGCACTCCACCGGCGCAGACTCCGGGGCGGGGGTCTACCGCGCGAAGCTCTCCGCGACCCTCAAGGCGGACGTGAGCTTCGTGGCCCGGCCCCACTGGGAGGGCGGCCAGGCCGTGGACCAGTCCGTAGACCAGGACGTGGACCAGGCTGCGAACCAGAACCCGGTGCAGAGCGCGACGACGCCGGCCGACTCAGCCGACTCGGCCGCGGCCCGGCCCGATCCCGCCGAGGCGGTCTCCGATCCGTCAGCCGCGGACTCCGACGTCCTCCCCGTGGCAGTTGACGGGGCGCAGCAGCCGGATCGGTCGGAGACCGCTGCCGGCCGGCAGGACGGATCGCCTGGAGCGGAGGCCGCCGACCCGGGGAGCCACGGCGAGCAGCGGCTGCCGGTCACGGGGTTCACGGACCTGGGCGCCGCGGCGCTCGGGGTCGCGGTGGTCTCCCTGGTCTCCGGCCTGGTCATCATTGTGCGGCTGCGGCGCAGGTACAGCCGGGTCTGAGACGTCGTCCGCCCGCAGCCCCGCCGCCCCTGCTCGCCGAGATCGGTCGAGTTCCGCGTCGAGATCGGTTCACTTCCGGCTCGAGATCGGTCGAGTTCCGCGTCGAGTTCGGTCCGCGTAATCGGTCGCGTCCTGGGAGAACGCGCTCGTCGCGACCACCGCCATCCGGTCCGCCCTCTCGACCGTGCCGGCCCCCTGGAGCTTCTGGATCACGGGCCCGCCCACCCTGTGGGAGCGCTGTAGCACTTGCACTCAGCGATGTAGGTCCGCCCGTGCCGGCTCGTCCGCAGGTCGGTGCCGCCGTCGCGCGCAGGGAGAGCGATCTCCGCCTGGAAGCCGCAGGCGCGCAGCGGGGCGGCGCAGAAGGGCTCGAAGCCGGTGGGACGGGAGGCGAGGGCGGCGACCAGACCGGCGAGGCTCACGGACGGGTCTTCGCGTGCCCGACCCGGAATCCCCCGGGGACCCGCTGCACGAGGGCGGTGTTGAAACCGCTCCATGTGTCCGGGCGGCTGCGTCCGCGCGCCTACGTCCGGGGCCCGGGCCGGGCGGGGCCCCGGGAGCGGGGGCGGCGGGCCGTCTGGTGCACGGCGTCGGCCACGAAGATGGCCACGGCCGCCCACACCAGCACCATGGCCGCCCACCGGGCCGGCGGGATGGCCTCGTGGAAGACCGCCCACGCCAGGATGAACTGGATGATCGGGGCGATGTACTGGCTCATGCCCACCACGTTCAGCGGCACCCGCCGCGTCCCGGCGGCGAACAGCAGCAGCGGCACCGCCGTGACCGGCCCGGCCGTAAGGAGCAGGGCGCCCAGCAGGGCCCCGGCGTGCGGGTCCTGCCAGGCGGACTGCCCCTGCCAGGCCAGCCGGCCCAGGTAGGCCGCCGCCGCGGGGCACACCACGGCGCTCTCCACCGTCAGCCCGGTCAGCGCGTCGACCTGCGGCCCGATCCGCTTCTTGACCAGGCCGTACAGGCCGAAGGAGAGCGCCAGGGCCAGGGAGATCCACGGCAGAGAGCCCTGCAGCACCACCAGCAGCGCGACGGCGGCCGTCGCCAGGCCGATGGAGACGCGGTGGACGGGGCGCAGCCGCTCGCGCAGCACCAGGGAGGCCAGGGCCACCGTCACCAGCGGGTTGATGAAGTAGCCCAGGGCGGCGTCGGCGGTCCGGCCGGTGTTGACGCCGTAGACGTAGATGAGCCAGTTGACCGACACCAGCAGGCCCGAGACCGTCAGCGCCCCCAGCAGCCGGGCCGAGCGCAGGATGCGGCGCAGGCGCCCCCAGCGGCGTCGTACGGCCACGAGCCCCAGGCAGGTGACCAGGGTCCACACGATGCGGTGCCCGATGATCTCCACGCTGCCCGCCTCCGCCAGCAGACGGAAGTAGAGGGGGAAGACGCCCCACAGGGTGTAGCAGCCCAGAACCAGTGCGATCCCGGTGCCCGACGGCTGCTGCGCCGCCGTGCGCGCCGACGCCGGGGCGGGCTCGGGCGCGTCGGGGGAGGAGCCCGAGGGAGCCGAGGAGTCCGAGGGAGCCGAGGGGTCCATGGTGCGGTCCGTTCGCGGTCGGGGATGGCGGCGGCACCGGTTCTGTCCCGGACGGCCGCTCCGCGTAGCATAGTGAGGCGCGTTGCCGCGCGCTCGGACGGTTTGCGGCGTGAGAGGCCTCTTTCGCATCACTTCCGCCCGCATCGCCGAATTCCCGGAATCTCGACGATTCTGATCGATCTCACGCAGAGGAGCCCGCCATGGCCGACGCCGCCCGCGCCCGCAAGGTCGCCGACCGCATCCACGAGACCGTCGCCCGTCTCCTCCAGGGGCGCATCAAGGACCCGCGCCTGGGATTCGTCACCATCACCGACGTGCGCGTCACCGGTGACCTCCAGCAGGCCACGATCTTCTACACCGTCTACGGCTCCGACAAGGACCTTCGGAGCAGCGCCGCCGCTCTGAGCTCGGCCACGGGGCTGATCCGCTCCGAGGTGGGCAGGGCCCTCGGCATCCGCCTGACCCCCTCGATCACCTTCCAGCTCGACGCCCTGCCCACGCAGGCCAAGTCCTTCGACGACGCCCTGGCCCGGGCCCGCGCCAGGGACGAGGAGATCGCCCGCACCCACGCCGGCGCCTCCTACGCCGCCGGCGCCGACCCCTACAGGCACGACGACGAGCCCGTCAGCGAGGAGCGCGGCGAGGAGGAGGCCGGGGCCGACGGTTCCGGTGCGGCCGGACCCGGGGCGGTCGACGAGGCGGGGGCGTGAGGCCGCCGCGTCCAGACGTGCCCCGGGGCGCCGTGACGGCCCGTGACGGCGTCGTCCTGGTTGACAAGCCGGCGGGCATGACCAGCCACGACGTCGTCGCCCTGACCCGGCGCCTGGCCGCCACCCGCAAGGTCGGCCACGCCGGCACCCTCGACCCCATGGCCACAGGGCTGCTCGTCCTGGGGGTCGGCCGCGCCACCCGGCTGCTGACCTACCTCGTCGGCGCCGACAAGACCTATGAGGCGACCGTGCGCCTGGGCCAGGACACCCTCACAGAGGACGCCGAGGGGGAGGTGACCGCCGCCCGCGGATGCCCCGCCCCCGACTCCTGGCCCGGGGGAGGGGCCGCCTTCGCCCGGAGGCTGGAGGACGCGCTGCGCGCCCTGAGCGGGCCGATCATGCAGGTGCCCAGCGCCGTGTCCGCCATCAAGGTGGACGGCGTGCGCTCCTACAAGCGGGTGCGCGGGGGCGAGGACGTGGCCCTGCCCGCCCGGAGCGTCACCATCCGCGCCCTGACGCTCACCGGCGCCCCGGCGGGTGGGCGCGCCGACGACGGCACCGGGGTCGTCGACCTGCCCCTGCGCGTGTCGTGCTCCTCGGGCACCTACGTGCGCGCGCTGGCCAGGGACCTCGGCGCCGCCCTGGGCACCGGGGCCCACCTGACCGCGCTGCGCCGCACGCGCGTGGGTCCCTTCACGGTTGAGCAGGCCCGCGGCCTCGATGCCCTGGCCGCCGAGGTGACCGCGGACTCCTCCCGCCCGGAGCCCGCGGGGCTGACGACCCTGCCGCTGAGCTCGGTGACCCGGTGCTGCTTCCCCGCCGTCGAGCTCGACGACGCCGAGTCCGTCGCGCTCGGGCACGGGCAGGCGCTGCCCGCCGGCGTCCTCGAGCGCGCCGTACGCGCGCCCGGCCCGCCAGGAGACGGCGCCGAGCCGCGGGCGG
>ERZ772917.1976-NODE-1976-length-10803-cov-4.169892_pt1 | contig 10803 bp, 11 predicted proteins | sample MGYA00511187_ERZ772917 | MGnify/ENA primary metagenome ERZ772917 (study PRJEB29015, sample SAMEA2737925) | human oral metagenome | biome: human oral; feature: human-associated habitat; material: dental | place: China | collected 2012 ... | reverse complement strand
AGTCTGACTCCCGCATCCGTTCAAACTTCCAACGGTCATAGCTGGCCTCACGAGAATTATGGATAAAGTGCTCAATATCAGGAATTTCCAGCTTAATCAAGCGCATGAAAATCCGATAAATCGCTGGACTGACCGCTCGAATGAAGTCAATAATCTGCTCATTGCGCAGCTTGGCTTCCAAATCGTAGAGATAGTTGGCCAGCTGTTCGTCAGCCAAATCGGTATGACAAAAAAGCTGAAAACCACTTTGCATCTGCAAAGCAGTCTTCAACTCTTCATCCATGGCTGGCAGAATATTGAGCTCTCTGCGCTCTGCCAGAATATGCAACAATTTTGTCAAAAGGGATGAACCGTTTATCAACTGTTGCGCCAGCTTATAGGCATAAGCATAGTCATAACGGGAAATCGCAAAGAGAATTTCCTCTTTTAAATCTAGATTCATGCTTAATCAATCAAGGTTTCCAGACCAACCTTCATCATATCAGTGAAGGTATTTTGACGTTCCTCAGCCGTCGTATCCTCGTCTGGATTGACCAAACTATCAGAAATAGTCATGATGGCAAGCGCATCTACTTGGTGCTGAGCAGCCAGATAGTAAAGGGCTGCAGCTTCCATTTCGACCGCTTTCACACCCCATTTACCCAGCTCGATATTTTTTTCAAAATAGTTGGAATAGAAGACGTCTGATGACAAAACATTTCCGACATGGGTCGTCATGCCTAGATCTTTAGCGATATGATAAGCCTTGTCCAGCAAGTCAAAGCTGGCAATCTGCGGAAAATCATACTGAGGCCAGTCATTGCGGATAATGTTTGAGTTGGTCGCAGCCGCTTGAGCCAGAACCAATTCACGAACGTGAACATCTGCATTGAGCGAACCAGCCGTTCCCACACGAATCAGCTTTTTCACACCGTAGTCCACAATCAGCTCACGCGCATAGATGGAAATAGACGGCATTCCCATCCCAGTTCCCATGACAGAAACCCGCTGACCCTTGTAAGTACCAGTGTAACCAAACATGTTACGCACTTCGTTAAAACAAACAGCATCTTCAAGGAAATTCTCCGCAATAAATTTAGCACGAAGCGGATCACCTGGCAAGAGAATTTTATCAGCAATCTCACCTTGTTTAGCAGCAATATGGATAGACATAATTTATGATACAAAGAGCGACAAGAAAACGACTGAAAATTAGGAATCTGACGAGAAATCCTGATTTCTCAGTCAGATTATCTATTTTCCGAGTTTTCCGCTCGTGTTCAAATTTGAACACACGCTCTACCTTTCCTTAGTTTAAATATTTACCAAATGTCATAGAAAGGTTAGCCCGAGTTCGTTCGAAACTCAGGCTCTCCTCTCTCTATAATTCTTTGTTTTCTTACAATTCAGCAAGAATGGCTTTAAGTAGTCGTTTGAAATCACCTTTGACACGCTCTGTTACTTCAACCACTTCTTCATGGTTGAGTTCTTCTTGGAAACCGGCAGCATGATTGGTAATGCATGAAATTCCGAGGACTTTCAATCCTGAGTGGGCAGCCACGATGACTTCTGGAACAGTAGACATGCCAACTGCATCTGCTCCGAGTGTCTTATAAGCACGGATTTCTGCTGGCGTTTCGTAAGTTGGACCGGTAACACCGATATAGACACCATCATCCAGCTTAATGCCAAGCTTATCAGCGACTTGATGAGCAGTTGCACGGTATTCTGGAGTGTAAGATTTAGACATATCAGGGAAACGTGGACCAAATTCATCCAAGTTTTCACCGATCAAAGGATTTTGACCCGTCATGTTGATATGGTCTGAAATAGCCATCAAAGTACCAGGACCATATCCAATACCACCGGCTGCATTTGTCACAATAACACCTGTCGCACCAAGAGCCTCCATCACGCGCACCGGGAAAGTAACAACTTCGAGAGGATTTCCTTCGTAGAAATGGAAACGACCTTGCAGTGCCAATACTTTGCGCCCTGCCAAATCTCCATAGACTAATTTACCAGCGTGGCCAACAACAGTTGAGCGGCCCCAGTTTGGAATGTCCGCATAGTCAAGACTAACGGCATTTTCAATTTCAGAAGCCAACTCTCCCAAACCAGATCCCAAAATCAGACCAAACTCAGGTTCCGTCATGCCTTTTTCTTTCAGAAAGGCTGCCGTTGCTTTGATTTTCTCAGATAATGTTGTCATAAAATATTTTCCTCACTCTCTATGCTTATACCAATTTGTCCAAGAAGCTTTCACCAATCATGGCCTTGTCGACACCGAAGTTGTCAGCGATGGTTGCTGAAATGTCCGCAAAGTGTCCGACAGGCAAGTGACCGTTCCCCTTGAGGGATTTACCAAAGACTAAGAGCGGAATGTACTCACGAGTATGGTCCGTTCCGGCATAGGTCGGGTCATTACCGTGGTCAGCGGTAATCATGAGCAAGTCGTCTTCCCGCATGTTTTCAATGATTTCTGGCAAGCGAGCGTCAAACTCCTGCAGACAATCACGGTAGCCATGCGGATCTCGACGGTGACCATAAAGAGCATCGAAGTCTACCAAGTTGGTAAATGAGAAGCCATACTTAAAATCCTCAGACTGGATAGCCTTAACCAGATTGTCTACACCATGATTATTGGACTGGTTGTGGCCCATGTCGTGGTTGATACCTGCACCGTTGAAGATGTCGTTAATCTTACCAACTGAGTAAGTATCAATGCCAGCTTCATTGAGCTTGTCCAAAACAGTTGGCTCAAATGGAGAAACTGCATAGTCATGGCGATTAGCTGTACGAGTGAAGTTGCCTGGCTCACCTACATAAGGACGAGCGATGATCCGTCCTAGAAGCGCAGGGCGTTCCAAGGTAATAGAGCGGGCAAATTCGCAGATACGATAGAGCTCGTCTAAAGGAATAATCTCCTCATGAGCTGCGATTTGAAGCACTGGATCTGCAGAAGTATAGATAATCAATTCGCCAGTTTCCATCTGACGAGGCCCGAAGTCGTCAATAACTGCCGTGCCAGAATAAGGTTTGTTAGCCTCACGAATAACTTTGCGGCCAGAAAATTCTTCAATCTTAGTCAAGATTTCCTCTGGGAAGCCATTCCAGAAAGTATCAAAAGGCTCAGTAATGTTCAGACCCATGATTTCCCAGTGGCCTGTCATCGTGTCTTTACCTAAAGAAACTTCTTCTAATTTAGTATAGTAACCACTTGGATTTTCCTCAGCTGGTACAGTTTTCAAGGCTTGCTCACGCTCGATATTGCCCAAGCCCAGCTTAGCCATATTTGGCACATCTAGGCCGACTGCTTTGGAAATGTGTCCCAGAGTATCGGAAGCTCCATCTGGCACCCCTGCATTGACAAAGTTATTGGCATCTGGCGCAGCACCAATACCAACTGAGTCCATGACTACCAAGTGAATACGATTAAATTTTGACATATAAACCTCTTTTCTATTTATTTGCTTCTAAAACGTTTACGCCATCTTGACCTGCAACGATGACCTTGTTGACCATTTGATTGAAAAGTCCATGCTCAACAACGCCCACGATGTGGTCTAATTCTCGACCAAATTCGATTGGATTTTCGATCACCCCCAAATCCAAATCGATAATGAAATTCTGCATATCCGTTATAAAACGTTGGCCATTTTTTTCACGGAAACTCGGCTTGTAGCCTGCCTTGGCAAAGCGACGGAAAACTTGCTCCGCACCATATTGCACTACTTCGACTGGCAACTTGAAAGCACCTAGTTTTTGAACCAATTTGCTCTCATCGACCACCCAGATGTAGTCCTTGGTAGGTGTCGCAACAACTTTCTCCATCAGCAGGGCTCCGCCTCCGCCTTTGATGCCGTTGAACTGAGGATCCACTTCATCAGCTCCATCAACGGTCACATCGACCTGATCCACTTCATCAATGGATTTCAGCGGAATGCCCAAGCCTTCTGCTTGCTTAGTGGTCACGCTAGAAGTCGTGACTGCAGTAATCCGCAGCCCCTCTTCTTTGATGCGACGACCAATTTCTTCGACAAAATAGTAAGCAGTCGAACCTGTTCCCAGACCGACCACCATCCCATCTTCGACAAATTCAGCAGCCTTGATGCCTGCTAGTTTCTTTAGAGTTTCCATAGCACCTCCTCAAATCAACTATGTTTAGTATATCACAATTCTTTGAAATTTGAAAGTGTTTTCAGCTCTTTAAACGGTTCTTCGCGTTTAAACAGTGCTCCATTTCACGAAAATCTCCTTAAAATCTTGCCCCTGGTCCTATTTTGCGTTACAATGAAGATAGGCAAATTACTAAAAGACGTACATATTTCAAGTAGTTAGCTATAGAAAATCTGAGGAGGTTGTTATGATGCAGCAAGAAAATAAAGTTTTAGGTATTTTAGCCATTGTCTTTGGAGCAATCGCTTTACTTGGCTCCTGGATACCAATCATCAATTATCTATCTTTTTTTATCGGTACTATTGCTCTTATCCTTGCTATTATCGGTCTCATTATTAACCAAAAGAAACCGAAAACTTTGGCCATTATTGGCTCTGTCATTTCCTTTTTCTCCTTAATCATCGCACTGGTCACTCTATCATTCTATTCCCGTATGTTCAATGAAATGGGAAAAAGGTTTGATACTCTTTCGAACTCTTATCGTTCCTATATTGATTCGTCAGAAAGAGAAGAAGAAAAGGAAAAAGAAGAAAATACAAAGTCTACATGGACAAAAGCAGAATTTGATGCACTCAAAGAGGGCGATATTTTGAAAAAAGGTGCAGGCGGAACAAATTACGAAGACGTCATTCGCGACCACGGCAAACCAACTGACGAAACCACTTCCACTGTCAGCGGCTCTGAAATAAAAACCATCACCTACTTACCAGGAGGAAGCAAATATCAAGCCGTCATCCTAACTTTTTCAAAAAACGAAGACGGTTCTTTCCTACTGACTAGCAAGATAGGAACAGGTTTAGAATAAACTAAATTCCCTACCCGACAGCTGTTTTTCTTTTATGAATATTGGTAAAATCAAAGAAGAAACTCTAGCCATCATTTGAATGATTTTGGGTGGAGACTTACGTCGAAGGCTTGCAAAATAGATTTTCAGAAAGGATATACATGATAACACGAGAATTTGATACCATCGCTGCGATTTCGACCCCTCTTGGGGAAGGAGCCATCGGTATCGTCAGACTAAGCGGGACTGACAGCTTTGCTATTGCCAAAAAAATCTTTAAAGGCAAGGACCTAGACAAAGTTGCCAGCCACACACTCAACTACGGTCATATCATCGACCCTCAAAATCAGGAGATTCTGGATGAGGTCATGGTCGGGGCTATGCGTTCTCCCAAGACCTTCACGCGCGAGGACATCATCGAGATCAATACCCACGGTGGGATTGCGGTGACCAATGAAATCCTGCAGCTGACTATCCGCGAGGGGGCTAGAATGGCCGAGCCTGGCGAATTTACCAAGCGAGCCTTTCTCAACGGGCGCGTGGATTTGACTCAGGCTGAGGCTGTCATGGACATCATCCGCGCCAAGACCGATAAAGCAATGAACAATGCTGTCAAGCAGTTGGATGGCTCTCTTTCCGACCTTATCAACAGCACCCGTCAGGAAATCCTCACCACATTGGCACAGGTAGAGGTCAATATCGACTATCCTGAGTACGATGATGTAGAAGAGATGACAACTCAACTCATGAGAGAAAAAACAGCTGAGTTCGAAGCATTGCTGAGCAGCCTTCTCAAAACTGCCCGCCGAGGAAAAATTCTCCGCGAAGGCATTTCTACAGCTATCATCGGTCGGCCAAACGTTGGCAAATCCAGCCTGCTCAATAATCTACTTCAAGAGGACAAAGCTATTGTAACCGACATCGAAGGGACAACTCGTGATGTGATTGAGGAGTATGTCAATATCAACGGTGTACCGCTCAAGCTTATTGATACGGCAGGTATTCGCGAGACAGATGATCTGGTAGAGCAGATTGGTGTTGAACGCTCTAGAAAAGCACTACAGGAAGCTGATCTAGTCCTCCTAGTTCTCAATGCTAGTGAGCCCCTGACCGAGCAAGACCGCCAGTTGCTTGAAATCAGTAAAGACAGCAATCGTATTGTCCTACTTAACAAAACTGACCTCGAAGAAAAGATTGAGCTGGACCAACTACCTGCTGATGCTATCAAGATTTCTGTCCTCCACAATCAAAATATTGATAAAATAGAGGACCGTATTAATCAACTCTTCTTTGAGAATGCTGGCATTGTCGAGCAAGATGCCACCTACTTGTCCAATGCTCGGCACATTTCCCTCATCGAAAAAGCTGTCGAAAGCCTGCAAGCTGTCAATCAGGGACTGGAAATGGGCATGCCAGTTGATCTTCTCCAAGTCGATTTGACTCGCACCTGGGAAATCCTAGGCGAAATCACAGGTGATGCCGCACCAGACGAACTCATCACCCAGCTCTTCAGCCAGTTTTGTTTAGGGAAATGACATGGGCATCACAGAATTTATCAAAGCAAAAAATCTAGGCGAATATCTAGAAAGTCGAAAGAATGAGCAAGTCAGAGATACCATCCAAAAACGCAGCTGGAAGGAGGCCTTCCTCAACAAAGCCCGCACCACAAAAATAAATCCTGAAAATTACGAAAAAGCGAAGAAAAAGAAGCACGGTTCTTGAAAAATAGAACCGTGTTTGTTTGTCTATTCAATCTAGCTGAGAATTCGCCTGATCATGAATCGTGGTACTCTCCTTATCCCAAACTATTTTTCTGTTTGGGCACATCTTCATCGGACTTGAGTCAGCACTCCGTCTTGCATTTCATAGACCTTGTCAACCTCGTCCAGTAGGCGGGTATCATGGGTAATCATGACCACGCTCTTGTTGAATTTCTGAGTCACTTCTTTGAGCAGATGGACCACGCACTTAGCCCGCTCTGTATCCAGACTAGCTGTCGGCTCATCAGCCAAGATAATATCTGGGCTATTGTAAAGCGCTCTGGCGATAGCAGCTCGCTGCCGTTCCCCACCAGACAATTCTTTGGGATACTGCTTGAGTGTGTCTTTTAGATCTAGCAGCTCAATCAGACTGTCCAGTTCTGTTCTTTCCTTTTTAGATAAGCGGTCAATCAGCTGAAACTGGTCTTCGATTTTCAAAAAAGGTATGAGATTGGAGGCCTGCAAAATAAAGCCGAAATCATTGAAGCGTAGGGCAGCTCGTTCCTTTTCCTTGAGCTGGGAAGTATCTTTCCCATGCAGGAGAATCTGCCCTTTTGAAGGCGTTTGTAAATGCCCCAGCAAGGTCAGAAGGGTTGTTTTACCCGAGCCTGACGGCCCAATAATAGCTACAAACTGCCCTGCTTCCAGTTGGAAATCAGTTGGTTTCAGGGCTTGAACCAGCGTATGCCCCTGACCATATTCTTTTGTAACCCCTTTTAGTTCTATGATTGGCATTTACTCACCTCCGATCGCTGTGATAGGGTCAATTGTCAGAACACGGTGAATGGACAAGAGCCCGCCAGCCAGTGACATGAAAACAATCAGGACAATCAATCCAGCATAAGCTCGCCAGTCACTGTAAAAAGGAATAGAAGCCGGCAAGACTAGCTGGGTTCCCAAAAGAGCCAAGACAGCTAAGCTGATTCCCAGAGTGGACAGGATGAAAATCTGCCAAAAAATAGAAGCAATAATCTTCCCACTGGCAATCCCTTGGGCGCGCATAATACCGTAAAGGTGCGTCTTCTGGATGGTAATGATGTACATAAAAATCCCCAATACCAAAAATGTAATCAGAACCATGGCCCCAATCATAAAGGAAAAAGTCAGTACCTGAGGCTGATAGCCAGGGATATTTTCTATAAAATCACTCATAGAGAGCTGACTAAGCCCAGTTTCTTCAATTTTTTGACTATCTTTGACCACAAGTGCGCTGATATTCTTAACCTGACTAGAGCCGTACTTTAATTCCCTGAAATCCTCCAGCGCCATAAAGACAACTGGCTGAGTTAAGAAGCTATTATCCACCGTGAAGCCAACAACTTGATAAACGTGCTCACTACCATTGAGCTGGAGCTGGTCGCCCAGTTTCACACCTTTTTGCTGCAGGCGCTTATCCGCAATGACTTCATGAGCATTCTCAACAGGACGTCCATCAATAACATCTGGTGCCAGAAAACTATCCCAGGAAAGACCAAAAACTTGAGCGTTGAGTTTATCCGTCCCATCTTCATAATTGGCCACTGCTGACGTTTGTCCCAAAGCAGCGATTGAGTCCCTTTGAAGCAGGTTACTATACTCCTCTTCCTTGAGAATCGAAGCTACCAGATTCTTATTGGCGTACTCCGACAAGACGATCGACTCAGCCTGCCATTGGTCCAAAGCCAAGCGATTGAGTCTAGCCAAGCCGACAGAAAGACTGGATAAAAAGAAAACCATATAGGTAATGAGAAAGACCACAGCAACAACCATACGGTAACGTCCGCGACTGTAGACAATCTCTTTAAAAGCTAAAAACAAAGCTGTCCTCCTTTGAGATATTTAAGACCATTATATCATAAAGAAGCAAGCTAGAAAAACATATGAGACTAATAGTGACTAGATTCAGGCGAAAATCACTCATTCACTAAGTCAGAAACATTCCGTGAAAGAAAATCGTAAAATAAAAAGAAACAAGCACGGACTTCAGTTCATCTACCGAAGCTTGCCTTGTTTCTTTTCTCTAGGTTTCGACCGCTATCTGACCTGTTCCTTCTCATATCCAGAGCAGATTGAAAAAACAGCTTATTGCTTGTTAAAGGTCAGAGTATCTGGATCATCATCCAGTTCGTCTACAATCAGCTGATTACCATTTTGACGATAGCTTTTGACATCGTCACCGACAATCAATCTTTGACTAGCCGTATCTACCTGTACCTGTTTGATTTCCTTACTGCCATCGACCTCGGTTTCAGTCCAAGTCCCAGTCCTACCGTTGATTTCTAGGACATGCTGGTCACCATCATGGTCGGTTGCTTGGTAGCGCCCATCTAAATTACTGGTCTGACCTGCATTTGATGATGATGAAGGTTGATTCTGATTAGAGGAAGATGCAGCTGATGACTGCGAAGTCTGATTTTGCGCAGATTGTGATGTTTGGCCTTGTGTATTCTGTGATGAACTAGTATTCCCTCCTTGGTTGGTATTGCCTGAGCAGGCAGCCAGTAGAACTGCGACTGTTAATGATAAGATTCTAGTAAAGGCTTTTTTTGAAATAGTCCTATTGTCTCCTCCTTTTTCTACATTTGTAGTTTACACATATATTCTACACTTGTCTGTTTTATTTGTCAATCATATAGCATTTTTTATCTAAAAATAAAAAAATCCCCAGCCTTACTTGGCTGGAGAATACAATATATTGATTCTAAATCATCTACAAGCTCTAAGCTAGTCATCCTCGATAGACGAGCCTTCTGCCTTATCCCAAAATAACAAAGTCGACTGTTGCAGGTAAGAATTGGGGTACTTTCGAAGCAAAGCTTTCACAGCTTCTACCAAAATCTCCTGCTCCACCTGACCTGCTTGGTATCGCTCTAAAAGCAGTATAAAGTTTTCTTTTTCAGCTGGGCTGGCTTTTTTCTTAAAATAGCCCCAAACATGCTGAAAGGCATTGCAGACCTGACCGCGGTTTTCAGGCAGGGACACCGCCTGATCAATCAAGTCTTGGACATGTGCTGCTTCCACCATGTCTCTTTTCAGATACTGGCGGATTTCCAGATAGACCTTACTGGAATGACTGAGAACCAGATACTTATTTCTAGCCCAAAGTGTCTGGCATTGGGAGATTTGGTTTACATTTTCCATGATTACTTTCCCTTCTAATCTTCACTTTCGAATTCTTCCAGAACCATCTACAACATTGCTTGTTCCCAGTCATAAAGTTAGCAAGACAAAAAGCCAGTTGATTCATCAACTACTAATCTTTCTCTTACTCTGGAAAGATCCATTCGATATGCGGAGCTCGTTTACTGATTTCTTTATAAATCGTATTGAAATCAGCATCAACAAGATCATTCAAGTCAATCTCTTCCAATGTTTTTCCTTCTTCGTCTTTAAAATAAAGTATACGATAAGTTGATCTCGAATTTTTAGAATAAGCACGTCTAATTTCATACTCGATTTGCTTAATATTTGTTAAATCAATGTGATTTATATCTTGGAAAACAGAAGGTTTGACATCAATTTTATCATCAGAAATAGCAAAAGCAGCGGGCTCATGGGCCTTCTTATAAGCCAAGAAACTTAAAATTGCTACCACAACACCTGCTCCAATCAGAATTATAACTAGAAATTGATTATTTTGATTGATAATTTCTTGTTCAGCTTCCTTTTCCCTACGAATAGAAGCTTGTTCGGACTCTAATTGTTTATTATAGGTCTCTACAAAAGCTTGCAGTCTTTTTTGCTCTTCTTCTGGTGTTTCATTCTCAGGTGCAAAGTCCGATCCAAAAAAATATTTAGCCTTTTCAATAGTCATTGGGCTTTCATCCAACCTTGCATCTTTTATTCCCGTATCCAACTTCTCGAGACTATCGTTATAGCTAGTACCACTACTCCTTGGTGATTGAATTGTCACAATTAACATAATTACAAGAACAATAACAATGATAATTCCAGTGATTTCACCCGCATAACTTCTTTTATATTTCATAGCAATATTCTTTCTGTAAAGTCTTTATTAGGACTAGAATATCATAATTCAAGTTTTTTATAAAGTCCTACTATTAGATAAGAGAGTAGGACAGAAATCGGTAATTCGTTAGAATTCGATTTCGTCGTCCCACC
>ERZ772917.1973-NODE-1973-length-10818-cov-9.406857_pt1 | contig 10818 bp, 12 predicted proteins | sample MGYA00511187_ERZ772917 | MGnify/ENA primary metagenome ERZ772917 (study PRJEB29015, sample SAMEA2737925) | human oral metagenome | biome: human oral; feature: human-associated habitat; material: dental | place: China | collected 2012 ... | reverse complement strand
GCTCCAGTTTCAGCACAAGCTTTCCCGTATCGCCCGGTTTCGTCCCGGCCGAGAATCCGAAGGCTCCCTTGTCGTTGGTGAGCCCCACCTGGTAGTCGAGACCGGCAGAGGAATCCTTCTGTATCTCGTTGGGTGCGGCGATAAAGAAGCCAACCTGGCTCGTTCCCGCCACATCGACCAACGCGCCGAGGAACATCTCGGAAAAGCCCTTTACCGTGATGTCGGTCTCCCCTTCGACGCTTACATCCCCCGACTCCAAAGTCGAAGCCACGTATTTGATGAAGAAGTCGGTCTTCAGAATAGGAGGAGGGATAGCAGCCGAAGCCGGCTTACCCTCAAACATGATGGCCGTGATGGCGGCCAGAGCCAACACAAACAGTACCGACGCAACCTTGAACTGCCTCAAACGCTTTGTCATGACGAACAACACTTCCTTCCTTTTCGGTCTTTCCCAGGCTCCTCGAGTCCGGCGCCGTGACAACGCTTCCCCCCGCAGCGGCGCCCGTCCCTCGTTTGGTCATTCCTCTGTCCGTTCCCGGGAGGCGTACCCGAACCTCCCCGCAGAAATGAGAGCCTGCGTGCTGTCAGGATAGCACGTTGTTTTGAAAAAGAATGTTCCGTTCTTGTCCTTTTCCTGTTCCGCTATTGACTTTCAGGAGGAGATACTGGATGCCGGGACGCTTCGCCGAGGGATTTTCGACGGTATTCGGTGGGAGAGAGCCCGGTTTTCCGGCGGAACACGCGCGCGAAGTGGCTGGGATTGGGAAATCCGCAGAGCTTCCCCGCTTCGGCGATGGTGCATTGGGGGTCCTTCAGAATATCCATCGCGCGGTGGATGCGGATCAGCATCTGGAACTGGCGGGGCGTCATGCCCGTGTGAGCGCGGAACTTGCGCAGGGCGGTAAACTTGTTGACATGGACGATTTGGGAGACCTCCGAGAGGGGGCAGGGGGCACTGCGTTCGCTCAGGTGCTCGACGGCCCGGTCCAGCTCCGCGTCGCTTGGGACGCGCTGTTCCGTAGCCGCCGCGGTGAAACGAAGCCTGCGGATGAGGCAGACGGCAAGCTGCGTGACGATGCTGTCGATCATCACCCCGGACCCGATACCGGGGCTGCCCCTTCTGCCCCCTCCGTACTCGATGAAGAATGCGCGCATCAGGGCCTTGAGCTCGGGGTCGTAGGAGATCAGGTCGTTCTCGAAAAACGTGTCGGGAGTGCCGCGCAGGGTACGGCACATCTTCTGGAAGAAGGAATAGCGGAAGTAGAGGCTGATGAAGGAGACGTTGGGGATCGGCTCGGCCACCGCGTGGGACTGACTGCCGTTGACGGGGTAGATGGAGCCCGCTGGGACGAAGATGGGGTGTCCGTCCCGCGTCCCGCCACGGACCGGGGAGAGGGCGATGAAGAACTGCACGCTCTCGTGACGGTAGCTGTTGGGCAGCATACAGACCGGCCTGCGGCTCACGATCACGGTCAGGTTGCTCGTCCGGAAGAACCCCAGGTAGGGGTTGTTTCCGATGAACTCGCGGAACGGTACCCAGGGGCGGGTAGCCCTCTCGGAGAGGTTGTCCTTCATCGCCTTCTCCTCCTCAGCGTTTGTCGTGCCGGAGCGGCACGGGAAAACCGAAGACGTGGGGGGCGCTTTCCCGCGCCGGTCGATCTCCGCCCCCTCCGGGACAGGCCTTGCCACAGGCCTCGCCCGCCGCGAACTTCGGAACCGCGCGCATCGGGAGCGATCCCGAATCCGGTTCGAGAGCGGCTCGCTCACGACCTTCCGCAGAGGCCGAGTTCCCGTAAGGCGCTTTCATTCTACCGCACCTTCAATTCCAATTCTAAATCATTCGTATGCTGCGTTTAAGCAGATGACCGCCTCTTCAGGGCCGACAGGTCTTGAATGGCGTGTCAGTCGCTTACGTTGAAACGCGGTACCGTTACCGCGTTTCGACGTAAGCGGAAGGCTCAGGCTCACCTTGACTGCTTCGCAGCCCTTCGGCTCGACGTACCTCTTTGTACGCCTGCTGAAGAACCTGAGCGGCCCGCTCATTCGCTGCGATTCGCAAAAGCCGCCTGGTAAAAAATCTAAGCGATTTGCACGGCTCATTCTTCGCCGGCTCTCTGCTTATTGCCTACAAATGATTTGGAATTGGAGTACTCTTTTTCGCGGCAGCGGACGTGCCGCGGAGAAGTCGGCGGCCTTGCGCGGGCCCGCCGCCGGTGGTAAGATATCTTCCGGCCCTGAACTCGGTTCGACGTTTCGGATCGACGCGTTCCTGGTTCCGCGGCAATCTCAGAGACAGAGGTGAAGAGGGATGATCCAGAAGGAAAAGAAACAGGCCGTCATGGCGGAGTATCGGACCCACGAGTCGGACACGGGGTCCCCCGAGGTGCAGGTCGCGGTCCTGACCGAGCGGGTGCGCGAGCTGACGGAGCATTTGAAAATCCACAAGAAGGACTTTCACTCCCGCAGGGGGCTCCTCAAGATGGTCGGTCGCCGCCGCAAGCTCCTGCAGTACCTGAAGGACAAGGACTTCAACCGTTATCGCTCCCTGATCGAGCGGCTCGGTCTGCGCCATTAGTTTCCGCTTGGAGGTGTACCGTTCATGAAAAAGGAAATCCATCCCGAATATCAGGAGTGCCGGGTGACCTGCGCCTGCGGCAACTCCTTCACGACCCGTTCCACCCAGAAGGAGATCCGGGTCGGCGTCTGCTCCCAGTGCCACCCCTTCTACTCGGGCAAACGGGGCCGCGTCCTCTCGGAGGCCGGGCGGCTGGAGAAGTTCCAGAAAAAATACGCCGGGGTCAATTACGGCCAGAAGACGGAAGTGTAAAAGGGGCCTTGAGCCCCTTTTGCGTTATCTGGAGCGTTTGGCGCATCCGGCTCCGGTTCGGGGGTGACGGACAATGTCGTGTACGGTGATTCTTCTGGCGTCCACGCCCAATCCGGACGAGCTTGTGGCCGCCGCCGCCAGGATCTGCTACAGGGACGTCACGGCCGCCGATCTCCTGCGGAGGGAGGAGGAGTCCCTCTCGGAGGAGCTGTTGGATCATATCTGGAGAAGCGGCCACCACTCCCCCTTCGAGCACGCCGTCTTCACCTTCGCGGTGGACGGACTGAGCCGTGTCGCGTCGCATCAGCTGGTGCGGCACCGTATGGCCAGCTTCAGCCAGCAGAGCCAGCGTTACGTCCGCATGGCCGCTCCGGATGTCGTCGCCCCTCCCTCGGTGGCGGCCCATCCCGAGGCGGCGGCAATTTTCGACCGGCAGGCCCGTGCCGCCCACGAGGCTTACGGAGAGCTCCTGTCCCTGGGCATCCCCGCCGAGGACGCCCGCTTCATCCTTCCCCACGGCTGGGGGACCCGGCTGGTTCTGACGATGAACGCGCGGGAGCTGCACCACTTCTTCCGCCTCCGGCTTTGCCGCAGGGCCCAGTGGGAGATACGGGAGATGGCCCGCCTCATGCTGGCCGAATGCCGCACCGTCGCGCCGGTCATCTTCCGCAGGGCCGGCCCGTCGTGCCTCTTCGGTCCCTGCACCGAGGCGCGGCCCTGCGGAAGACCCTATAAAGATATGGAGGACCTCCTTGCTATCGAGAAAAACTGATTGGTTACGGCCCTTCCTCCTCTCCGCCGCCCTCATGGCGGAGGAGGCGCGGCGCATGCCCATCGGAGGGCAGGCCGTCATCGAGGGCGTGCTGATGAAGGGCAAAGACCTCTGGGGCCTGGCCGTCCGCAGGCCCGACGGGACGATATTCCGCGAGAGCTGGAACAACAGCTCCCGCATCGGGCGCTATCCCTGGAAGCTCCCCCTTCTGCGGGGGGTCGTCATCATGTGCGAGATGATGGCCACGGGCTTCCGCGCCCTGTCCCGCTCCGCGGAAATAGCCCTGGAAGAGACCCAGGAGAAGCTCACGGCCAGGGACTTTCTGATTGCCGTGTTCATGGCGGTCTTCGCCGTGGCGGGGCTCTTCGTGGCCCTGCCGCTCTGGCTGGCCGACTGGGCGGAGCGCGCCCTCTCCCTCTCGCCCCTCGGGGCGAACGTGTTCGAGGGGCTCGTCAGGGCGGCGATCTTCATCGGGTACATCGGCCTGATCGGGCTCTGGTCGGACATCCGCCAAGTGTTCCGCTACCATGGCGCCGAGCACAAGACGATCAACGCCTTCGAGGCCTGCATGGACATGAACCCTCCGAACATCGCGCGATGCTCCCGGATCCATCCCAGGTGCGGGACCTCGTTCCTCCTGATTACGGTCATCGTCAGCATCGCCGTGTTTTCGGCCATCGGAAAGGGCGGCTTCCTCTGGCGGGCCGGAACCCGTGTTCTGCTGATACCCTTGGTGATCGGGCTCTCCTACGAGATCATCCGCCTGACCTCGAACGCGGGCGCCGCCGGACGGCTGATCATGGCCCCCGTCCTCTCCCTGCAGTACCTGACGACAAGGGAGCCCAACCTCGCACAGATAGAGGTCGCCCTGGCCTCCCTGAACGCCGCCCTGGGACGGGAACGCGATCCCGCCCCGTCGGCCGCCTCCCCAAGCTGAACGGAGCGTGACTTCAATGGATATCGAACCCAAGCTGAGGGCTTTGGAACAGGATTTTATGGAGATCGAGCGCAGGATGTCCGACCCTGCCGTGGCCTCGGACCCCAGGGAGCTTCAAACCCTGGGAAAGCGGCGGGCGCAGCTCGAGCCGGTGGTTGAAAAATACCGCGAGTACCGGGCCACCCTCGCCGGCATCGAGGAGGCGCGCGAGCTGCTCAAGGCCGGAGACCCCGAGATGGAGGCCCTGGCGCGGGACGAGCTGGATGCGCTCGAGCCGAAGATCGAGGGCTTCACGGCCGAACTGAAGCTGCTGCTCCTGCCCAGGGACCCCAACGACGAGAAGAGCGTCGTCGTGGAGGTCCGCGCCGGGACGGGCGGCGAGGAGGCCGCTCTCTTCGCCGCCGACCTCTACCGGATGTACAACCGCTTCTGCGAGCGGCAGCGCTGGAAGATGGAGGTCATCGACAGCAACGAGACCGGCATCGGAGGGTACAAGGAGATTACGTTCCGCATCGACAGCAACGGGGCCTACAGCAAGCTCAAGTTCGAGAGCGGGGTGCACCGCGTCCAGAGGGTCCCCGTGACGGAGGCCAGCGGGCGCATCCACACCTCCGCGGCTACGGTGGCCGTCCTGCCCGAGGTGGACGACGTCGAGGTCGACATCCGCACGGAGGACCTGAAAATCGACACCTACCGGTCGAGCGGCGCGGGGGGACAGCACGTCAACATGACGGACTCCGCGGTCCGCATCACCCACCTTCCGACGGGAATCGTCGTCACCTGCCAGGACGAGCGGTCTCAGATCAAGAACCGGGCCAAGGCCATGGCCTACCTCAGGACGAAGCTCTACGACGTGGAGCTGCAGAAGCAGGCCTCCGAGCAGGCCTCCGAGCGGCGCGGGCAGATCGGGTCCGGCGACCGTTCGGAGAGGATACGCACCTACAACTTTCCGCAGAACCGCATCACGGACCACCGCATCAACCTCACCCTCTACAGGCTTGACGCCTACCTGGACGGCGACCTCTACGAGATGATGGACGCGATGACCCTGGCGGACCAGACGGAAAAGCTGCAGCACATGGAGGGCTGAGGGGCAGATGCCCCTCTCCGCCGACGTCGCCGCTCCCCCCCTTCGAGCCCTCCGGTCGGCGGCGCGGGAACGCCTCTCCCAGGCCGGCATTCAAAACGCGGCTCAGGAGGCGGACTGGCTGCTGTGCCACGCCTCGGGGCTTTCCGCCGCCACGCTTCTGGCCCACCAGGACAACCCTCTGGACGAGGCGGCGCAAAAACGCCTCGAGCTCGAGCTTCGCCGGCGCGAGAACGGCGAGCCGATCCAGTACATCCTGGGCAGCGCTCCGTTCCGGGACCTGGAGCTCGAGGTCGGGCCCGGGGTGCTCGTCCCGCGTCCGGAGACAGAGCTCCTCGTGGACCTCGCCCTCTCCCTCCTTCCCGACGACGGTTTCGTCTTCATGGACTGGGGGACGGGCAGCGGCTGCATCGCCGCCTCGATTCTGCTGGAGCGGCCGCGGGCCTTCGGGTTCCTGGCCGAGAGGAACCCGAAGGCCCTCTCCTGCGCCTGGCGCAACCTCCGGCGCTTGGGGCTTCTCGGGCGGGCCCTTCTGATCCATTCCCGAATGCCCGGGGATCTGCCCGTCGGGGCGGAGTGCGACCTGGTCGTCAGCAATCCCCCCTACATTCCGACGGAGGCAGTAGGCGGGCTCATGCGGGACGTGCGGGACTTCGAGCCCCGCATGGCCCTCGACGGCGGTGCGGACGGCATGGACTGCTACCGCGCGCTCTTCGGGGCCGCGCCCCTCTGGCTGAAGCCGGGAGGGCTCCTGCTGCTGGAGATGGGGGACGCGCATCAGGCGGAGCGGATGAAGGGACATTCCTCCAAGTTCGACCTTCTCCGCAGCGTCCTCGATTTTTCCGCAATTCCTCGTTGCATGGCCTGGCGATATCGGGGATAATGGAGGCGGTCGAAGTTTCGTTTTCCTCCATGCACCCCGACGTGGGACCGACGATTTTTCGGGGCCGGGGAATCAGGGAACATGAAGAGTCTGGCCCACTCTTGCTTTGAGTATTTGAAGGGAACGGAAAATACATCCATTTTACGTTTCACCATTTATATTTCAAAGGAGAAGATGCATCATGGAAAAGAGAGAGCTTGTCATCATCGGAGCCGGCCCTGCGGGAATGACGGCCGCCATCTACGGGCGCCGTTCGGGTCTCGACGTTCTGCTGCTGGAGAAGGGGGCGACCGGCGGCCAGATCAACATCACGGACGAGATCGAGAACTGGCCCGGCGTCCAGCACGCCACGGGCCCCGAGCTGGGCAACATGTTCCGTGAGCACGCTCTGAAGTTCAACACGGAGATCCGCATCGCGGACGTCAAGAAGGTGGAGCTGCGCGACGGCAAGAAGATCGTGGTCACCGACAAGGGCGACATCGAGGCCGAGGCCATCGTCGTCGCGACGGGCGCGCACTTCCGCCGCCTGGGCTGCGAGGGCGAGGCCGAGCACATCGGCCAGGGCGTCAGCTTCTGCGCCGTCTGCGACGGGGCCTTCTACGAAGGTGAGGAGGTCGCGGTCGTCGGCGGCGGCAACACCGCCGTCGAGGAGGGCGTCTACCTCACGAAGTTCGCCTCCAAGGTCTACATCATCCACCGCCGCGACGAGTTCCGCGCCGACCGTGCGGCCATCGAGCACGCGATGTCCAACCCCAAGATCGTCCCCGTCTGGAACAGCGTCGTGGAGCGCATCGAGGGAGACGGCATCGTGGAGAACCTGGTTCTCAAGAACGTGAAGACGGGCGAGCTCTCCAACCTCAAGGTCGCGGGCGTCTTCATGTTCGTCGGCCAGACGCCGGACGACGACTGCGTGAGGGGGCTCGTCAAGGCCGAGAAGGGTGGTTGGATCCTGGTCAACGAGCACATGGAGACCTCCGTCGAGGGCATCTTCGCCGCGGGCGACGTGTGCAGCAAGCACCTGCGCCAGGTCATCACCGCCGCCTCCGACGGCGCCATCGCCGCCATGGCCGCCTCCGCCTACATCAACGAGCAGCTCCACTTGCGCACGACCCTCCTGGATCCCGAGAGCGTTACCGCCTTCTTCTACTCCAGCATCGACGAGAAGCAGGTCAAGCTTCTGAAGGCCGTCGAGGACGCCGCCAAGGCGAAGGGCGTCAAGATCCCCCTCATCGACGGCTACCGCAATGCCCGCATGACCGAGAAGCTGGAGCTCTCGGCCAAGATGCCCGCACTGGTGGAGCTCCGCAAGGGCGCGGTCGCGAAGGTCACGACCGTAGCCTCCGAGGCCGACGTTCAGAAGGCCCTCGCCTAGCTCCGTCTCCACCTCGAGAGGGAACGCGGCGTTTCCACCCTTCAGGGCGGGGCCGCCGCGTTTTTTTACGAAGGACCGCCGCCGGCAAAAGTTTTTCCCCGATCGGCCGAAAATAGAGCATAGGAGGGGATGCTTTTCATGGAAAACAAGAGCAGCGCGCAGTTCGCCTATCAGGCGACCCAGATATCGACGGCCACCAAGGAGCAGCTGTTGCTGATCACCTACGATATCGGCATACGTTCCTGCCGCCTCGCGGAGACCGCTTTGGAGGAGGGGGACGGGCACCCGCAGGACATAGACCTTGCCAACCGCGAGATCATCCGGGCCCAGGACGTCATCCGGGAGCTGATGGTCACCCTCAACACCACCAGGGGCGGAGACATGGCCCAGAACCTGATGCGCCTTTACGACTACATGTACCAGCTGCTTGTGGAGGCGAACGTCAAAAAGCTCCCGGAGAACGTCCGCACCGTCCGCACCATGCTGGAGGAGCTCAAGAGCACCTGGGAGGAGGCCCTGATGAAGCTCCTCAAGGACTATCAGGAGGCCCATCCCGAGGACGAGGATTTGCGGAACGCCCTCTCCGAGCTCAAGCAGGACGCGCCCCGGAATCCCGCAGCCCCCGCTCCGTCAGCCCCCAAGCCGGCGTCTCAGAAGGCCGGAGGCCTGAACCTTGCGGGATGATCTTCCGGCCAGGCTCAAGGACCTGCTCTCCGAGGAACTGGGCCTCTACCGCTCCCTGAGGGCGCTGGTCTCGCGCGAACTCGAGGCCATCGTCCTCAACGAGGACATGGAGGAGCTCCTGAACATCCTTCAGGAGAAGGACGCGGTCATCTCCCGGCTGCAGCTCCTCGTGGACTCCTGGCAGGACGCCCTCTCCGATTCGGGGCTTCGGGGTACGCGCGGTGCGGACGGCTTCTGGGATCAGCTCCTTGCGTCTCTTCCCGAGGCTCATTCCGGCGAGCTCTCCCAGGCCCTTCAGGAGACCCGGGCGGCCGCGGAGGAGCTCACGAGGGCCGAGGCCGGCGCTCAGGAAGAGCTGGAGCGGCACCTTGCCGGGCTGCGCGAGAAACTCGCGTCCATGACGCGGGGCCGGGAGGCCGTCATCGGATACACCAAGATGGGAGGGAACACCTTTGTCCCTTAGCAAAAGCGGAATGAGACGAGTGGGAGCGATGCTTCTTCTCGTCTTTATCGTAAATCTTTCTCCGATTCTTCCGCGCCCATCGGAGGCTGCGGCCCGAAAACCCGCCCGCCCGCCCGTCTCCGCAGACAAGAAGCCCAAGGACGACGGCGCCGGCCCTGGGCTGGAGAAGGAACGGAAGATCGGCCAGAAGGCATTGGCGGAGATCGAGAAGAGCTGGCCCCTGGAGGCGGACCCCGCCCGTCTCGCGCGCCTTCGGATGATCCTGAACCGCCTCGAACCCCACATGGAGCGCCGCATCCCCTATGAGATCCGCATCGTCAAGACCGAGGCGCTCAACGCCTTCTGCCTGCCCGGCGGCTTCATCTTCTTCACCTCGGGCATCCTCGACCTCCTCAAGACCGATTCCGAGATAGCGGCGGTCATGGCCCACGAAATGACCCACGCGGACCGCAGCCACGGGCTGAAGATGGCCGCGAAGTCCCAAGCCGTCTCCCTTGCGGCGCTTGCCGTCATGCTCCTGAGCGGTGGAGCGGCGGCCCCGGCCGTCCTGGCTCAGGTGGCCCAGGTGACGATCACGAACTCCTACACGATGGAGTTCGAGAAGGAGGCGGACAGCAATGGGCTGGACGTTCTCATCGCCGCAGGATACCATCCCGGCGGGATGGTCACGCTGCTGGAAAAGTTCATGAACGAGGAGCTGAAGCAGCCGATCCGGGATTACGGCATCTACATGGACCACCCGGAGTCCAAGGAGCGCCTTCAGGCAGCACTCGACAAGCTGAGGAAACGCAACATCAGGGTCGAACGGAAGCACTCGCTGGCCCTCCTGCGGACCGCCTTCCGGGAGACCCCCAATCGCGCGGAGCTGACCCTGGACGGCTACGCAGTCTGGGGCGGCAGAAAGACGCCGGAGGTCCGCGCGGCACTCGAGCAGGTCCGAACCAGACTGGACAGCGACTTCCAGATGGAGCTCGCCCCCTACGATCTCCGGCTCGAGGGCGACCGTCTCTACATCGGGAACAAGCTCCTGGCCCAGGGAACGGCGGACATGGACGACATGCCGACCCTTCGCAAAAACCTTATGGCCGCCCTGGACAGGGCCAGGAGGCAGCATCCCGTCGCCAAGTATTTTCAATAGCTATGCTGCTCCCCGGAACCGATGGCCCCGGCAGCCTCGAGTGCACGGCACAGGGTCTTTCAGAAACGGGCACAGACGGTCTTTCAACAGGGGCCTACAGCACAGGACAAGGAAATCCCCGTCAGAACGCGGCGAACCTGTCTTTGATGAGGCAACTGGACGGGTTTTATATGACGTATCCTGCGTGGGGGTACCGCGGGAGCCGTTTCCCCCATGAAGACGATCTGACACTGCTGAAGAGCTGCGGAGTGCAGATCTTCTATTCTTCTATGGATGGTAAGGGGTGGGCGCTGGACCCTGTGCGCACAGAGCGGGTTTTCGGGAGTTTGAAGTACGAGGATGTCTGCATCGAGGATTACGAGGACGCAAGAGGGCTGAGGCTCGGGGTGGGCGCGCATATTGCGGATTACGATGCCGTCCGCCCGGTATCGGCCCCCCGGCGGCCTGACGCCGGAACAGGTGCATAACGAGGATGCCGCTCGAGTCCTATCCTGAGATCGACCTCACGGACAGCGAGGAGAAAGGAGCGGTTCGGATCTCTTCCTTTTTCCTGTCTTGACAGGGGGGCATACTGTAGTTGGGGCGATCCGTGTAATAAAAGTTGCCGTCCTGATGTTCCAGGATATTCAAGTCCTTGAAGTGAATGCCGGAAACA
>ERZ772917.1969-NODE-1969-length-10831-cov-2.516704_pt1 | contig 10831 bp, 10 predicted proteins | sample MGYA00511187_ERZ772917 | MGnify/ENA primary metagenome ERZ772917 (study PRJEB29015, sample SAMEA2737925) | human oral metagenome | biome: human oral; feature: human-associated habitat; material: dental | place: China | collected 2012 ... | reverse complement strand
CCGGTAAAACAGGTATGTCGGCGGAGTTGCGTATGCTCGTAAGGACGAGAGACACCATGCCGATGAGAAGTCTCGGTCCCGCGGAGCGCAGACGCAATATCGCTGGCAGCATATCTTTGAGTCACGGCTTCGAGGGAAGTCTTGCAGGCAGAACTCTTATAGTTGTCGATGATTTTTATACCACGGGAAGCACGGCCTGCGAGTGCGTAGAAGCGCTTAGACCGACAAAAGCATCAGAGATATATTTCCTGGCGTTCGCGGCGCGTTGACAATCCCTGAAAAATATGATATTCGTTTTGTCGGAGACGGAGGCTGTGTCTGTGGTTGAAAGTCCAGGCCGGCTATGGGCAAAGGGACCCACGTAAACCGCGCGCATACGCGGCGGCGAGCATGGCATAGTTTAGGTGTAAGTCCTCGGGAAAATCCCGGTAAAGGCGAGTGTGGGGTCAAAGACCAGGTCAGGCAGCTTCCGTTTCTTTGTTTGTTTGCATTTTGAGTGTGGATAGTGTCCGCATGAACGCCCGAACGCACCTCATCCCGAATTCGAAAGCATATTTTGTTTTGAGTGCATAAATGCAAGCGTGTTATTTTTCTGAATATCATGCTATAATATAACAAAAGTGTCATAAGGAGGGATATTATGAACATCACCATCACAGGCAAGAATTTCAGCACGTACCAATATCTGGAGGACACTATCGAGAAGAAATTCGAAAAGCTGAATAAATACTTTTCGGACGACATTGACGCTAAAGTCGTGCTTTCACAGGAGCGCGGCAGGGACAAGATCGAGGTAAATATCAATGCTAAGGGGGCGATATTCAGAACGGAACAGACGGCAGACGACATATATGAGGGAATCGATAAATCTATAGACAAGCTGTCGAGCCAAATGTCCAAATTCAAGGGCAAGCTCGAAAAAAGATATAATAATAACAAGTCCGTAAGGTTTGAAGCAATACCGTTGCCGGATGCCGAGGAAGGGGTTATCGGCAAGGTGGTAAAGGTCAAGTCGCTCGACCTTACACCGATGGAGGTTGAAGATGCGATCCTCGAAATGGAGATGATCGAGCACGACTTTTACGTGTTCATGAACATCGAAACGAACCTCGTCAACATAGTCTACAAACGCAATGACGGCGATTACGGGATTTTGGAAACCGTATATTAGACCGCTCATAGTAATCGAAACTCTGTACCTGAACGCTGCGCTGCGTCAGACCGCACGAGCGTCGCGGAGATGCGATTGCCGGACGTTTTGTCCGTACCGGAAAACTGAAAAAGATCGGACCGGAACAACATAATATGCAACAAATCGCGGGAGGCGCCTTTACGGAGTCTCCCGCATCGTTTATTTCAGCCGCCGGTCGCCGCAGTTTTAATGAGCGCAAACAGCAAAAAAGCGGATATTTGATGAGCAACTGATTGCGCGACTATTGAATTCTTGCGTTTTTTTTAGTAAAATTGTATAAAGTCTCAGAAGGGGATCCGCGAATGAAAGAAACACTAATAGATATTTTCTCGAACATCGGCGTCACGGATGTATTGGACATATGCGTTGTCGCTTTTATCGTTTATAAGATCCTCGCTTTTATCAGGGAATCGCGTGCTCAGCAGCTCGTCAAGGGGATCATTGCTCTGGTCGCGGCGTATCTCATTTCTGATCTTCTCGATATGCATGTTCTCAATTGGATACTCAAGGGAACAATGACGATGGGAGTTGTCGCTCTTATTGTGCTCTTTCAGCCCGAGCTGAGGCGCGGACTTGAGTACATAGGACGTGGAAGGATCATGGGGGGGAGGCTTTCGAGACTCGATAAGTCAAAGGCTAAGCTCATAACGGACGAGATCGTAAGGGCGTGTGATTCCTTCTCGGAATCGAGAACGGGCGCGCTCATAGTCATCGAGCGTGATGTCACGCTCGGCGATATTGCCGAGACGGGCACCGTGATAAATGCCGAGATTTCGACTGAAATGATCGGTAATATATTTTATAAAGGCGCACCTTTGCACGACGGCGCGGTTATCATACGCGATGACAGAATATATGCCGCCGGTTGTGTGCTTCCGCTCACCGCAAGCCTTGATCTCAACAAGGAGCTCGGCACACGGCACAGAGCGGGCATAGGAATTACGGAAAATTCGGATGCCGTAGTTTTGATCGTCAGCGAGGAGACAGGAGTGATTTCCGTCGCAAGGGGCGGCAGACTTACGAGGTTCCTGGACAGCAAGGGCCTCAAGAAGCTTTTGCTCAACCTCTATCTGGCACCGGAAGACGAAAAGGTCGGTTTTATTTCGAGACTGGCGAGAGTGATGGGAGGCAGACATGCTGAATAACAAAAAATTCAACGTCATACTCTCACTCATAGTTGCCGCTATCCTCTGGATGTATGTAATGGCGGAGGTAAACCCTGCGGCGACAAAGTCGATAAAAGACATTTCGATCTCATATATTCACACGGACATGCTGACCGAAAGAGGGCTGGCGATGAGCGCAGGCAGCGCAAGCACTCTTGATATCGAGGTGACCGGCTCGAGGTCGGCTCTGACCTCGGTAACGGCCGGCGATATTTCGGCGACTGTCGATATGGCGGTCGCGGTCAAGGGCGATAATGAAATCGCAATAACCGTAAGGGTACCGAGCGGCATCACTGTCACGCGGAAAAGCATATCGAAGATATCGGCGACCGTTGAATCGCTTGTCAGTAAGGAAGTCGACGTGTCGATAATGTATACGGGCAAATTCAAGGAAAATCAGCAGGGCTTGACGGTGGCTGTAAGTTCGCCTACGGTAACGCTGAGCGGCGCGGAATCACTCGTGAATATAGTCAGTTATGCGAGAGGGTCGATCGATGCATCGAGGCTGAGCAGCGATGAGACGGATATAACGTGTCAGCTTCAGGCGATGACACAGGACGGTTCGCAGGTGAGCGGAGTTACGATGTCTCCCGATACGGTGACGGTAACGTCGATAATTTCCGAAGCGAAGGACGTAAAACTTACCGTTCCGATAACGGACAATTCTTCCGACGATGCCGTGCGCAAGACGGAATATCCTCAGACGGTAACTATCGTAGGGCGTTCCGATGTGCTCGCACCCGTTACGGCCGTAACTGCTGATCCGGTAGATATATCAAATATTACAGAAAACACGGAGATTGCGCTGAAATTCTCATCCCTGCCCGAGGGAGTATCGATTTCGACCGCAAAGGCCGACAGTCTGATACTGAAGCTCACGGTTATGAACATGTCCGACAGGACATTCACTTTTTCGGCGGAGGATATCAAGCTGATCGGCGGGAAGGACGGATTTTCCTATAAATTTGCCGACGATTTTTCGATGACAGTGACGGTGCGAGATACGCACGATGTGATAAATTCACTCAATAAGAATGACATAACGATATCGGCCGACGTTTCCGCGCTCGGCGAAGAGGGCGGAAACGTAACGATTCAGACAAAAATAGCCAAGGATATTCAGTCTGTTACGACGAATCCCGAGACGGCTGCGGTGACAGTTACAAAATCGGTGTCCGGCGGAGGCAATTTGCCGCCTTCCGGAGGCAATTCGTCGTCTTCCGGGGGCGGTTCTTCTACGCCAAACAACGGGAATTCGCCGGCGGCAGGCTGAAAATATGATACGGAGGACAAAAAAATGGGAAGACTCTTCGGTACTGACGGAGTCAGAGGCGTAGCAAACAAAGAGCTTACGCCGAAGCTGGCGTTTGAGCTGGGAAGAGCCGGGGCGGCGGTGCTCGGCCACTCCGGTAAAAGACCTATAATCGTGATAGGCAAGGACACGAGGTTGTCAGGCGACATGCTCGAAAATGCACTGACGGCAGGCATACTTTCGGTCGGCGGGAATGTTATCAAAGCGGGTGTTCTGCCGACCCCGGCGATTGCATATCTGACGAGGTATTACAAGGCTGACGCGGGTGCGGTGATATCGGCTTCACACAATCCGTTCGAGTACAACGGAATAAAATTTTTCAACGGGCAGGGCTACAAGCTGGATGACGCCGTCGAAGAAGAGATAGAAGCTGTTATTCTCGACGGCGCGGAGAAAGTCCCGAAGCCTGTGGACAAAGAGCTCGGGCGCTGTCTTAAGGCGGAAGACAGCGCTGTCGACCTTTATTGCGATTTCCTGCTTTCGACGGTGGATTACAGGCTCGACGGAATGAAGGTCGTGCTCGATTGCGCAAACGGAGCATCGTATATCGCAGCTCCGCACGTTTACAGATCGCTCGGTGCGGAGGTAACTGTCATAGGCGACCGGCCGGACGGCGTCAATATAAACGACAATATAGGCTCCACCCATCCCGGGAAGCTTCAGGCTAAGGTGCTGGAGACGGGCGCGGATATCGGCCTTGCCTTCGACGGGGATGCGGACAGACTCATAGTGGTGGATGAGAAGGGCGAAATAATAGACGGCGACAAGGCAATATGCCTCTGTGCCGCCACGCTCCGGAAAGAAGGCAGGCTTTATAAGGGCAGAGTGACGGCAACGGTCATGAGCAATATAGGCTTCCATAAATACATAACCGAAAAGCTCGGCGGATGCGTAGACGTTACGGCAGTAGGAGATCGATACGTGCTCGAATCGATGCTGAAGACAGGCTCGGTCATAGGCGGCGAGCAGTCGGGACATATCATATTTAGGGATTACACGACGACGGGCGACGGCACGCTCTCGTCGCTTCAGTTCATAAAGGCATTGCTCGGCTCCGGCCGGAAGGCATCGGAGCTTTCGGCTGAGGTTGAGCTCTTCCCTCAGGTACTCGTCAACGCGAAGGTAAAGAACGAGAGCAAAGCGGTGTTTATGGAGGATCCGGAGGTCAAACAGGCGATATCAAAGGCCGAGGCTGAGCTCAACGGTGACGGAAGGGTACTGATCAGACCGTCGGGAACGGAGCCTCTTGCGAGAGTCATGATAGAGGGCAAGGATGCCGCACAAATCAAAACCATGGCGGAGGAGATCGCCGAGCTCATAAGCCGAAAATACATGTAACCGGAGATTTAAGCAATATATCAGCGCCCCGCGATGTCGGGGCGCTGAGCAGTGGAGCAGAAAAAATGTGCGGTATGTGGTACCGGGATTGACGAGCTTGCGGAGAAACAAAAATGATATTTGATCAGCCGGGATTTCAGCTGTTCAAAGGCGGATATGATATAAGGAGAGGAGTGATCAAAATGACGTATGATGACATCAGGGAACAGGCAAGGGCTGCAGTGACCGAACTGCTCAAAAAATCGCATATGAAGTCCGGCGACATTTTTATTATCGGATGCTCGTCGAGCGAAATCAAAGGAGCCGGCATAGGTACGGATTCGGATATCGACGTGGCGAAGGCTGTATACGAGGGAGTGAAGCCTCTGCTTGACGAGCGAGGGATCTCGCTCGCGGCGCAGTGCTGCGAGCATTTGAACAGAGCTGTTATTATCGAAAGGAAAGCGCTGCTTCCGGGGCAGGATATTGTAAATGTCGTGCCGCAGATGCACGCGGGAGGGTCCTTTGCGATGACAGTGTATGAAAATGCGCAGGATCCTGTTGCGGTCGAGAGCGTAAAGGCTGACGGCGGTATGGACATCGGGGATACTCTGATAGGTATGCATCTTCGTCCGGTAGCCGTTCCTGTCAGGATTGCGCAGAAAACGATAGGTGAGGCGCACGTCGTGTGTGCGAGGACGAGACCTAAGTTTGTCGGCGGTTCGAGAGCCGTATACGACGAATATCTTTCGGGCGGGGATATTCCGAGATAGCCCGGGCCGCAAGCACAGCGAAAAACAGGACAGGAACAGGAGATAGCAGTATGTACACTTTTGACCCGCAAAAGACTAAGGATGATATAGTCGGATGGATAAGGGGGTTTTTTGAGGCCAACGGAAGGGACTGCCGTGCCGTCGTTGCAGTAAGCGGCGGAAAGGACAGTTCAGTGACCGCCGCGTTATGTGTCGAGGCGCTGGGCAGAGACAGGGTCTTCGGCGTTTTGCTCCCGAACGGAGAACAGGCGGATATTGACATGTCGCTTTTGCTTACGAAGCATCTTAGCATTGAATATGCCGTAATAAATATCGAAAGCATTTTCGAGGATGCTGTGCTCGGACTCGAGGAAGCGCTTCCGGAGGTCAGCAGGCAGACGAGAATAAATCTCGCACCGAGGATAAGGATGGCGATGACGTATGCCGTATCGCAGTCGCTCAACGGCAGGGTCGCAAATACGAGCAACCTTTCGGAAGATTGGGTGGGTTACGCCACACGCTGGGGTGATACCGCAGGGGATTTCAGTCCGCTGTCGAAGCTGACGGTAGCCGAGGTTAAGGCAGTAGGACACATCGTCGGCCTGCCGGATGTTCTCGTTGACAAAATCCCGGCGGACGGCCTCACAGACCTGACGGACGAGGACAATCTCGGCTTCACATATGCGACCCTCGATAGATACATAAGGACGGGGATATGCGAGGATGCGGCGATGAAGGCGCTGATAGACGCCAGGCACAGGGCGAACAAATTTAAGCTTGAGCTCATGCCGAGCTTTCCGTATGATGCTCCCGTGCTCGCGGAGGATGTCAAATGAGGCTGTCTGAGCTTTTCGGCGAGTTTAAAGGAACGCGGGAAGGTGGAACGCGTATAACATCTCTTGCGATAGATTCGCGTCAGGTGATTCCGGGCTCGCTGTTTTTTGCCGTCAAGGGTATAGAAAACGACGGCCACAGATTTATAAGAAAAGCAGTCGAGAACGGCGCATCAGCCGTGGTTTACTCCGAGCCTGCAGAAAAGGCGGAGAATGTCGTATATATCAGGCGTGATGACGTGACTGCAGAGATAGCGAGGGTGAGCGATATATACAACGGATCGCCGTCGCGCGGAATGACGGTGTACGGCGTCACGGGAACGAACGGCAAGAGTACGACGACGTGCATAATCAGGGATATACTCGAAAAGTGCGATCAGCCGTGCGGATATATGGGAACGATCGCCGTGCGTTACGGAAATGTCGATATGAAGCCGACGTTGACCACGCCCGATTCCGTGGAGATACAGGACACCCTCAGGCGTATGAAGGAGGCCGGTATGCGCGCGGTGGCCATGGAGGTGAGCTCGCACGGCCTCGCACTCAAGCGGACGGACAGCGTCGATTTTGACGTTGCCGTGTTCACAAATCTGACGTGGGATCACCTCGATTTTCACAAGACGATGCAGGCGTATTTTGAAGCAAAGCAGAGGCTGTTTACACGACTGAAGCCGGATGCCGTCGCGGTGCTCAATGCCGATGATGAGAGCTTTGAGACGCTTATGAGGATCACGCCGTGCCGATGTGTGAGCTACGGTAAATCGGAAGGTGCGGATTACCGGTTCGCAGTGACAGATATGAGCGCGTCGGGAACGCGCTTTGACCTGACGGTACGCGACACAATGTATGACGTAAAGACGGATCTCACGGCGGAATATAATATAGCGAACCTGACGGCCGCCATAGCCGCACTTGCGGAAACGGGGCATGATCTCGGAAAGGTCGTGGCGGCGTGCGCCGATATCGCACAGGTGGACGGACGCATGGAGCCCGTCAAAAATGAACTCGGAGCGGATATAATAGTCGATTACGCCCATACTCCGGACGGCTTCAGCAAAATATTCGAGTTCGCCAGTAACGTCGTAAAGCCGGGAGGTCGCATACTTGCAGTGTTCGGTTCTGCCGGAAAGCGCGACAAAAAGAAACGGCCGGTGCTCGGTGCGATAGCCGCGGCGAACTGCGATCATATATATCTTACCGAAGAGGATCCGCGCGATGAGCGCGGCGTCGATATAGCTGCGGAGATCAAAAGCGGCATACCGGATGACAAGGTTACGGTCATAGCCGACCGCCGCGAGGCGATAGGAGCTGCCGTCCGTGACCTTCGAGCGGGTGACCTGCTGCTGATACTCGGCAAGGGTGACGAGAAGTACATTGACAGAGGCAACGGAAAAGATCCGTGGCCCGGCGATAATGTGGAAGCGGAGGCTGCGGCAAAAGCCGTGCCGGTGCAGCAGTTGGCAAAGCCCTCAAAATCCGCAAAAACCACTATGCCGGATTGACGTGTATCATGATGTGCTTGACCTTCGGAAACTGAGCCTCTATGGCGTCATGTACGCTTTCGGCGATTGCGTGTCCGGCCAGAATTGAAAGATTGCCGTCTACACTGATCTCCATGTCAACGTATATTTTGTTGGCGAATACTCTCGTCTGAAGCAGATCTATGCGGACAACGCCGTACTGCCCGAGGGTGCAAAGTCTGATATCTTCTTCGGTCTTTGCATCGCAGGAGTGATCGACCATCTTGTCGGTCGCATCTTTGAATATGTCAACAGATGATTTGAGTATAAAGACGCAGATAAGGAGACTCGCTGCGGGATCAAGCACGGCAAATCCCATGCGCGCGCCGGCGATGCCGACGAGGGCGCCGAGAGAGGAAAATGCGTCACTCCTGTGGTCGAGCGCGCTTGCTCTGAGAGCAGCCGAATCATACCTTGCGGCATAGTGGTTTGTATATCGGTACATCGCTTCTTTGGTGACGATCGATGAGACCGCCGCGACAAGAGCGAGGACTCCCGGGGTCTCGAGGTCGTTCGAATCGCCGCCGGTTATCTTCGTGACAGCGCCGCGGGCTATAAATAAACCGGTAATAAGAAGGACGACGGACAAAACTATGGCCGCAACACACTCAAACCTTTCGTGACCGTATGGGTGGTCGTCGTCCTCTTTTTTTTCGGATATTTTTACGCCCGCTATAACTATAAAGGAGCTTACTACGTCAGACATCGAGTGAACCGCATCGCTTATCATCGCACCGGAATGGGCAAGAATTCCTGCGAGCAGCTTGAATGCTGTCAGTATGACGTTCCCGATTATGCCGACTGCCGAAACGCGGGTGGCCTGCTTTTCGAAGTCGGATATTGTTTTCTTTTCCGACATGATATTATTCCTCGTATAATACCTGCGTGCGCTTTGCGTATCCGAAGGTACCGGTAAGAAAAAAGCGATGTGAGACACTTACATCGCTTTAGCTGCTCATTGGCATGTGTATTTAACTTATACACAGGTGGGGACGGGTGAGACTTATTTTGCCGCCTTTGCGGCGTTGAATCTCTTGGTAATCCTGGAAACCTTGCGGCTTGCCGCGTGCTTGTTGATGGATCCTTTGGATGATGCCTGCATAAGCTTCTTTTCTGCGGCAGTAAGCTTCTCGGCCGCCTTGTCCATGTCGTCTGCCGCCATCGCTTCATCGAACTCGCGAAGAGCTGCTCTGACGTGATCCTTGACGCGCCTGTTCCTTGCGGTCTTTTTGTCGATTACTCTGATTCTTTTTTTTGCGGATTTGATATTTGCCATTTTCATTCACCCCCACTGTTCTTGATTCAAGCAAAATGCTGTGTAAATTCGCAATTACGCAAGTCATTATACACGATAGGTGCTTCTAAAGCAAGCGATTACGGGAAAAAGTCGCTCATCTGTTAAAGAAAAAATGTTCGCTTGTCACGGGAAAAAGTTCTTCACATGTTACAAAGAAAATGTTCACCTGTTTTGTGATCATGATTCGTATTTCAGCTACTGACCGGCAAATTGAGCTGAAAAAACAAAATTCGCGCCCGGCTTTCCTGATAGTGTATAATAGCCATATATTGTGATTAAAGGGAGATGATGTCTATGCCGATCAAAGTACCCAACAACCTTCCTGCGGTTGATACGCTTACACGTGAAAACGTGTTCGTTATGACGGATTCGCGTGCGATGACGCAGGATATAAGGCCACTGCAGATAATAATACTGAATCTCATGCCCACAAAGATAGATACGGAGACGCAGCTTACGAGACTGCTCGGCAATACGCCGCTTCAGGTGGAGCTGGAGCTGCTTCAGGTTAGCACTCATAAAGTCCACGTTACGCCCGAGGAGCACATGATAGCCTTTTACAAAACGTTCGATCAGGTACGCGGAAAATATTACGACGGGATGATCATAACGGGCGCGCCGGTAGAGCTCATGGAGTTTGAAGAAGTTGAGTACTGGGATGAGCTGTGCGAAATAATGGAATGGTCAAAAAGCCACGTGCACAGCACCTTTCACATATGCTGGGGAGCGCAGGCCGGTCTGTACTATCACTACGGTATAAGAAAGTATGTTTTGCCGAAAAAGCTTTCAGGCGTTTACCGGCACACCCTTGAGTACAGGACGGGCATGCTGTTCAGGGGATTTGACGATGAGTTTTATGTTCCTCATTCGAGAAACACCGCGGTAAGTGTCGAGGATGTCGAAGCGTGCGAGGAAATCAAAATAATCTCGATGTCGAACGAAGCGGGAATATTTGCCGCAAAATCGAACAACGACAGGCAGATCTTTATAATGGGACATTCGGAATATGATGCCGATACACTTAAAAAGGAGTACATGAGAGATATAGCGGCGGGAAAAAATCCCGAGATCCCGTGCGGGTATTTTCCGGACGACGACCCTGAGAAGGAGCCGGTCGTAAAATGGCGATCCTGCGCAAATCTGCTGTACTCGAACTGGCTCAACTATTTTGTCTATCAGTCGACGCCCTACGATCTCAAGACGATCGCCGAGGCTGCGGCAGGTGCGGTTTTGCCTGCCGATGTGAACGTAATAGTTTCGAAGTTCGGCGGCACTTCGCTCGCCGATGCCGGTATGTTCCGCAAGGCCCGCGACATAATAAAAAGCGATCCCAAGCGGCGCTACGTAGTCGTATCCGCTCCGGGCAAACGCATTGCAGACGACCGTAAGGTCACGGATCTTCTCATCAAAGCTGCGCAGGTGAAAGGCAGCCGGCGTTATGA
>ERZ772917.1967-NODE-1967-length-10839-cov-2.829470_pt1 | contig 10839 bp, 9 predicted proteins | sample MGYA00511187_ERZ772917 | MGnify/ENA primary metagenome ERZ772917 (study PRJEB29015, sample SAMEA2737925) | human oral metagenome | biome: human oral; feature: human-associated habitat; material: dental | place: China | collected 2012 ... | reverse complement strand
AGGGACTTGAACGTGAGAAAATAGAGAACGAGTATGCCGAGCTTATGAAAAAAATAGCGTACTACAAATCTCTGCTCGCCGACGAAATGCTCCTCATGGGAGTAATAAAAGACGAGCTTCTCGAGATAAAAAACAAGTACGGTGACAAGAGAAGAACTAAGATCGTCAAGGATGAGGGCGAATTTGACGAGGAGGATCTCGTAGAGGAGGAAAGCGTCGCGATTACACTTACTCATCTCGGGTATATTAAACGTGTACCTGCTGATACATACAAGGCACAGCGTCGCGGCGGCAAGGGAATAACGGGAATTACGACGAGAGATAACGATTTTGTCAAGGATCTCGTTATGACCTCGACGCACGATTACCTGATGTTCTTTACCAACACCGGAAAGGCGCACAAAATCAAGGCGTACGAGGTACCTGAGGCAGCAAGACAGGCCAAGGGTACGCCGGCCATCAACTTCCTGAACCTCATGCAGAGAGAGAGGATAACCGCCGTGATTCCTGTAAGGGAATTCGACGAGGACAAATACCTCATCGCTATAACCAAGAGGGGACTCATCAAAAAGACATCGCTCGATCAGTTCGACACCAAGCGCACCTCAGGGCTTATCGCAATCAATCTCAAAGATGATGACGAGCTTATTGCAATCAAACAGAGTACCGGTGTCAACAATATCATCATCGTCACCCGCAAGGGCAAATGCATATGCTTCTCCGAAAAGGATGTCCGTCCTATGGGCAGGATCGCAGGAGGCGTAAGGGCAATAAAGCTCGAAAAGGATGATGAGGTTGTCGCCATGGAGCTTGTCGAACCTGAGCAGCAGCTTCTCGTTGCTACCGAAAACGGTTTCGGCAAGAGGACGCCTGTCGAGGAATACAAAATTCAGGTAAGAGGAGGCAAAGGTCTTCTTACTTACGACAAGGCGAAATTCAAGAAGACGGGCGCACTTATCGGAGCAATGGTTGTAGACGAAGACGATGAGATATTCCTCATCAATTCCGAGGGCATCATTATCCGTATCAGAGCGGAGGAGGTCTCGGTGCTCGGACGCGCGACTCAGGGAGTCAAGATTATGAAGTTCGACGAGGGCACGCGCATCGTTGCGATGGCGAAGGCGATCAAGGAAGAGGATGACGGTGAAAAACCGGCTGCGAACGCGATGAACGGCGGCGAGCAGATGACGCTTTGATTGCGAACGCACTTTTAATGCGGTATAATGAACCTGTATGTATCAAATATATACAGGTTTTTTGATGGAGGAAACAGTGGATAATCTAAAGATCGTTATTCCGGGCAAACCCGAATATGTGACAATGATCAGACTTGCGACGAGCTCGCTGGCAGCTAAGGCGGGTTTTGATCTTGACGATGTCGAGGATATAAAAATGGCGGTGGCAGAGGCGTGCAAAAACGTATCGTGCCACGGCAGTGAAGGCTTCAGCGACATGTATGAGATAGAATATACGATAGACGATGGCGTTTTTGAGGTTACCGTAATTGACGCCTGTGACAGACACACACTCGAAAAGCTTCAGAAGCCGTGTAGGCAGTGTCCTCAGGAGGGAGATATCGGAGCTATCATGATGCGTTCGCTCATGACATGCGTAGAGGTCGGCACGGACGATCACGGCCATAAATTCATAAGTATGGTTAAAAGGGCCGAAAGATAAGGAAACAAAATGGCTGACGAACTGTTCGAGGATTACAAAAAAAATCCGACAATAGAAAAGAGAAATGCCCTTGTCGAGAAAAATCTCTATATGGTCGATATTCTGATACGCAAATATCTCGGTAAAGGGGTAGATTACGACGATCTTTATCAAATAGGAGCGCTTGCGCTCGTTTCCGCCGTGGAAAGATTCGACCCGATGAAAGGCTTCGAGTTCAGTTCTTTCGCAACTCCCACAATCCTCGGCGAGATCAAGAAATATTTTCGCGACAAGCAGTGGAGCCTCAAAGTTCCCCGCAGGCTTAAGGAAATAGCCGCAAAGGTTCAGGACGCGAAAGAGGTGTTGACGTCGCAGAACCACAGAGCGCCTACAGTAGAGGAGCTGGCGCGGCAGACAGGCTTTACGGAGGAGCAGATAATCGAGGCATTGGACGGCGCGCGCGCCTACGGTACTTATTCGCTCGACAAGACGTTTGACGATGCCGGCGAGGACGGGGATAATGCTTTTCTCGAAAAATACACCGGCTTCAGCGAAAAGGGCTACGACCGCGTGGAAACGGCGGAGATAATCAATAAGGTCGTGAACACCTTCAACGAACAGTACAGGTTTATATTCCGCGAACGTTTTCTCAACAACCGTTCGCAATCGGATATAGCGAAGGAGCTCGGGATCTCTCAGATGACGGTTTCGAGAGCCGAAAAGAACATGGTCGGCAAATTCAGAGCGGAGCTGATGAGGAGTTAATCATGATAAACAGCAATATCAGGATCGGGTTCATAGGGTTCGGCAGCATGGGGCAGGCGATATGCGACGGGCTCATTAAGGCTGATGCGGCAGATCCGGGCAGGATGAGTGCCTGCGCCGGGAATTGGGACAAACTGCTCGACAGGGCAGAGGAGCGCGGGATTAAGGCGTGCACGACGGCCTCCGAGGTTGTCGACGGCTCGGATCTGATAATAGTGGCCGTAAAGCCCGAGCTTGTAAGGCCCCTGCTCGAGCCGATCAAGGATATGCTCATAGGTAAGGCCGTGATATCTGTCGCCTACGGATGCGATTACGATTTTTACGACGATTTTGTCATAGACGGAACGAACCATCTTTACGTCATACCGAACACACCCGTGTCCGTATGCGAGGGAATAATGATATGCGAGAAGAGGCACAGCCTGACCTCAGAGCAGATGAACGCCTTCCGCAAAATCTTTTCCTCTGTCGCAGTTCTCGAATTCGTGGAGACAAGACTGATGGAAGCGGCATGTGCCATAAGCGGCTGCGGGCCGGCGTTCGCCGCGCTTTTCATCGAGGCGCTCGGCGACGCCGGGGTAAAGCACGGCCTCCGGCGCGAGACGGCGTACAAGCTGGCGGCACAAATGACAGCCGGGACCGGCGCCCTGCAGATGTCGACGGGCAATCATCCCGCATCTATAAAGGATGCGGTCTGCTCGCCGGGAGGAACAACTGTACGCGGGATCGCCGCACTCGAGGAATGCGGCTTCAGAAACGCCGTTATAAAGGCGGTCGACGCCGCGATGCTTATGATGTTCTGAACCGTGCTGTTTCGTATGAGGAGGAAACGGCATCAAGGGTTCGTGGAACCGAAATCACAAAAATGGGTGTTTAGCATATCTTGCGCGAGCTGAAAGACTATTTTGATTCGACTGCGGCGATTTATCCGGCTGCGGAACGTGCCACGGTATATACCCGGACGCTTTGGACACGATAGTTTTTTCGAAACATGTAAAAAAATTTTGTAACGGAAGACCCCTTGTGAGCGGCTCGAGATTGCCGTTTACGAGGGTCTTTCCTTTATGACGTTCCCAAACATGCTTGAATTGTCGACGTGCCAACTGTTATGCCGATTCATTTACAGCCGGCACGCGTCATGATATAATTATTATACGAGGATCAAAAGTGCCCGTCTGCGGGATAATAGGGAATCGGGTGTGAATCCCGAGCGATCCGGTCACTGTAAGCATGGAGTCCGCATGAGAGTCATGCCATTGCAATTGCGAGAAGGCGATCATACGGGCGGCGACGTGTAAGCCAGGAGACCTGCTTTTGATTCGGTGAGGGAGCTTCCGAAGAAAGTGAGAAATCGCCCGTTTGTACTGCGAAAAAGTAGCTGCTTTCTTCATGCGCGAAAGCAGTTTTTTTGTTTTATTAAAGATAAAGAGAGGAGAAAAGACATGAATTTAGCGAAAAAGAAGATCTTGCTCATACTGCTCATGACTGCAATGGTATTTGCGGCCGTGGTCCCTGTATGGGCGGTGACCCCGAGCGATCCGTTAGACAATTCGACGACGCTCGCAGACGGAACGTACATGGCCGATACCGTCACCTGCGGCAAGGTCGCAGGCGGCACGAGCAAGGTAAAATTTTCCGTGGACAGCATAACCGTCAGCGGCGGCAAGGCGACGGCAGTGCTCAGAGCGAGCAGCAAAATGTACACGAAGTTCATGGTCGGAGGAACGGAATATGAGACGCAGAACGACGATAACGGTTCCTTCGCGACGGTGCCCGTAAAGCTGAACGAGGAATTTGTGTTCAGCGGAACGACTACCGCCATGGGCAATGTTCATACTATCGATTACTTCTGCCTGATTACGGTAGGAACTCAGGCCTTTGAAGCGGGGAGATATAAAGCTGACGATCCGGGCAAAATAACCGAAGGCAACAAAATGTTCAGATGCACCGAAGCCGTACTTACGGTCGGAGAGGACGGTACGGCGATTCTCGATATGAGGCTCAGCGGCTGGGGCTATGATTCGATTTATCTCGGAAACAAAATCAGCGAGATGCCGTACGGTGCGATAACGCAGGGCAACACCAATAACTTGTGGACGGGTGAAAACCTTGCCGTAACGGAGGGCGTGCAGGGCGAAGATCCGCAGGACGGGCAGCAGGGATACAGGTACAGCATCAGCATTCCTGACATTTATGCATCCGCTCTTGTAGGTGCGCATTCAAAAAATTATGATCAGTGGTCGCACAAGGTTCTGCACCTTTTACCGTCCGATTTCAGCAAGATAAAGGACAGAAGGATTGCGGGCGAAAACAGATATGAAACGGCAATACTTGCGGCTGAAGAGCGCAGGGCGGGTATGGCCGGTCAAAAGTTCAGCGCCGTGGTTATCACATCCGGCATGGCTTATGCCGACGGGCTTGGCGGAGCGCGCCTCGCATGGGCAAAGAATGCGCCGATACTCCTTATCAACGAAGCGACAGAGGCAAGGGTAACGGAATATGCGAAGAGCGTACTGAAAGATGACGGAAATGTGTATATCCTCGGGGGAACCGGCGTGGTTTCCGACAGCGTCGAAAAATCGTTCGGCGGATATACCGTAAAGAGGCTCTGGGGTGTCGACAGGTACGATACGAATATTCAAATTCTCAAAGAGATAGGGCTGACGCATAAGAACGATGTGCTTGTATGTTCGGGAAAGGATTTTGCCGACGCTTTGTCGGCATCCGTGTTGGGACAACCGATTATGCTTGTGGGCGATGTGCTTACCGATAATCAGAAAAAGTATCTGGATGAGCTTGCGGGCGCGTCGGACGGCTCGCATGATACAGTATATACAACTGTAGGCGGCCCGGGTGCGGTATCGGAGGATCTCGAAAAAGCAGTTGCCTCTGCCGTAAGCACGTATGCCTCAACGGATCGTGTGTTCGGCGCGAACCGTTACGAAACGAGCGTCGAGCTCGCGAAGAAGGGCATGTTTGCGAGCGGAACGGTAGTTCTTGCGGCCGGAGATAATTTCCCTGACGGATTATCGGCATCGCCGATCGCGTACATAAACGACGCTCCGATACTGCTTGTAAACACCGGAAGAACCGATTATGCCAAAGAATACGTCGCATCAAACGCTGACGATTACAGTATTACGTTCGGAGGACCTACGATCATAAGTGACGGGGATGTCGCCGAAATAATGGGCCGATAAGAATGAAAGATCCGGAACGTGCCGGCTACAGGATTGTCGGCGGGCGTGAGCTTAGAAAGGGGTATACTACAGGATCATGCGCCGCCGCGGCCTCCGCCGCGGCGGCGTATATGGCCGTTTCGGGGAAGCAGGCTGATGAAGCGGCTATAACGCTGCCTGCGGGAGAAAGGGTCGTATTTGAGATTGCGAATGCCTCTATATTCGCTGAAGGAGCGCGCTGCTCGGTTAAGAAGGACGGAGGCGACGACCCTGATGTGACGACGGGGCTTGACATATTCGCAGAGGTGACACTCAGCGACAATGGCGTCATAGAGATCGACGGAGGTGATGGCGTCGGCAGGGTCACAAAGGAGGGGCTTCAGATACCTCCCGGGAAGCCCGCCATCAATCCGGTTCCGAGACGTATGATCGCCAAAAGCGTTCAGGAGGTCTTTGACGGCTTCAGCTTTGGCGGCGGAGCAAAAGTGACTATTTCCGTGCCCGGCGGGGAAGCTGTCGCAAAGCGGACGTTTAATCCGATGCTCGGGATAACGGGCGGCATATCCATAATAGGGACTACGGGGATTGTAGAACCTATGAGCGAGGATGCGATCGTCGCAACGACGAATATACTTATAGACAGGCGTTTTATCGAAGATCCCGAAAAGATACTGATAACGCCGGGCAACTACGGCAGTGATTTTTGCAGGGATCATCTGAAGCTCGACCTTAAGCAGGCGGTTCAGGTATCAAACTACGTCGGAGAAGCTCTCGATTACATAAGGTATAAGGGTTTTCGCAAGGTTTTGTTCGTCGGACACACGGGTAAGCTGATAAAGACGGCGGCCTCGATAATGAATACGCACTCGGGATACGCCGACGGCAGGATGGAGATCATCGCCGCCTATGCCGCGGCAAACGGAGCCGATACCCGGGCGGTCAGAGATATTCTGGGCTGTATCACCACAGACAAAGCTTTTGACGTAATAAGAGGCAGTTCGTTCGAGAGCGCGGTAAAAAAAGAGATTACGGACAAAGCGCTCTTTCATCTGAGACGCAGGCTCGGCGAGCAGGCTGAGCTCGAACTCGTGATGTTTACGACGGACAGAGACAGCATAATGAGGTCCGACGGCGCCGAGGCGCTTATCGCCGAATTCAGAACGGTTTAGGAGGAACGGATAAATGGTATATTTTGTCGGTGCAGGGCCGGGGGCGGCCGATCTTATAACGGTGCGGGGCGCTGAACTGCTGAAAAAAGCCGACGTGATAATCTACGCCGGATCGCTTGTCAATCCCGCTCTTCTGGATTATGCCGGGGAAAAATGCGCGATACATAACAGCGCGTCTATGACTCTCGATGAAGTGACAGGTATAATGGAAAAACACCGCGATGACATCGTTGTGCGCCTTCACACCGGAGATCCGTGCATCTACGGAGCCATAAGGGAGCAGATGGATATTCTCGACCTTAAGCGCATACCATACGAGTCAGTGCCGGGTGTCAGTTCGTTTATCGGTGCCGCCGCGGCGCTAAGCGCCGAATTTACACTCCCGGGAGTAAGTCAAAGCGTCATTCTGACGCGCATGGCGGGGCGTACCCCCGTACCCGAAAGAGAAGATATTACAAGGATGGCATCTCACGGCGCGAGCATGGTGATATTCCTCACGTCAACGATGCTGCGCGAGCTGTCCGAAAAGCTGATCGAGGGCGGATATGCGCCGGAATCTCCGGCTGCTGTCGTCTACAAGGCCACTTGGCCCGATCAGAAGGTTATAAGGACAACAGTAGAAAATATCGGAAAGGCCGCCGAGGAGAACGGGATAAACAAGATGGCGCTCATAATGGTCGGAGGTTTCCTAGGGGACAGATACGAGCGGTCAAAGCTGTACGATCCCGCCTTCTCGCATCAGTTCAGAGAGGCGACAAAATGAAATCAGCTGCACTTATAGCCTTTACAGACAGAGGGAAGGCTCTCGCGCTCGAGATAGAAAGGTCTATGCCCGAGGTAATGTTTTACAAATATATCAAAGGATACGATCTCAAAACCTTTGTCAGCGATGCGTTCCGCTCATGTGAGGCGCTGATATTCGTATCGGCAGCAGGGATCGCGGTAAGAGCTATAGCACCATATGTGACCGCAAAGGACAAGGATCCCGCAGTCATAGTCATGGACGAGCATGCCCTGCATGTGATTCCGATACTGTCCGGACATCTCGGAGGAGCCAACGAGCTTGCCGGAGTCCTTTCGGATATAACGGGAGCGGAGACTGTCATTACGACGGCGACCGACATCAACGATAAATTTGCCGTCGATATATGGGCGAAAGATAACGGTTTCATAATAGAAAATACGGATACGATAAAATACGTATCTTCCGCCATACTGCGCAACGAGAAGATCGGTTTCAGATCCGACGTTCCGATACACGGAAAGCCGCCGCGTGAGCTTACCGCCGACGATGCCGATACCGGTATATACGTCGGCATAAGGACGGGCTCGAAGCCGTTTCGACGTACGCTTACGATCCGTCCGAGAGCGCTCGTTATAGGAGCCGGATCGAGGCGGGGAACTCCGTCCGAAGCTTTTGAAAAGGTTACGCTCGATGTGCTTGCTGAAGCGGAGCTGTCTCCACTTTCCGTATGTGCCCTGGCGACAATAGATATAAAGAGGGATGAAAAATGCCTTAAGGATTTTGCCGGGAAGTACGGCATCGGAATGGTGACCTACACCGCCAAAGAACTCATGTCCGCCGAGGGCGATTTTTGTTCGTCCGATTTCGTGCTCAAGACGACGGGAGCGGATAATGTCTGCGAAAGGGCGGCAAGTCTTGCGAGCGGAGGCGGGAGAAGTATAGTTGCCAAGCAGGGAGTGAACGGCGTTACGGTAAGCATATATGAGAAAGGGTGGTCTGTTCGGTTTTGAGCGGAAAAATATACGTTGTGGGTATAGGACCGGGAGGGTCGCAATACATGACACCGCAAGCTCTCGAGGCGATCAGGGTCAGCAATACTGTCGTCGGATATACGGTATACGTTGAGCTTTTGGGTGCCCTCGTCTCGGGAAAGGAAGTAATGACGAGCGCAATGAAGCAAGAGGCGGCGCGTGCCAAGATGGCGCTCGATGCGGCACTGCTCGGTAAATGCGTGTCTTTCGTGTGCAGCGGCGATGCCGGAGTTTATGGAATGGCCGGCATTATGAGAGAGGTTGCCTCCGATCATCCCGAGATAGAGATAATAACGGTTCCCGGCATAACAGCCGCCTTAAGCGGCGCGGCTTTGCTCGGAGCGCCTTTGATACATGATTTTGCCGTGATCTCGCTCTCCGACCTCCTGACGCCGTGGGATCTTATAGAAAAAAGGCTGACACTTGCCGCAAAGGCTGACTTTGTTATATGCCTGTATAATCCGAAGAGCCGCAGAAGAAAAGATCACCTCGACAGAGCCGTCGATCTCATAATGAAAGCAAGACCCGGGGACGTGTGCTGCGGATACGTCAGGAACATAGGCCGCGACGGTGAAAAGGCTTTCATATTGAGGCTCAGCGAGCTTAAGGGTAATGACGATATAGATATGTTTACGACCGTTTTTATCGGCAATTCCGCGACGCGTGAGCTGAACGGGAAGCTCGTGACGCCGAGAGGTTACAGGAATGTCTGACAGGATACTCGTAATAGCAGGAACGGCCGAGGGTCGCGAACTGGCGGCAAAGGTCAACGAAGCGGGTCTTGCAGACCGCGTTGATTTCAGTGTAGCAACGGAATATGGAGAAGAGCTCCTCAGAGGTGCAAACGTCTTGGAGGGAAGGATGGACGGCGAAAAGATGCTGGAGCTTCTGCATTCTAAAGGGTATAAGCTTATAGTCGATGCGTCGCATCCTTATGCCTCCGCTGTAACGGAGAACGCGCAGGCCGCAGCATCAGCCGAGGGAACGGAGTATATCCGGCTGTTGCGCGAGGAGTCGCTGCCGGAATCTGAGAACATAGAATTCGTCGATTCGCCGGAGGAGGCGTCGGCCGTTCTGTCGTGTTCGGACGAAAACGTTTTGCTGACGACCGGCTCAAAGGATCTTAAGATATTTTCATCCGTCCCGGGATTTTCCGAAAGGTTTTTCGCGCGCGTTCTTCCGTCGGAGGAGTCTCTTAAGGCGTGCGGGGAGGCGGGTCTTAAGCGCAATCATATAATATGCATGCAGGGGCCGTTCACACACGAGATGAACGCGGCTACGCTCAGGCAGTACGGCTGTCAGGTGCTCGTAACAAAAAGCAGCGGCAGGGCGGGAGGCTACGATGACAAAGTTCGCTGTGCGACGGAGGGCTTCCGGGTAATAGTTATAAAAAGGCCGACTGTCGAACAGGGTTGCAGCCTTGAGGAGGTATGGGACAAGATGAAAGAAGTCATGGGGGTCGGAGTATGAAGATAAAAGTCGTAGGGCTCGGACCGGGCGGTCGTGCTCTAATGACGAACGAAGCCGTCAGCGCCGTGACGGATGCGGACATCGTCATCACGAGCGTGAACCGCGGCGATCTTTCGGAGCTTAGCGAAAACGTCGAATACGTCAGAGTGTCCGATATGACAAAGCGTCTCAGAGAGCTTCAGGGGAGAGTAAGCTCCGTGGCCGTGGTCGCATCCGGGGACACCGGTTTTTACAGTATTGCCGTGGCCGTAGGGGAGAGCTTTCCTGACGGCGATATCGAGTTTTGTCCCGGAATAACCAGCTTTTCCTGCCTTGCGGCGAGGCTTAAGACGTCTTACAGCGGTGCGGGGCTGATAAGTCTGCACGGACGGAGCGGAAGTATCGTTCCGTATGCCGCTTACAACAAAAAAATCTTCGTTCTTACAGGCGGAGCGACAAAAGTATCCGACGCGGTGTCGGCACTTTGCGAGGCGGGCATGGGCGAGAATCTCAGCGTAAGCGTCGGCGAAGATCTTTCCATGCCGGAAGAAAAAATAACGACGGGTACTCCGTCGCAGCTCGTCGGAATGTCATTTTCGGAGCTTGCAGTAATGATGATCGAAAACCCGAACCCTGCAGATACGTCGCGAACTGTTCAGGATGCGGAGTTTACTCGGGGGAAGGTGCCGATGACGAAGGAGGAAATTCGTATTCTTACCCTCGTCAAGGCACAGATTGCTTCGGATGCCGTTGTCTATGACATCGGTGCGGGGACCGGCTCGCTCTCGATCGAGGCCGCGCGTCTTGCACCCCAGGGGCATGTGTACGCGATTGAAAAGAATCCG
>ERZ772917.1966-NODE-1966-length-10839-cov-5.368973_pt1 | contig 10839 bp, 6 predicted proteins | sample MGYA00511187_ERZ772917 | MGnify/ENA primary metagenome ERZ772917 (study PRJEB29015, sample SAMEA2737925) | human oral metagenome | biome: human oral; feature: human-associated habitat; material: dental | place: China | collected 2012 ... | reverse complement strand
GCCTTAGGGTTCTCTTTGGCTAATAGCTCTCGTATTTCAAGCGCCCGTAGGTAGTATGTGTTTGCCTTTTCATATTCCTTCAGTTTTTTGCAGTTCTTTCCTAAGTTGTTTAGTGCATTAGCCAGGTCTGGTCTAAACGCCTTCGGATTCTCTTTAGCTAATAGCTCTCGTATTTCAAGCACCCGCAGGAAGTACGTGTTTGCCTTTTCATATTCCTTTAGGGCGTTGTAGTTACCCCCTAAGTTGTTTAGAGTTTGAGCCAGGTCTGGTCTAAACGCCTTAGGGTTCTCTTTGGCTAATAGCTCTCTTATCTCAAGCGCCCGCAGGTAGTATGTGCTCGCCTTTTGATATTCCTTTAGGTCGTAGCAGTTAGCCCCTAAGTTGTTTAGAGTGTTCGCCAGGCCAGGTCTAAATGCCTTCGGATTCTCTTTGGCTAATTGCTCTCCTATCTCAAGCGCTCGCAGGTAGTATGCGTTCGCCTTTTCATATTCCTTTAGGTCGTTGTAGTTAATACCTACGTTGTTTAGTATTCTCGCCAGGTCAGGTCTAAAAACCTTCGGATTCTCATTGGCTAATAGCTCTCGTATGTCAAGCGCTCGCAGGTAGTAGGCATTCGCCTTTTCATATTCCTTTAGGTCGTTGCAGTTAGTCCCTAAGTTGTTTAATATGCTAGCCAGGTCAAGTATAAAATCCGTTGGATTCTCATTGGCTGATAGCTCTCTTATCTCAAGCGCCCGTAGGTAGTATGTGTTTGCCTTTTCATATTCCTTTAGGTCGTTGTAGTTAACACCTATACTGTTTAGTATGGTGGCCAGGTCCGGTCTAAAAGCCTTTGGATTCTCTTTGGCTAATAGCTCTAGTATTTCAAGCGCCCGCAGGAAGTATGCGTTTGCCTTTTCATATTCCGTTAGGTCGTTGCAGTTAGCCCCTAAGTTGTTTAGTATGCTCGCCAGGTCAGGTCTAAAAGCCTTCGGATTCTCTTTGGCTAATAGCTCTTGTATTTCAAGCGCCCGCAGGTAGTATGTGTTCGCCTTTTGATATTCCGTTAGGGCGTTGTAGTTAAAACCTAAGCTGTTTAGTATGTCCGCCAGGTCATATCTAAATGCCTTAGGGTTCTTTTTTGCTACTAGCTCTTGTAGGTCAAGCGCACGCAGGAGGTATGTGTTCGCCTTTTCGTATTCGTGTATCGTAGATAGATAGGAGGCATATGTGCGTAATAACTCTGGGTTATTCGGTGCTACAGTGAGGGCTTGCTCGTAGTACTGCGAGGCTTGGGCGTACTGGTAGAGCTCTCTGCAGGCCTTGGCCGCGAGAGTGAGCTTCTTGAGTAGCTGCTCCTTGGCCTGCTCCGCATTGGCCAGCTGACGCTCAGCTTGCTCCTGAAGACTCTGCGCCACCTCTCTCTTCTCTTGGGCTTCTTGTAGCTGTTTTTGGATGAGCTTGCTCTCCTGCTCAAAGTCAATGTGTCGCTTGAGGTAGCTGGCGACGCTGTCCAGCTCTCCCTGCTCGAAGAATCGGTAGGCACGGCTGTAGATGCTATCCGCTTCATCCAGGTTGATGAGCACCATACTCTTCGCATACTCACGGATTCGCTTGATTGCGTTGAGCTTATCTTCGGCGAGTAACTTGAGGCTATCGATACTTCGCTGATAGTGTTCGTTGGTATAGTCATTAGCCTCCTCTAAGGCGCTGATGCGCTTATTCAGCTCAGCTATCTTCCGCTCACGGATTTCATTCTGCTTCTTCACGGTCACGGCGATGAGCCTCTTCTCTCGCTCCTCCAGTACTTTCTTATCCTGCACGCATATGGCGACTGGGGTCAATCGACCCACAGTGACATCGCGTATCAAGCGGTCATCTACGATGATATAATCTCGGTATTTTCCCGTAGGCTTCACCTCAATGGTGGTCTGGATGCCTCGCTGGAGCCCAATGATCTGGAGGATGAATTCCCCGTGGCTGTCTGTTGCCGTAGGCTTCGCCTTCGGATGGTTGATGCTGACCTCTGGGACGTACTCGGTCTTTCCTGTGTTGACACGGCTGTTCTGCACGGTGACGACTCCCTTGAGGGGGATCTGCTGTGCCGTGAGGAGGTGGGGGGAAAGAAGGAGGAGGAAAAAGAGTAGACGCTGTGGCATAGGCCTTTGTTGCTTATGTGTCAAGTCGAATAATTATCGGGGCGATAGGAAGAGACGGATCGCTTGCTCTCCGATCATAGTGTAGGTAGCTCGATAGCTTTGGTATCCCGCTTTGGTAACTTCTATTTCTTGCTCTTCAGCTTGCCTTGCCGTAGGAATAGGCAGTGTGAACTCGCCTCGTTCGTTGGTCTGTGTCTCTACCCCTGCTATGCGTACGACTGCGTGAGGGATGGGCTCTTGGGTTACTTCATCCTTGATAATTCCAGTGGCTCGGTCAATCCCTACCAGCCCAACCGCGATATAGAGGGTCTCTCCTCGATGTAACTGTACGATGCTATCTCGACAGAAGTAAGGTAATCCCTCAGTATCCTCTATCTGTATACGCGCTTGCTCTCCCGAGGAGCTATGGGGTAGATCGGCTATGAGGACTTGCCCCTGGCTATCTATCTCTCCCCGATAGGTTTTCCCTCCCGTGGAGAGTGTGATACTCCCCATATCTCGTAGTGGTATGTGGGCCTTGCCACGCCAGCCGTGGATCTGGATCGTTTGGTTGAAGGGGGCACGAAGAATAGCTATCGTCATGACTCCCACAGCTATCAAGCACAGAAGGAGTACTGTGCCCATGAGGTATTGGGCTCGCTTGATTCGCTTGGTCTGCTCCTGCTGGAGCTGCTTGAGCTCTTGGACCGTGTGGTGAGTCTCGGTCGTGATCTGGATCAAGCGATTTGCTAACTCCTCGAGTTTCCCCAGCGACAGGCCTAAGGATTCACTCAGGTGGAGCTCAAACTGCTTCGGATCGGATAGCAGATCTCCCAGCCTACGTAGCTCCTTCATTTGCTCGGGGTCGAGCCCCTGGCCTAACTTTAGATCCTTGAGATCCTCTCTTATCTCTCGTTGCTCAGCCTGTAGCCCCTGGAGAAGATCACGCAGCTCATCCGACATCAATCTCTGGTAGGCTACCCACGCCTCGTGGTTAGCCGGTGACTTCAGCCCTTCACCAAAGCACAGCTGGATCTGCGTCGGGTAGTGCTGGGCGATGAATGAGCGTAGCTTAGGCGGCAGGTCACAACCCTCTAACTCGCGAAGAAGGTAGCTCGTGACCGAGGTGTCTGCATAGCCTGAATGTATGAAGTTATTGATGTGGAGGTCATCAATAGAGGCTGATTTGATGATGTCCTCGGCCTTGGAGTGAAGTGCTTGCTTCAGTTTCTTGAAGGCCTTTCTCGCCCCTTGCCTCTCTTGAGGGGTGATTGGGCTTTCCTCGTATAAAACTTGAATGTTATCGAGGGCATCGCCAATAGAAGCAACGAAGAGCTTCTTAATACTATGATTGAGGTCATCAGGATGTGCTCGGAATAACCAAGTTTTTGCCCTTCCTTGCAGGAGGCTCTTCACTGTATCGGTAAATAAACTTCCACTAATCCCTGTAACAAGCCCAAGTAAAGCCTCCCCCGAGAGACCTTGTGTCAGGCAAACCAAGGAGACATGCGACAAGACTCCCAGGAGCATAGCACCCGATGTAGCTAACTTATTCATTACATATAGACATACTTAATCTTTGGCTGTACGGAATCGTTCCATCATAGAAAGATAGGATCAAACAGCAAGAGACTCAGATTCTAGTGAACATTAACCCCCTATTTAAGTCAGGGTATACCACCTTCAGACATACAAATATATATATTAACAATATATAATAAATATCCATTCCTAATCATAAGAGAAGATCAGGAGTAAAAACCTAACAGTGCAATGAACAATAGTAAGCTTATTACATTTAGTAGCAGTACGTTCGACTATCATACTATACCTTCCATACAATACACGCTCACTCTAGGTCCATTAGCTGACATCTCATGATAAACACTTCTGATTTTATCATCTAGGAAGCATTTCCCTTCCAAGAGACACTCCAGTCAGGAAGCCCTAAACTAAGCCCCTGGATCATAAACGTCTCTTCTACATTGGATATAATGGCACCAATGGTATAAAAGAACTCCGCCCCTCGAAGCACGGAGCTTCGAGGGGCGGAGCCTTCTATTTAGCTTGGGGAAGCCTCCGATTAGGAGAGCTTTTCCTTGAGGGCTGCCAGTGCGTCGAGGTCACCGAGGGTAGCCTTCTCCGTAGCTGCGTTGGTAGCAGCGACAGCAGCAGCGGCATCCTGGTTGCGTGACTGGCGTTCGGCACGCTCAGCGCGTTCGCTAGCACGAGCTTCAGCCTTAGCTTCGTCTTCGAAAGTACGGCTGTGCGAGACGATGATGCGACGAGCATCCTTGTTGAATTCGATCACCTTGAAGGGGAGGGTCTCACCCTTGACCGCCTGCGTACCATCGGCCTTGACCAGATGCTTAGGCGTAGCGAAGGCTTCTACACCTTCGGGGAGAGCAACGACTGCGCCCTTTTCGACGAACTCACGGATGGTACCTTCGTGGATGGTACCGACCTTGAAGTCAGCTTCGAAGGCGTTCCATGGGTTCTCCTCGAGCTGCTTGTGGCCGAGAGAGAGGCGACGGTTTTCCTTGTCGATCTCGAGGACAACGATCTCCAGAGGAGCACCTACTTCGGTGAACTCGTTAGGATGCTTGATCTTCTTCGTCCAAGAGAGGTCAGAGATGTGCACGAGGCCGTCGATACCTTCTTCGATCTCTACGAAGACACCGAAGTTGGTGAAGTTGCGGACCTTAGCCGTGTGGCGAGAACCGATGGGGAAGCGCTTGTCGATGTTTTCCCATGGATCTTCCTTGAGCTGCTTGAGACCGAGGCTCATCTTGCGCTCTTCGCGGTCAAGCGAGAGGATGACAGCTTCGACTTCGTCACCTACCTTGAGGAGTTCCTGAGCCGAGCGAACGTGCTGCGTCCAAGACATCTCAGAGATATGAACAAGACCTTCTACGCCAGGAGCCACTTCGATGAAGGCACCGTAGTCAGCCAGGACGACGACCTTACCCTTGATCTTGTCGCCCACCTTGAGGTTAGCGTCGAGGCTATCCCATGGATGTGGCTGGAGCTGCTTGAGGCCAAGAGCGATACGCTTCTTAGCTTCGTCGAACTCAAGGATAACGACATTGAGCTTCTGGTCGAGCGAAACGACTTCGCTGGGGTGAGATACACGGCCCCAAGACAGGTCGGTGATGTGGACAAGACCATCGATACCACCGAGGTCGATGAAGGCACCGTAAGAAGTGATGTTCTTGACAACCCCTTCGAGGACCTGACCCTTCTCGAGCTTGCTGATGATCTCAGCCTTCTGAGCTTCGAGTTCAGCTTCGATGAGGATCTTATGCGATACGACGACGTTCTTGAAGTCCTGGTTGATCTTGACGATCTTGAACTCCATGGTCTTGTCGACATAAGCATCGTAGTCGCGGATAGGACGTACGTCGATCTGTGAGCCAGGGAGGAAGGCTTCGATACCGAAGATATCGACGATCATACCACCCTTCGTACGGCACTTGACATATCCACGTACCACTTCGTCCTTCTCGAGGGCTTCGTTGATACGATCCCAGGAGCGTGCTACACGAGCCTGGCGGTGAGACAGGACGAGCTGCCCCTTCTTATCTTCCTGTGATTCGATGAAGACTTCGACCTTGTCGCCTACCTGAAGTTCAGGATTGTAGCGGAACTCAGCAGCGCTGATGCTACCTTCGCTCTTGAAGCCGATGTCTACGAGTACTTCACGCTTACCGATCTTGGTAACCGTACCGATGACAACTTCCTGATCCTTTACGCTGTTCAGGGTGCTGTCATAAGCTGCTTCTTGCTCCTTGCGGGAAGCAGAGCAAGCTACCTCTCCCTGCTCAAACTCATCCCAGTTGAAGTCCGCGATGGGCTTGATCTCTTTCAAATTTTCCATTTGTTAAACTTACTATGAATTACACACGAGCACTCCTATAGTGGAGCACATGGCTTGTTGACCTCAGTTAAAGTGGACATCAAGCGATGCACTCCCCCACAAAAGTCGGGGACAAATATACGAAAAAAGAGTGTACCAGCACCTTACCCCCTGACGATCTTCTGAGGAAGACCGAAGGACTCGCGACGAAGCCCTAAGCGACTGTGCCTCAGCGAGGGGGATTTCGTCTCTATCCGAACTTCCCCCAGCAACTTCTGAAGGAAGAGGATGGCTCATCTGACTCGGGGAAAGCGAGCCTCTCAGCCCCCTCTCAGGCGGGCCTAGGGAAGGCTCCAAAAACGACCCACGGTAGGTCGCCGAAAAAACCTACTGTAGGTCGTCCGACCGACCTACCGTGGGTCGCCAAGACGACCTACAGTAGGTTTTATTTGGGGTGCATCGAGCCCCTTCCTGCAGACGGGCAGGAGAGCGACCTTACGACAATGAAAAGCCCCCTTTAGCAACCGAGGAGTAGAAGGCATGCTTCTTCTCTGTTGGATTGCTAAAGGGGGCTCTTATAAAAGTAGAGGGGAGGAGCGGGAGGCTATACCTCGATGTAGTAGCTCTTGCCAGCTCGGGGAAGCGACTCGACAGCCTTAGTCTAGGTAGATCTCTGCGGGATAACCCACATGCTCGAGGTAGAGCGCATGTGCAGGGGCCGAAGATCCGGCTTGACCACGATCTTTGGCATCGATGACCGCACAGAAGTCTTCGACAGAGAGGCGACCCTTCCCGACTTGGAAGAGCGTCCCGACGATGGCTCGCACCATATTCCTCAGGAAGCGGTCAGCGGTGATGGTGAAGATCCATTGCCCTTCTTCCGAACCCGCTTGCCAGTAAGCCTCCGTCACCCGACAGTTGTTCGTCTTGACATCGGTGTGCAGCTTGCTGAAGCTCGTGAAGTCGGTGAAGTCCTTCAGTCGCTCCGCAGCCTCATTCATCCGATCGAAGTCTAGAGGGAAGTGCAGGCGAAGCATGCGTGCCTCTTGGAAGGGATCCTTCCGAAGGGTGACATAGTAGCGGTAGGTGCGGGAGGTGGCACTGAAGCGAGCATGCGCCTCCTCTGTGACGGGGCGAATGCCATGTAGGGCAATGTCGTGAGGCAGGTAGCGGTCGGTGCGGTAGATGAGCTGACGGGCTTCGTCCAGAGACATCGGGAGGTCTACATGAGCGACCATCCCACGGGCATGCACCCCTGCATCTGTGCGTCCAGCACCGAGGATAGCGATGGGTTCGAAGGAACGAGCGACCAGCGTCAGAGCCTGCTCGATGGTCTCCTGCACCGTCGTAGCATCAGGCTGTGTCTGCCAGCCACTATAATTCGTGCCGTCGTAGCTCAGCGTGATGAAGTAGCGCATCCCTTAGCTCTTCGCTTTCCGTGTGCGGGTAGTGGTCTTGCCTGCCGATGCCGTCTTGCGTGCACCGCTCTTACGAGCCGTCTTCGCAGGAGTGTCGGCGATGAGCTTCATACACGCTTCGTAGGTCAGCGCAGTAGGATCTTCACCCTTGGGGAGCTTATAGTTGTCGCCCTTGTATTTGAGGTAGGGGCCAAAGCGACCTGCACGGATGGATAGTTCGGGATCTTCGTCGAAGGTCTTCAGCAGGCTCTTCTCCTCGCTCTGACGCTTCTCTTCGATGATCTTGATCGCTTCGTCCGAAGTGCACGACAGAGGATCGACCTCCTTAGGCAGGCTGTAGAACTTCCCCGCATGGCGGACATAAGGGCCAAAGCGCCCGACAGCGACCGTCATCGTTTGCCCCTCGTATTCACCAAGGGTCTTCGGAAGGTCAAAGAGCGAAAGAGCTTCCTCCAGAGTGATCGTCTCGATCGACTGCCCAGGCTGGAGGGATGCGAAGCGAGGCTTCTCCTCTGCGTCCGTAGCACCTAGCTGGGCCATGGGGCCGTAGCGCCCGATGCTCACCGAGACAGGTAGCCCCGTCTCAGGCTGTACGCCTAGGATGCGCTGACCGACACGCTGGGCAGTGCGCTCGTTCGTCGCACGCTCGACTCCAGGATGGAAGTCCGAATAGAAATCTCCGATCGTACCCGTCCACGGAGCCTTGCCCTCAGCGATGGTATCGAACTCTTCCTCCACACGAGCGGTGAAGTTGTAGTCCACGATATTGGGGAACTGCTCCACGAGGAAGTCATTGACGACGATCCCAACATCCGTGGGGAAGAGCTTGCTGCGCTCTGCTCCATAGATCTCCTGACGTGTCTCCCGAGTGACCTGCCCATCCTCGAGGGTGAGCACGGTATAGCTACGTGGCTGACCTTCACGGTCGGCACGCTCGACATAGCCACGGTTCTGGATCGTCTGGATCGTAGGGGCATAGGTAGAAGGACGGCCAATGCCGAGCTCTTCCATCTTGCTCACCATCGAAGCCTCCGTATAGCGGGCAGGGCGCTGGGTGAAGCGCTCATCCCCTTGAAGTGCGGAGAGTGTCAGTCCTTCCCCTTCCTTCACGGCGGGAAGGAGCTTGGTAGCCTCCCCTACTCCCTCTTCGCTCGAGCCCTCCATATAGACATCGAGGAAGCCTCGGAAAGTAATCACTTCACCTTGGGCAACGAAGGCATAGTCCGTACGAGGCACGGGGATGGAGACCGTCGTACGCTCCAGACGAGCATCGGCCATCTGAGAGGCAAGTGTACGCTTGCGGATCAGGTCATAGAGACGCTGCTCCTGTGGAGTGCCGTCGATCTGTTCACGATCGACATAGGTGGGGCGGATCGCTTCGTGCGCTTCCTGAGCCCCCTTGCTCTTGGTCTGATACTTACGAGGCTGGTGGTAAGCCTTGCCTGGATGACGCTCGATCTGAGCAGCAATGGCGGCAAGAGCTTGATTGGAGAGATTGACCGAGTCGGTACGCATGTAGGTGATATGCCCCGACTCGTAGAGGGACTGCGCTAGGCGCATCGTCTGCGAGACCGAATAGCCGAGCTTCTGAGCCGCCTCCTGCTGAAGTGTGGAGGTGGTGAAGGGCGCAGCGGGCGAACGACGGGTAGCCTTGCGGGCAATGTCTCCAATAGAGAAGGTAGACGAAGCGCAGAGCTTCATCAGTTCGGCAGCCTCCTCAGCAGAGGAGAAGCGATGATCAAGCGTAGTGGCCAGCTTCTCCCCTGAAGGCAGGAGGAAAGTAGCCTGAAGGCGGTAGGAAGACTGGGGTACGAAGGCATTGATCTCACGCTCACGATCGACGATGAGGCGCACAGCCACCGACTGCACACGCCCCGCAGAGAGCGAAGGGCGGATACGCTTCCAGAGCACGGGAGAGAGCTCAAAGCCCACGATGCGGTCCAGGATACGGCGAGCCTGCTGGGCATCGACAAGATCCATATTCACCTCCCGTGGATGCTCCAGCGCTTCGAGGAAGGCTTCGGCCGTGATCTCATGGAAGACGATACGGCGGGTCTTCTCGGGCTTCAGTCCCAGGGCCTCACTTAGATGCCAAGCGATAGCCTCCCCTTCACGGTCTTCATCGGAAGCTAGATAAACGAGTTCCGCCTTTTTCGCTTCAGCCTTGAGTTCCCGCACCAGATTCTTCTTATCGTCATTGATGACATACTCGGGGCGGAAGTGATCTTCGACATTCACACTGAAGGAATGTTGCTTGAGATCACGCACATGACCAGCGCTGGCCATGACCTTGTAATCGTTCAGGTGATGCTTCTTGAGGAAGCCTGAGATAAGCTCAGCCTTCTTCGGGGACTCTACGATGACTAACTTCATTTATCGTGTGGTAAAGTGGCCGCCTTCGACCGCTAGGTTTATTTTATGCCGACAAAGGTAGCAAAAACTCCCCTGTAGGTACGCTTAGTATAAGGATGTGAGGACGGAGGGATAATAATCAGAGTGGAAGCGGGACGAGTCTCAGCTATAAGAATGGCACTTCCTAGCCACTCACCTCTCTCATCGGAATTTCTCCAATTGGGACAGCTGAACTGAGATTGATGCGACTCCCCCCTCGCCCCTCATCAAGCAAAGGCTCTAGTCCAAAGATAGGGCGCACACTACCCCACACAGAAGGGGCTACGGGAGGGGCAAAAAAGAGACCTACGATAGGTCGCCTTAAAAACCTACGGTAGGTCGCATCGATGACCCACAGTAGGTCGTCCTTGCGACCTACCGTAGGGTCCATTTGGCTCCTTCCCAGGGAAACAGAAAAGGGCCTCATCCACCTCCGATGCTAGCCGATCCTTCAGACGCTTGACATGTGCTGTGAGCTTCGTCTTACATCGTCGAGATCTCCCCACCCTCATGAGAGAAAGAAACTCCTCAATGGCTAGGGAAGTGATGGAGCGATCTCAATAAATAAGACGGAGGTAGTAAAAACAAAATCGGTTGACCAAGTAACCTTGATCAACCGATTCATAAAAGGAGTGGAGAATAACGGATTCGAACCGTTGACCCCCTGCGTGCAAAGCAGGTGCTCTAGCCAGCTGAGCTAATCCCCCAGAGTAAAGTCTCTTAAGTAGTCCCAGGCAGATTTGAACTGCCGACCTCTACATTATCAGTGTAGCGCTCTAACCAACTGAGCTATAGGACTCTCTTTCAACTTCCGCCGGGGATGGAAGATTTTTCCTTAAACACTTGCTTTAACATCAACACCTCTTTTTTACGACCGAAGTGTAATACTTAAAGACAACTGACTCCCAGCTTCTTTTATTCTCTCTATCTATAACATGTAAACAAGATGAGAGTACATACTCTAAATAACAAGCACCATTTAGAAGATGCCTTTTGAACTCGCTCCAGAAAGGAGGTGTTCCAGCCGCACCTTCCGGTACGGCTACCTTGTTACGAC
>ERZ772917.1965-NODE-1965-length-10842-cov-3.935571_pt1 | contig 10842 bp, 1 predicted proteins | sample MGYA00511187_ERZ772917 | MGnify/ENA primary metagenome ERZ772917 (study PRJEB29015, sample SAMEA2737925) | human oral metagenome | biome: human oral; feature: human-associated habitat; material: dental | place: China | collected 2012 ... | reverse complement strand
TTTCGCCCTACACCCTGACCCACACGAATTACATCGAGATGTTCCGGGAGCCGATGATGTATCAAGGCATCACCCGCGAACAGGTGCAGCGCGACGGCCTGCCCGAAGGCACCTACCGCCTCTGCTTTAATCTGAGCAAACCCCAATCCTCCGTCGTGATCGGAACCTATTGCAGTGCCCCCTTCCAAATCCGAAAGAAAGACGCCATCGTCAATCAGGCCGTGATGGTCATGCCGCCTTACACGAACAAGCTGTCTGACTACTTCGAGTCGCCGGGCAAGATCCGGAACGTGATCACTATCACGCAATACCCTGACGACTACGCCACGTTGCGCGTACAGGGTACGCTCGAAAGCACAGACGGAAAAATCGCCATCGGCAGTGCACAACACGCGGCTTTGGTACAGATCCAAGGAACGCCCTCTGGCAACCAAACGATCTTTACCCCCTACACGTTAACGTACAACGATCTGCGCGAAGTCTTCAAGGAACCGATGAGTTATCGAGGCATCACGCGCGAGCAGGTGTTGCGCGAAGGTCTGCCCAACGGCAGCTACCGCCTTTGCTTCAAAGTCTACGATGCGAAGCGGAATCAGTTGCTCAGTCAGACGTGCAGTCCGCCGTTTATGCTGACTCCGCCCATGCAGAGCGCGCTTGAGCCACCACAGCTCATCCAGCCCTACGACGGCAGCGAACTGCCCCCCGAGCAGAAGCAAACCGTGCAGTTTACGTGGACGATGCCTCCGGGCGCGCCTGCCACAACGCAATACATGATCAAGATCATCGAGCTGAACGACCGCTACGCCAACTATCGCGACATGTTGCGCAACAGCTCCTATCCGGCATTCTTCGAGACTACGGTTCGCGGCGTACCGACATATCTCTATACGCCTGCCAATCCTGCGTTTAAGGAAGATAAAATGTACGCGTGGGTAGTCCGAGCCATCGGAAACAACATCAACACGCCGGCAGCGATCGTCCCGGGCACTACGTTCAAGAACGACGGCTATAGCGAACCGGCAGTGTTCACCTTCAAGAAAAACAAACTGGTGAAAGTGGAACCGCCAAAAGAAAAGAAGCCAAAAGAGATCGTCAGTGAAGAAGGACTGAAAATCTTCGTGCCCGGGTGCCGCAACTGTAAAGGGAACAACGACGACCTGACAAACGACATCCCCAAAGTCGGATCGACGTACCAATTGCAGGGCCACACCCTGAATCCGAACCTGCTGAGCGGCCCGAATGCCGGCTCCGACCCGAAAGGCCGAAAGCTGGCAAATGGCGACGTGAAGGCCGACCTCGGCAGTACATCCCTTGCCTCCGGCTCGGGAACGAAAATCGAGATACCGGCCGATGCCATTGCGGTGAGCAACGCCCGCAACTTCTACCTGCGCTGGGAAGACAAGAGCAGCCTGCTGGCCAAACGGCAGCCTAAGCCCGGCGAAGGCATAATCTATCACCTGCAAATACGCGAGGCCAAGACGGAAAAACTTGTATGGGAGAAAGACGTGTGGAACCACAGTTCGTATGAGCAAACCAAAAAAGGCTTGCCGTTTGTCGACGGGCAGAAATACCGGCTGCACATCGCGGCCATGCGAGGCGTAGTGACCCCCAACGGGTTCTCGGCCGTCATCGACGTGAAGGGGAAGCCTGATGTGCTTGCCTCGTCGTGCCAGTGCGAGTTTACCTACATGAAGCTCAAGGATGTGCCGAACCTTGTGGAATATACGGTGAAGGGGAAGCTCTCCTATTTCTTCGAGCACGATCCCGAAATATTTCCGCTGACTACCACCACGGCCACGCTGACGCGATACACGCGCCTGATCGATGCCAAAACGAAGAAGCCTGTGCCGATGTACTCCAAGATGTCTACGCCGAACGACGACCGCCACAGCGTACCCATCAAAATCAATGACGACGGCACGTTTGAAGTGACGATCTACGCCTATCCCGACGGTGGACTTATTGAAGAAGAACAAAGGATAGGATCAGGAGAGTTCGCTGCGTTCGGCAATCTGTACGAGTTCTTCAACTTAGAGCTTAACTCGCCCTACTATAAACCGCTGGATAAAGAGAGTAAGCGTTCTTCTAAAACCGAGGTTAATCTCTCCGACAAAACCATCGATTTGGGCGAAATCTCATTCAACGTATGGAGTTATACGCTTGAAATCGAGATGTCGAAAGGCTACAGCGAAAAGAAAGGGGCGACCGAGGCGCAAGGATTTCACCGGAATCAGGATATGACGGGCCTCCGAGGCGACGTGAAGAGAGCCACGGAGAAAACGGGCGATATTCCGCGCTACGAAGGCGATATGCACCTCGGCACACCGAGCGACAAAAAGGTGGCCGCCTCTGCGGTGAGAAACGATAAGGGCTTCAGTGCAACGATCGACCAAAAGGAGGCTCCCATAGCCAGAGGAAAAGTATCGGTTGTAACCGATAAGAACGGGAAGAAACGTACCATCATCACGTTCGACCGGCTGATATGTAACTTCCAAAGCAACGACGAGTACCTGTTCAATATCTTGCAGGAGACCGAAGTAGGAGGCAAGAAAAAGACCCTCTATGCCAACGGTTTCAATAAAGAAGCATTCCGCTACATCCCTAATACGAAAGAGCTGAACGAGAAGATGAAGACCGGACAATCCCGGTTTGTTGTCAAACGCAAGGCCGTGCTGATTGATGATACACCGCCGCGCTCCACCGTGAAAGGGCGACTCGTCTTTAAAGATCCGTGCGACAACGAGAGCAAAGAGAGAGCCTTCGCCAATACCGACGTGGCATTGGTGCAGACTTATCTGCTCGAAGACGGTAAAGGCCACTCTACGGTAATGAATGTCGAGGAGTTGCTGAAAGATCATGAAAGGAACGGTGCGATAACAATTACTAAACCAGAATATTTTCCAAGGGAACACGTTCGGAAATATCTGTTAGACTCTTTAGAAAACCGGAGCAAGGTATTGGCGGTTACCCGTACCGATGCCAACGGCAACTTCGAGTTCAAAGACTTTGTCCGTATCGATTCTACATTCACCGAAGCATATAAAGACGACACCGGAACAAGTGGAGATATAGTCAGCTGTACTGTCAAGCTGAACGGCACCCTTCGGGCTACAGTGCGTTTAGTCATTAACAGTCCGAAGAGACACTGGTGGCGCAACCCGTCGAAAAACATCGACATCCAGCCTAATAGCTCGATGGATGTGGGCACGCTCCTGGCATTACAGAACACGTATCTCTTGAAGATAAAGCCGATCGGCGATCCGCATAATAAAACCATCGATTACCGGGGTCAACAGCTTAATGGTGCTGTGGTGAAAGTGACCCGTGACGAAATGTACAATGGCGAAGGCGCAGGGGGCATAGTCGTCAAGGAAAGAACTGCAGAGCCAAAAGAGGATGGCTGCGTTTTCTCTGTGCCCAAACACAGGTGGCAACTTATTCCTCGAAATGATGGCACAATGCGTGAGGAAGAAGTAAACGAACTGCTTATCGCAGTGAGTACGAGCGACAGTACCGGCGAACATTCTTTCTATCCCGACCAGATACGTTACCCCAAAGATTATATAGGACGAGAGGTCAAGAGACGTAGTGAAAAAGCCCGAGAGACGGGAGTAATTACTATCGAAAAAGGGTGTGAAGGAGTGTATGAGTCGTCCTATGGAGACTACCTTTTTACAACTGGATTTAAGAAGGAAACGTGTGAGTGTCCCATTACCTTGGAGGCTAAAAGACCGATTATTTCGGGCCGTGTGCTGGATTCTGAAAACACGAAGCGATCGGTAGAGGATGGCGAAGTGAGATTGCGGGGCAAGAATATTGCTACTCATGCCAGCGAACACTTGAAGACAAAGAAAGAGGATTGGGAAGGACCTTGGCCATGGGACGAAGAAGAGTTGGATGAAAATGAATCAGTTAAAGTTGAGGGAGGCTATGTTTATTATACGCGGAACGTTAGTAATAAAGAAGGATTGAACACGTACGAAACTCGGCAGATCTCCGAAGCGAATGGGAAAGGGTATTTCGTGTTTTCCAATTTGTATCCAAACTTCCAAATCCGAGAGGATAGGAAGTCCACGAAAAAGGGCGTGGTTGAAGAGTATCGTGAAGAGTATTGCGGATCGGAATATCAGCTATCTGTAAAAGCGAAAGGCTACACGCTGGAGCTGTTTGAGCAGAAAGGGAAAGGGAAGACGGAAATCAGTGGTAATAAGAAAGATTTCTGGTTCCCGACCGAGCCGCTGCAGCCTAAGATGGGGCAGCAGCTGCATTTCCCGCAAATCCTGATGAAGCCCAGCGGAACGATTACCGGCTATGTGGTGGATGAAGAGGGACACCCCCAAAAAGCGATTGTGTTTACTACGCGCAGCATGAAACACCGGACTTTCGGTGGAAAGGAATTTGGTGGCTCTAACCGATTCTCCGTTCCCGCGCCATCGGGCTATACCGATACGTTGTTCGTGCAGCCGGTGAACAGAGCTTATTTCACTGACACGATACTGATCCCTGAAATGCCGGAAGGGAAATACGACGTGGGTAAAGTCGTCGTCATGGAGCGGAAGCACCGCATCCGGATCGTTGTGCATCCGAAAAAGCAAGGGGAACATAGCGCCTCGACCAGAAGTGGACAATCGATCAATGGGAAGTACATAGGAAAGCAGTCCGGCCTCTCGGGCATTACTGTGCGTATCGACGCGCCGGGTGTGAAAGAACAGGTGACGAACGACAAGGGCGTGGTTGAGTTCAAGTTCAAGAATGCGAGCAATGGCAACTTCCACTACGAACTGATTCCGCCTGAGAACTCGGATTACATCGCCTCCTCGGGCGAGCTGACGAATCACGAGAGCAAGCATATCGTTGAATACAACTACTGGATGCGGAAAGGCGCTACGGTGAGCGGTCGTGTCACTTCAGACGGTAAGCCGGTGCCCGAGGCGAAGATTTGGGTAATGAATGGCGACAATAAGCGGGAAGTGACGGCCGATGCCGACGGGCGCTATACGCTGCGAGGCATCAAGGCGATCGGCGATTCGGACAACAACAGTTCGGCACAGAAGCTAAGCAGCTCGAAGAACGTCCGAAAGACGCAGAACGAAAGCAGACTGCCGTCCGGAGGGAAGTATTACGCCACGATCCATTGCGGAGCGCCGAGGGAGAAAGAGGAGTATGCCAACCTGTTAGGTAAAGACACGGAAGTCTCCTTTGCTGACATCGACGGCAAGGCAACTGTCGATTTCGACCTCGACATTTTCTACAAAGCCAATATCAGCACGCTGCACGGCTTCAAAGTGACCGTGACCGACGTGAAGGAAGACGGCGGAGATAACTACCGGATCTCGGGCAGCATCCAGTTGGACAAGGTGCCGGGACGCTTCGGTAAGCGAGACCGTATGGATCAGAATCCGGCCTTTAAAGACCTGAAGGTGCGGATCAATCACTCCGAGAAAGACACCAAGGGACGCCCGTACTTTGAAGTGCCGGGCGAGGGATTCAGCATCGGTTTGAAGCTGATGAACGTAGACCTGAAAGGGACGGAGCATACCTACCGGGTGCAATTAGCCAACGCGGGCGATGCCTTCCTGAACATCTCCAAAGAGGGGCTGACGGGCGGCTTTATCCGCTCCAAGGCGCAGATTGAACCTACCTCGTTCAGCTTCTCCAGCACGAACTTCACCTTCGAGAATGATCAGTTCTACCTCAGCGAAGCGGGGGACGGACGGTCGAACGGACAGGTGACCTCGTTCAAGAGCTACGTGAGCGAGGAGAAGATGAACGCGTGGAAAACGGAAACGGAAAAAGGCCGGGAGTATCTTATCCACAACGCTGACTTCCGTCCGGTGGCCTTCAAGTTCGTTGAGTTCGACGCCACCTCACCCATCAACAGGAGCCGCCTCGGAACTGACGGCGTGATTCGCCTCAAGCCCGATGTGTGGTTTATCAATCCGTTGTTCAAACCGTTCAACAAGATCGATACGATCCGGCTCGACCTGCCCGAAGTGAAGATCACCCCCAGCGATGTGGAGGGCGATGTGAAACTCGATAAGATCGACGTGAAGTTTGAGAAGTGGACCATCGAAGTGCGGAATTGCAAGGTGGATGCTACGAAAGGGGGCATCTCATCGAACGATTTCGTGGTGCGAACGGGCAAAATTGACCTGAGAGGGAACGACTTCCTTTTGAACAAAGACATGTTCCGTTTAGACGGCTTTGCCATGGACAAGATTCCGTTGGGCAAGAACATCTCCAGCATCGATATCGAATCGGGCAAGATTCAATTTGGAGCCGATTCGATGTGTGGAAGGGATCTGAAGCCGCACTTGAAACTCAGCGTCGTCGGCAAACCGGCTGGCAGCATCAAGGGCTTGCCAGGCTTTGCTCACCCGCTCGTGTTCCAAATGATCAGCCTCTTGAGTAGCGGGGAAGACATTCTCAGCTTCGCCCCTGACTGTGAAAAGATGCGACTGCACGATGTGGTCGACTTCTTGCCCTACACCATCAATTCGTACGAGGATGCGTTCAGCTTAGACGGGGCTATCGACTACGGCATACCGCGCATCCCGACCAACATCAATCACAAGTTGTTGTACACCAAGAAGAGTGGCAAACTCAACCTCGAAATCAAGACGAGCGACATCAGCTTCACCAACGTGGGGACATTCAAATCGCTGAAGTCGAGGAAAGATCTGCAGCAGACGACTGACGGCTTGGCTGAGCTGCACGGTACGATCGAAGAGCCGGGCGCGCTCGACCCGCTCCAGGTCGTGGTTCGTAAGCAGCGCACCTCGCCCGGTAACTACCGGATCTGGATGGAATTAAAAGACCCAAAGCAGTTGCGTCAATCTATCTGTCTCGGCGGCGGCAAACCTGGATCGGGCGATGCCGAGTTTCGTGTCGAAAGGGCCGATATGGTGATCAAGCCGGACAAGAACGACTGGGACTTCTTGCGCCTCAAGCTCGTTCCCTCCGATGCCTATGGCAATAAGAGCGGCTTCGGCACGGCGCCTCTCTACTTCGTTCTTGGCGGTGAGCTGCGAACGGATACGGAGGTCGACCCCCAAAAGCAGCAGATCAAAATGGTCGGCACCGATCGCAATCCGCAGCAAGAGGGCGTCCCGCAAGATGGCTTTATGGGCTTCAAGTTCGTTTATGACCATCCGCGGCAGGAGCTGACGGGCAACATGCATATTCAGGAGAAGAATGTGGGTGGCACCAAGTTCTCCGGCGATCTCGCCATGGCCGTCGGCCGTTACGGATTCTACTTTGCTGGAGGTGGCGAATTTCAGGCCTCGCCGTTCGGAAAAGTGGCCTGCGGGATGATTTTCGGCAGCTACGACCGGCCCGTGCCCTCGCAGGTTTGGGAGCAGGTGCTGTCGCGCTCGAAGCGGAAAGAGTTGCCGTGCGACTTTACCGGGGATAAGCTCCGTGGATTCTACGCCATGGGGGCTATGAATGTTCCGCTCACCACTTTCGATTATGAATTCAATCTGAAACTTGTAAGTGGCGGAGTGAAATTTAATGCAGGCGTGGAAGGCGCCGTATGGGGCAGCTTCCTCCCGGGCAATGAGAAGATTGGCGTTTCTGCCATGCTCTATCTCGAAGCGAAAGCATACCTGAACTCTCATACGTGTACCAGCATCAACGCACGCCTTGCAGCAACGGTGAAGGGCGAAGCCACAATGGCGTTCCGGGCGCCTTATACGACGCGATTGAACGTCTGCGGCGACTTGGATTTCTCCTTCTGTGTGAAACAAGAACTGCCCATTTATGCAGGAGTTATCCCCATCCTTGTCGGATGTATCGATCCTTCCCCCATTCCGCATAAAATTTCTTTTAGTGAGGCGGTGCATGCCGGATTCTCGGCTGCCATCGATTTGAAAGATCCACTGCACAGCCTGCGCATCGAGAACGCCTCCGTCGGGCTGGGAAGGTGCAAGAGCCCCGGTTCATGCACGCCTGTAAAATCGGAGAAGAGTGGAGCATGCGATTGAAAGTAGCATCAGGTGTAGAGACGCCCGGCCAAAAAGGGCGTCTCTACCTCTTTCTTATCGTCACCAGAGAGAGAGAAATGACTGCGCTACGGCTGCCTCCCCCTCCCGTCCCGCGAGAAAAAGAGGAGAGAACCCGGGAAAGCCATCCCGCCGCGGGAAGGACTTTTTCGAGATTACCCCCCATTTCCCGTCGCGGGAAACCGATCTCCAGCAAATTTTACCGCCTTCCCGCCGCGGGAAACCGTTTTTCGGAGAATTTTTCCCATTTCCCGCCGCGGGAAGGCGTTTTCGGAAAGTTTTGATCGGTTTCGCGTTTGAAAATCGCATTTCCCAAAAGCATGGATCGGTTTCGCGTTTGAGGAAGGCATTTCTGAAAAGCCTGGATCAGTTTTCGGTCGTAGAGAGCCGTTTCCCGCCCCCAAACACCCGTTCAGGGCGGACGAAAATTGGCATTAAACAATTAAACAGAAGACATAAAAAAACGAAGAGGATTATGAGAAAACAACTGATTATATGGATGGTCATGCTGTGGGGCGTCTTCTCCGCGGCAGGACAAGTACGATACCCCAACGCCGTAGCCGGCCCAGAGGGGATCTATGTGAATTGCGGCAATCGCATCCCGCGCGACTTCGCCTATCAGGTGTTTCGTCGTTCCAAAGGCGGTAAAACGTGGGATGAGATGGCCACGATAGCATGCGAAAACCATTTCGACGCCTTCTTCAACAAGGTGGTGCTGGCCAACGTGCACAACCCCGTCTACCAGCTCCCCACCGACGAGAAGAAGAAGGGCATGATTTGGCAACTCGTGCAGCAGGCGTCATTCGCCGACTCCATCCCGCTCTTCGGCACCCTGCCGATGTATCGCGAGGCCCTGGGCGTCACCTGGTACGACGGCACGGCCGAGAAAGGCCAGAAGTACGAGTACAAAGTCGTCACGCTGCAGGCCGGCCGTCAGCCGGAAGAGAAGGTCACAGCCGCCGTCTCCTATCCGCTGACCCCGCGAAGCGATTACGCAATCAAGGTGAGCGAACACGAGGTGAAGGGAGACCGGATCGACCTCAGCTTCACGATCGGCAACAAACAGGATATGTATGCCGCCAAACTCATGCGTGGCTACTACCTGCAGTCAGACCTCGTTCCGCTGTCCATCCGCGTAGGTTTCCGGAGCGAAAACGATGTGAGCACAGCCATCGTCACCGACACCGCCGCCGTGCGCCGCGGCCTCGTCCTCTACTGCCTGCAGCCGTATGACATCTACGGCAATCCGGGGCGCCCCTCAGACACGATACGCATCACCAACCTGACCGACCTCGACGAAACAAACTACGCAGGCCTGAATGCGCATCCAGATAAAGAGGGCATCCGCCTGACGTGGCACTTCCCCAAGCCGGAGTTTCTCCGCAGCATCGACATCTACAAGGCCACCGGCTTCCGCGACAGCCTCGACTATCGCTACCTGCTCAGCGTCTCGCCAAGCGACACCTCTTACTTGGATAAAGACGTAATCCCGTCCGAGATCTATTCCTACAAAGTCGTGATCAATAATGCCTACGGCGAAAGTCCGCTCAGCATGAGTGCGATGGGCTGGTACTACGGCGACAAGCCAGCCACAGCGCCCGTCGACCTGCGTGCCGAAGTGAGCATGGGAGCCGTGAAACTGATGTGGTCACGCCCAGACGGCGACACGAAGGCTTACTACATCATGCGCTCCGTAGAGGGCGACACGGCTCTGCAACAGGTCGGCGCCGCTATCCTCTCCGACAGCTTACTCGTGACCTACACCGACTCAGTGAACGACGTCAACTGTACGATGCTCACCTATGCCGTACGTTCCGAAAACGCCAGCCGCAACCTCAGTCCGCTCTCCGAACGCATCTATGTAACCCCGATGCGCAACGTCCGCCTGATCGCGCCCCTCAACCTGACGACCCACTTTGCCGACAAGCGGGTGTGGGTGTCGTGGGACATGGCCGAGGAGTTCGATCGGAACGTCATGGGCTATCGGCTGGAACGACGCATCGCCCCCGCCAACAAGGCGGACACGTCACAACACTTCAAGCCGATCCGCACCAATAAGATGTTGATGAACTACTACGAAGATGCCGATGTGAAAGAAGGCCTAACGTACGAGTACCGGCTGTTCTCCATCGGAGCTCACGGCCTCGAGAGTTCCCCGTCAGTCGTGTCGAGTTGCCTGGTGCCGGTCGTCAAGCCGCTTTCCATCTCCTCGCTGCAGGTGCAGAAGACGAACGGCGGCTACCGCCTGGCATGGGAAGAGACGGAGCAGGAGAACATCGACTGTTATAAGGTCTATCGGGTGCAGGAGAATCAGCCGCCTCGCCTGCTTGCCAAGATGAAGAAGAACGAGACGTCGTACTTTGATTCGGTCAAGGAAGACAAGGTGATTTATCTCTACACCGTCACCTGTACGGGAACGAACGGCGTCGAAAGCGAAGTCATCCAGTGGATGGGTGCCAATTGATGGAAGCGGCAACAACTCCCCGGGGGCAACTCCGAATTTGAGTTGAGCAAGTTCCGCCCAAACAGCTTCTAAATAACAGTACCCGCTTGGCATCTCGTAAGAGCTCTGCCGGCGGGTACTTTTTTATGTGCGGTATGGCAAACAAATCGCCACGTCGTGTCCTGAAGGGAGCAATAAGATAACGTGAGTTCGGCCTAAGCAGGACTTCCATTAAGCAACTTGCAGGCCTTTTTCTGATTTGGCGGCTTCGGCGAGCAACTCGCCAAGAAATAAGTAAGAGCGATAGCGCAAGGTTGCGCCGCTCTCTCGGCATTTGCCGTGGCATCGGCGCAGGTTGCGCCGCTCTCCCGGCATTTACCGCGGCATCGGCGCAGG
>ERZ772917.1963-NODE-1963-length-10850-cov-7.098842_pt1 | contig 10850 bp, 10 predicted proteins | sample MGYA00511187_ERZ772917 | MGnify/ENA primary metagenome ERZ772917 (study PRJEB29015, sample SAMEA2737925) | human oral metagenome | biome: human oral; feature: human-associated habitat; material: dental | place: China | collected 2012 ... | reverse complement strand
TGGTAGAGGGCGTGCTGCTCTTTGAAAACCGCTACTACATCGCGATCACGGCGGTAGCGTTCGTCGCCTTCGTATTTTATCTACAGATCAGGCACAAAAGATTTTCAAACAAAGCTTATAAAAATTCTGTGGACGAAGGCTCTGAAAATTTAGACGAGGGCGCAAATTTAAAAGACGCGGATTCTGATGACGCAAAAAAGGCGCAGGAACCGCAAAGCAAAGACGCTGCGGCGGATGAAATTTTAAGCTTTAAAAGCGGCGATGAAATTTCAAATTCTCAAAGCGAGGATGAAATTTTAAATTCCAATGACGATCGCGGTGAAAATTCCAACGGAAATTTTAAAATTTCAAATAGCGGCGCGGATGAAAATTCCGAGCAAAATTTCAATCAGGACAGCGAAAATTCCAAGCTAGATTCGAACGAAAATTTCGCGCCCGACGCAAGGCACGATAGATGATCAAATCCGCGCTAATCGCGCTTGCGGTGATATTTTTGCTGCTTTTAAATTTAGCCAATCTTTTCGGCATGATAGGCCTAAGCGGGCCGGTGCCTGCGATGATCTGGTTTGCGATCAGCTTCTGCGGGATTTTTTACCTATACAAATTTTGCGGCGCAAAGCCAGTCGCAGCGCGGATCGGGATCTTTGCCGTAGCCTTCGTGGGCGGATTTTTCACGAGCGTTTTGTACTACGGATTTTTTAATTCGCAAACTTTGGAATTCGCCTTTACATACGCCCTTTTTGCGGTGGTATTTACGCTCGGCGTCGGCGTTATTTTGTAGCGAGCTTTAAAATTTAGCGCCCCGGCTTCAAATTTCGCCGCCGAAGCTCAAAATAAACCTCGCGCGATTTTGTAGAATTTCAAAATTTATCCGCGAACACCAAATTTACATCCTGATCTTGTAGGTCTTGTAGTTATCCTTCATCCTAAACGTCAGCAAATTTTGTAAAATTCCAAAAAGGATCATAAAGGTGATGAAGCTGCTGCCACCGTAGCTGAAAAACGGCAGCGGCACGCCCACGACGGGCGCGAAGCCCACCACCATCGAGATATTGACCCCCGCGTAGATAAAGATGAGCGAGGCAAGCGCGCTCGTAAAGACCCGTATCAGATAATCGTTTTTGAAGTTGTAGTTCAGGCTCAGCAGATGCAGTATCAGCAGCGCATACAGTGCGATCAGCGCGGCAGCCCCCACGAAGCCGAAGCGCTCGATCGTATAAGCGAAAATAAAATCGCTCGTCGCAATCGGCAGAAATTTAAAGTGCGTCTGCGTCGCCTCGTCTCTATCCTTGCCGTAGATGCCGCCGTTTCCGATAGCGATGATCGCCTGCTTGACCTGGTAATTGGGCTCCTCGCTGATGAAATCGGCGATGCGCTTTTTTTGATAATCGTGCATGTTTTCGTACAAAATCGGCGAGCTGGCCACAAAAACAATGATCAGCGTAAGCCAAATTTTTTTATCCACGCCGATGATGAAAAGGATCGCAAATCCCGTCAAAAAAAGTATCGCGGCGGTGCCCAGATCAGGCTCTTTAGCGATCAAAACGAAAGGTAGAAGTATGTAAAAGCTAAGGCGCAAAAAATCCTTCAGCCCGTAGCCGTTTTTCGGCGGCGGATTTTTGTGTATCAGATACATCAGCATCAGGATAAACGCGGGCTTCATCACCTCGCTGGGCTGCAGCGTAAAATGCACGAAAGGAATCTCCAGCCAGCGTCTCGCTCCTAGCTTGCTAACGCCGAAAAAATCGACGCTGAGCAGCAATATGATGTTGGTCCAATAAAATATCGGGATCAGATATAAAAATTTGCGTATCGGAAAGAGAAAAAACAGCGTAAAAACGGCAAATCCGACGCCGAAATAAACCACCTGCTTCGAGGACAGCACGTCGTTTGCCTCGCTTATTAAAACGTATGAAAAAACCACTATCGGCACGATCAAAAAAGGTTGAATGAAATCAAAATATGCTAAAATCTTTTTGTCAATTTTAAACAACGCTTAATCCTAATTAAAATTTTGACGTAAGAATAGCCAAAAAAGGTATAAATTTGGATAATCTAATAGCACAATGTAGCGAAAGGCTCGATGTTTTTTTAAGCTCGCAGCTTGGAATTTCGCGCAATCAAATATCAAATTTAATCAAATCCGAAGCGGTCAGAGTGGACGGAGCCGTGCAGAGTAGGCCCGGCTACAAGCTATCCGCGGGCGAGCTCGTGCACATCGACTACCCCGCGCCCGCGCCGCAACAAACGAGCGCAGAGCGGCTAAACTTCGACATTGAAATTTTATACGAGGACGAGGATCTGCTCGTGGTAAATAAGCCCGCGGGTCTTACCGTCCACCCCGCCGCAAGCGTCAAAGAGCCCACGCTCGTGGACTGGCTCAAGTCTCGCGGCTATCTGCTTTCCACGCTCGGCGGCGAGCTTCGCGCGGGCATCGTGCACCGCCTCGATAAGCTCACCAGCGGCGCCCTGCTCGTCGCTAAAAACAACGCTGCGCACGCTGCGCTCTCGGCGCAACTAAGCGATAAGAGCATGGGGCGGATATACCTCGCGCTCATCGACCTGCCGCTGAAGCAGCCATGCGTAATCGAGCGTCCGATCGCTCGCAATCCCGCAAACCGTCTAAAAATGGGGATCGTGCCCGGCGGACGCAACGCAAAGAGCGCGTTTTATGAAATTATAAGCGGCGCGGAACTAACGGAACTTCAAAACTCCGCCGAGAAGCGCGATGAAATTTTAGGCGCGGGCAATAGTACGGCTGCGGGCAAGAGCGCAGGCGCGGATAAAATTTTAAATAGCCGCGCGGATAACGCGGACGAAATTTCAAATAACTGCATGCGGAGCGCAGATAAAATTCCAAGCAGCCGTACTGGCAACGTAGGCAACGTAGATAGCACGGATAAAATTTTAACCGCCGATATGAACGCAAATGAAACCAAAGCCGCCCATCTCGCCGAGAATAAAGCTTTAAATTTTAAAAATCCCGCTCAAAACCAAATTTTGCCGCCGATAAACCTAAAGAGCTTTAATCTCGTCGCGGCAAAGCTCTTCACGGGTCGCACGCATCAGATCCGCGTGCATTTAAGCTCGATAAATCGGCACATTTTGGGCGATCATTTATACGGATTTAAGAGCGAAAACGCTAAAATTGGCAGGATTTTGCTCCATGCCTATTTGCTCTATTTCATCCATCCGCGAAGCGGCAAAGAGGTGAAAATATGCGCGAACTTGCCGAGCGAATTTCTAAATTTTACGACAAATCAAAAGGTAAAGGATGAAATTTATGAAAAAATTTTACCGACTAACGTTGAGCGCTACTTTAGCGATACTAGCGGGTGGCTGCGCTATGTCTAGCGCGCCTAGTGCAAGCGACGAGAGCCTGCCGCGCGTAGAGGGGATTAGGACGATCGCGAGCGACAATGAGATCGGGCTTGAGTGGCCTAGATACGACTTAGATGCCGCCGTGCTGGGCTTTGTCGTTTACCGAGCACCCGCAAGCGGCGGCGAAGCCAAAAAGATCGCCACCATCGCAGATCCATACTCCACTCACTACGTAGATACGAGGCTGCAGCCGGGCACTTCGTATAAATACACCGTGCGCACATACGGCGCCAAGGGCGTTTCGGCTCCTTCTCCGGTCGCTATCGCAAGTACTGCTAAGATGCTAGAGTCCGTGCCGTTTGCGCAGGCGATCTACGGGCTTCCGGGCCGCGTAAAGATCATCTGGCGTCCGCATCCGGATCTTCGCGTAAGCTCCTACGTCATCGAGCGCCGTCCGAAAGGAAGCGAGTCGTGGAGCAGCGTCAAAGAGGTTCGCGGCAGACTTAGCGCCGAGTATATCGATTACGTCGATTACGGCGAAGGATACGAATACAGAATCGTCGTAAAAACCGGCAAAGGAGAGTTGTCAAAGCCTAGCGCGGTTATCGCTACGGCACAGGCGGAATAAAGCTTGCCGAATTTCATAACCCGCAGCGTGAGCCTGCCGCGGCTGCCGATTAAACTCGGCGAGACCGAGTTTTTAGAGACGGCGCGCGGCAGAAATTTAACGCTCGTGCGAACTAATAGCTTTGATAGCGAGTTTTTTATCATCGTAAAGCCCAGCGGCGACAAGGTGATAGTAAAGGGCGAAAAGATCACCAAGCCCGCTAAGATTGGTCATCTGCAGCGAGCGCTCGAAATTTTTAAAGAGCGCTTCTGCGCGCAGATCATCTCGCAGGCGTTTGCTTACAAAGATAGCTCGCTTACCGAAAAAACGCCGCTGATTTTGGACGAGAATGAAATTTTATCCCTCGTAAAAAGCTCTAAATTTAATAAAATTTTTATCGAGATCGGCTTCGGCTCGGGCAGACACCTGCTTCATCAAGCGCGCTCGAATAAGGACGCACTACTAATCGGCATCGAAATTTACAAGCCCGCGATCGAACAGGTTGCAAAGCTAGCGATCCGCGAGGGGCTGCAAAACATTGCGCTGATTGCCACCGACGCGCGGGTTTTGCTAAGTCTGCTTCCCGCAGGCTGCCTGCAGCGCGTGTTTTTGCACTTCCCAGTGCCGTGGGACGACGCGCCGCACCGCCGCGTCGTAAGCGACGAGTTCGCCTCACAGATCGCGCGCACGCTCGGGCTCGGCGGCCGCTTCGAGCTTCGCACCGACAGCGAGGAGTACTTCCTTTACGCTATGCAAAAGCTCTCGCCCTACGTTCAGCACAAAGCAGGCGAAATTTCGCACTTCAAAAACCGCGACGTCGCGGTAGCTAGCAAATACGAGGATAGATGGCGCAAGATGGACAAAGACATCTACGATCTGATCTACGAAAACAAAACCGCGGGTCTGGGCGAGCCGCAGCGGTTTGAGATGGAATTTTTAAAATTTGACGCGGCGAAGATAGCGCAGAATTTTAAAAATTTCACCTTCAAAGGCGAGGATTTTTTCGTGCATTTTGAGGAAATTTTTTACTTTGACGCGCAGAAAAGCTTGGACGCGGACGGGATTTGCACGGCGGACGGCGTGAATTTAAGCAGCGCGGGCGAAGCGATAAACGACGAGACTACAAATTTAGACGCGATGCGCGACAAAAATTTGACCGAGCAAGCAAGCGTGGATGAAATTTCGTCAGACTGCGGCAAAATTTCAGCTACGGCGGCGGGCGATAAAATTTTAGCTTGCGAGAACGCTACGCAAATTCTAAAAAAAGCGAGCGCCGCGCCAAATACAAACCGCGCGAATGAAACGGGCGCAAAAGAGAGCGTAAATTTAAATCAAAATTACTTGGACTCAAACGACGTAAATTTAACGGGCGACGTTCCCATCGCGGTAAGCGCTAAATTTAGCCGCACCGCCCCTGGCGAAAAGCGCACTTTAGCCTGCGAGCAGATCGTAACAAAGCAAGGCGCGCAGATAAACAGCGCAGCCGCCGCAAGCGATACACTAAACGCAAACGACCTGATCGCAACAATCGACGCAAGCAGCGCGCTAAATGCTAGCGGCACGGAAGGTGCGCTTGCAGCTATCGATGCGACAGGTGCGAGAACTACACCTGCAACGATCAGTGTAATAGATGCGAGCAATGCGCCGAATTCAGGCGGCTCGTTCGCAGCGACCCGCGCAAACGAAACAAACGCGGCATTAAACATAAGCGCCGTACCTTGTAAAAAGGTATCGCAAGCCGAAAGGCAAAGCAAGCCGAGCTTCACCAAGCAGCAAGATAAACAGCAAAGCAACCTAGAAGGCCGTGCAGAACCGCGAGCCGAACACCAAAGCGAGCTAGACTGCGCAAAGTCACAGCTCAAACGACAAAGTAAGCCGTGCACCGCCGAGCCGCAGGACGTGCTAATCCTGCTTTCGCTCGGGGCGTTCGACTTTCCGCAGCAGTGTTTTATCCGCGCAAACGCAAGCGGCACGCGCTACTTCATCCGCCGCCCGCTTCCTACGCGCGAAAACCACGCGGCACATCAAAAAATTTCGGAGATATTTTCACAATGGCAGAGATAACGGACGATTACAACATCATCACCGCAGCGGGCCTCACGCTAGGCTACGAAAAGGCGGGCGCGGTCATCCAAGACGCGAGTTTCGGCATCGGCGCGAAGGACTTCGTCATCATCACGGGCAAGAGCGGTAGCGGTAAATCCACGCTGCTTAAGTCCTTCTACGGCGGCATCAACATCATCGGCGGCGAGCTGAACGTCTGCCTGTGCGATCTAAAGGGCATCACGAACTCCGATCTGCGCACCCTACGCCAGCGCATCGGCATTATCTTTCAAAACTACCGCCTGATCAACGAATGGACGATCGAGCGCAATATAATGCTTCCGTTAATGATAATGGGCTACAATCAGCAGGTCTGCCAAGACCAAGCCAAAAAGCTACTGCGCCACGTCGAGCTCGGGCATAAGATGGGCAAGTATCCGCTCGAACTTAGCGGCGGCGAGCAGCAGCGCGTGGCTTTGGCGCGCGCGATGGCGCATAATCCGCGCCTGCTGCTGTGCGACGAGCCTACGGGAAATTTGGACGACTACTCCAGCGCCATTATTTGGAATTTGCTGCGCTCGGCGTGCGAGTCGTGGAACGCCTGCGTCGTCATCGTGACACACAAAATGCCCGCCACGCTGCGTTTTAGGCACCGACATTTTGAGATTAAGGACGCTAAAGTAAATGAAATCGATTAAAACCCATTTCGGCGTGATCTTTTCGCTCGTCGCGCTGCTTTTTTCCGTGCAGTTTGGAATTTTTATGAGCAATCTAACCAAAAGCTACGAGCGCTCGATCCAAAACGAATACAACATCGTGCTAGTCTCCAAAACCTCGCTCAGCTTGCAAGACGCGCAAAAAGCGGTGCCTAAAATCAGCTCGATTGGCGAAATTTCGACCGCGGGCATCACCGAGCGACTGAAGGGTAAAATTTCACAAAACGCCTTTGCCGAGCTTAGTAAAAATTTGCCTAAATTTTATAGCGTCAAGCTTGAAAGCTTCCCCGACGCCGCGCAGCTTGCCAAGATCGAGCAGGATCTAAAATCGATCGGTTCGCTTACGCGGGTTGAAATTTTTAAAAAGACCCACGATGAAATTTTTAAAATTTTGCTGCTTATCAAAAGCCTCGTTTACGGCTTTGCGTTTCTGATCGTGCTTTTAGGCGTGATGTTAATTCACCGCCAGATGCGTATCTGGGTTTACGAACACAAAGAGCGCATCGAGATCATGGAGCTTTTCGGCGCGTCGTTTCTGATAAAAAGCGGCAAACTCTACCGAATGGCGATAATAGACTCCTTCATCGCTACGCTGATCGTGACCTGCTTCTACATTGCGCTTCCCTCTTGGGAGGTGTTTTCGACCACGCTTAAGGGCATCGGCGATCTGCGCACCGCCATAGTGCTACCTTACGATGCGCTAATCCTTTTGAGTGCCGCCTTGGCGCTATCTATCATCGCAGTTAGCTTTGTGATGCTGCAAATCGGAAATAAACGAGCATGAAAAGAGCTTTTTTAGCGCCGCTTCTTGCGCTAGGGCTTGCCGCAGCTCTTACTTATGCCGCGCCCGCAAAGGGACAAAGCACGAAAGATAAGATCGCCAAAGCGGGTCAAGAGCTCAAAAGCTCGCAAAAGGAGGGGATGCAACTCTCGCAAAAGATCGATGAGATCGCAGGCCAGATCGTAAAGGAGCAGGAGGGCTTTAAAAAGCGCGAGGGCGAGATCAAGCAGCTAAGCGAAACGATCGAAGGACTAAAGGATCAATACGCCGCCGAAGCGCAGGAGCTTGAGAAGCTAAATAGCCAAAACGCCACTCTTCTTAGCGTGCAAAGCGAACTGGAGAGCAAGATCATAAGCGTGATCTCGCAAGAGTTATCGTTTGATTTAATCACCGACGTAAATTCCACCACTACGCCCGATTCTATCGTGGCTAGCGAAATTTTAGAGGGGCTCGGCGTCGTTATGAACGACGAGCTGAAAGGTCTAATCAAAGACTACGAAAATAATCAAAATTTTATCAACGAACAGAATAAAAAGATCAAATCGATCCAGGCGAGCATGGCGGGCTACGACAAGAAAAAAACCGATCTTAACGCCAAGCTAACCACCCAAAAAGAGAAGCTCGCGCAGATGAAAAAGGACAAAGAGGACTACATCGCGCGCCTAGAGAAGATAAACGACGAGCAAGACGCCATATCTAAGACCCTGCAGGAGCTTAAGATCATCGACGACGCCGAGGAAAAAGCCAAAGCGCAGAAGGAGGAAGCGGCGCGCCAAGCAAAGCTTGAAGCGCAGAAGCAAAAGGAGCGCCAGGCACGCGAAAAAGAGTACGCCAAAGCAAAGGCGGCTGCCAAAAAGGCAGGCAAGCCCGAGCCTGCGCCTCCTAGCGAGCCCGAGCCAGAAGTGAGCGAGCCCGCGGATGAGCGCGTAAGCAAGATCAACCAAAAAGTCAAGCAGTACGGCTCTAGCTATCAGTCCTCGCGCGTTAAAAAATACAGCGGAGCTAAGACCGCGGCGCCTCTGAACGGCGCGTATTTGAAGCGAAAATTCGGCAACTACAACGATCCGGTGTATAACATCAAGCTTTTCAACGAAAATATCGTGCTGGGCTCAAACAGCGGCGACACGCAGGTTAAGGCGGTGCTGCCGGGCAAAGTGGTCTTTGCTAAAGAAACCGCCGTGCTCGATAAGGTGGTGATCCTAGAGCACAGCGGCGGCATCCACACGATCTACGCGCATCTAAATCAGATCCCGCCCACCGTGCGCGTCGGCTCCAATGTCAAAAAGGGCTACATCATCGGGCGCATCGGCTCGGATCTGACCTTTGAGGTGACGCAGCAAAACTACCACATCAACCCGCTCGATCTCATAAGTCTGAGGTGAAGCCATGGGCGGTGGAAATTCTAAATTTAGCGGATCTTGCGAGGACGCCGAAAGTTTAAATTTAAGCGGACAGAATTCGGACTGCGATTTAAATTTAGACGAGCAGAATTCTTTAAAAGGGCAAAATTGCGCCGCTTCAAATTTGGGCGATGAAAGCTCTGTGGAGGCGTTAAATTTAAACGAGCAAAATTCGGCCTCGGCGCTAAATTTAGATAACTCAAATTCTAAAACGATGCCAAATTTAAACAATCAAAATTTTACCGCCACAACGGATGCCGAAGCGGTATCAAAAACGGCGGCGGACGCGAAAACAACACGAAACACTAACGCAACGGCGGAAATGGCAACAGCAAAAGAAGCAGAAGCGGCGAGACCGCAGATCCAAGAGCTTACCAATTTTCTTAGCGAATACGCCGCCAAGATGCTTAGCATCGGCACCTACACCGCGCGAATCGAGCGCTGCGTGTGCAGGATCGCGGGCGCTTACGGCTACGAGGCGAGCCTGATGATATTCGTGCGTCACTTCATCATTAGCGTGATGGATCCTGCGGACAACTCCATCCGCCGCACCTACGTTAAAACGGGCGCTGCGGCGCAGATCAGCTTCGATCTGATCTCGGAGCTAAGCGCGCTTAGCTGGGAAATTTACGACGAGAAAATCCCCCTTGCGCGCGCTAAGGCTGCATTTGCAGAAATTTTAGCCTCGCAAAAGAAAAGCTTTGCCAAAACCCTCGTTCTGCTCAGCGTCGCAAACGCCGCATTCTGCGAGCTTTTCGGCGGCGATGGCGGCGCGATGGCATTAGTTTTTGCGGCTACGGCTTTTGGAGTTTGCGCCCGCCATCTGCTTAGCAAGCTCAAAATCAACCTAAAAATCCAATACATCGCGGTTTCGTTCGCAGTCTCCTTCATCGTCTCGCTAGGCGCTCGCTACGGGCTTAGCGCCACGCCCGACGTCGCCGTGGGATCGAGCATACTATTTTTGATCCCCGGCGTCTGGCTGATAAACTCCGTCTTTGACATCCTAAACGAAAATATGCTCGTAGGCATCAGCAGAGGGCTAAATACGGGGCTTTTGATCATCTGCATCGCGATCGGGCTCTTTCTGACGCTTAGCATCTCAAATTTGGGGCTCGTAAATGTTTGATATAGCGCTTTCGGTATTTAAGGACGCCTGCTTTGCCGCTGCGGCGGGGCTGGGGTTTGCGTATGCGTGCATGCCGCCAAAAAAGACGCTTATTTTCTCGGCACTGCTTGCGGCGGTTGCGCATTCGTGTAGGTTTTTGCTGATACAGAGCCAAATTTTTTCGATCGCCGCCGCGACGCTTTTTGCGTCGTTTCTGATCGGCGTTTTGGGAATGCTCTGTGCCAAGCGCCTCAAGGTGCCCGCAGAGATCATCGCCTTTCCCGCGCTGCTTCCGATGATCCCGGGCATCTACGCTTACAAGACGGTTTTGGCGCTGTTTTCTTATATCAAAGCCGCGGGCGCGCAGCAGAAACTCGCCCACCTCATCTCGTTTTTCGACAACGCCCTCGCCACGATCTCGATCTCGCTGGCGCTCGGCACGGGCGTTTCAATAACGCTGCTAATTTTCTACGAACAGTCCTTGATGATCACTCGCGGCGCAAGGAGCAAATAGCGCTAAGCAAGAAATTTTAAGCAGTCGCGGCGGGTAAATTTAAATTTTATCATCTTCGCTACCGAGGTAAATTTTATAATTTACCGCCCTTTCCGCAAAGGTAAAATTTAGCTGAGCTTTTCTGACTTAAACGCCCTTTTTACCGTCATATAAAAGCCACTAAAGATAAAAAGCGCCATACAAAGCGAAACGAGCGACCATAAAATTTTACCCGCGAGCCCAAAAAAATAGCCCGTATGTAGCTGATAGTTCGCGTCTTTAAACTCGCCCACGGTGATACCCTCCGTTTGCTTCTGCTGCGCGATTTTGCCCTCATTTAGCTTCACGCTCGCGCCTTTTGGACGGGCTGTAGCGGGCGCATCG
>ERZ772917.1962-NODE-1962-length-10852-cov-9.512642_pt1 | contig 10852 bp, 11 predicted proteins | sample MGYA00511187_ERZ772917 | MGnify/ENA primary metagenome ERZ772917 (study PRJEB29015, sample SAMEA2737925) | human oral metagenome | biome: human oral; feature: human-associated habitat; material: dental | place: China | collected 2012 ... | reverse complement strand
AGACGTGGTTAAATACACCGTATGCTAATGCTCCGCGGTTTAATCGGCGCAATGCCCAGTTGGACGAATTGGCATGAGCGGAATTATTACTCCAACTATTTTGGCTGAAAACGCTGAACAGTATAAAGAGCAAGTTGAGCGTGTTTCGGGATTTGCAGAGCGGGTGCATATTGATATTACTGATGGCGAATTTGCCCCAACGCTGACTGTAAGTGTGCCAGAATTGTGGGCACCAGAGGGTTGGGTGGTAGACATTCACGCTATGGTGAATAATCTGGAGGAGTATGTTCCGAAACTGATCGCGTTGCGTCCGCACTTGATTATCGTACACGCCGAGGCAACGGGCGACGTGGTGCAGGCACTTCGTCAAATTAAGCAAGCAGGAATTATGGCGGGGTTGGCGTTGCTAAGGCCAACGGTGCCGCGGACGGTTGAGGCGATGATTAAGGAGGCTGAGCATATATTAATTTTCTCAGGTGAGCTGGGAAAGTTTGGTGGTAGTGCTAGTTTGATGCAGCTTGAAAAGATTCGTTTGATAACAGCCATTAATCCGAATGTTGAGATTGGCTGGGATGGTGGCATTATGGTTGATAATGCATATAGTTTGGTACATGGCGGTGTTCATGTTCTGAATGTTGGTGGTGCAATTCAGCGAGCGAGCGACCCTCACGCAATTTTCATGCAGCTGCAGCAAGAGATTAACAAAACGGGCGTACTGGGGTAATTTACCGTGCCTGATCTGTCGAGAGCAAGGCGGCTGGAGCGGATAGCGATTATTATTCGTCGAGCGATTATTCGCCAGGTCTGCAAGGCTGGCAGCGGTCATGTTGCTGGTCCGCTTGGTTTCGCTGATGTGATGACAGCACTTTATTTTTCGATATTGCGAGTGAAGTCTAATGATCCTGATTGGTCAGAACGCGACTTACTGGTAATGAGTAATGGGCATTACGCACCGCTGTTATACGCTGTGTTGGCGGCTCGCGGCTTCTTTTTGCCAGCCGAGCTAGTAACCTTGCGACAACACGGTTCGCGACTGCAAGGTCATCCCGAGCGGACTGTTCTGCCAGGCGTTGAGACGACCAGTGGACCATTAGGTTCTGGCCTCAGTCAAGCTGCTGGCATGGCGTACCATCTGCGATATTTATCATCACAGTCGCAGCGTTTCGTTTACTGCACGCTTGGCGATGGCGAGCTGAATGAGGGTAATATTTGGGAGGCGGCGATGTTTGCTCGTAAATATCAGCTGGGTCAATTGATCGCGATTGTTGATAGAAATATGATTCAAATCGGCGGCGGCACCGAATACGTGATGCCTCTTGACGATCTGGGCGATAAATGGCGTAGTTTTGGCTGGCATGTACAGGAGATTGATGGTCATGATTTTATTGAGATTATTAATGCAGTGGAGCAGGCACAGAAAAATACTGATCAGCCAAGTGTAATTATTGCTCGGACAACTCCGGGTCGTGGGGTTGATTTTATGGAGAATGATTATCGTTGGCATGGCAAAGCACCGACTGTTGCGGAGGCCGAGCGGGCGTTGACTCAGTTGGGCATGCCAGATGTTGGTGATAGGAGCGAAAGATTATGAATATGTTGATCGACAATTGGCGGGAGCCAGAATTAGAGGCTATGCGTATCGGCTTTGGTCGCGGTTTGGTGGCGGTTGCTGGTCAAGATCCGCGAGTAGTCGCCCTCGGTGCTGATCTTATGGACAGTGTGGGTTTTGGTGATTTTATGAAAACCTTTGGTCATCCGCGGACGATCGAAGTTGGCGTGGCGGAGCAGAACTTGGTGACGGTGGCCTCTGGTTTGGCGGCCATGGGCAATATTCCATTTGCAGCCAGTTATGCAGCGTTTAGTCCAGGGCGGAATTGGGAGCAAATTAGGACGACTATTTGTCTCAATAATCAGCCAGTCAAGTTGGTTGGCTCACATGCGGGGCTGAATGTCGGTCCGGACGGTGCGACACACCAAATGTTGGAGGATATCGCCCTGATGCGGAGTCTGCCGAACATGGTGGTGCTGACACCAGGCGATGCTCGTGAGGCTGAGTTAATGGCGGCAAGCATGACTGGCGACGAACGGCCAAATTACATCAGACTGCCGCGTGAAAAAACGCCATTATTCCTCAAGTATGACAATTTTGAAGTTGGTAAAGCCTATGTGCTGCGTGAGGGGAAAGACGTGGCTCTGCTGGGTACTGGCACGATGACTTATCAGCTGCTGTTGGCGGCGGAGAGGCTGGCGGGCAGTGGTGTGCAGGCTATGGTGGTGCATTTTCCGACCATCAAACCCCTGGACGAGGCGACGCTGCTGGCGGCGACTGAAACTTGCGGTCGAGTGGTTACGGCTGAAGAGGGACAGATTGCTGGCGGTTTTGGTTCGGCGGTAGCGGAAGTGTTGTCAGAGCGGCTGCCAGTGCCGTTGTTAAGGCTCGGTGTGCAGGATGCGTTCGGTGAAAGTGGGACGATGCAAGAATTGTGGCAAAAGCATGGTCTGGACGATCAGTCGTTAGTCGCAAAAATAACTGACTTTATTCAGCGAGTGCCGCAATACCAACCAGGTTTTTAATTTATTCTCCAATGAAAATAGCCCGCCGAAAACGTGCTCAAGCTGAAACTGGGTAATTCAACCCAGGAAACGCGAGAAATTGCGTCTCAACTCAGATTGAGCCAATTTTCAGCGGGCTATTTTCGAGCGGGCTAGTTGCTTCTCAGGCCGCCCAGGCCTGAGAACACACCCCGCCAAAAGGCGGCGGGGAGCGGGCGACCGCTCTCCATGGCCTTGATGTAGTTATTGAGAGCACGCATTCGCGCGCGATCAAGGGCGGTGGGCTCGGGGTCGGGGGCGATGACGATCGGCATGACCGTCTCCTCTCTCTGCTCAAAGCAAGGGCGACTTTCGCCCTAAGAAAACTTTGAGCAAAAGTTGATATATATATCATACTGAGTCAAAAATGTCAACACTAAATCGCAGCCCAAATGCTCGCTCTCTCTGTAAAAGCCTTACTTTTTCTTGCAAAAATGCCAAAAACCGCTTATACTAAAAATCAGTAGAAAAAGGGGGCATATGGGACTGACAATTTCTGACATTCGGCGTAATACCACGCTGGCACGCCATTTGATGCAGCGGTCGCGGGCACAGCACTTTGCGGTTGGAGCGTTTAATATTGACAATCAAGAAACGCTAATTGCCGTGGCGCGGGCAGCACAGAAACTCCAGTCGCCAGTGTTGGTCGAAGTGTCAGATGCTGAGGTGAAAGCTATGGGCTTGGAAAACGTGCGTGATCTGGTGGATAATTATAAAGCTGAATACGGCATTGAAATGTATTTGAATTTGGACCACGGACCAACAGTCGAGGGCTGCAAACGAGCCATTGATGCGGGCTATGAGTTTGTACACATCGACATTTCTCAGGCAAATCACGATGCCTCGGATGAGGAAATCATCGCTAAAACCCGCGAAGTCGTCGAATACGCCAAGTTCACTGGTGCGTTGGTGGAGTCCGAACCGCACTATTTTGGTGGCAGCTCCAATGTTCACGCCGAAGCCATTGACTATGAAGAAATCAAGAAAACTTTTTCTACGCCAGAAGGTGCACGGGCATTTGTCGAGGCAACGGGAATTGACACCTTTGCGGCGGCAGTGGGTAATCTGCACGGTAAATATCCAGTGCCAAAAGTGCTGGATTTGGAGTTGTTAACACGCATCCGCGAGGCACTACACTGTCAGATTTCGCTCCATGGCGGGTCGGGTACACCACTGCATTATTTTGAGGAGGCGGTAAAGATTGGCGTTTCTAAAATCAATATTAACTCCGATATGCGTTACGCTTTCCGCACTACTCTGGAAAAAACCTTGCGTGAAAATCCGAATGAGTATGCCATCGTCAAGTTAATGCCGCCAGTTTACGAGGCGGTTCAGCAGGTGGTTGAGGATAAAATACGGGCATTTGGCAGTGCGGGAAAGGCGGTCGTCTAGATGGCACGAATCGTGACTGTTGGTGCGGGTGTGCAAGACGTTTTCTTAAGCCAATCTGCTGCCTTGCGGCCAGTTTGTGAAAGTCCAGAACATTGTTTTGCTCGGTTGGAGCTGGGGGCGAAAGCTGACGTGAATCAGATTCATTTTTCGACTGGCGGTGGTGCGACGAATGCGGCAGTAACATTTGCCAGGCAGGGGCATGAAGTTTGTTTTATGGGAGTGCTTGGTCATGATCCAGCTGGGCAGTCGGTGCTCGATGATCTGGATAAAGAGGGGATTGATACGCGGCTGGTTAAGTTTTCTGATAACTATAACACGGGCTACTCAGTACTATTATTAGCCCCAAACGGAGAGCGAACAATTTTAACGTATCGTGGTGCGTCGACGCATTATCACTCGGCGGACTTCTCTCTGGAGGGTGTTGAAGCGGATTGGTTGTATGTGTCAACTTTATCGGGGCAGATGTCTATTCTTGATAAATTATTCCGTCAAGCAACAGAGCGTGGCATCAAGATTTGCTTTAATCCTGGCAAAAAGGAGCTGGCTCAGAAAGAGAAGTTACGCGGGCTGTTGCAAGACGTTACGGTTTTGACGCTGAATAAGCAAGAGATGCAGCAGTTGGTTCCTGGCGATGATTTGGAGACGCTGGTAAGGAATGGATTATTGCTGGCGCCAGTGGTGATCGTGACGGACGGCGTTAATGGCTCAATTGCCAGCGACGGTAGGACGATTGTAAGGGCAGCGATGTATGATCATCGGCCTTCACTCGATAGAACAGGTGCTGGCGATGCTTTTGCCGCGGGATTTTTGAGTGCTTGGGCTGAGGGAAAAAGTCTGAAAGATGCAGTGATATTTGCCAGTGCTAATGCCAGCTCTGTCGTGCAGCATATCGGTGCAAAAACGGGTATTTTGAATCAAGGCGTGGCGTTGAGGGCGATGCCATTGCAAGAAAAGGAGGTGTGATGTCAAGCCATTTGAATAGACTACTCGGGGGTGAAAATCGGCAGCAGCGGGCGTTAATAGATTTGCAGCGAATGACGCGTGACGACAGTGATGTTAGGTTGTTAGCTGATGTTTTAGCACGTGCTCACAGCATTTTACGGGCATTGGGGCTTGATCCGCGTGATACGACAGGCGAAGAGGTGTATCGGGCGTTGATGGCGGTCGCCCCTCGCGTCGAGGAAACGGCCTGTTTCAAGGCTAGTGATTGGGTGCTGGCTGAGTTTGACGGGCAGGTTATTTCATTCCATCCAGTTGATATCGTTGAGAATTATCATCACCAGCTGCCATTTGGCAAACATCAGACGACGCACGGCAAGAAGGGTTTGGGGTACGAAATCACACGCCGTTACAAGAATCATGCTCGCACACACAACGCTACGGTCGAGCGAGTTGTATGCGACGGTGGTATTTGCTGGATTGAGCGAGATTAGTGGTCGCAGTAAGTTTTGTTGGCGGTTGCTAGTGAGATGACCTCGTCAACGCTGTCGGTGATCGAGTAAATATTTAAGTCTTCTTCAGAGATGGCGGCTTCTTTTAGCATGCAGCTACGGAAGAAATCGTCCAATTCGCCCCAGAACTTCCTGTCATACAAGATAACTGGCGCTTTGTTGGCTTTTCGGGTCTGAATGAGTGTCAATATCTCCGCTAATTCGTCCAGCGTGCCGAAGCCGCCAGGGAAGAATATGTAGGCATCAGCAAACATCGTCATGATGATTTTTCGTGGGGCAAAATGTTGAAACTCAAATGACTCAGTGGCGTATTCGTTCAGATCTTGCTCGTGTGGCAGCTTGATATTGAAAGCGATCGATTCGCCGCCAGCTTCGCGAGCTCCTTTTTGTACAGCAATATTCGCACCTTCGTTGGCGGCACCCATGATGCCGTGGCCGCCACCAGAAACGATGGCGTAGCCACTGGCTGCCAGCCGCTCTGCTGTTTCGCGGGCTGCTTGGTAGTATGGACTGTCAGGCGATGTCCGTGCCGAACCAAAAATTGTTACTGTCTTGTGATATTTTTTGAGGATTTCATAACCTTTTTGGATTTCCTCGTTAATATTGCCCAAACGGAACATTGCGGCTTGGAGTTCAATTTCGCGTGGTATACACACCAGATCTTTGTTGTCTGTCATTTTTCTGCCTTTTTATGTTTTAATTCACGTATCTTTTGATTATAGCACAAAAAGCTTGTGTTTGTCAAATATTTGGCTGCTACCAGTGAAAATCAGGGATTATTCACCCAGAAATGATTGTTTGACCTGCTGGTAAGCATCGCGGAATGGCACGCCTTTTTCCACCAGTTCGTTGATTTTGGCAACGGTGTAAAGTTCATCGGTCATCGCCTCGGCTAATCGCTCAGTGTTGGCTTCCAGCTCGCTGACACAGAGTGCCAGAACTTCCAGTGTGTCGAGTGCTGACGTAAAGGCATCCATGGTGATTTTTTTGGTCAACTGCAAGTCGCGGTGATAGCCGCTGCCAGCACCTGTCGAAATAGCTTGGAGTTGCAAAGCGTAGTTCGGATAGGCGTGGGTGGTGGCACGCATGATCTCAAAGACGTCGTAGTTGCGTTTGTGTGGCATGATGGACGAGCCGGTGGTCATGGTGACGGGCAGTTTGAAATAGTTAAACTCCTGCGAGGTAAACAGCAACATGTCTTCGGCGAATTTGCCAGCAAAGACCATGATTGGGTTGAGCGCTTGTACGGCGATCAGCTCAAACACGCCGCGCGACAGGCCACAGTACATTGGATTTTCCTGTACTTTAGCGAAACCCAATTCGTTGGTCGTCATCCGGCGGTCAAGCGGCAAGGTAACACCAAAACCAGCAGCACTACCCAGTGGATTTTGGTCGATGGCAGCGATGCTGTGTGCTACCAATTGTCGAAGGTCATGAAAGGCATCATGGTAGGAACTCAGCCACATACCGACGGTAGTAGGCATGGCTTTTTGGGTGTGGGTGTAGCCAGGCATTTCGGTCTCACCGATGGTAGCAATTTTGCCAGCATAGGCCTGAGCAACTGCTTCCAATTTTTCGGCTACTGCTTCAAGTTCTGCTTTGATGAACAAGCGCATCATCACCAAGGCTTGGTCATTACGACTTCGGCCAGTGTGAACCTTTTTGCCAATTGGTCCGAGTTTTTCTGTCAAATACAGCTCAATGGCGGTGTGGCCATCTTCGTGCTCGCTAGTGAGCGTGAAAGTGCCAGTTTTCCATTCGTTGAGTAGCTGATCTAAGGCAGCTGCCAATTGCTGGTATTCGTCGCTGGTCAGCACGCCAATTTTTTCTAGCATGTGAGCGTGTGCTTTGGTGGCAGTGATGTCATGTCCCAGCAGATACTGGTCTAGTACTTGGTCGTCACCAATGGTGTATAACTCGACTAGTGGGTGGAGTGAGCCGGTTGCGGTTGATTGCCATAGTTTATTTGCCATATGAGTATGCTCCTTCAGCTGTTCGCTGACTTAATGAATATAATTCAATGAATCCGGCGGACGAATTCTGATTGAATGCAGTGTTGGAATCAAACGTTGCAAGATTGATATCAAACAACGAATGCGGTGAGTCAACGCTGACGACGGTGATGGTGCCTTTGTACAGGCGGACCGTCACTGTGCCGGTGACTTTTTGGTTCTGGTCGTCGATATAGGCGTTGATATGATGGACGGCTGGCTCGTACCACTGGGCTGCGTAGGTGAGATACGCCCATTTTTTGTCCATTTCGGCTTTGAGTTCATTTTCAACGCGAGTTGACACCAATTGTTCAAGCTTTTGATGAGCGGCAATTAAAATGGCAGCACCAGGATTCTCATAGACACCGCGGACTTTCAGACCAACCAATCGATCTTCGATAAGGGTCGATACACCGACGCCGTGTTTGCGGCCGAGTTGGTTGCAGTGCTGGATGAGTGCCTGGAGTGAAAAGTGGCGGTTATCGACGGCGACGGGCACACCTTTGATGAATTCGATGGTGATATCTTCGGCTTCGTCCGGCGTGTATTTGATGGTCGAGCACCAATTGAGGATGGCGTGGTAGTTTGGCTTGAGCGATGGTGATTCTATCTCGCCGCCTTCGCTGGTGATGCCCCACATGTTTTCATCGGTTGAGTAGGGCGATTCCTGGGTGTGTGGCACGGGGATGTTGTGTTTCTTGGCGTAGGCCAGCTCTTCCTCTCGACCCATACTCCACTCACGCACTGGAGCCAATATTTTAAGCTTCGGATTGAGCGTGGTGATATAGGTTTCGAAGCGAACTTGGTCGTTGCCTTTGCCGGTGGCGCCGTGTGCGATTACGTTGCAATTGTACTTTTCGGCATATTCGACGGCTAATTGGGAGATGATGATGCGCCCGAGTGGCGTACAGAGGGCGTAGCCACCTTGATAATCAGCGTTGGCTTTGATGGCTAGCGACAACAGCTCATCGGCGAAGCGGTCGCGAGCATCAACCGTGATGGTTTCAATGGCGCCGAGTTTTTTAGCTTTTTCGGCGATGGCGTCAAGATCGTCAACCGTCTGGCCAATATTGACCGTCAGGGTGATGACCTTGCAGTTATATTTTTCTTGGAGCCACTTGAGCATGACGGATGTGTCGAGGCCTCCCGAGTAGAGCAAGAGGCACGTATCGAACTCACCGTTCACGGCTTCGTGACTGGCAACCTTGGCGTAATGAGGTGCGTCGTGGTTCATATCCTTCCTTTCTATGATAACAAAAAGAGCCGCTCGGACGAGGGCTCTTCAGTTTTATAATAAATATACGACTAATTAGCCCTCTGAGTCAGAGCGGCGACGACGAACAACGATGTTGTGTCGATATGTCATATCAATACCATATCATACTGCGGGCGATTTTCAAAATTAGATTGTGATGCGTTACAATAGTGATGACATGAACGCCTTTAATCTCGTCTCCAAATACCAGCCGACCGGCGACCAGCCGACGGCGATTGCTCAGTTGATGGCGGGGTTGGAGCGGGGCGAACGTGAGCAGACGTTGCTGGGCGTGACTGGTTCGGGTAAGACCTTTACTATGGCAAATATTATCGCCCGAGCCAACGTGCCGACGCTGGTGCTGGCGCATAACAAGACCTTGGCGGCGCAGCTGTTTTCTGAGTTTAAGGAATTTTTTCCGGATAATGAGGTGCATTATTTTGTCAGCTATTTTGATTATTATCAGCCGGAAGCCTACATTGCTAGTAGCGACACCTACATCGAGAAGGATTCGAAGATTAATGATGAAATCGATCGGCTCAGGCATGCGGCGACCTCGGCGCTGCTAACGCGGCGCGATGTGATCATCGTGGCCAGCGTGTCCTGTATTTACGGCATCGGTTCGCCGGAAACGTACGCCGATATGGCGATTCAGCTGACGGTCGGCGAGCGGCGGGTTCAGGACAAGTTTATTCGCCTGCTAACTGACATTCAATATAAGCGCAACGATGTTGATTTCGCGCGCGGTACTTTTCGGGTGCGCGGCGATGTGGTAGATATTTTCCCCGCCGGGCAGGATACGGCGGTGCGAGTGGAGTTTTTTGGCGATGAGGTTGAGAGACTCACGCGAATTGATCCGCTGACGGGCGAGATTTTGGATCAGCCAGCTAGCCTGACGATTTTTCCGTCCAGCCACTATTCAACGCCGCGTGAACGAATTGAAAAGGCCATCGCTGGCATTGAAAAGGAGTTTGACGAGCGACTGAAGTGGCTTGAGTCGCACGATAAACTGCTGGAGGCACAGCGTCTCAGTCAGCGTACCAAATACGACCTAGAAATGCTCAAAGAAACTGGCTTTGTCAAAGGCATTGAGAATTACTCGCGCTATCTGACCGACCGCGAACCGGGCGAGCAACCAGCGACGTTGATTGATTATTTTCCGGATGATTGGCTGCTGCTGGTCGATGAGTCGCACATGACCTTGCCGCAAGTCCGCGGGATGTATAATGGCGACCGGGCGCGTAAGGAAGTGTTGGTGGAGCACGGGTTTCGCCTACCCAGTGCGCTGGATAATCGTCCACTGAGGTTTGACGAGTTTGATCAGCATATTCACCAGGCGATTTATGTGTCGGCTACGCCGGGCGACTATGAACTGACTCATTCGCCAAAGCCTGCTGAGCAGTTGATTCGGCCGACTGGGCTGCTTGATCCGCCGATTGAGGTGCGGCCGACTGACGGGCAGGTTGATGATTTGATGGAGGAGATTCGCCAAACTATTGCCAATGGTCACCGCGTATTGGTAACCACCTTGACCAAGCGTATGGCTGAGGATTTGAGCGCTTATTTGACCGATAATGGCGTGAAAACGGCGTATCTACATAGTGAAATTGACACATTGGAGCGCGGCGATATTCTCAAAGATTTGCGGCTGGGGACGTACGATGTACTAGTCGGTATCAATTTGCTGCGCGAGGGCTTGGACCTGCCGGAAGTCAGTTTGGTGGCGATTATGGATGCTGATAAAGAAGGGTTCCTCCGTAGTGAGCAGGCGCTGATTCAGACAATTGGCCGGGCGGCGCGTCATGTCGATGGGCGGGTGCTGATGTATGGCGATACAATTACTGGGTCGATGCGGGTGGCGATTGATGAGACGAATCGTCGGCGGCAAATTCAGCAGCAATATAACGAAGAGCACGGCATCACGCCGCAAACCATCCAGAAGAAGATTGACGATGGCCTGCGCTCCATCATTCCGCAAAAAGAATCGGACAAAAAGCCAAAACTTGATTTGAAGAAGATTCCGAAAGACGAATATCCAACGCTGATCAAGGAGCTGACTGGTCAAATGGAACTGCATAGTGCCAACCTGGAGTTTGAAAAAGCGGCAGAACTTCGTGATTTGATTGCAGAAATTCGCCAGACCATGTAGAATAGAATTATTATTAGATTAG
>ERZ772917.1961-NODE-1961-length-10854-cov-5.705991_pt1 | contig 10854 bp, 8 predicted proteins | sample MGYA00511187_ERZ772917 | MGnify/ENA primary metagenome ERZ772917 (study PRJEB29015, sample SAMEA2737925) | human oral metagenome | biome: human oral; feature: human-associated habitat; material: dental | place: China | collected 2012 ... | reverse complement strand
TAAGGTATATCAAGGCGGTGCGTTGCTCTTTGTATATCCTCATCTTTTTCGACAGACAATAGCCCATAAGCCTCATTCTATCTACGGAATAGGTATTGAATACGCGGTTGTATATTTCGTCTTTGTTGATGCCGATTTTTAGTAATTCGTTGATTATAATATATATATCGGGGTTCTGTGAGTTGTAAGAGAAGTTGCCTGTGTCGGTCATCATACCGGTATAGATACACTCTGCTATATCCTTGGTAATGTGGTCGTAAGGAGTGCCTGCCATAGTGGCGATTCTATACATTAGCTCGGCTGTAGACGATATTTCGGGGTGCGATATCTCTACGTCGCACTCTATATCGGGGTTGGGGTGGTGGTCGATTAGTATTCGACGTGCTTTCGATGCTCCTACCGGAGTTTTGAGCCAATTGATACGATTGATGGTGTTGAAGTCGAGTAGGCAGAGTAGATCTGCTTCGGCTATGGTTTTGTTGGCGTGGTCGTTGTCGTCGAGAGCTACGACTATGTCTTTGCTACCCGGTAACCAAGCCAAAAACTCGGGGAAACGATTGGGTACTACTACCGATGCGTTTTTGCCCATACTGTGCAATAGCCAATATAAACTCAACGACGAGCCTAAAGCGTCGCCGTCGGGCGATACGTGTGTGATCATTACTATATTATGCGAATCGTCGATAAGCTGTTTCAGTTGTGATATTTTCTCTTCCGATATTATTTTATTTAGCATTATATTGGTTGTTTTGTTTTTTAAGAAAAAAGTTGCCTCTACTACTGCAGTATACCCTTTCCCTGCCGTATTATCTCGATGTTGTCGTCGTCGGTGCAGTCTACTATAGTCGATGGCGTATTGTCGCCCGAGCCGCCGTCGATGACGAGGTTGCCCTCCTGGAAGCGGTCGAGCCCGCCGATGACGTTGAGCATGGTGGTCTTGCCCGACCCCGACTGCCCCAGGACCGCGACGAACTCGTTGTCCCGGAAGGCCACCGACACGCGGTCGAGGGCGACTTGGACCAGGTTCGCGGTCCTGTAGGCCTTGGTGATCTCGCGGAGCTCCAGCACGGACAGCCCTCCTCCTCCAGCACGGGTTCCCCTCCACCCTAGCGCCACCCGGGCTCGGAGAGCGCCCCGGCCCCCCCTGGTTCTCCCCTGATTTCCGCCATCCCGTAGACTACGGCACATGACGAGCGCTCCACTGGCACCTGTCCGCGTCCCCCTGCGCGGGCCCATCGCCTCGCAGGTGCACGCTCTCTACCGCCGGGCGTTCCCGCCCGAGGAGCGGGTCCCCCTGCCCCTGCTCCACGCGAGCGCGATGCGGCGGCGCGCCATTTCCTTCACGGCGTGGGTGGACCCGGAGCTGTCCGACCCGTCGGCGCACGACGCGGAAGTGGTCGCCTTCACCTACTCCTTCGTGTCGGAGGACCTCGTCTACCTGGCTTTCCTGGCGGTGGACGACCGGCTGCGCTCGGCGGGCTACGGGAGGAGGATCCTGGAGTGGTTCGCCGACGAGCACCCGGATCTGCCGTTGTTCCTGGAGATCGAGCCCATCGACGAGTCCGCCGGCAACTACGCCCAGCGCCTGCGCCGCCTCGCGTTCTACCAGCGCAACGGCTTCACCGTGTCGAACATGCTCACGCACGAGGCCGGCCAGACCTTCCGGGTCCTCCACAGGGGCCCGGGCGCCGGCGCCATCAGCGCGGAGCGCCTGGAGGGAGAGCTCAACGCCTTCGGGGCGGGGCTCGTGCGCACCCGCGTGACGACCGACTGAGGGCGCCTTGGGGCGACGCGCCCTAGGCCGTATTATCTGGTTCCGGTCCTTTGTGTGCGCGGTTGGGGAGGGGCCGCGTGTGCGATTCTCTGTCGGCGCTTTGCGCGGCTTCCTGCGCTGCACTGCGAGGCGCGCCCGCCGCTGCACCACTTAGCGCGCTCCTGCGCCACTTAGCGTGCCGCTGCACCACTTAGCGCGCCGCTGCACCACCGCCCGGCCGCCTCGACGACCGAGGCGTAGCGCGCTCCTGCACCACTTAGCGCGCCGTTGCACCACTTAGACCCAAGTAGGCCCGAGGATTCCCGGCGTGTCGGGGGCCCAAGTGGTGCGGGCAGCGCCTAAATGGCGCAGACGCAGGATCAGGGCAGGTCATGTGAGACGACCGCTCCGCCACTTGGCGTGCCGCTGCACCACTTAGCGCGCCGCTGCACCACTTAGACCCAAGTAGGCCCGAGGATTCCCGGCGTGTCGAAGGCCCAAGTGGTGCGGGCAGCGCCTGGGGTGTGTCTTTTTAGTGGGCCGGGTGAGGATTGTGTGGATGAGGGGCCCGTTGTGTGGACGATGGCGAGTTCGTCCATGGCGGGTGTCCAGTGCGCCCTCCTCCATTGCTTGTGGAACGCGAAGGCCCGCTCGACGACGGTGCGCTTGGCGTGGGAGGCGGGGGCGAAGGAGCACTCGCGCCCGCGCCCGTCCTGGAGCGCCCCGCGCCCACCGTCCCGGGCGGCTCAACGCTCCGGTTCCCGCAACTCCGGCGAGCCCCCGCCCATCACCGACCACCCACAACCCAGACACACGACCCATCCCCCACCCCGCACCACCCTTAGAAACGCGCCCTAGTGGTCCAGGCCGTGGGAGCCCGAGACCAGGAGGATCTCCTCGTTGTCGAGGCGGGCGAGGGCCCCGTCGAGGGCGACGGAGGAGAAGAGCCCCTCGCCGCGCGCGTCCAGCAGCGCCTCGCGCTGGGCATGGATCGCCTCGAGCGCGAGCTCGCGGATCTGGGAGCGGGTGAAGGCGCGGGCGACCTCGTCGGCGTCGTCGGACCCTTCCGCGGGGCCAGCGCCTCCGGCCCCGGCGCCAGCGGGGGCGTCCGCCAGACCCGCCCGGAGGCCGTCTATGACGCGCTCGGCGGTGCGCGGGGGCGCGGAGCCACCGCCCTGGGCGTGCTCGATGCGCACGAGCGTGCGCGACAGGCCCGCCTGCACCACCTCCTTGCCGTCCATCTCCTGGATGGCCTGCGCCAGCGCGGTGTCCACGAGCGCTGACCCCATGACCTTCGCGAGGAGCCTGCGCTCCTCGTCATCGACCTCGCCCGACGCCATCTGGGGCCTCACCAAGCGGATGACGGCGGGCAGTGTCAGCCCCTGGATGATGAGCGACCCCGCTGCGACCAGGAGCGCGACCAGCAGGAGGAAGCCGCGCATCGGCACATCCTGGGCGATCGTCTGCGACGCCGCCAGGGTGATCGCCCCGCGCATCCCTGCCCACACTACGACGGCGCCCTCGCGCGGCCCCAGGGGCTCGTTCGCGAAGTACTCCAGGTCGGAGCCGCGGCGCGTCTGGCGCCGTTGGACGCGGTCGAGGCGGCGGTGCCACCTGTTCAGAGCGGCGCGCCACTCCTCCCCGGAGAGGTTGCGGGCCTGGAGCACCTCCTCGTCCACCGTGCACGCGTCGGCCAGGCGCTCCTCGAAGACCCCGATCCGGGCCTCGTCGCGCTCGTGGCGGCGTTTGGAGTGCTTGCGCCTGTGGTCCAGCCACACCAGCAGGGCGCTGACGAACCCCGCCCGGACCGCGACGGTGGCGCCCCCCGCGACCACCGCCACCAGGGCGGCGCGCCCGAGCCCCTCGTAGCCGGTGCCGGTCGCCTCGTCGGTGACGATCCCGTAGGCCTGCAGGCCCATCATGAGGAAGACCCCGCTCTCGAGCACCACGGTGACGGTCGACCAGTTCTGCGTGGCGAAGCGCCGGTTGTTCGCCGAGATCATGCCGACGCGTCGGATGGACACGACCAGGCCCGCCACGACGGCGGCCACCAGGCCGGACCCTCCCAGGTGCTCGGCCGGGATGGACGCCAGGAAGGGCATGGCGAAGGAGAAGACCGTGTCGGAGGTGGGATCCTTCAGGCGGGCGCGCACCCGCACGCCGAGTTCGCCGACTGCCCAGCCCACCCCGATCGCGACCACGAGCGCGATCAGGAAGGCGGAGGCCAGGGCGCCCGGGTTGAGCGCGTTCTCACTGGCGGCCACGCCCGCGCTGGTCGCCGCCGCGAGGAGGACGAGGGCGGTGGCGTCGTTGAACAGCCCCTCGCCCTCCAGCACGGTGATGATCCGGTGGGCGACCCCGCTGCGCTTGGCGATGGAGACGGCGACCGCGTCGGTGGGCGAGATGACGGCGCCCAGGGCGATGGCCCAGGGCAACGAGATCTGCGGGACCATCCAGTTGACCAGGAAACCGATGGCGGCGGCGCTGATGACGACCAGGGGGATGGCCAGCATGGCGACGGCGGACAGCTCGCGCCGGAAGTCCATGGTCGGCATCCGCACCGCGGCGGAGAACAGCAGCGGGGGCAGGACCATCTCCAGAACGATGTGGGGGTCGATCCTGACGGGGGCGACCACGGGCAGGAAACCGATCGCCAGGCCCACGCCGAGCAGGATCAGCGGCGACGCCACTCCGACGCGGGGCGCGGCGAACTGGCAGGCGACGATGATGAGCATTCCAATGAGGACGATGGGCAGCGGTTCCACCCCTCCAGTGTAGTGGGCGGCCCCTCGCCAGCGGTCCGCGCCCCCGGCTGCGGGCCCCCTCCCCCGGGGCGCGGGAATCAGGTCGTTCAGCAGCACCTTCTCCGTGATGTCGGAGGCCCCTCCCCCGGGGCGCGGGCGCGCGGGAATCAGGTCCTCCAAACCTCTGTGCCCCGGCCCACAGAGGACGTATCCTTAGAGTCCATAGAAAGGAGCGGCGCCGACTGCTGAAGCGGAACCCCCCGGTTCCCCCGGCGTCCCGGCCCGGTCGTGAGGCCCCGGACCAGGACGTCGGCACACGCCCCGGCAGTGGCCGCGACCGCCCGGGATTATGCGCACGAAGACGTTCCCCACCAGCGACGATCTCGCTATCGCCATCCACCGCGGCCCGTTGGGCCCGATGACGCTCGCAGCTCACGGGGGCACTCTGGTGGGGGCGTGGTTCTACCGGCAGCGCTTCTTCGGCGCGCCCTACGGTGTGGACGAGGCGGTGGTCGGCTTCGCGCGCGACGCCGAGGACCCTGCGCTGCGCGCGGCGGACGCGTGGCTGGACGCCTACTACGCCGGCTCCAACCCCCCGCTGGACTTCCCGCTGCGCGCGTACGGGAACGACTTCCAGCTCCGCGTGTGGGACGCCCTGCTGCGGGTCCCCTACGGGACGACGACCAGTTACGGCAAGCTCGCCGAGGCGCTCACCCAGGAGTCGCAGCGCCCGCAGGGCGCCGCCGCGCAGTCGGGCAACGCGGGCAAGCGCGCGCGCCGCGCGGCGGCCCCCTCCAGGCCCGTCTCGCCCCGGGTGGTGGGCTGGGCGGTGGGGCGCAATCCGATCTCCCTGTTCGTGCCGTGCCACCGGGTCCTGAGCGCGTCGGGGGGCGTGTCCGGTTACGCCGGGGGCGTGGACCGCAAGGAGTGGCTGCTCGCACTGGAGTCGGGCAGGGTGGTCGCCGGCCTTTTCGGCGACGTCGACGGGGCGTGAGCCGCGCGGGACTCCCCCGGGCCGGGGTCAGGCGCTTCGGGGCCCCACCAGCTCGGCGACCTTGTCCTCGTCCACCGGCAGGTTCGCGTGGGCGAAGGCGCGCACGTCGTCCTCGTTGGCCACGATCTGCCCAGCGAGCTCGTCGGCGTCGGAGCGCAGCTGGGAGGCGTCGGCCACCGAGGCCTCGGCCAGCGCGCGCACGTCGCGCCGGTGCTCGGTGGTGTAGGGGGCGCGGGGCGTGTGCTTGCGCAGCAGGAGCCGGACCATTTTGCGGCGCAGGTTCTCCTCGCGGCCGATGTTGTGGCGCTCGCGCCACCAGCCCATGGCGACAACCACCATGAGGGCCATGCCCAGGTAGCCCAGGATCGGGTACATAATGCCGACCAACGATTTGAAGCCCGCCATCGAGGCGGCAAGGCCCGCGACGACGACCCCGATGAGGATGAGGCGCATCCTGGCCTCGCTGCCGCCCGAGAAGCGCCGCGCGACCGAGTAGAACAGCGAGAACACGGTGTTGTAGATGAGGGCGAAGATGGCGAGGGTGTAGACGAACGCGAAGGCGGGGTGGATGGAACGGGCGATCTCCTGCATCGGCACGTCGACGTCCTTGACGGTTCCGACGTTGAGGAACAGGGTGATGCCGGTGAGGACGACCACCCCGGCCAGGACGGCGCCCCCGATGCGCCCGGCGCTGCGCGCCACGTCGATGCGGAGCACGGAGCCGCCGAGCACGAAGGCCATCGCGACCCCGCCCAGGACGCACAGCGCGCAGTAGTTGAGGGCGGACAGCCACACGTCCGGCAGCGCCGGGACGACGGAGCGGGCGGCCGCGTCGAGCTGTTCGACCGGCGGATGGGACTGGGTGAGGGTGTGGGCGGTGAGGACCAGGATCAGGACGACGATCACCGGGGTGAACACGCCGATGACCCGGGTGATGCGGTCGATGTCGAGGAACGCGGTGACCACCACCAGGAGGCCGCAGACGACGGCGCCCCACATGGTCGGCAGGCCGAAGGCCTGCTGCAGGTTCGCCCCTGCCCCGGCCAGCATGACGAAACCCATGATGAAGCTGGAGGCCACCAGGACGATGTCGATGAGGCGGTTGACGACGGGGTGGGCGATCCGCCCGAACACCTCGTCGTGGTGGTCGGAGCGGAAGTAGGACCCCAGCTGCAGGGCGAGCGATCCGAAGACCACGTTGAGGCCGCCCATGACGGCGATGCCGAGCACTCCCATCACCCCGAAACTGAGGAAGTACTGGAGCAGGTCCTGCCCCGAGGCGAGTCCGGCGCCCGCGACGACCCCGACGTATGCCATCGCGACGGAGAGGTTCTTCTTCGGCATGATCGCCTTTCAGTTCGTTTCCCGCCGTTCTCGGCGGTTGGGACGCGAACCACCGTACGCGACGCGCCGGGCGGCGGCGCCCGAAGGGGAGGCAGCTCACGCCGCGTGCTTTGCAAGGTTTTTATGAAAATGAAATACGGATTTGACCGAGAACCGCACCGCATGGTCGGCCCCGGGCGGCCCATCCCCGTTGACCAGTGAGAAGCGCCACGCTACCCTCGTTCAAATGACGCAGGACACATCCCCCGCCCCCGCGCCGGTGAGCGCCTCCGGGCGCCCGCTGGCGCCGAACTGGTGGTGGGTGGTCGCCACGATCTGGAGCGGCCAGGCGTTCTCCGTCATCACCAGCGGGGCGTCAGGGTGGGCGATCATCTGGCACGTCACCACCACCGAGGGCTCGGCCCTCAAACTCGCCCTCGTCATGGCCCTCTCCCAGTTGCCCCTGGGGCTGCTGGCCCCCTTGGGGGGCCTGGCGGCGGACCGGTACAACCGCCGTGCCGTCATGATCGTCTCCGACCTGGGCGCGGGGTCGATGTCGCTGGCGCTGGCCGTCCTGGCGTGGTTCGGGCACGGCGACTTCGCCCTCATATGCGTTTTCGCGGCGCTGCGCAGCTGCTTCCAGGCGTTCCACTTCCCGGCGATGAGCGCGGCGATGCCAATGCTGGTCCCCGAGAAGCACCTCATGCGCATCAACACGCTCGACCAGGCCGTGAGCGCCATGTCGAGCATCGGCGCCCCCGCGATCGGCATCGCCCTCTACTCCGCCTTCGGACTGCCCTTCACACTGGGGCTGGAGTTCACGGGCGCGCTGCTGGCGGTGGCCGGCCTGGCGCTGGCCAGGATCCCCTCGGTCGAGGCGGAGATGCCCCCGACCTTCATGGGGCAGATCCGCCAGGGGTGGGCGGCGTTGAGCGCCAACCGGGGCCTGGTGGTCCTCATCGCCGCGCTCACCGCCGGGATGATGGTTTTCGCCGCCATCCAGGCGGTGTACCCGCTCATGGCGAAACAGCACTTCGGCGCGGACGGGGGCATGGTGTCCCTCGCCGAGGCGGTCACGGGCTCGTGCATGCTGGCCGGCGCGCTCATCATGATGGCCTGGGGAGGGGGGAAACGGCTCGCGCTGCTGATGGGCTGCGCGACCATGGTCGTCGCGCCCCCCATCGCCGCCATCGGGTTCCTGCCCCCGGGCGGGTTCTGGGCGCTCGTGGCCCTCATGGGCTTCGCCTGCGTGTTCCTGGCGTGGTTCCACGCGCCCCTGATGACACTCATCCAAAGGCACGCCGGAGAGGACAAGGCCGGACGCGCGCTGGGCTTCTTCCAGATGATGATCGGACTGGCGGTTCCCGTCGGCGTCGCCCTGGGGGGCGCCATCGCGGAGCGGACGGGCGTTCCCGCGCTCTTCACCGCCGCTGGCCTGATCTTCGGCGCGCTCGGGGCGTTCATGTGCGCCGCCCCCTCCGTCCGCGCGCTCGACGCCCCCGCGCCCTCCTCCGGCGGCCCGCAGTAGCCCGCCAGCGGGCTGGAGGGCGGTTGTCCACTGGAGATGGCGATCCCGCGCCACCCCTGGCACCCGGACCGCCCGGCGCCGTTCCATGGGAAGCGGGAGGAGTTCCCTCCCCCGGGGCAGGGCGCCCCGGAAGAAGAGGGAGGAGAGTCCGATGGGATGCGTGGTTTCGGCGCGCGGCGTGTGGAAGGAGGTCGCCCGAGGGGGCGGGCCGCTCACAGTCCTGCGCGGGTGCTCCCTCGACGCCGGTCCCGGGGTGACCGCCCTGGTCGGGCGCTCGGGGGCGGGGAAGACCTCCTTGCTCCACATCATGTCGGGCTTGGACGCCCCGACCCGCGGCGCGGTCGTGGTGGACGGCCAGGATCTGGGCGCCCTCAACGAGGCGCGGCGCACCCGGTTCATGCGCGAGCGCATCGGCTTCGTGTTCCAGGACGCGAACCTCGTCCCCTACCTCACCCTCGAGGAGAACGCCGTCCTCCCGCTCGAGCTCGCCGGGCGCAGGGCGGACCCCGCGCAGGTGGACCGCCTCTTCTCGCGTTTCTCCCTAGCGGGGAAGCGGCGCACCAGGGCGGAGGCCGCCTCGGGGGGCGAGGCGCAGCGCTGCGCGGTCATCCGCGCGCTCCTCAGCGCCCCGAGGATCCTCTTCGCGGACGAGCCCACCGGGGCGCTGGACTCGGGCAACTCGCGGGTCGTGCTCGGGGCGCTGCGCGCGATGGGCGAGGAGGGGACGACGGTCGTCATCGTCACCCACGACCCGGCGATCGCCTCGTCGGCCGACCGCGTGGCGTTCATGCGCGACGGCCGGATCATGCGCGTCGCGACCGCTCTGTCCGCCGGGGAGGTCCTCGAGGGGATGGACCAGCAGTGCGGGGAGGCGCCAGGTGCCTAGGCGCGCGCTGAGGATCCTGGCCAACGACTGGGGCGCCTGGATCCCCCTGGTCGCCGTCATGTCGCTCACGACGGCCCTGGTGGGCGTGTGCGCCAACCAGTTCGCGTGGACGCACTCTCCGGAGTTCCTGGCGGCCACGCGGGCGGCCGGCCTGCGCGCGGAGGAGTTCCACGTCGTCTCGGTGTCGGTCTACTGCTGCGTCGCGCTGGTCGCCGCCTTCTCGCTGACGGTGGTCGGATCGGCCACCGTGGTGCGCTGCGCCCCGGACTTCAGCCGCTGGCGGCTGCTGGGGGCCACGCCCGCGCAGGTGGGGGCCACCGCGCTCGCCATGACGGCGGTGGCGTGCGGCACCGGGGCCCTGGCGGGCTCCCTGGCCTCGGTGCCCGCCTCCTTCGCCCTGGTCCCCTGGTTCAACGGGCTCGCCGCGCAGGGCTTCCCCGGCGGAACCGGGGGCTTCGACCCGCCTTTCGCGGCATCGCCCGGGGCGTGGGCGGCGTCGCTGGTCCTGTCGTGGCTCACGTGCATGCTGGGCTCGCTGGGCCCCTCGCTGCGCGCGGCCCGCATGAGGCCCGTCGAGGCCCTCCGCTCCTCGAGCGCTGGAGCCGGGGGCGCGTCCGGCCATCCGGTGGCCGCGGCCGCAGTCGCCGCCCTCGCGCTCCTCCTGCCAGTCGCCGGGACCTGGGATCCTTCGGTGGGCGGAACAGGCAGGGGCGGAGCGCTGAGCGCGCTCATGGTGTGGCCGGGCGCCCTCCTACTGGTCGCGGTCGCCCTGTGGGGCGCGCGGGGCGTGGAGGCGGCCATCGCCTGCGCGGCGGCGGTCCCCGCCCTGGCAGGTTCGACGATGGGGGTGCTCGCGGGCAAGGCCCTGCGCGCGCGGGCCGGGCGCAGCGCCGTCGCCACGATCCCCCTCGTGGTCGCCGCAGGGGGCGGATCGCTGCTGCTGTGCATGGTCCGCACTTTCGAGCGCGTCATGCGGGCAATGGGCGTCCAGACGGCCTTCAACTACACGGACACCACCGTGCTGGTGGGCCTCGTGGCCCTTTTCTCCCTGGCGACGGCCGCAGCGGTGACCGCGCTCGGCTCGGACGACCAGGGGCCCGGGATCACGGCCCTGCGCGCCCTGGGCGTGCCGCGGGCGCAGGCCTCGCGCATGCTGGTCTGGCAGGCGGCCCTCCTGGCGGCGGCCACCGGGCTGCTCTCCCTGGTCCTCGCCCTGGCCGCAGCGGGCATCGGGCTGTTCCTCTCCCTGCGCCTCTTCGCAGTCCCGGCCTTCTGCCCGCCGGTGGATCTGTGCGCCGTATTCGCCGTGGCGTCCTTCCTGGCGGTAGTGTCGATCCTGCGGTGGCGGCTGGCCGGGTGGCTCGGACGGTGGCCCGCGCTGCGCGGGGACACCAGGGGCGCCAGGTCGGCGGAGCGCAGGAGGAGAAGGAGTTGATGGATGGTGGCGGCCGCAGTGGGCGGGGCCGCTGGGACTGGGTCCCAGCGGCGGTCTGCGCGTGCTACGGGGCGGCCGTCCTCGCCTCGGTGCTCGTCCCGGGGTTCCCCGCCGGCCCCGCGGTGCCGCAAGGACTGGGCGCCGCGGCCACGGCCCTGGCCGCAGCGGCGTCGGTGGGGGGCCTGGCCTGC
>ERZ772917.1960-NODE-1960-length-10860-cov-12.685516_pt1 | contig 10860 bp, 6 predicted proteins | sample MGYA00511187_ERZ772917 | MGnify/ENA primary metagenome ERZ772917 (study PRJEB29015, sample SAMEA2737925) | human oral metagenome | biome: human oral; feature: human-associated habitat; material: dental | place: China | collected 2012 ... | reverse complement strand
TGGCCTTGACCGGGCCGATCTTCTTCTTCGGCTTACGAAGCTGGGGCTTCGCCATAGTGGTACTCCTTGCTTCGAGCGCCTCGGGCGCTCATGGTGTCAAGCGCCCACGGCGCTCATACGAGATATGTTGGTGCGAGGCGCCGGCGCGCTGCGCGGTGAGAACCGGCCCGGCGGCGGACCGAGACCGTCGTCGGCCCGGCCCACGGCGCCCCGGATGATCAGAACGGGGGCTCGTCGCCGAAGCTGGTCGCCCCGCCCGTGGCCCACGGGTCGTCCTGGGCGCCGCCGGCCGGAGCGTTGTACGTCGGCTGCTGTCCGCCGCCCCCGCCGTAGCCGCCCTGGTTGCCACCGGCGTAGCCGCCGGAACCGCCCTGGTTGGGGGCGCCCTGGTTCTGCTGGTAGCCGCCCTGGCCGCCACCGCCCTGGTAGCCGCCCCCGCCGTAGCCGCCGCCGCGCTCATTGCGCGTGACCTGGGCGCGGGCGCGGAACAGCGACGGACCGACCTCGCAGTTCTTCAGCTCGTAGACGGTGCGCTGCTCACCGGACTGGGTCTGGTAGGAGCGCTGGGACAGGTTGCCCTGGACAATGACGCGCATGCCCTTCTTCAGGGACTCGCCCGCGTTCTCCGCGGCGTCGCGCCACAGCTCGCACCCCAGGAAGAGCGGGTCGCCGTCCGACCACTCGCCCGTCTGACGGTTGCGGACGCGCGGGGTCGAGGCCACCCTGAAAGAGCACACGGGGATGCCGCTGCTGGTGTACCGCAGCTCGGGGTCCGCGGTGAGGTTTCCAATGACGGTGATGGTGGTCTCGCCGGCCATGCTTCTCTCCGTTCCCGGTCGGTCTCAGGCCTCGGGACGCAGGAGCTTGGTGCGCAGGACGGACTCGTTGAGGCCGAGCTGGCGGTCGAGCTCCTGGGCGGTCTCGGGCGCGGTGGTCATATCGACGACGACGTAGAAGCCCTCGGACTTCTTCTTGATGTCGTAGGCGAGACGGCGCTTGCCCCAGATGTCGATCTTGTCGACCGTGCCCCCGTTGCCGGGGACGACCTGCAGCAGCTTCTCGAGCGACTGCGCAATGGTGCGCTCGTCCGTCTCGGGCTCGAGAATGATCATGATCTCGTAATGACGCATGCTTGGTACCCACCTCCTCTGGACTCAAGCGGTCACGGTCTCTCCGTGACAGGAGGGTGATGCGTTTCGCCGCACCGCAGGCCGGGTGCCCGACGGCGGGACTGAGTCCGCACACTACCGGAGACGGCGCGCCGCCCGGAAGGCGGGCGCCCCTCCGGGCGGCGTGCGGTGCGCCACGATGGACCGCGGGCGGGCGCAGCGGCCCGGCTGCGGCTCTCGGCAGCTCACGACGACGGCGGGGGCAGGAGCCGGGGCCCGCCCCGCGACGTCGTCAGTGGCCGTCGTCTTTCTTCTGAGGTTGGTCTGGCTGCTTGGGAGGATCGGGATTCTTCGGCTGCTCCGGATCCTTCTGTGGGGCCGTTGGTTGCGGATTCGCTGGTTGCGTCCGGTCTTCTGAGCCTGGGTTCAGCCCGCCGCCGCCATTGCCATTGTCAATGCCGCCGCCCTGGCTGCCGCCGTTGCCGGGGACCTCGGTCTGGCCGCCCTGGCCGGGCCCGACGGGCTGCTCGGGGACGGTTGTGGGCTCGGGGGCCTGCGGCTGCTGGGGCTCGGGAGTGCTGTTGTCCACCTCGGCGGGCGCCGGGGTCCCGTTGTCGAGAGCGCCCGCCTGGTAGGACTCCTGGGTGCGGTCGGGGAACTCCTCGATCGGAACGTCCTTCAGGGCGGTGGTCATGTAGTCGGTGAAGATGTCGGCCGGATAGGTCGATCCGGTGACCTCCTCGTACTTGCCCCAGGGGGTGATCGACTCCTCCTCACCGCCCTCGCCGGCCTGGTAGAGGGTGACCGCGGTGGCGATCTGCGGAGTGTACCCGGCGAACTGGGCGGACTTGTTGTCACTGGACGAGCCGGTCTTGGCCGCCACGGGGCGCCCCAGGCTCTGGGCGGTCTTGCCCGAGCCGTTGAGGACGACCTGCTGCATGGCATAGGTCGCATCGGCCATGACGCCGTCGGAGAAGACCTTCTCACCATCGGTGGAGGGCGTGTAGGACACCGATCCCGCGCTGTTGCTCACCGTGGAGACGATGTGGGTGTCGTGCCGCGTCCCCTGCGAGGCGAAGGTGGCGTAGGCGGTGGCGATGTCAAGGGTGTGCGGAGAGGCCGACCCGAGCACGTTCTGCAGGTAGGAGTTCATGCCGACGGTGCCGTCGGGGTACCCCGCGCGCATAGCGACCTCGTTGGTGGCATTGGGCCCGACGTCGCGGTTGAGCTGGACGTAGGCGGTGTTGACCGAGTCGGTCGTGGCCTGGATCAGGTTGATCCGGGGGTACTGCGCGTCCTGGAAGTTGGTGAAGGTGCCGTCGCCGATCTGCATGGGCGAGGACCCGTCATAGCTGTTGGACAGGGTCAGCCCGCCCTCCAGGCCGGCGATGAGCGCGAAGGGTTTGAAGGTACTGCCCGCCTGGGCGACGGCCTGGGTCGAGGAGTTGACCTGGTCGGTCAGGTAGTCCGGTCCGCCGTACAGGGCGAGAATACCGCCATTCGTGGAGTCGACGGACACCAGTCCCACGTGCAGGTTGTCCGAGTGCCCCTCTGGAAGGTTCTTGACGGCCTCGACGGCGGCGTCCTGGTCGTCCTTGTTAATAGTGGTGACAATGTTCAGGCCGCCGGTATCGATCTGCTGGTCGCTGAGGCCGGCGCCGTCCTCCTCCTGGAGCTCGCTGCGCACCATCTGGAGGAGGTAGCCGGTCGGTCCCGCATAAGTCTCGGTGTTCTCCGAGCTCACGGTCTCGGGATAGGTCGCGGAGTCGTACTGCTCCTGGGTGATGTAGCCGTCCTCGAGCATGAAGTCCAGGACGCGCTCCCACCTCTCCTTGGCCTTGTCGGGGTTGATGGCGGGGTCCCAGGTGGTCGGCGCGGGCAGGATGCCGGCCACCAGCGCCGACTCGGAGACGGTCATCTCGGAGGCCGGATGCCCGAAGAACTCGTTGGAGGCGGCCTCGATGCCGTAGGCGCCCCGCCCGAAGTAGACCGTGTTGAGGTAGGACCCCAGGATCTTCTTCTTGTTCGTCTCCCGGTCGATCTTGATGGCCATAATGGCCTGCTTGAACTTACCGGAGTAGGAGGACGTGGTGTCCACGTAGTAGTTCTTGACGTACTGCTGCGTGAGGGTGGACGCGCCCTGGCGGTCCCCGCCGCGCATATTGTTCACGAAGGCGCGGATAATGCCCTTGGGATCGACGCCGTTGTTGGAGTAGAAAGTGCGGTCCTCACTGGCGACGACGGCGTTGCCGATATAGTCGGGCAGGCCACTGGTATCGATAATGGTGCGGTCCACGTCCGCGAACTCACCCATCTTGGTGGTGCCGTCGGCGTAGTAGACGGTGCTCGTCTCGGCTATGGCGAACTCGCTGGGGTCGGGGACCTTGATCATCGCGTAGGCGACGGCGAACGCCCCCACGGCGAGGATGATGAGCATGAGGAAGCTCCCCAGGAAGAAGCGCCACCCGGGGATCCAGCGCATCACCGGGCCCTTGCCCGCGCGCGGGTAGTTGATCCAGCGACGGCGCCTGGTGGCCTCCCGCCGGACACCGGGCCGTCCGCCCGCCTTCTTCCCACGGGCACCGCCGCCTGTGGGGACGGGCCCGGTCTGCCGAGCGCCCCCCTGGCCGGTGTAGCGGCCAGCGGCCTGAGCCAGCTTCGTGCCCTTCGGTCGCCTGCCCTTGTTAGCGGAGTCTGCCACGCGGTCCTCATTTCTGTGCGGACGACGGCGCACTGCCGTCACGGACTGTCGCCAAGTATGGCGGCTTCGGCGGGCCATGAACAGCGGGAAGCACCTGCGAGGCGCCCGAGTGCTGCCCATGACCCGCGCCCGTCCCCCGCCGTCGGACCGCGGGCGCCCCACCGCTCGCCAGGGGCCCCGGAGGCCGGCATACGCTTGGAATGGCGGCGCTCCGCCTCCTTCCCGGGCGCGGGCCGACCGCCTCGGCGCCGCCGTCGTCCCACGGGCTCCCGACGGCGATCAGTGACCAAGGCGACCCGCGCCCCGCCCGTGGTGTGCGGCACGTCATCGTCGTCGAGCCCGAGAGCCGCCGACACTCCCAGCCGGCCAATAAGAACAGCATGTGTCGCGCTCCGACCTACGCTCCGGAGCATGCACTCGTCTCCTGCCGCCGCCGCAAGCACCCATCCGGCAAGCCCCGCGGGCCCGGAGGGCTCAGCGAACTCAGCCATCGCCCTGCGCCTGGAGCTGCTCGGCGCCCCCGTCCCGGACCACGCCGCCCGCTCCGACTTCGACCGCCAGACCGACCGCCTCGTGGCGCCGATCCTGGCCCGCCAGCGCGAGCTGACCCGCCGCCTGGCCAACCGCCCGTGCGCCGCGGACCGGCGCATCCAGGCCTTCCTGGACTCCTACCTCGACGGCGCCGCGCTCCGGCCGAAGCTGCCCGCAGCGACCTTCGTCCTGGACCAGCCGGGCCTGGCCCGCGCGCTGTCCCTGCCGGTGGACGCCACCAGCTTCACCTCCGACTACGTCGAGAGCTACAGGGTGCTCTCCGGCGTCCTGCACAACCCGCGCAACGACCGCCGCACCACCGCCGGCGTCTTCCACGTCGCCGAAGGCGGGCTGCCCATCCCGGACGACAAGAAGGCCGTGCCCCGCGACGTCTTCGCCCGCGTGCTGGCGGCCGCCGTCGACGCCCCCGACGACCTCATGACCCTGCCGTGGGCCTCCACCCAGGCCGATCCGGCCCGCTGCTTCGTCTCCCTGCTGCTGCGCCCCGTCGTCGTGCCCGAGGTGCCCGGCTTCTCCGCCGAGCGCTCCATGGAGATCCGCTTCATCGCGCCCGGCGGGCTGGTGTCCAACCTGGACTTCGTCGAGGGCATCTTCGGCAACGGCGGGGACCCCTACCTGCCGGAGAACGACGCCTCCCTGGCGCCGGAGTCGTGGACCGGGCACACCGGCTGCGTCATCCTGGCCCCGCACCTGACCCGCCTGACCAAGAAGGAGCTGGGGCTGCCCGCCTGGGAGGACGCCACCGAGCGCCAGCGCCGCGACGGCATGTGCTGGCGCGACGCCTCCGAGCTCTACAACGACGGCAAGGCCTTCAAGCTGGTGGCCCGCGACGAGCGCGGCGTCATCGTCACCATTATCGCCGACAACTACTACGGCTACTGCAAGAAGGAGGTCAAGACCCAAATCAGCTACTCGGCCAACCTGTTCGGCTGCGTGGAGGAGGAGCACTCCGGCGGGGCCCTGGCCTTCCCGCGCTACAACCTCGGCCAGGAGTACACCGACGTCCACACCCCCGCCGGCGCCACCGTCGAGCGGGTGCTCGCGCGCAACCCCGGCCGCTTCGAGACGCGCGCGGACGGCTCGGCGGTCCTGCTCGACGACGACGGCCGCCCGGACGAGGGGATCGTCCTGGTGCCCGCGGGCGCGCACTTCTCCATGCGCACCCAGACGGTGACCTGGGACCGCGCGGACGGCCGGGAGGCCTCCATCCCGCTGCTGGCCGACCGGGTCTACATCGCCCCCGGCGGCTACCGGGTGCACGCCAAGCACCGCGAGGGCGACGCCACCCAGTGGCACCTGGTGGGCACCGCGCCGTGGGCCACCCAGGCGCACAAGCCCGCCACCGTCTCCGGCGGCGGCAAGTCGGAGATCTCCAAGTCCCTCCTGGACGCCTTCGTGTTCGGGGAGGCCTACGTGGGCGACGTGGACGCCGACCTCGACGCCGTGCAGAAGATCCTGGACGGCAACTACGCCGACCGCTTCGTCGACCCCGCCAACAAGAGCGCCCACCACCGCCCGATCCTGTCCGAGCGCCGCTCGCTGGGCAGCGTCATCAAGCTGCTGACGCCCTCGAGCATGTACACCGAGGAGTACAACGCCTTCCTGGAGTCCATCCCGGCCCACATCAAGGAGCTCGTCTTCACCGTCAAGCGCTACTACCAGCCCGGCTGGGGCGCGGACTGGCGCAGCCACTTCTCGGTGGGCATTATCAACGGCCGCAAGGGGAACTCGCTGCGCCTGGACGGCGAGGTCATCAAGGTCAACATGCTGCGCGTGGGCTTCGAGGACGACGGCGCCTGGCGCCTGCTGTCCCTGCGCCCGGACTTCTCCCCGGCCGCCAAGGTCCAGACCGAGGACGACATCACCTCCTCGATCGTGGCGCCCGGCGGCCTGGAGTCCACGGCCGGCTCCAGCGTCTCGCGCAAGTTCGTCACCAACTGCGAGTCGCTGCTCTTCCAGCGCCCCGACGACGCCATTGTGCGCGGCTACGACAAGCAGACCGAGCGGGACATGTCCGGCACGGGCCTGTTCATCTCGAACTACCAGCCGCTGACCCCGGCCGACGCCCGCGCCATGGTCGCCGACGCCCCCGGCCTGTCACGCTTCACCGAGCCCATGCAGGAGCTCGTGCGGCGCGCGGCCGCGATCCCCGAGGCGGCCGACCCGCGCGAGGAGACCTACTGGACCTCGACGGCGAACCCGCGCCTGGTCGGCGGCGCGCCCACCAGGAACCCGCGCTACCTGCAGGTGCGCCCGGACATCGCCAGCCCTCGGGAGGTCGCTCTGGCCGACCTGTCCATCCACCTGTACCGGGACGCGCCGCTGGCCGCCCCGGCGCGCCACAGCGTCGACGTCGTCGCCGCGGGACGCCGCAACAACCCGCCCGAGCCGGGCGTGCCCGCGCTGTGCGCCTACAACCCGCTGCACTACATGGAGCTGCCCGAGCTGTTCATGGAGTTCATCTCCTCCATGACCGGCAAGTCCCCCTCGACCACGGGCGCCGGCAGCGAGGGGGCGCTGACCAAGTCGCCCTTCAACGCGCTGCCGCCCGTCTACGACCTCAACGCCGCGCTGCTGTCCTACGCGCTGGGCGGCTACGACGGCTGGCTGAGCTCGGCCGGCTACATCGGCCCGAAGGTCAAGGTCGCCCACGACATCTCCCTGCTGGTGCCCGAGATCTTCTCGCGCATGACCCCGCAGGAGCGCGACGCCCGCGCCCTGATCGAGGCCGGCTACCTGGAGCGCCTGGAGGACTTCGACCACGAGGGCCGCCGCGTCGAGGCCTCGCGCCTGGGCTACCGCATGAACGCCGCCTTCGCGACGGCCTACTTCGGGCGCATCTTCCTGCACCCCGACGTCGTGTTCACCGAGGAGATGCTGCGGCCCGAGCTGCAGGATCCGGAGATCTTCGCCGACTCCGTGGAGGTCATCGTCGCCACCCACCGGGTCGTGGCCAAGCACTACGTCGACGACGGCTCCATCCAATGGGCCGTGCCGCCGCTCAGGGCGCTGCTGGAGGTCATGTACTCCGGGCGCTCCGAGGAGGGGTGGACGCTGTCGAGCCCGGAGCTGCGCGCCCTGTTCGAGCGGGAGAACATCCTGGCCTCCGACTGGTACGCGGAGCGCGTGGACGCCAAGGTCGAGCGCGACCGCAAGCAGGCCGAGTCCGCGATCGCGGCCCTGACCCGCTTCACCACGACCGAGGGCAATGACGCGGTCACCGAGCGCCTCGACATCGAGGGCCGCCTGGCCTCGGCGCGCGCCTGGCTCGACGAGGTCACCTCGCCGGCCTACCGGGCGCACCTGGTGGGCACGCTCGGCCTGCAGCCCTCCCTGGCCTGAGGCCCGGTCGGCCTTCACGCTGGCGCCCCTCGAGATAGACATTTTCGGATGAGGTAGACGGTGTCACCGTCTACCTCATCCGAAAATGTCTATCTCGACGAGGTGGGTCTGCGGCTACAGTCTGTCCATGAGCGCGCCGACCGCAACCACGAACACGCCCAGCGCCCAGCCGCCCGCGCCCTTCGCCGAGAGCCCCGACTCCGTCGTCGCCGCCTGCGGCACCAGCCCCGACGCGGGCCTGAGCGAGGCCGAGGCCGCCCGGCGCCTGGGCTCCGACGGCCCCAACGAGCTGCCGAGCGAGCCGCCGGTCCCCGCCTGGAGGCGCCTCCTGGCCCAGTTCCAGGACCCGCTCGTCTACCTGCTCATTGTCGCCATCGTCGTCTCCGCGATCGCCTGGGCCCTGGAGGGCGCGCACGGCGTCCCCGTGGACGCGCTCGTCATCCTGGCCGTCATCACCCTCAACGCCGTGCTCGGCTTCGTCCAGGAGAGCAGGGCGTCCGACGCCGTCGCCGCCCTGTCGGAGATGACGCGCGCCACCAGCACCGTCCTGCGCGGCGGGAGCCGCCTCACGGTGCCCTCCGCCGACCTGGTCCGCGGCGACGTCCTGATCCTGGGCGAGGGCGACCAGGTGGGGACCGACGCCCGGCTCCTGTCCGCCGCCGCCCTGCGCGTGGTCGAGTCCTCGCTGACCGGCGAGGCCGACGCCGTGGCCAAGACCGCCGACGCCGTCGCCCCCGACGCCGACCTGGCCGACCGCACCTGCATGGTCTACCGCGGCACCTCCGTGGCCCAGGGCACCGGGCGGGCCGTCGTGACGGCGACGGGCGCCGGCACCGAGATGGGCGGGATCGCCCGCATGCTGCAGGCCGTCGACGAGGAGGACACGCCCCTGGAGAAGGAGATCCACGCCATCTCCAAGACGCTGGGGGCGATCGTCGTCGTCATCGCCGTCGTCGTCGTGGCCACCCTGCTGCTCCTGGCGACCGAGCGCACCGCCGAGACCTTCATCGACGCCCTCCTGCTGGGGGTCTCGCTGGCCGTGGCCGCGGTGCCCGAGGGGCTGCCCGCGATCCTGTCGGTCGTCCTGGCGCTCGGCGTGCAGCGCATGGCCCTCCACAAGGCCGTGGTCAAGCGGCTCACGAGCGTGGAGACCCTCGGGTCGGCCTCGGTCATCTGCTCGGACAAGACCGGCACCCTCACCCGCTCGGAGATGACCATCCAGGAGGTCGCGACCGCCTCGGGCACCACGGTGGTCACCGGCATCGGCTACGCCCCGCACGGCGAGGTCGCCCCCGACGCCGACCGCGACGGCCGGCCCGACCCCGAGCCGCTGGCCGGGGCCCTGCGCGACGAGGTCACCGTGGTCCTGTCCGGCGGGGCCATGGCCTCCGACGCCGAGCTGGCCGTGGACGACGGCGTCTGGAGCGTCGTCGGCGACCCCACCGAGGGCGCCTTCCTCGTCGCGGAGCGCAAGCTGGGCACACAGGGGAGCCGGGAGGGCCGCTTCGAACGGGTCGGGGAGGTGCCCTTCACGTCCGAGCGCAAGCTCATGAGCGTCCTGTACACCGACGCCAAGCACGGCACCACGATCTCATCGTGTCCAAGGGCGCCCCGGACGTCCTCCTCGAGCGCTGCACCCGGGTCCGCGAGGGCGACCCCGTCGGGGGCGTCGGCACCGAGGGCACCAGTGGCGCGGCCGCGAACCGCCCCGGCGACTCAGCGGCCCTCGGCGAGGCCGTCCCGCTCACCGAGGGGCGGCGCGACTCCTTCGTCGAGCACATCCAGGACATGTCCGGCCGGGCGCTGCGCACCCTCGGGGTGGGCTACCGGGTGCTTCAGGAGGACGAGGCGCACCGGGTCGCCCTCGCCGTCTCCGCGGGCGGGGACACGGACCTCTCCGAGCTGGAGAGGGACCTCGTGCTCGCCGGCGTCGTCGGCATTATCGACCCGCCCCGACCGGAGGCGGCCACCGCCGTCGCCGAGGCGCACCGGGCGGGCATCCGGGTCCTCATGATCACCGGCGACCACCCCGCCACGGCCGGGCGCATCGCCGCCGACCTGGGCATCGCCGAGCGCGGGGCCCGCGTGCTCACCGGCGGCGAGCTGAGCCGCATGGACGACGGCGCCCTGGCCGACGCCGTCGCGTCCACGAACGTGTACGCCCGGGTGGCGCCGGAGCACAAGATGCGGATCGTCGGCGCCCTGAAGTCGCAGGGCCACACGGTCTCCATGACCGGCGACGGCGTCAACGACGCCCCGGCCCTGCGCGCGGCCGATATCGGGGTCGCCATGGGCGTCACCGGCACCCAGGTGACCAAGGAGGCCGCCGCCATGGTGCTGGCGGACGACAACTTCGCCACCATCGTCGACGCCGTGCGCGAGGGGCGGCGCATCTTCGACAACATCAAGAAGTTCCTGCGCTACCTGCTGTCGTCGAACATGGGCGAGGTGCTCACCGTCTTCGGCGGGGTGGTGCTGGCCGGCGTCATCGGCCTGGGCGGGCAGTCGGCCTCCGGCGTCGTGCTGCCGCTCATGGCCACGCAGATCCTGTGGATCAACCTCATCACCGACTCCGCCCCGGCCCTGGCCATGGGTGTGGACCCGAGCGTGGAGGACGTCATGGGGCGCCCGCCCCGCAGGCCCGAGGACCACGTCGTGGACGCCGCCATGTGGGGCGGCGTGCTCCTCATAGGCGCGGTCATGGCGGCGGCCGCGCTGGGCACCCTCGACATCTTCCTGCCCGGCGGGCTGGTCGACATCGCAGGGGTGTCCACCGACGACCTGACGACGGCCCGCACGGCGGCCTTCACCACGCTCGTGCTCGCCCAGCTGTTCAACACCCTGAACTCGCGCTCGGAGACGGTCAGCGCCTTCAGCCACCTGCTGGTCAACCGGTGGCTGTGGGGCGCGATCGCGCTGGGGGTGGCGGCGCAGATCGCCGTGGTGGAGGTGCCCCTCCTGCAGGCGGCGTTCTCGACGTCGAGCCTGGACGCGGTGCACTGGGGCGTGACGGTGGCGATGGCCTCCCTGGTGCTGTGGGTCGACGAGGCCCGCAAGGCGGTGCGCCGGATGCGCGCCCGCTGACGCGCCACCGCACCCCCTCGAGATAGACATTTTCGTACGAGATCGGCGGTGTCACCGTCTACCTCATCCGAA
>ERZ772917.1959-NODE-1959-length-10870-cov-11.319371_pt1 | contig 10870 bp, 13 predicted proteins | sample MGYA00511187_ERZ772917 | MGnify/ENA primary metagenome ERZ772917 (study PRJEB29015, sample SAMEA2737925) | human oral metagenome | biome: human oral; feature: human-associated habitat; material: dental | place: China | collected 2012 ... | reverse complement strand
TCAACTGATGAAAATGGAACTTTACATATTTCAATAGTTGAAGGTATTGTAAGAAAAATTGAAGTTAAAAAAATGGTTACAAAACAAAAAGGGAACAGAAGAACACCTAATGATGATGTTTTAAAAACAAAAGACTATGTTATAGACAGAGAAATAGAAATACAACCTGGAAAAATATTTAATGTTAAAGAATATGATGCAACAGTTGATAACCTAATGAGATTAGGAATATTCAAAAATGTTAAATATGAAGCAAGATCTATTCCAGGAGATCCAGAAGGGATAGACTTAATACTTTTAATAGATGAAGATAGAACTGCTGAATTACAAGGTGGAGTTGCTTATGGTTCTGAAACAGGACTTATGGGTACTTTATCATTAAAAGATAGCAATTGGAGAGGTAAAAATCAACAATTTGGTTTCACATTTGAAAAATCAAATAAAGATTACACAGGTTTTGCATTAGATTTCTATGATCCTTGGATAAAAGATACAGATAGAGTATCTTGGGGATGGGGAGCTTACAAAACTAACTATGGTGATGAAGATAGTATACTATTCCATGAAATAGATACAGTAGGTTTCAAAGTTAATATAGGTAAAGGGCTTGGTAAAAACTTTACACTTAGCTTAGGAACAAAAGTTGAATATATTAAAGAAGCACATGAAGATGGAAAATTAAGAAAAGCAAATAATGGAAAATGGTATTATAATGAAAAAAATAAATGGAGAGAAATAGAAGGTGTAGATGACAAATATTGGTTATGGAGTATCTATCCTTACATCAGTTATGACACAAGAAATAACTATTTAAATCCTACATCTGGTTTATATGCAAAATGGCAAATTGAAGGTGGATATGCTGGTGGATATAAATCAGGAAACTTTGGAAATACAACATTAGAACTTAGAACATACCATAAAGGATTATTTAAAAATAATACTTTTGCTTACAAAGTTGTAGGTGGAGTGGCTACTAATAATACAAAAGAAAGCCAAAAGTTCTGGGTTGGTGGAGGAAACTCACTAAGAGGATATGATGGAGGATTCTTTAAAGGAAGCCAAAAACTTGTAGCAACTATTGAAAACAGAACTCAACTTAATGATATTATAGGAATTGTTGTATTTGCTGATGCAGGTAGAGCATGGAAACAAAATGGAAGAGATCCTAGTTATACAAGAGATAATAACCGTTTTGGACATAACATAGGAACAACTGCTGGGGTTGGAATTAGACTTAATACTCCAATAGGACCATTAAGATTTGACTTTGGTTGGCCAGTAGGAAATAAAATGGATGATGATGGAATGAAATTCTACTTCAACATGGGACAATCATTCTAATAATCAATATATATTTATGTAATTTGGAGGTAAGAGGTAATGAAAAAATTATTATTAATAGCAAGTGTATTATTAGCAACATCTGCATTTGCTGATAAAGTAGGAGTTGTAGATAGCCAAAGAGCTTTCTTCCAATTCTCTGAAACTAAAAAAGCACAACAATCTTTAGAAGGACAAGCTAAAAAAGTAGAAAATGAAGCTAGACAAAAAGAAGTTGCACTACAAAAAGAATATGTTGCATTACAAGCTAAAGGAGATAAATTAACTGATGCTGAAAAGAAAGCATTTGAAAAAAAATCTCAAGATTTTCAATCTTTCTTAAACTCATCACAAGATAAGTTAAATAAGGAACAAATGGCTAAGTTAAAGAGAATTGAAGATGTATATGTAAAAGCTGTTAAAAAAGTAGCAGCAGAAGGAAAATATGACTATATTTTTGAAGCTGAAGCATTAAAAGTTGGTGGAGAAGATATAACAGACAGAGTAATAAAAGAAATGGAAGCATTAAAATAATAAAAAAATTTTAAGGAGGAGAGTTATGGAATATAAAGTAACTGATATCATAACTCTTCTTAATGCTGAATACAAAGGAGAGGTTATAGAAAGTGTTTCTAAACTTTCTCCTTTTTTTCATTCAGATGAGAAGAGTTTAACATTTGCAGCAGATGAAAAGTTTTTAAAAAGTTTAGATCAAACAAAAGCAAAAGTAATTATAGTCCCAGATATAGATTTACCATTAATTCCTGGCAAAGGATATATAGTTGTAAAAGATAGTCCAAGAGTAATAATGCCAAAACTTTTACATTTTTTTAGTAGAACTTTAAAGAAAATTGAAAAGATGAGAGAAGATTCTGCTAAAATTGGAGAAAATGTTGATATTGCTCCCAATGTATATATAGGACATGATGTAGTTATTGGAAATAATGTAAAAATTTTTCCTAATGTAACTATTGGAGAAGGAGCAATAATTGGAGAAGGAACAGTAATTTATTCCAATGTAAGTATAAGAGAATTTGTAGAAATTGGTAAAAATTGTGTAATTCAACCTGGAGCTGTAATTGGTTCTGATGGTTTTGGTTTTGTAAAAGTAAATGGAAATAATACTAAAATTGATCAAATAGGAACTGTTATAGTTGAAGATGAAGTAGAAATTGGTGCAAATACAACTATTGATAGAGGTGCTATTGGAGATACAATTATTAAGAAATATACAAAGATTGACAACTTAGTTCAAATAGCTCATAATGATATCATAGGAGAAAATTGTTTAATAATTTCTCAAGTTGGAATAGCAGGAAGTACAATAATAGGAAATAATGTTACTTTAGCAGGACAAGTTGGGGTAGCAGGACACCTTGAAATTGGTGAAAATACTATGATAGGAGCTCAATCAGGTGTTCCTGGAAATGTTGAAGCTAATAAAATACTATCAGGACATCCACTTGTTGACCATAGAGAAGATATGAAAATAAGAGTTGCTATGAAAAAACTTCCAGAACTTTTAAAAAGAGTAAAGGCTTTAGAGGAAAAGAAATAAAATAAAGAATGAAATTAACATATTTTTAAGGAGGTAGTAATACATGAAGTTAAAAAGTTGTTTAGTTTTGTTAGGAATTTTATCAAGTACAGCATTATTTGCTGCTCATAATGGGAAAATAATAATTGCCCATAGAGGAGCATCAGGTTATCTACCTGAGCATACTTTGGAAGCAAAAGCATTAGCATTTGCTCAACAGGCAGATTATCTTGAACAGGATTTAGCCATGTCAAAGGATGGAAAATTGATAGTAATACATGACCATTTCTTAGATGGTCTAACAGATGTTGCTAAAAAATTTCCAAATAGAAAAAGAGCAGATGGAAGATACTATGTGATTGATTTTACTTGGCCAGAATTACAAACATTAGAAATGACTGAAAATTTTACTACGAAAGATGGTAAACAAGTAGCTGTTTATCCAAATCGTTTCCCTCTTTGGAAATCAGATTTCAAATTACATACTTTTGAAGAAGAAATTGAATTCATTCAAGGATTAGAAAAATCAACTGGTAAGAAAATTGGAATTTATCCAGAAATTAAAGCACCTTGGTTCCACCATCAAAATGGAAAGGATATTGCAAAAGCAACTCTTGAAGTTTTGAAAAAATATGGATATACTAAAAAATCAGATATGGTTTACTTACAAACATTTGACTATAATGAATTAAAGAGAATTAAGACAGAACTTATGCCAAAAATGGGAATGGACTTAAAATTAGTGCAACTTATAGCATATAATGATTGGCATGAAACAGAAGAAAAAGATAAAAATGGTAAATGGGTAAATTATGATTATGATTGGATGTTTAAAGAAGGTGCAATGAAAGAAATTGCTAAATATGCTGATGGAGTTGGACCAGGTTGGTATATGCTAATTGATGATAAAAATTCAAAAGTAGGAAATATAATTTATACTCCAATGGTAAAAGATATAGCAACAACTAAGATGGAATTACATCCTTATACTGTAAGAAAAGATGCTTTACCTGAATTCTTTACAGATGTTAATCAAATGTATGATGCTCTATTAAATAAAGCTGGAGCAACAGGAGTATTTACAGATTTTCCTGATTTAGGAGTTCAATTTTTAGAAAATCAAAAAAATAAGAAATAAAGAGATTATAGAAAGATTGGTTGTTACCAGTCTTTCTTTTTATATTATTTTAAAATTTGACTTATTTAACAAGATATTGTACAATAAATTAAATAGAAATTTAAAAGGAGGGATTTTTTATGATAGCAACTAATTATTCTGAAGTTAGAAATAATTTAAAAGCTTATTGTGATAAGGCAACTAAGGACTATGAAACTATTATTATTACAAGAAAAAATAATGAAAATGTTGTCTTAATGAGTGAAGAAGAATATAATAATCTTATGGAAAACCTTTATATAAGATCAAATCTTAAATATTATCAAAAACTTGTAGAAAGTATAAAAGAAGTTGAAAAAGGTAATGTTAAAGAACATGATTTAATAGAGGTGGATTAATGTTATTAACTTGGACCGATTTTGCATGGAAACAATATGAAGAGCTACAAGAGAAGGATAAAAGGCTTATAAAGAAGATAAATATACTTATTAAGGATATAAAAAGAAATGGAAATGAAGGAATAGGTAAACCAGAGCCTTTACAACATGAGTTAAGTGGCTATTGGAGTAGAAGAATTGATGATAAAAATAGATTAGTCTATAAAGTATCAGATAATCAAATAACAATAGTTGCTTGTGCAAATCATTATAAGTAAAACAAATTTTATTAAAAGGTAAGAGAGAAAATCTTTTACCTTTTCTTTTTTCTATGGTATTAAATAGGATATTATGCTATAATTAACAAGTTAAATTACTAGGAAGGAAATAAAAAATGGCTGATATTTTATATGATACAAGGTTAAAATCAGAAGAAGCACCCAAAGTTATTATTTTAACTCATGGAGATGCAGATGGGCTGGTTTCAGCTATGATAGTTAAGGCTTTTGAAGAATTACAAAATAAAAAAAAGACTTTTCTAATTATGAGTAGTATGGATGTTACTTTGGAACAAACAGATAAAACTTTTGATTATATCTGTAAGTATACATCTTTAGGTTCAAAGGATAGGGTATATATTTTAGATAGACCTATTCCAAGTGTAGAATGGCTAAAAATGAAATACTTAGCATATACTAATGTTATAAATATAGATCATCATTTAACTAATAATCCAACAATATACAAAGATGAATGTTGTTGTGATGATATATATTTTCATTGGAATGATAAATTAAGTGCAGCATACTTAACATTGGAATGGTTTAAACCTTTAATAGAAAAGGGAGAGCCATACAAGAAAATGTATGAAAAGTTAGAGCCACTTGCAGAGGCTACTTCTTGTTGGGATATCTTTACTTGGAAAAGTTTAGGAAATAGTCCAAAAGAAGTTTTGTTGAAAAAAAGGGCCTTATCAATTAATTCAGCTGAAAAGATTTTAGGAACAGGAGCTTTCTATAATTTTATTACTAAAAAATTAAATTCTGAAAATTATACAGAAGAAGTTTTTGATTATTTTTTCCTTTTAGATGAAGCATATAATATAAAAATAGATAACTTATATGACTTTGCTAAAAGAGTAATAAGTGATTTTGATTACAAAGGATATAAATTAGGTGTAATTTATGGTATAGATGGAGATTATCAGTCAATAATTGGAGATAAAATTTTAGATGATAAAAAATTAGATTATGAGATAGTTGCTTTTTTAAATGTGTATGGAACAGTATCTTTTAGAAGTAAAAATAATATAGATGTAAGTGAAATTGCTAAAAAATTAGGGATGTTAGTAGGGTATTCAGGTGGAGGACATAAGCATGCCTCTGGTTGTAGAATATGTGATAAAGATGAAATGAAAAAGAAGATGATGGAAATTTTTGAGCATTCAATGAATAAGATAAAAATTTTATAGATGTTGTAATATATTAATTAAATTTTCTTTGAGAAAATTTCTTAAAACTTGTAGCTATATTTTAAGATTACTTGCCAGCCTATAATGTTTCTCGAGCTCCAAAATGCTCTTTCAACATTATAGGACGTCGCAGTAATCTTATTTATAAGTTATAGACTTCTATCAAAGAAAATTTGTTTCAATAGTGATAAATTTATAACAACCTCATATAAAATTATTTGGAGAAGATATGGGAAGAAAGAATATAAAAATTGAGTTCAGATATGATGGAAGCAGCTATTATGGTTTTCAAAGACAACCTAATAAAATAACAGTTCAAGGAGAAATTGAAAAAGTTTTAAGAATTGTTACAAAAGAAGAAATAAATTTAATATCTGCTGGTAGAACAGACAGAGGAGTTCATGCTAATCATCAAGTTTCTAATTTCTATACTTCTTCTAATATTCCAATAGAGAAATATAAGTATCTTTTAACAAGAGCCTTGCCTAATGATATAGATATATTATCAGTTGAAGAAGTAGATGAAAATTTTAATGCAAGACACAATGCAAAAATGAGAGAATATATCTATATTATATCTTGGGAGAAAAATCCTTTTGAAGCAAGATATTGTAAATTTGTAAAAGAGAAAATTGAGGCTGAGAAATTAGAAAAAATATTCTCTGATTTTATAGGAATACATGACTTTAAAAATTTTAGATTAAGTGATTGTGTCAGTAAGGTAACAATAAGAGAAATTTACGAAATAGAAGTAAAATATTTTGGAGATAGTAAGATTAAAATATATATTAAGGGAAGTGCATTTTTAAAATCACAAGTTAGAATAATGGTTGGAACTGCACTTGAAATATATTATGGAAGATTGCCAGAAAATCATATAAAACTTATGCTTAATGATTTTACAAGGGAATATAAGAAAAATCTTGTTGAGGCAGAAGGACTTTATTTGAATAAAATTGAATATTAGAATTAAAAAGATTAAAGTATTATATTGGAAAATATACTAATTTTAATCTTTTTTTATTGACAAAATAATAAAAACATTTAGAATAAGATTAATAGAAGTTAAAATATTTTGGGGGTAAATTATGAAAAAAAATTTATTTTTCTAGTAATAGTGATTTTTATATTTTTTATTAATAGTTTAATGACTTTTTCAGAAAGAATTATTAATAATTTAGAGCAATTGGAAGAAAGAAATGGAAAGACTTATGTAAGAGGAGAAAAAGAAGCTTTTACTGGCACACTTAATGTATATAGAGATGGAAATTGGTTATTTTCAGAAGTACCATTTAAAAATGGGTTAAGAGATGGAGTACAAAAAGATTATTATAAAAGTGGAAAATTAAGATGGAGTGGCTTTTTTAAAAATGGAAAAAGAGAAGGAAGTGCCAAATCATTTTATGAGAATGGAAATGTAGAGTTTGAAGAAAATCATATAAATGGTTTACAAAATGGTATTATTAAAGAATATTATGAAAATGGAAAAATAAAATCTGAAAGACCAATGAAAATGGGCAAAAAAAATGGAGTATCAAGAAATTATTATGAGAATGGTCAATTAGCAAGTATAGTGACTTTTAAGAATGACTTACAAGAAGGTGTACAAAAGGACTATTTTGATAATGGAAATTTAGAAGTTGAATTTGTATATAAAAATGGGAAAAGAGAGGGCTTATATAAACGTTATTATAGAAGTGGAAAACTTGAATTAGAAATGCCATATAAAGATGGAAAAGAAAATGGAAAATCAAAACAATATTGGGAAAATGGAAATATAATGAATGAAGCTACATATAAGAATGGTATGTTAGATGGTCCACAAAAAGTATACCATGAAAATGGGGTTTTAAAATTAGAAATGACACTAAAAGATGAAAGACCTATTGGGGATGTCTTGACTTATGATGAAAAAGGGAAATTAATAGGTAAAGAAAGATATTAAAATATTATTAAAGAATGGAACAGGTAGTTTAAAATTTTTTGAACTACCTATTTTCTAAATCTTAAAATGAAATAAGAGATAGTGGAAGCATATTTATGGCTAATATGGAGTGGTAAAAATATATAGAAATAGAAATAAAAATAACTAAAACAGAAAAATATATAAAAGTTGAAAAAATTTGAAAAGTGATAGAGGAAACATAATGAAAAATGAAATTAAATTTTATGAAAATATGCTTACTATAAATGATGTTGTTAAAGAATTTTCTACCAAAATTTTACAAGTAATTGAATTTAAAAATTTTATTGTAATTAGAACAGAATATAATTCTCAAATATCAGATAATATATTTTGTATGAATTATAAGAATGAAATTATTTGGAATATTTCAGAGATTATAAAGAGAAGTGAAGAGGCTTACACAGGAGTCAATAAAATATCAGAAAATATTATTGAAGTTTTTTTATTTACAGGTGTATGTTATAGAATAGATGTAATAGAAAGAAAAATTTTAGAGAAAAAAATTGTAAAATAATAGAAAAATTTCATATTTATTTTTAAAATAGGAGAAATCAGTGTAGAAAAATATGTAGGATACTTATACAAGAAAATAATTTTTAGTTTATTATTTTACTTTTTAATAACAAAAATTTTTGAATGTCTTGATAAAGAAATCATTGATTTCTTATTTTTGTTTACAGGATTAGAGATACTTTTATTAATTTTAGCCTTATTCATATGTTCTATAGTAAAGAAAAGTATAGCTCATTTAGGATATGCACTGATAGAGTTAGTATGGTATATTATATTTATATTTTTTAATGCAGCTAGTTCTATACCTGAGTTAGGAGGTTTAGAATTACGTACATTACATATATTTTCAGCATACATAGTAGTTAGTTTGTTATATGCTTCTTTATTTCAAAAGAATGAGAGAAAAAAATTGAAAGATACAGATGATTTTATAAAAATAATGAAGGGTATAAAAGATAATGAATTTAAAAAATAATAATATGAAAAAAATAGAATATCGTCAACATTGCATTTTATACTATTATGCTTTAATAACTCTTATAATTTTTGATCTTGTCGCTGGAGTATTTTTAATTATTAATTTAATTAGATTTGAATTACTTATTTTTATAATAGTTTTTGGAATTGCAACATATTTTTTTACAAGAACTATAGTAAATTGCTTAAAATTTTTTATATCAAAAGAAGAATGTTATTGTAAAAATGAAAACTTAATATATAAAAGAATTTTGTTTAAAAAATTTTTATTAAAAGAATTGATAATTCCATTACTAGATATTGAAGAAGTTCTAGATAAAGGTCATGTTTATTCAGAAAATGGAGGTGGAAATCATGCAAGTCCTACAGATTTTGTATTTTTATTCTTTAAACCTTATAAAAGAGTTTTATTAAATTTAAAAAGAGGAATTAAATATGAAATCTTTACTTATACTTACCCATATCCTTATATAGAAAAGGAAATTTATGATGACACTGATTTTTTAAAGAGTTTTACTGAATTAAAAGAAATGATAGAAGAAGAGCAAAAAAAGATATTCTTTACTCAAAAAGTTAAAAATTTAACTGAGAAATATAGTTCTCCATTAGAGGAAAGATATAACTATATTTTAAATAAAATAATTGATGAGGAAAAATTATTTATTTCTGAAAAAGATAATAATTTCATAATTAATGGAGATAGTGAAGCAATAAAAGATTTAAAAATGTTCAAAGATATAAATTTTGAAGAGATATACTTCTATATTTTCTATGTAAACTATTTATCCAAAAAAGAATATGAAAATAAAAAAGTCATAGTTGGATATAATGGAGTTGATGGAAAAGAAATAACTATGTTAAAGTTAAAAGAAGATATAAATAAAATAAGAGATAGTAGAAGTGGATTCTCAAAATTATTTGGGAATGAAAAAGACCATATAAATACTTATGATGAAGGAAAATATGGAATAAATTAGGAGATAAAATGCAAACTATAACAAGAATTGAAGAAGATATGTATATTATGAAAAATTATGAATTTTTATTCAAGGAAGGCTACTTTGCGGTATATTTCATGACTAATTTATTAAATATATTTTCTATGATATTTTCAAATACAAGTTATAAATATGGATATGTGATTTTAACATTTTCTTCTTTATTGCTTTTTTTATTAAAAAAATATGTTTTTAAAAAACTTTTATTTATTTTTAAAAAAGATAAGCTAGAAATCCAAGAAATATGGGCAAATAAATTAATAAAAAAGATAATTTTAAATTATGAAGATATACTAGATTTTAAAATAACTGAAATTAGTGCAAGAAATGGGACAAACTATTACATGAAGATAATAACACCTACTGTAGAGAAATCATATTATTATGATCTCTTTAAAGAGGATGCTTATAAAGTAGTCAAAATATACAATTTATATAAAAATGGTGATACAGATGTTTGAAAATTTAATAAAAAGCAAATTGAATATAAAAAAAGGAGTTAATTTACTTGTTATTGAATATAAAAAGTGGAGCTTTAAACTTCCAATATATTTAATAATATTTTATATTTTATATATCTGGCTAGGTTGTAAAATGAGAGAAATAGAAATGAGCACAATAACTTTATATTTATATAATTTACCATTTTTATTAATTTTTGTAATTATTGCTTTAATTGTTTGTTCAAAAGAAATTTTAATTGTAGATAATAAAGAGCTTGTTATTGAAAAATATTTTTTATTTTATTTGTATGAAAGAAAAGTCATTGATGTAGAGAATATTAGAAGTATTTTTTTTGCCAATGAATATGAAAAGATTTTTCCTCTTTTTTTACCATTGGATATAGTGAGCAATTTAAAAATTAAGGTAAAAGAAAGTGAAATTGAAGATAAAATTTATACTTTTGGAGTCAATTTAGATGAAGAAAAATACAAAGAAGTAGTGGGAGAAATATCAAATTATCAAAATGTAAAAATCTTATAAAAATTATATTTCAAAAATCAAACGAAGTGTAATAAGCTTTTTATTATCTTAGTAAAATATAAAAATAATGATGAAAATATAAGGAATATGTAGTATAATAATTCGGG
>ERZ772917.1957-NODE-1957-length-10871-cov-3.981509_pt1 | contig 10871 bp, 9 predicted proteins | sample MGYA00511187_ERZ772917 | MGnify/ENA primary metagenome ERZ772917 (study PRJEB29015, sample SAMEA2737925) | human oral metagenome | biome: human oral; feature: human-associated habitat; material: dental | place: China | collected 2012 ... | reverse complement strand
CAAGAAAAAGAAGAACAGACGGTAGGATTGCCCGAGAATGCGGGTAGAGAGTTGAGAGAGTGTGATAAGGGCGGCGACCAAGCACGTCCGCTCATCATTGACAGATCACTGCGGTTATGCTGTGTCAACAATTAATTCAAAAGGTGTGAATCGTATGAGAAGGCATTATTTGGACAATATCAGATGGATGACGGTCGTTGCGGTTGTTGTTTATCACGTGATTTTTATTTACAATGCGGTTATGCCGCCTTACAAACGCATAGGTGCATTTGCCGAAACACAGACGCAGGACGCCGTGCTGTATGTTTTGTATCCGTGGTTTATGATTTTGCTTTTTATCGTTGCGGGAATAAGTTCGCGCTGCTATCTCGAAACGCATTCGATCTGCGATTTTGTGCGTACGAGGACGCACAAGCTGCTTGTACCGTCGACGATAGGGCTGCTGCTTTTCGGCTGGCTTCAGGGGTGGCTGAATATGACCCTTGCAGGCGGATTTGACGGGATTCCCGATACGATGCCGAAAGTTGCCGTTTTCTCGATTATGGTCGCATCGGGAACGGGCGTTTTGTGGTTTATACAAATGCTGTGGCTTTTCTCGATGCTCCTTGCACTCGTTAGAAAATTCGAAAAGGGAGGACTGTACGAATTGTGCGGCAAAGCGAATGTTTTCGTGCTCCTTCTTTTGGGTGTTCCTCTTTATTTTTCGGGGCTCGTTTTAAACACGCCTGTCGTGCAGGTATACCGCTTCGGTATCTACGCTTTTGCCTTTTTCCTGGGCTATTTTGTATTTGCGCACGAAAATATTATCGACAGGCTCGGTAAAATCGACATCCCGCTCGGTATTGCGGCATTGCTTTCGGGAGCGCTTTATCTGTATCTGCATTACGGCGATGAGTATGCCATTATGCCGACAGTCAATTCCGTTTCGGCGGTCGCTTACGCATGGCTTGCTTCGCTTGCGATTTTAGCCCTGATGAAGCGTCGATACAATCGCGAGTCAGCCTTTACGAGTTTTATGACAAAACGCAGCTTCGGCTTATATGTGTTTCATTATTTTCCGTTGACGTTCGCTGCGTGGATGCTGGAACTTTATGCAAAGGTTTCGGCAGTACCGACATACGCAATTGCGGCACTTTCCGCTTTTTTCGGTGCTTTTGTACTGTACGAAACGGTGGTGCGTATCCCCTTTGTCAGGTGGTGCTTGCTCGGTATAAAAAAGAGTGCAAAAAAATATCGGGAGAAAAAATAAATATCGAAGACAATAATCTTATTACTAAATAAAATAATATCGTTATGCAAGAAAAAGAAGAACAGACGGTAGGATTGCCCGAGAATGCGGGTAGAGAGTTGAAAGAGGGCGAGAAGTATCACCCCGTGATGTCGCCCGATAAGGTTTATCCCGAGGTTAACGTCCGCTCGGTAGGCTGGGGTATCGTTATGGCGGTGCTTTTCTCGGCAGCAGCGGCTTACCTCGGTCTGAAAATAGGTCAGGTGTTCGAAGCTGCCATACCTATTGCCATCATTGCCGTAGGGTTGTCGTCGGCGACCAAACGTAAGAATGCTCTCGGCGAAAATGTCATCATTCAGTCGATAGGGGCGTGCTCGGGAGTTATCGTTGCAGGAGCTATTTTCACATTGCCCGCCATATATATACTACAATCGAAAGGGATAGAGATATCGGTCGATTTCTATCAGGTATTCCTTTCATCGCTTCTTGGCGGAGTGCTCGGCATATTGTTCCTGATACCGTTTCGTAAATATTTTGTCAGCGATATGCACGGCAAATACCCATTCCCTGAGGCAACGGCTACCACACAGGTGCTTATTTCGGGCGAGAAGGGCGGCGACCAAGCCCGCCCGCTCATCATTGCCGGACTTGCGGGAGGTTTGTACGATTTCCTCGTAGCTACCTTCGGAGCGTGGGCAGAGACGTTTACCTCCAAGGTACTGCCTTTCGGCGAAACGCTTTATACGAAAGCCAAATTGATGTTCAGCGTCAATGTCGGAGCCGCCATATTGGGACTCGGTTATATCATCGGTCTGAGGTATGCCGCCATAATATGTGCGGGTTCGGCTCTGATATGGTTTGTGGTGGTGCCCGTTATGCCGCTGCTCGGCGATACGGCTCTGCACGCAATCAATCCCATATTTGAGGGTAGCGTCGACGGTATGACTACCGAACAGATATTCTCTACCTTTGCCCGACACATCGGTATCGGCGGCATTGCTATGGCAGGTATCATCGGTATCATACGGTCGTGGAGCATAATACGCAGTGCCGTAGGGCTGGCTGCCTCCGAGATGAAAGGCAAAAGCAAAGCGTCGTCTGTGGCGGTAGAACGCACGCAACGAGACCTCCCTATGAAGATCGTCGCCATAGGTGTAGGGATAGCTTTGTTGGTAACATTCGTCTTTTTCTTTGTAGGTGTCGTAGATTTCAATATTTGGCACGCAGTAGTGGGTATACTCATAGTGGCAGTGATAGCTTTTCTGTTTACTACCGTGGCGGCAAATGCCATAGCCATCGTGGGTACTAATCCCGTGTCGGGTATGACGTTGATGACGCTCATACTGTCGTCGGTGATAATGGTTGCCGTCGGTCTCAAAGGGGCTTCGGGAATGGTGGCTGCTGCCATCATCGGCGGAGTGGTATGTACGGCTCTTTCGATGGCAGGGGGCTTCATCACAGACCTCAAAGTAGGTTATTGGCTTGGCTCCACACCCGCCAAGCAACAGACTTGGAAGTTTCTCGGTACGCTCGTATCGGCTGCAACTGTCGGAGGAGTTATGATAATACTCAACAAAACATACGGTTTCGGCGAAGGCGGTCTGGTCGCTCCTCAGGCAAATGCTATGGCGGCTGTCATAGAGCCTCTGATGGGTGGCACAGGTGCTCCATGGCTGTTGTATGGCATAGGTGCGGCGATAGCCATTGTCTTGACGCTGTGTCGCGTACCTGCTTTGGCTTTTGCTCTGGGTATGTTTATACCGCTATCGCTCAATATTCCTCTACTCATCGGGGGATTGGTGGCTTGGTACGTATCGACGCGTTCCAAGGACAAAGACGTCAATACTGCTCGCAGCGAGAAGGGTACGCTCGTGGCTTCGGGCTTCATTGCGGGTGGTGCTTTGATGGGTGTCGTCAGTGCCGTCATCAAGTTCGGCGGACTCGACCTCACTATACCGCATTGGAATACCTCCGCAGGCGGACAGTGGCTCTCGCTTGTTGCATACGGTGCTCTGATAGGTTTCTTCATTTGGTTTGTGCTTCGCAATAAAAAGGAGAAACAATAAATAATTGGGTGTTAGGTTCTAGGTGTTGGGTGTGTGTAATCGTTGAAACGTGTAATTAAAGTAGGGGCAATCATTGTGGTTGCCCTATACAATTACGAATTTAGAATTATTAATTACGGAATAAATGTAAAAATTTAAGAATGTAAAAATGTATGGGCGAACCCACAGATTTGCCCCGACTCGTGTTATCTCCGAACTGATTCGTGTTACCTTATTCGTTTCAACAATTCAACGATTGAACCGTTAAACATTCGCCCGACTCACTTCACCGTATAGCCTGCATCGACTATTGCCTTGCGTATTGCCTCGTCGGTAATATTGCCCGCATCTTCGATAGTGGCTGTGTGGCTGTCGAGGCTAACCGTCGCCTTTACGCCTATTTTATCCAAGGCGTTCTGTACGTGCTTTACACAGTTTTGGCACATCATTCCTTCTATTACAAAAGTCTTTTTCATTTTTTCTGTCTCCTCTTTATTTTTATTGTGTTTATATGGCTCGAATACTTTCAGGCGTAGAGCGTTGGATACTACGAACAGGCTGCTCAGGCTCATAGCCAAGGCTCCGAACATAGGTGTGAGACGCAGTCCGAACATCGGATACAGTACTTCCGCGGCAAGTGGTATTCCTATTACGTTGTAGAAGAATGCCCAGAAGAGATTCTGCCTTATATTTCTTATGACCGCACGGCTGAGTCTTATGGCTGCCGCCACGCCGAGCAGGTCGTTACGCATAAGCACTATATCGGCACTCTCTATTGCTATATCTGTGCCGTTGCTAAGGGCAATGCCCACGTCTGCTGCGGCAAGTGCGGGAGCGTCGTTGATACCGTCGCCTACCATTGCCGTCTTTTTGTGTGTGGCAGCAAGCGAGGTTATCGCTTTCTCTTTGTCTTGCGGTAGGAGCTCGGCAACTGCCTCGTCGATTCCGACAGTGGTTGCTATGGCGTTGGCGGTGATACTGTTGTCGCCTGTCAACATAACGGTGTGTATGTTCATCTTTCTAAGTTCGGCGACTGCTTGCGTGCTTGTGGATTTCAGTACGTCCGCTACGGCTATGATACCCACGACGCCGTCGCTACAGGCTACGATGAGTACCGTCTTGCCCTCAGCCTCGAGTCGCTCTACGTCGGCAATACAATTGTCGGCTATTATTCCGTTGTCTTTCATCAACAGTCTGTTGCCGACGAAGTAGCTTTTACCCTCTATTTCGCCACAAATTCCTTTGCCGAATACAGCCTCGAATTTCGATACCGTCAGTCTCGTAGCCCCTTCGTAGGAGGCACGTTCCGTAACGGCTTCCGCCAAGGGGTGCTCGCTCCGCACCTCGAGGCTGCCGGCGACGGAGAGCAACTCTTTTTGCGTAATACCGTAGGTAACGATGTCTGTTGCTTGTAGTCTGCCTTGTGTGAGAGTGCCTGTCTTGTCGAATACTACGCAATCCAGTTCGTGTGCTGTCTCGAGTGCTTCGCCCGATTTTACCAATATACCATTCTCGGCAGCTTTGCCCGTGCCTACCATTATTGCAACGGGTGTAGCCAATCCCAATGCACACGGACACGATATTACCAGCACGGCTATTGCCGACGACAGAGCGAACTCGACCGTCGCTCCTGCCAAAAGCCACACGATAGCCGTCAATACGGATATACCTATCACTATCGGCACGAATATTCCGGAGACCTTATCGGCAAGTTTGGCTATCGGAGCTCGCGAGCTGCCTGCCTCTTGTACGAGCCTTATTATCTCGGCAAACATAGTGTCTTCGCCTACCTTGGTGGCTCGGATACGTATGAAACCGTTGCGGTTGATAGTTGCCTGAATGACTTTGCTGCCGACGCTTTTCTCTACCGGTATGCTTTCGCCCGTTATTGCCGACTCGTCTATCGAGGTATTTCCCTCTATTATCTCTCCGTCGACAGGTATACTTCCACCCGGTTTCACTATCACAGTATCGCCTACCTGCACCTCTTCGACAGGTATTTCGGTCTGTACTCCCTGCCTTTCGACAATAGCCGTGTCGGGCGACATATCCATCAGCCGCTCGAGGGCTTCGCCTGTCTTGCTTCGCGACCTCGTTTCGAGATACTTGCCTACGGTAATCAGTGTCAGTATCATTGCCGCCGATTCGAAATAAAGATTCATAACGTATCTGTCGACAATATCGTCTCTGTTGTCTACCAGACCGTAGCCAATCATATATATTGCAAAAACTCCGTATACGACGGCTGCCGACGAGCCTATCGCTATGAGGCTGTCCATCGTCGGTGCTCTGTTTATAAGAGATTTGTAGCCTTTTATGTAGTAGTTCCTATTGACGTACATTATCGGTAGCAACAGCAGAAACTGTGTCAGGGCAAAAGCTATCGGATTGCTGTGCATATCCTTTGCGGCGGGCAGCCCCCACATCGCTCCCATAGCTATATACATCAATGGTATGGCAAATGTTATGGATATTATCAGTCTGTATTTCAGAGCTTTTGTCTCTTTGTCGAAATTCTCACGAATGGTGTTCGACTTACGAGACTTTGTTGGTTCATTACCTGCCGCAGAAGCACCGTATCCTGCCCTCTCTACTGCATCTATTACATCGGCTACGTCCGTACAGTTCGTGTCGAGGTCTAATGTCATAGAATTGGTCAGCAGATTGACATTTACATTTTCTGTCCCTTCGAGGCTCTCGACAGCTTTTTGTACGTGAGCCACACAGGCGGCACACGTCATACCCGAAATATTGAATTTTTCTTTCATCTGTCTTAGCTTTGTTTTTTTTTCGATAATAATATCGAGTGCAAATTTACACTTTTTTGAGCAAAGTACTTATATGAAAAAAACAGATTGTGTCGGCAATAAACTATTACATACTGAAAAATATGAAATCCATAAACGTGTCGGTGTGCTTATGGGGTGTAAATGTGCTGTATAACGATTTTTTATTTTACCGTATTGCAAAAAAATAGTACTTTTGAACTTTCAATTAAAAAAACAATTTATAAAAGAGTATATGAATCTTCCTCCTTCGCTGGCAAAGCGTTATACAAAAGAGACGCTTACCGCAATGCAGGCACAGCGTGCCGCTCACGAGATTTCGCAGGGACCTGTTGTGTTTCAGGTGAGTCGCCTTATGGTTAAGTTCGGTATATTACAGCAACTTATAGATTCCGACAGCGGTCTGACCATTGCCGAGATAGCCGGAAAGACGAACCTCTCGGAATATGCCGTCAAAATACTGATAGAGGCGTCGTTGTGTATCGGTACGGTGCTCTGCCGCGACGATGATAAGTTTGTCTGTTCCAAGATGGGCTGGTTTCTGCAAAACGACACTGCCGTGAAGGTCGATATGGACTTTAACCACGACGTCAATTACCTCGGTATGTTTCATCTGGAAGAGGCTTTGCTCAACGGCAAACCCGAAGGGCTCAAAGTGTTTGGCTCGTGGGCGACGATTTACGAAGGCTTGTCGAGCCTGCCACGTAAGGTGCAGGAGTCGTGGTTCGGCTTCGACCACTTCTACAGCGATGGAGCTTTCGAAGAGGCTTTTGGAATCGTCTTTGCCGATAAGCCGCATAAACTGCTCGATGTGGGTGGTAATACGGGTAAATGGGCTTTGTACTGTGTCTCTCACGACGACGAGGTGGAAGTTACCGTTATGGACTTGCCGCAGCAGATAGAGTTGCTCAAGAAAAATACGGCAGGCAAATGCGGAGCCGACAGAATACACGGACACGGTTGTAATATACTCGACAGCGATACGGCGTTCCCGACGGGCTTCGACGTTATCTGGCTCAGCCAGTTCCTCGACTGTTTCTCCGAAACGGAGATAACCGACATTCTGTCGCGTGCCCGACTATCTATGTCAAAATACACCAAGCTATACATAATGGAGACGCTCTGGGACAGACAACGATTCGAGACAGCCTCGTACATACTCACGCAGACAAGTGTATATTTCGCCGCAATGGCAAACGGTAACAGCAAGATGTATCACTCAGAAGATATGATACGCTGTGTAGAGCGGGCAGGACTGACGATAGAGAAGATACACGACGGCGTCGGTGCAGGGCATTCCATTCTGCAATGTGTGGTAAAATAAATCTGATTTTGTGATTGTCGATGGATTTCGAACAGCTTGACATAAAGCGGCTTATACCTCAGCAAGAACCGTTTGTAATGGTAGGCATACTGCACTTCTGCGACGAGGCTACCACACGGACGAGTTTTACTGTCGGAGGTGATAATATCTTTGTCGATAACGGTGTGTTTATGCAGGCGGGGATATTGGAGAACGTTGCACAGACCTGTGCCGCACGGCAAGGCTTCCTTACTATCAATCAGCCTGTAAGGCTCGGATTTATCGGTGCTATCAACGATTTTTGTTTTTCAGGTTACCTGCCGCAAGTAGGCGATACCATACATACCGAAATCGACGTGACAGCCGAAATAGGCAATATAATAATGATGGAAGCAAAGGTAGAATGCCGACAAAATGCGATAGCTTGGGGAAAAATGAAGGTTGCCCTGATGGAATAAAATATGAGAAAAGATGATGAAATTATTGAAAAGCGAGAAAAAGTTCGATATACGTTTTAGTGAGGTAGACTCTATGGGGATAGTATGGCACGGTTCGTATGCCCTCTATCTGGAAGACGCCCGCGAGCAGTTCGGTCGCGACTACCACTTGGAATATCTCTACATCTTCGACCAAGGGTATTATGCTCCTCTCGTAGAGCTGCATCTGGAATATAAAAAACCTCTACGATACAAAGACAGTGTAAGGGTAGAGATTGTCTATCGCCATACAGATGCCGCAAAACTGATATTCGACTACAAAATATACCATTTGCCTTCCGACGACATTGTAGCCACAGGATACTCGGTGCAGGTTTTTCTCGATAGAGACTTCAATCTGATGTGGGATTTGCCGCCGTTTTTTGCTCAATGGCAACAGAAATATATCGCCGAAGCGTAATCTCATTGCAAATGAAAATATTAGGAACCAACATAATATCCTCGCTCGGATTTACTACACTTGATAATTTTGAACAAGTGAAGTCCGGAGTATCTGGCGTAAAATATTACGAAGCAGGCACTTTTGACTTGCCGGAGCCTTTTGTTGCCTCTCTTATCGACAAAATAAAATTAGAGGAACATTTTGCCGATATGCTTAACCACAGCACTTCGCCCCAAAATGTGGAGGCTGATAGCCTAACTCTTTTGGAGCGAGCCTCTGTGTTGTCTGTCGTCTGTGCCAACGGCGAGGCGGAGGTGGATTTATCTTCGCCCCATACGTTGTTTGTACTATCCACGACCAAAGGCAATATCGATGCTATCGATGCCGATTACCGAGGCAATGGATCGCCGTTTCTGTGGAGCACGGCTCGGCGTATTGCCGATTTCTTTGGCAACCCGAACACTCCGATAGTGGTATCCAACGCCTGTATATCGGGAGCTGCCGCTCAGGTGGTAGCCCTTCGGTATATTGATAACGGACTGTTTGACAATGTGGTAGTTGTCGGCGTCGATTTTTTATCGAAGTTTATAATATCGGGCTTTCAGTCGTTCAGGGCACTTGCCCCCGACGTTTGCAAGCCTTTCGATGCGGAGCGTTGTGGGCTTAACCTCGGCGAGGCTGCCGCCACAATCATATTCGGTAAAGATACCGACGATAAGCCCGCTCAGGCTCGCCTTATATGCGGTGCCATACGCAACGACGCCACACATATCTCTGCTCCGTCGAGGACAGGGGAGGGCTGTTGCCGTGCTATCCGTAATGTGCTCTGTGGCGGACAACAGACTGCCGACGATATAGCGTTTATCAGTGCACACGGTACGGCGACACCGTACAACGACGCTATGGAAGCCAATGCAATATACTGTGCCGGATTGGGCAGCGTTGCTGTCAATTCGCTGAAAAGCCTTTTCGGACATACGCTCGGAGCAGCAGGCGTCTTGGAGACAATCGTCTCGGTCGAAGCACTCGGCAGAGGTATAGTGCTGCCAACGCTCAACTGCAACAATCCCGAACAACTTGTTATTGATAATCAGTCATTTTCACTTAATATAACAAAGACAATCACCCATACGGACAAAAAATATTTCCTCAAGACCCTCTCGGGTTTCGGTGGCGTGAACGCAGCTCTCCTGTTCGAGAAATATTGAGGAAAATTATAACAGGCAATCAAAAGACAAAATTATTTGTTATCTTTGCAATTGCTCTAATTAATCGAATTCAATTGTTAATAGATAAAATTATATGAAAGGAATAATACTCGCAGGAGGCAGTGCCACAAGGCTTTTCCCTTTATCCAAAGCAATCTCCAAACAGATAATGCCTGTTTATGACAAACCAATGATTTACTACCCGCTGTCTACTCTTATGCTGGCAGGTATTCGCGAAGTACTCATAATATCTACTCCCAGAGATTTGCCTATGTTCGAGGAGCTTCTGGGTAGCGGACAAGAACTTGGTATGAAGTTCGAGTATATAGTGCAAGAGGTGCCTAACGGTCTGGCTCAAGCGTTTGTCTTGGGAGCCGACTTCCTAAATGGTGAGGGCGGTTGTCTCATTCTCGGCGATAATCTATTCTACGGTCAGAACTTTTCGGCTATGCTCCGTCGGGCTTCTGCTATCGGGCAAGGGGCGTGTATCTTCGGCTATTTCGTAAAAGACCCGCGTGCATACGGTGTTGTAGAGTTTGCTCCCGACGGTAAGGTGCTTAGCCTCGAAGAGAAACCCGCAAAACCGAAGAGTAACTTTGCTGTACCGGGGCTGTACTTCTACGACAATACCGTGGTACAGAAAGCTAAATCGCTGAAACCCTCTGCACGAGGCGAATATGAGATTACAGACCTGAACAGGCTCTATCTCGAAGAGGGCTCGTTGCAAGTAGAGACCTTCGGACGCGGATTTACTTGGCTCGATACGGGCAATTGCGACAGTTTGCTCGATGCATCGAACTTCGTGGCTACCATACAGAATAGGCAGGGTTTTTATATCGCCTGTATAGAGGAGATTGCGTGGAGAAACGGTTGGATATCTGACAGTGACTTGAATGCCTTGGGACGTAAGTTGGATAAGACCGAATACGGACGTTATATCTTGGAATTGAGTAAATAAAAAACAGTAAGGATAAGATATTTAGCAATATACACGATGGAAATAGTAGAAACACCGATAAAAGATCTTATTGTCGTCTGTCCCGACGTATTTGCAGACTCACGCGGATACTTCACAGAGCTTTACAACGAGAATCGGTATCGTGCTTATGGTATCGATAACAACTTCGTACAAGACAACCTCTCGCGGTCGTCGTATGGAGTAGTGCGGGGGCTTCATCTGCAGAAAGACGAGTCGGCTCAGGCTAAGCTCGTAAAAGTGATTGTAGGCAAGGTGTGGGACGTGGCAGTAGATTTGCGACAAGGCTCTTCGACTTATGGAGAGTGGTTCGGAGTAGAGTTGTCTGACGAAAATCACTTGCAGTTTCACAAAAAAAGCGATTGTTTCCTTCACAATCGCCCCTTTCATTATTGGACCCATTCGCCATTATAGTTGACAGAATAGCCTTCTACAGTCGTATTCAC
>ERZ772917.1956-NODE-1956-length-10874-cov-4.185599_pt1 | contig 10874 bp, 9 predicted proteins | sample MGYA00511187_ERZ772917 | MGnify/ENA primary metagenome ERZ772917 (study PRJEB29015, sample SAMEA2737925) | human oral metagenome | biome: human oral; feature: human-associated habitat; material: dental | place: China | collected 2012 ... | reverse complement strand
AGAAACTTTTTAGCCCTTTTCGTGTGACACGATGGGACTACGAGAAACTTTTTAGCCCCTTCGTGTGACACAATGGGACTATGAGAAACTTTTTAGCCCTTTTCGTGTGACACGATGGGACTACGAGAAACTTTTTAGTCCTTTCGTGTGACACAATGGGGCTACGAGAAATTTTTTAGCCCTTTCGTGTGACACGATGGGGGTGCGGCATTTCGTTTGCCTCTTGTCGTGGGGCGAAATGGGATCAGGGTAAACTCGGAGGGTGTCATTTTTTGTCGTTTCTGCCTTTGGATTGATGCGAGCAAAGATAACTGTAGACCGGATCTCTGAAAATCAGAGCTTCTCCCCCTCCCTCGTGCATCCATAGAGAGGAGGAGGAGGGAGAAGGCTACTCAAATGGCCATGTCCTTGACCACGTCTTTGATGTCAAAGTGTTTTCTCAAGCGCTCGCCGTAATCGTGCAGCCTTGCGGTCTGCTCGCTGATTCGGTCAACGGCTTCCTGCATCTCCTCGGCGTGCTGCTGCATCTCGAGGAAGGACGGGGCGAAGTTCTTGTAATACGATTCATTGTCGTTGAATTGGGCGTAGATGTCGGCCTGCATATCGGCGAGCTTCTTCTTAAGTTTCGTTTTTAGGTCGGTCAGATTACTTTCCTGCTGTCCTTCTTTATAGAGTTCATAGACAATTGACAATACAGTGATAGCTACGCCAATCCATCCGGCGGCTTTCGTCAAGACCTTACCCAACTTGACAGCTCCCCAAGGTTTGAACTTAAACCCACTGGCGAAGATATTGCGGGCGGATTTGACCATGCCTCCGGTGATATTTACTTTGCTCAAGGATGCGCTGCCGACTTTCAGCATCCGCTGCATCGCTTTGCTTTGACCCTCGAAAAGTTTTTGAAGCCTGCCGATGACAGACCTGCCTCCTGCAAGCCACTTGACGTGCTTTCCTCTTTGATAGAAGCCGGATCGACTCGGTGCAACGTATAAACGCGACGTCTGTGCGCGGTGCTCCATTTGCCAGTACGGCTCCATCCTTGGTTCGTTCTCTCGTCCATAAGTAAGTAAGAACACACTTCATCTGACAAACGTCCACCGGCGTAAGGAAATAGCACGCCATCCGTTTGCGGTGCGCCACTTGCCAGTCCTACACCATTTCAATTCACTCTGTGTTGCTTTCTTCTTTTCCATAAAATGATTCGTTTAAGTAGTGATAGATACATGTTGTTGATTCTCTCCTCTTCTTCCCCTCCTACAGCGCCGGTGCGTGTCGTCCGCGGTTATGACCAGCGGGGTGGTGCACGCAGAACGACGACGTCAGGCGATCAATAGTCCGCGCTTCAGCGCCGCAATATTTGCAGGTGTAGACCGTCTTTTCTGTCCCTTCGTAGGGCTTGTGTCCGCCCCGGACAGGACCGTCGGGATGACGCGTACACAGTCCCGCCCGCGTCAGCTCACTGACGCTCTTAAACGGTCGGCCGCAGTAGGCGCAATAAACGTGTGGGAAGTTCATGTTCCGTGGTTTGAAATACTCATCGTGTGTGATCAAATGGTTGCTGTTTTTCCTCAAGCGGCCACAAAGATAGATGTGCCTCTGAGACGCAAAAACGCGTCATTGCACTTGCGCGATACGCTACCGATTCCGTCCACATCCTGCGCCTCTTCTCGCCCCTCCCCTCCCCTTGCCAAGTCTGATGCTACTTTTGTCCGCCGAAGAATGGCGTGCAACACACACCTAATCATTATATGCATCACGTCCGGATAAACGGATAAAACCACAATAACCCACCCCTTGTATATGGAAAAAGTCATCGATTTAATCAACCACAGCCGCGGCACCGCCTTCTCCTTCGAGATCCTGCCGCCACTCAAAGGAAACAGCATCCAAAGCGTCTATCGTGTAATCGACAAACTGCGCGAGTTCGACCCCAAATACATCAACATCACCTCGCACCATAGCGAAGCCATCGAAGTGCGCGGCACCGACGGAGCCGTTCGCACCGTCAACCTCCGCAAACGTCCCGGATCAGTCGCCATCGCGTCCGCCATACAGAGCCGCTACGGCATCACCGCCGTGCCACACTTAGTCTGCAAAGGCTTCACCAAGGATGAAACAGAATACGGACTCATCGACCTCAACTTCCTGGCCGTAAACAACCTCCTCCTCCTCCGCGGCGACTCGAAACGCCTCCGCACACCCGACGACCCCGAGCTTTATCACGCCCACGCCACCGACCTGCAACGCCAAGTCAACAACTTCAACCACGGCATCGCCCTCGACGGGTCGCCGATCGCTGACATCGAGACGCCCTTCTCCTACGGCATGGCCTGCTACCCCGAAATGCACGAGGACGCAACCTCTATGGACGACGACATCCGATACGCCAAAATGAAAGTCGAGCAAGGCGCCGAATACCTCGTCACACAGATGTTCTTCGATAACTCGAAGTATTACGCCTTCGTCGACCGCATGCGCGCCGAGGGCGTCACCGTACCCATCATTCCCGGCATCAAACCCATCGTCTTTCGCGACCAGTTAGAAGTCATTCCCCGCATCTTCCACTGCACCTTCCCGCCCGAGTTTGCCCAAGCCCTCAGCCGTTGCCGCACCGACGACGAAGCCAAAGAAGTAGGCGTAGAATGGTGCACCATGCAATGCCGCGATCTGATTGCGCACGGCGTGCCCAGCATCCATTTCTACACACTTATGGCCTCCGAAAGCATCCGCCGCGTTGCCAAGGAGATCTATTAGGGGGATACGCACCCGGGGCCGGGTGCGTGCCAGTATGTACCCGCCCCCCTTTAGAAGCTGTTCACTCTTAGTTTTTAGCTCTCAGTTCTCGCACATGTACTTCCACGACATCATCGGGCAAGACGACCTCAAAGCGCGCCTGATGGAGACCGCGCGTCGCGGCGTAGTCCCCCACGCCCAACTCTTCAGTGGCCGCAACGGAGCCGGCACCTTCCCCCTGGCCCTCGCCTATGCCCGCTACCTCAACTGCACGGAACGCACCGAAACAGACGCCTGCGGACACTGTCGCTCCTGCCTCCAGTTCAACGAACTCGCCCACCCCGACCTCCACTTCGTCTTCCCCATCGTCTCCGACAAGAAGCGCAAGAAAACCGTCTGCGACGACTACCTCGACGAGTGGCGCACACTGCTCCGACAGCGCGTCTACTTCGACCTCGACATGTGGCTCGACCAAATGGAAACGTCCGGCAAGCAAGCTCTCATCTACGCCGAGGAAAGCGATCAGATCATCCGCAAAACCACCCTCCGCATTTACGAAGCCGAATACCGCGTCCTCCTCGTTTGGATGCCCGAGCGCATGAACGCCGCCTGTGCCAACAAGCTCCTTAAACTGATCGAAGAACCGCCCGCGCGCACCGTCATCCTCATGGTCACGGACACGCCCGCAGGCATTCTTGGCACCATCCTCTCCCGTGCCCAACGCCTCGACGTCCGCCCCATCGAGTCGGATGCCCTCGCCCACGCCCTCGAGCAGCGCAACCACCTCACGGCCGAAGAAGCCCGGCGCATAGCACATCTCTCCCACGGCGACCTGCTCACGGCCGAACGCATCATGGGCAGCGACGAACGCGAGCGACTCTTCTTGGACTTCTTCAAGCGCATCATGCGCAACGCTTGGAAACGCGACGTCCGCGAAATGAAGCGTACCGCCGACGAACTCGCCGCCCTCACGCGCGAACAGCAACGCGCCTTCCTGACCTATGCGCAACACATGGTTCGCGAAAACTTCGTCCGCCGTTTCCACTCCGACGAGCTCAACTACCTCCGCCCCGACGAAGCCGAATTCTCCATCCGCTTCTCCCGCTTCGTCAACGAGCGCAACGTCTTCGACTTTACAAACGAGCTCGCCGAAGCCGAGCGACACATCGCCCAAAACGGCAACTCCAAAATGATCTTCTTCGACCTCTCCCTCCGCATCACCGTATTACTCAAGAAATGATTCGCCTCTTCACCGCCCTTCTCACCCTCATTCTCCTTACCTCGGCCTGCCGCACCTCGCCCGCCGATCCCGGCGCCGACGCCCCACCAGCCGACATTCATCGCTTCGATCGCGACTTCTTTCGTTTCATCGCGTCAGACTCTGCCCACGCCCCAGCCCTCCGCGACAGCCTCCGTCGCGCATATCCCGAAATGCTCCGCATCCTCTCGCTGGCTCTTTTCGGTCAGCCCGACACGCCCGCGGTAGCAACCTTCGATCGCCTCGCCGACTACTACAGCGAGCCTAATCTGCACCGCCTCTATCGCGACGCCCTCGCCCGCTACACCGACGCTGCGGCCGACTCCCTCCGCACCACGCTTGGCGCCGCCTTCGCCCGCCTCCATGCCGACCTGCCCGGACAACGCACGCCCGACATCTGCTTCCACATCTCCGGCCTCTACCAAAACATCCTCGTTGGCGACCAGCTCCTTTCCGTCTCCATCGACAAATACCTCGGCGCCGACTATCCTCTCTACGCCGACTTTTTCCCCCCCTACGCGCGTCGCCGCATGACTCCCGCGCACGTCGCCCCCGACCTGATCGCCGCCCACCTCATGGCCGAATACCCCTTTCGCGGCAACGAAGCCATCCTCCTCGATCGCATGATCTACGAGGGTGCCCTGCGCTACGCCGTCCTCCGCGCCCTACCCGATCTGTCCCTGCCCACGCTGATGGGCTGGACCCCCGAAGAACTTCACGAGGTCGAACGTCGCGAAGCCGACCTTTGGCGCCTCATCATCGAGCGTCACGCCCTCTACACCCCCGACCGCACCGCCACGGCGCGTTACTTCCTCGATCGCCCCTCCGATTTTCTTTCGGACAAACTCCCCGGACGTCTCGGTGCCTGGATCGGTCTGCGCATCGTCAGCCGTTACATCGATCGCACCCACGCCCCCCTCGACAGCCTCCTCCGCACCACCGACGCCCAGTCCGTCCTCACGGCCTCGAAGTACCGCCCCCGCTGAGAAGCTGTTTTTGAATCTCATGCCCGGATTCCGATAGAAGTGAGAACGTTTTTCGCTTCTACTTTTGCGCCCGCTCAGAAGCCTGATCAATCGGATAAATTCAAAAACGGCTTCTCAGTCGAACGCAGCAAACAGTACAATCAAAATAAAAGAGACACCACAATGGAAAGAATCTTAGTGACCGGCGGTGCCGGATTCATCGGATCGCACCTCTGCGAGCGCTTAGTGATGGAAGGCAACGATGTGATCTGTGTAGACAACTACTTCACAGGCAGCAAGGACAACATACGCCACCTGCTCGGCAGCGACCGCTTCGAGGCCGTGCGCCACGACGTCACCACGCCCTACTACGCCGAGGTCGACAAGGTCTACAACCTGGCCTGCCCCGCCTCCCCGGTCTATTACCAATACAATCCGATCAAAACCCTCAAGACGTCGATCTACGGCACGCTCAACATGCTCGGCTTGGCCAAGCGCGTGCACGCCAAAATCCTCCATGCCTCTACCAGCGAGGTCTACGGCGACCCGACCATTCATCCGCAACCGGAATCTTATTGGGGCAACGTCAATCCCATCGGCATCCGCTCCTGCTACGACGAGGGCAAACGCGCCGCCGAAACGCTCTGCATGGATTACCAGCGCCAGCACAACATCCGCGTCAAGATCATCCGCATTTTCAACACCTACGGCCCACGCATGGACAAGCACGACGGTCGCGTGGTCTCGAACTTCATCGTCCAAGCGCTCACCGGGCAAGACATCACCATCTACGGCGACGGCACCCAGACGCGCAGCTTCCAGTACGTCGACGACCTGATCGAAGGCATGATGCGCATGATGGACACGCCGGACGACTTCAACGGGCCGGTCAACATCGGCAACCCGGGCGAGTTCTCGATGCTGGAGCTGGCGCACGAGGTCATTCGGCTCACCGGCTCACGCTCGAAAATCGTCTTCGCTCCCCTACCCCAAGACGACCCCAAGCAACGCAAGCCCGACATCTCGTTGGCTTACGAGCGGCTCGGCGGTTGGCAGCCCACCATCCGGTTAGAAGAAGGACTCAAGAAAACCATCGCCTATTTCGACGAACTCCTTAGCAAGGAAGGCGTCAGGGACGCCAGCCAAGTTTGACAGATACCCGGTCAAGTTTGACAAGTACCCGGCCATACTCCCCGGCCTCGGTCGAGGCCTTGATCTTCTTTTGCTTCTTTTCTTGCATCAAGGCAAGAAAAGAAGAACATCGAGGCAAGAAAAGGAAATCCAAAGCATACCCTCGCGCCATTAGGCGCCCATACATTTATATATACACCCCAAAGAACGAAATGAGAAAATACAAGAGAATGACGGCTGCGGCTGCGGTCGCATCAGTACTGCTACTCACGGCCGCCACGGTCGGCGACGGCGTGATCACGAAAGAAAACGGCATGACGGTGATCAACACTACGGAGTTGGCCAAGGACGTGAAGGGCTATCAAAGTCCTACGCCAGTGAAGATCTTCATCAAGCAAAACAAAGTGGTGCGCGTCGAGGCGTTGCCCAACCAAGAGACGCCGAAGTTCTTCGACCGTGCCAAAGCCATCCTCACCTTTTGGGACGGCAAGGCCGTGTCCACAGCCGTGAAGGAAGCCCCGGACGCCGTAACGGGCGCCACACTATCGTCCGACGCGCTGACGAAAAACGTCCGGGTCGGGCTCGAGCACTACAACAAGCAGCAGCCGAAAAAGAAACGGAAGTAACCGCAGCGCATCCCCCGGCAGGGATGGCCACGATACGCAAGAAGAGGATGTGCCCCGCGCGGTGCGTCCTCTTTTTTGTTTTCTCCCGAAATGCCCTACACGCGCCACCGTTTGCACATTGTCTGACACCCGCCAGCAAAAAACAGAGTGCCGTTTGCATTGCCGCGCACGCTCGCTGGTTAAAAAGTCACTGATTATTCCACCGCGCGGCACCCGCTGATCAAAAACAGACCGCCGTTTTCACGGCTTGGCACCCAGCGATCAAAAACAGACCGCCGTTTTCATCGCTGGCACCCAGCGGTCAAAAACAGACCGCCGATTCCATCAGCTGGCACCCAGCGGTAAAAAACAGACCGCCGATTCCATCAGCTGGCACCCAGCGGTCAAAAACAGGCCGCCGATTTCACCACTTTTGGCCCAGCGGTCAAAAACAGACCGCCGTTTTCACAACTTTTGGCTCAGCGGTCAAAACGGCGGCACTTTTTGCCATTGGCTTAGCCTCCCCCTAATAAAGCATCACTCCACCCCAACAGTTGCCGAGAGCGTGTGGCCGCGATCGTCCACGACAGTGAGCGTGTGAAGGCCGGGGTCGAGGTGGACGGAGAGCTTGTGGAAGTCGCTCGTGGAGGCTGTGTAGGTGCCGTCGAGGTGCCAAAAGACGGTCGCGTTCGGATCGCTGTGGGCGAGCTCGAAGGTGACGACGCCCGGGGTGCCGTCGAGCTGGCGCGGCAGGGTGATGCGGGCAAAAGAGCCTTGCGGATAGATGAATTGCATGGGGCGGTCGGAGTCGTCGCCGCAACCGGGCATGAAGGGCGGCAACGCGCGATACTCGGGGTGTACACGTTTATAGTACCACTCCCAGGCCGGCGGCAAGACAAACCAATCGGCGGGCACGGCGGCGCCCTCGCTGAGGCAGTTTTCGTAGACGCGGAAACGGCCGTCCGGAGTGAGGTTCACGCGGACGTGGTAGGGGCAAGGCTCCGAACGCAGGCCGTTGGGGCAGACAGGGACGACGTCCGACTCGTTGCAGAAGCGCCCCTTGAGGCAGCCCGAAAGGCGGCACACTTCGGCTTCGACTAAGGCGCCTTCGCCCGGCACGTCAAACCAGTGCGCGGCGGGCAGCAGGTTGAAGAGGTCGAAGAGGACGGGTCCGGCGGTGCGTGCGCCGACTAACCCTGGCCGCCCCTCACCCGTAGCGTTGCCCACCCACACGCCCACAGCGTAACGCGGCGTGACGCCCACCGCCCACGCGTCGCGGAAGCCGTAGCTCGTACCCGTCTTCCACGCGACGGTCTGCATGGACGGGATCGTGCGCCAGTCGATGTCCTCCGGCCGATTCACCTCCTTGATCGACTGAAACGTGAGCCAAACGCCGCCAGGAGTGAAGACGTACGGTTCGGATCGGCGGGGCTTCTCGTCAGTAGCGAGGGTGAGGGGCACGCGCGGCTGACCCGCTAAGCAGCGCGCCATATCTACGTAAGTCGCGGTGACGTCCCAAAGGGTGGCTTCGGCGCCGCCGAGGATGAGCGACAGGCCGTAGTGCGAGGCTGGTCGGCGGAGGGTGGTGAGGCCGGCGCGGCGCAGAAAGTCGTAGAACTTGGGCACGCCGTAGCGGCGCAACAGGACGACGGAGGGCACGTTGAGCGAACGAGCAATCACCTCCGAGGCGGGCACGGCACCCTCGAATTGCAGGTTGAAGTTTTGCGGCGCAAAGCCGTTCACGTTGATCGGAATATCGGGCAGGAGCGTGCGGGGAAGGATGTCGCCATCCTGCATGGCGGCACAGTAGAGCAGGGGTTTGAGGATGCTGCCCGTGCTGCGCGGCGCGCGGACGATGTCGACCTGGCTGCCCGCCTGTCGTTCGTCGAAGCGGGCGTTGCCGCAATAGGCCAAAACGCGGGCGGTGCGGACGTCAACGATGATCGCGGCCATGTCGCGGATGTCCTGCTGAAGGAACTCTGCGTGCCAACGCGCCAACACGGCTTCTACCTGCGTTTGCATGCCCTTGTCGATGGTCGAAACGATGCGTTCGCCGGGGCGCGTCTGCTGGAAGTCTGCCACTAAGTGCGGAGCCAGACGGGGCAGTGGCAGAGGTGCGTCAGGAAGCGCTTCGCTAAGAGCTAACTCACAGTCGGCATCGTCGATCACGCCTTGCCGAAGCAACTCGCGAAGCAGTCGGTTGCGCTTCTTGAGAAGTGTCTCTCGGTTGCGCGCCAAGTGAATCATAGACGGCGCGTTGGGCAGCACAGCCAGCATGGCGGCCTCGGCCCAGGAAAGTTCGGCGGCGGAGTGTCCGAAGTACCGCCAGGCAGCGGCTTCCACTCCGACCACGTTGCCGCCGAAGGGTGCGTGCGCCGCATAGAGCGCCAAGATCTCCCGCTTGCTGTAACGACATTCAAGACGACTGGCCAGGATCATTTCAATCAACTTCTCCCCCACCGTACGCCGTTCGCCGCGCGAGAGCCGGATGGTCTGCATAGTGATCGTGCTACCGCCGCTGACGATGCGCCGCGCGCGGACGTTCTGCACGAAAGCGCGCAGGATGGCGGCCGGATTGACGCCGTTGTGGAGGTAGAAATGGCGATCCTCAAAGGCAATAAGGCAGCGGGCGAACTTGTCCGGCGCCGTGTCAGTAGGCGGGAAGCGCCATTGTCCATCGGTGGCAATGCGTGCGCCGAGCAGCTCGCCCTGGCGGTCGGTGACGACCGTGGCGTAGGGCACGTCGAACAGTCGGCGCGGCAGGCACAGCAGGTATGCCAACAGCAAAAGAGCCACCCCATAACGGGCAGCTCTTACGTGCTTTTTGTTCCAATCGGGTAGCAACTGATTGTGTGTTTCTGTACGGTTTAAACGTCGCTTAAATCCTATTCAAACCCGGGTGCGTGAGCTTCCTCGACAGCGGGGGCGGCAGGCTGCTTCTTCTGCTTGACCTTGAGGTGGTCGAAGCCGTGGCCGTAGACGCCAATTACGGCGCTCTGCGAGATGAAGGCGGAGGGGTCGATGTCGTTGATGATGCGGAAGATGGTGGTCGACTGGCGCTTCTTGGCCAAGACGAAGATCATCTTCTGCGGCTGTCCGGTGTACATGCCGACGGTGTCGATCACGGTCACACCGCGGTGCATAGCGTTGATGGCGTGGCCGATCTCTTGGTACTTCTTGGAGATGATGAAGAACTGCACGGACTGGCGGGCGCTGTTGACGATTTGGTCGAGCATGAAGCTGCAAACAAAGAGGGTTACGAAGCCGTAGACGACGCGTTCCCAGTCGCGCAGGACGACGTAGCTGGAGGTGATGATGATGGTGTCAAGGATCATCATGACGCGGCCGAGGGTGATGTCCTTATACTTATTGACGATGGCGGCCACGATGTCCGTTCCGCCGGCGCTGCCGTTGGAGGAGAAGGCGATGCCCAGCCCGGTGCCGCAGATGGAGGCGCCCAAGACGCAAGCCATGAAGGGTTGATCATGGAGCATCCACACGCCTTTCGTGACGGCTTGCACGATTTCGAGCGAGAGGGTGAGCATGCAGACGCCGTAGATGGTCTTGATGCTGAACTTCCACCCCAAGATCTTGATGGCAAGGACAAGCAGAAAGACGTTAGCGCCGAAGTAGACATACTGCACGGGCAACTTGATGGCGAAGTAGATAATGGAGGCGATGCCAGGCACGCCGCCGGTCATGATTTTGTTGGGGAGCAGGAAGACGGTCCATCCGATGCTGTAGAGAAGCATTCCGAAGGCAATCATCACGTAGTCCCTGATCTCACGGAGCAGCACTTGATTCGATTGTATCGACTTGACGGGGTTCATTTTTCTTTTCGTGTTTTTTTTTAACGGGCGCAAAAGTAAAAAAGATCGCATGCCGGCTCCGGACGGAAGGGGGGATTCTTCTCAAAGGTTTTTCGGCGGGTGGGACAGGGATTTACATGGTCAGGAGGTCGTACACATGGTTGTGGTACTCATCGTGCCGGCCGTTGTCGAGTTTGCCTCAACTCGACTTTGTTAATCTCAGGAGCTGTTTGGATTTTATTTCGGAGGATATACAGAATTCGTTCAGCGGATCGTCGCGGCCAAAATCGGGTGCCTGTTTTTGTCCAGCGGATCGTCGCGGCCAAAATCGGGTGCCTGTTTTTGTTCAGCGGATCGTCGCGGCCAAAATCGG
>ERZ772917.1954-NODE-1954-length-10887-cov-2.959287_pt1 | contig 10887 bp, 10 predicted proteins | sample MGYA00511187_ERZ772917 | MGnify/ENA primary metagenome ERZ772917 (study PRJEB29015, sample SAMEA2737925) | human oral metagenome | biome: human oral; feature: human-associated habitat; material: dental | place: China | collected 2012 ... | reverse complement strand
TATCTTCCCGTTCGGTTTCGCACGGTCGTATGCCGTTTTTATCAGAGCCTCGGCTTCCTCAAGATCTACCGCGGCAATGCTGTCCACATTGATGCTTCGCATACTCCCGTCATCCGAAACGAGCCCGCTGAAGTACCTTATCTGATACCTGTATTCCTCGCCGAGTTCGTTGAGCTTCTGCAGCTGTGTGACCCCCTCCGGGATCACTCCGTCATTTTCGGTCAGAATATCGAGCACCTCGTCTATTCTCCGTTCCTGTACCATAAAGTTCGACACATTGAACAGACCTATCGCTGCGGACATCACTATAAGAACCGCGGCTGCGGAGAGCGTTATAAACCTTATCTGAAGTTTCTTTATCATCGGTCATCTCCGGTTATCTCCGCGAGCGTATAAGGTCCGCCCTTTTCGCCGGCGACCTCTATATCAGCGTTTACCGATACGAGCTTTTGCCTGATATAGGAAATATAAACCCAGACTATATCATCGTCCTTTTTCTCGTCGTCTTTCCATATGCGATCAAATATATCCGACGTCGTCACCGCTTTCCCTTTGTTCATCATCATAATGCGCAAAAGCTCCGCCTCACGCGAGGACAGTCTTATAGTGTTGCCCGATGCAAGCTCGAGCTCACGTACGTCAAGCGTAACGCTGCCCATAGTAAGTTTGTCGGGCATATAATCTTTCTGGCGCCTCGTAAGTGAATTGAGTCTGGCGAGAAGCTCACCCATCGCGAACGGCTTTGTCAGATAATCGTCCGCGCCGATATCGAGCCCCGCGATCCTGTCCTCAATCTCAGACTTTGCCGTCAGCATTATGACAGGCGTAAGATCGCCGGATTTTCTTATACTCTTCAGTGCCTCAAGGCCGTCCATCACAGGCATCATAATGTCGAATATCATACAGTCGTAGCTGCCGCGGCTTGCATAATCAACGGCGACGGCACCGTTATCGGCAGCATCGACATGATATCCTCTGTGTTCAAGCACGGTTACGAGCGGTTTTCTCAAAGCCTGCTCGTCCTCAGCCAGTAAAATCCTCATTTCACTATGTCCTCCCTGATAAGGTCGCGCAGCGTCTGGAGCGAAATATCGCAGCTTGCAAGCTCGTCGGCACAGCGTTTGAGCTCCGAGGTTATCATCTCGGCGTTTTTTACGTCACGCTTGTATTTCATCTCGTGCTCAAGGCTCGCCCACGTGTCCATCGCTATAGTTCTGAGCTGTATTTCAACAAAAAAACGACCCGGCAGATTGCCGTCTATATCCTTGTACGGCGCCAGAACGGCCACTATCATATGATAGCTCCTGTAACCGTTCGGCTTGGCTTTTTTGATGTAATCCTTTTCCTCTACGACCGTCACATCGTCAAACCCCTTTATATGGCTGACGTTTCTGTATATATCGTCGATGAAATTGCATATCACCCTTATTCCGACGGAGTCGGTGATGACGGCAAGTGCGGAATGTTCATTCTGCGGCAGACCCTTTCTGTCGCATTTCTCGCGCATACTTCCGTTCGCTTTTACTCTCGCCTCGAGGTGTTCATATATGTGGCCTCTTCCGGCCTTCGTATTCTCACGGTCAAAAGTCTTTATCCTCTCCGTCATCGCATCCATGACGAAGAACAAAGCCTGTTCGTACTTTCCGTAAATACTCATGTATCTCCGATCAAAGCTGTCCTTAAGCTGTCCTTAAACTATCTGTTCTTAAGCTGAAAGTTTTTCTTTCATTTTAACACATATTATATATGATATAGTTGATGATATTATGAATGCCTGCCGAAAACTATTTTCAGCAGGCATTCCGCGCGTTCCCCGTCCGCGACAGCTTAATTATCTGCGGTTAAAGGCTCCAAACCCGGCGTATTTCGCATTGTCGCCGAGCTCCTCCTCAATGCGCAGAAGCTGATTATACTTAGCTACCCTCTCCGTTCTTCCCGGAGCACCCGTCTTGATCTGACCGGCGTTCATAGCCACGACAAGATCCGCTATCGTCGTATCCTCCGTCTCGCCCGATCTGTGCGAAACGACAGCCGTATATCCGGCTCTGTGAGCCATCCTGATCGCCTCGAGGGTTTCGGATAATGAGCCTATCTGATTCAACTTGATCAGTATCGAATTCGCGCAACCCTGCTCGATTCCCTTGGAAAGACGTTCAGTATTAGTTGCAAAAAGGTCGTCGCCGACGATCTGAACTTTGTTCCCTATTGTATCGGTGAGGAGCTTCCAGCCCTCCCAATCCTCTTCATCGAGACCGTCCTCGAGAGAAGCTACAGGGTACTTTTCACAAAGCGTCTTCCAATGCCCGACAAGCTGTTCGGACGTAAAACGCCTGCCACTTTTAGGCTGTATGTATTCGCCTTTCTTTTCACCCTTCCACTCGCTTGCCGCCGCGTCGATGGCAAGCACGAAGTCCCTGCCGGGTTCATAGCCGGTCTCTTTGATGGCTCTTATTATGTAATCGAGCGTTTCCTCGTCGCTCGTAAGGTCGGGCGCATATCCTCCCTCGTCTCCGACGGATACGGCAAAACCCTCCGCCTTGAGGATTTTTCCGAGCTTGTGGTATACCTCGGCGCACATCCTGAGGCCCTCTCTGAAATCGGGCGCGCCCGCAGGCATTATCATGAACTCCTGTGTATCTACCGTATTGCTCGCGTGAGCTCCTCCATTGAGTATGTTCATCATGGGAACCGGAAGAGTATTTCCCGAAATTCCGCCGATAAACCTGTAAAGCGGAATGCAAAGCGACTCCGCCGCTGCTCTCGCACATGCGATCGACACAGCGAGTATCGCGTTCGCGCCGAAATGCGACTTGTCCTCTGACCCGTCAGCTTCTATCATCGCTTTGTCTATCGCATATATATCGGAAGCGTCCATCCCGAGCAGCAGCTCATCTATCTCGTTGTTGATGAAGCCGACCGCCTTTTGTACTCCCTTGCCGTCATAACGTGATTTGTCGCCGTCTCTGAGTTCGAGTGCTTCGAATTCACCCGTCGACGCCCCGCTCGGCACAGCACCTCTGCCGACCGTACCGTCCTCGAGGTAAATCTCAGCCTCTACTGTCGGATTCCCTCGGGAATCGAGAATCTCCCTTCCGAATACTTCCGCGATCTCCAAATAAGCCATGTCTCTTTTTCTCCTTCCGTTACTCAGGATCTGATAGTAATATAAATATTATAGTTTATCGGCTGCGCAAGCGCAACGCCGGTTTACCAGCAGGCCTGCCCGACCAGTAGTTGTAATAAAGCAGCCCGATGACGACGATGATACACCCGATGATCTCCCAGCCTGTCGGGATCTCGTGCAGGAATACTATCCCGAGCATGATAGAAAACACCGGCTCGCCGGATTCCAATGCCGAAACGTAAAGTGAATCCACATAACCGAAGCACAAGTTAAACACGGCGTGAGCCCCTATCTGACATACAAGTGTAAGGCCGATCAGCAGCAGATAATCCTTCGCGGGATAACCGAGCGCCGGAGTTCCCGTAACGACCATCCCGACCGCAAAACACGCCCAGCACGCCGAGAACAACAGAAACACGTACACGGGTCCCGGCACGTTTCTTCTGACCTCAAAGCCTATCGCATAATAAACGCCCATGAACGCGCCCGCGAGGAATGCCGCGATATCGCCCAAAAAACTGCCGCGGGAGAGCTGTGTGTAATCAAGCCCGGCCACCATCACACCTCCGAGCAATGCCAAAATTATGCCCATTACAGGCCTTAGCCCTACCGTACGCCGGAATACAAATCTCGTTATTATCAGCACTATAAGCGGGTGAAACGCCCCGAGCACGACAGCACTGCCTATATTCGTCATCTTCACCGCGCTGAACCAGGAAAAGAAATGGCAGAACAAAAAAGCCCCGGCCGAAAAGGCCCACAGCATATCTTTCTTTGATACATTTTTCAATATATGTCTCTGCCTGAGCAGAACTGGTATCGCGAAGAACGGCAACCCCATAGTCAGCCTCCAGAATCCTATGGCCATTGACGGCGCCGTTATGGCTTTTCCGAATATTCCTGATGACGCGCCCGCCGCCACGGCGAGCGCTACTATAATCTTTACGTATTTTTCTGCAATCCTTTTGATAACTTCCATTTATCCTCCCACGCCTGATATCGTACACCCAAACCGACTGTTCCCGCAATAGGTCATGATGACCGCGGCGGAGAACATCATGGTAGTGACCGCAACGAAGTATATCGCGGCAGTGACGGTAACGGAACACATCGTCATGATGATGCGGCGGAGCTACAGATCCTCTATGACTATATTCGCCCAACGTCCGGAAAAATATCGCCATGTTAAAATGCAGCATTTTACGACGTCCTCAAAGCGCGTCAAGGCAAAAGTGATGTAGATCGGAAGATTCCATATCAGAGCGGAGGCGAACGCCAGCGGTACTGCGACGAGCCACACACAGCTTATCTCGGATACAGCTGCAAAGCGCGTATCTCCTCCGCCGCGAAGCACACCCGTTATCATTATACCGTTATAGAGGAACAGAGGCTCTGTCGCACCGATCACGAGCATTATGTAAAACGTATACGTTTTGCCCAGATCGCTCAGATTGAATATACCGGCGCACGGCTTCGCGAACAGCATCATAATCATACCTGTCACAAGACCTGCGAAGATACATATTCTGACGAGATGGTTGGACATCTTCCACGTCTCCTCTTTTTTCTTCTCGCCAAGCTTCTGACCTACTAATATCAATGTCGCATCGCCTATACTGAATGTACCGAACGACAATATATTGCTTATGGAATTTGCTGCCTGATATGCCGCATAATCCGTCGTCCCTATCCTGTTGAATGCCGCCGCGTACATAGTCTGACCCAGAGCCCACAGCATTTCGTTCAGCGTTGTAGGCGTCGCATTTTTTATAATCCTCTTCATGAGCTCAGGTTTCCAACCGAAGTATGACCTCCAGCTTCCGCAGAACAGATTTCTCCTTTTTGAAAAAACAAAACCCGCGTCTACGGCGACCTGAAGGACCCTTGCGATCGACGTTGCAAGCGCCGCGCCTGCGACTCCCATCGCGGGACAGCCGAGCTTGCCGAATATGAAGATATAATTGAGTACGGTATTAGTCGAAAAAACGACTGTACTCGAAACCATCGGAAGCTTTGTCTGCTGTGTAGATTTGAACCCCATCTCCACAGGTGCTGCAAACGCCAGACAAAGGAACTGCGGGCTTATTATCCTGAGATAATTCTTTGCCAGATCAATTACCGCAGGATCCTTGCTGTAGAATGAAAGTATCCGATCGGTAAAAATATTCGCCGCAAGAAAAAACAGTATGCCGAAAACCGCTAAGACGGTCTGTGCAAATCCTATACACTTGCGTATATTCGCGTGATCTCCGGCGCCGTAAAACTGTGCCATAAACGTGGCCGTCCCGCTTATAAAGCCGAAGATCAGCATATAGTGTATCATCAAAAGCTGCGTTCCTACGCCGACAGCGGCAAGCTCGGTTTCTCCGAGAAACCCTACCATAAGATCGTCGACCATACTCAGCGTAGCCGAAACCGTGCCCTGCACCGCTATAGGCAGAGCTATTCTGAGCAGTTGTCTGTTAAGTTGTTTTTTGTCTATCGTCACCTGATTTTTCATACGCTTCCCTGTCGCGCTTGTCCGTCTTGACCGCCTTCAGCAAAGGCATCTTGCGGTTCGGGTCTGTGAGAAACACGTAGAGATACGCCACGGCTATGCATGCCAGCGCAAACGCTTCTTTATAGAGCTCACGGCTTATCATTATAGCAGCCATTCCCATGATCGCGCTGATGCCGTACATCATTATAACAGCACGCCTTTGTCCATAGCCTGACGCCATAAGCCTGTGATGCAGATGCCCTTTATCCGCGCCCATTATAGGCCTGTGATTTACTATGCGCCTCAAAATCGCAAAGGAAGTATCAAATATAGGTATAGCAAGAGCCACTACCGGCGCAGCCACCGCTATGACCGTAGACCTCTTAAGCGGCCCGATCACGGAAAGCACGGCGATCATGAAGCCGAGGAACAAAGCACCCTCGTCTCCCATGAAGGTTTTTGCCGGAAAAAAGTTGTAAGGCAAAAAGCCGATGCACGCTCCCGCGATTGCAACCATCGCCATGCATACAACCGGCATACCGACAGTGCCGCCGTGTATATATGCGATATACGCGATAACAAGCGCGTCTATCGCCGATATCCCCCCCGCGAGTCCGTCGAGACCGTCTATGAGGTTTATCGTATTCGTTATCCCGACGATCCACAGAACCGTGAAAATAAAAGTGATGACCTCGTTGAAATGTATGTGTCCGCTGCCGAAATAATTTGTAATCAGGCTGATCCGAATTCCGCCCGCGTACATTATCACCGCGACAGCCGTCTGACACGCGAATTTGAAACCCGCGTGGAGGTTAAACTTATCGTCTGCAAGTCCGAGTATGAATATGAGCGTTCCTCCCAGCATCGCTGTCCTGATATTTGCGCCGCCGCTTCCGTAAATGAGCAAAGCGAGCATCGTTGCCGCGTATATCGCCATGCCTCCCATCTGCGGGACAGGGTGGTCGTGCATGCGCCTCTTATCGATCGGCACATCGACTACACCTGTTTTACGGGCGATAAGAATACTGACGGGCGTCAGTACGAGCGCGGCAAAAAGGGCTGTAAGGAATACCGGTATTATTTTTTCGAGAGACAAGTCCTCAAAGAGCATTTTTTTTTATGTCACTTTCCGTTTAACGGCATGCGCATCGCCGTTAAACCATATTTTCGCGAGATACAACCCCTCCGGCGGAGCGGTGTGCCCTGCAAAGCTGCGCTCCCGCGAGGCGATGGTCGCTGCCATATCTTCAGGGCTTCTTCTTCCCTGCCCCGTCTCAACGAGAGTCCCCGCGATGATGCGGACCATATTGTACAGGAAGCCGTCGCCTGCTATCTCAATAACCACATCGCTTCCGGAGTTTATGACATCTGCTGAAAAAATCGTCCTGACCGTCGTCTTTCGGGGAGTCCCGCCCGACGACTGGAATGCCGCGAAATCATGCATTCCCACGATATATCGCGCGGCAGCGCTCATCGCGTCAATATCGAGACCGCCTTTGACAAAGTAGCGGTAACTGCGACGAAACACATCGGGTTCACCGAGGGATATTATGTACCTGTACATCTTACCCTTGCAGCTTGATCGTGCGTGAAAGCCGCAGGGCATCTCCTCCGCCGATATAACTCTGACATCGGGGACCTTTGGGCTTACGCCATTGCGTCCTGCGGCGAGCACATTGTTCACGGCGAGCGGAAACCGCTCCGTCGGCATTCCGGTTTCAGTCCTGAACGAACAGCATTGACCGAGAGCATGAACTCCCGCGTCCGTCCTACTCGTGCCGGCGACCTTTGTCTCGCACCCGATGACACGCGACAAAGCCCTTTGCAGCTCACCCTGAACCGTCCTTACCCCAGGCTGTTCCTGCCATCCGTGGAACCTGCTTCCGTCATATTCTACAGTCAGTAAAATATTTTTTTCCATAATCGGCAATATTATACCAAACTGAAGCACAAGCCGCCACAATTATATGGTATATAGGGAAATATGTGTATAGGACGTTATGCGTCGGAAAAATATCTATAAGGCTAAGAACTCCCATTCCCCCCAGAAGAACACAATATACGCCGATGCAGCAAATGCGAAATACGGAACCATCGCCATATGATCGCTTTTCTTTACCTTCTTTCGCACGAGCAGAATCACAAAATGCGCCGATGACAGAAACGACGCGACGGCAAACACAACTATTATACCGCTCGTCCCGCACAGGAAGCCGAGAACCGCAACAAGCTTGATGTCGCCTCCTCCCACTGCCTCGCTCCTGTATATCGCCCTGCCCAACAGGGCGACCGCGCCCATAATGCCGAATCCCGCGACAGCTCCGAATGCCGCATCGCGCCAGGAGCTCTGATACGATATCATGCCCATACCGGTGACAGCGAGCATTATAAGAAGCTGATCCGGCACAATCCGGTATTTAATATCGGCGATCGAAAGCTCAAGCAGAACCCATATTGCGGCACTCTCGGCAAGTGCAAAGACAGGATCCTCCGTAACAAGCCGGATATTGAGCACAATAAAAAGCATGGTGAATATATATTTCCACGGCATGCTTCTGATCCTCTGAGTATAAGGGTCGGTCAGCTCTTTTGGCGGCTTCTGACCGTAGTCGCAGAGCCAGCCCGCCGGCATCCTGTTAAAACAGTAGACCGCTCCGTTACCCTCGAAAACTCCCGCTGCCACGGCACATGCACAGTAAAACGCCGTGATAATAATAGGGTTCATACGTCCTCCTTCAGTTAACATTTTACCATATTTTTACATAGAGTCAAAGGGTATTTTATGGTATACTCATCACGTAACATTCACGTTTCCGAAGGAGGTTTTCTCTTGATTTTAGAACTGATCAAATCCGTTATATACGGTATCGTAGAGGGCATCACGGAATGGCTGCCCGTAAGCAGCACCGGTCATCTGATACTGCTGAAGGACATCATGCCGATGAAGGTTTCCGAGGATTTTTGGAACCTGTTTTTAGTCGTCATACAATTAGGCGCTATTATCGCCGTCATCGTATATTTTTGGAACAAAATCTGGCCTTTCAACACTAAAGTAAAAAACAAGCCTTTCATACGCTATGACGTAATGAATCTCTGGCTCAAGATAATCGTCGCATGCCTGCCCGCGGCCGTTATAGGGGTGCTTCTCGACGACTGGGTAGATGCGCATCTGTATAACTCCGTTACCGTATCGATAATGCTTATAGCCGTCGGTATCGCATTCATTGTCATCGAAACAAAAAACAAAGGCAAGACGCCGCGCGTCACGAATCTTCGGGATCTGTCATATACGGATGCGCTGATAATCGGTCTGTTTCAGGTCGTGGCCGCCCTGCTGCCCGGCACCTCGCGCTCAGGCTCTACTATCATAGGCGGCCTTCTTATAGGGGTCGAGCGTACGGTCGCCGCCGAGTTCACGTTCTTCCTGGCGATCCCCGTCATGGCCGGAGCCAGCCTACTAAAGCTCATAAAATTCGGTCTGCACTTTACGGGCGGCGAGCTTTTGATACTCTTCATCGCCTCCGCCGCGGCATTCGCCGTATCTCTCGCCTGCATCAAATTCCTGATGGGCTATGTAAAAAAACACGATTTCAAGATTTTCGGTTACTATCGCGTAATCCTCGGCATAATCGTGCTGATATACTTTGCGATAGCTCACTGATAACGGAGAAAAAGTGATGGATATCTATTCGCGATACAGATCAAAGCAGCGCACGCCCGACGAGGCGGCGAGGATAATCAAAAGCGGCGACTGGGTCGACTATTCGACAAATATCGGATTCCCGAAGCTCATGGATGAGGCAATAGCGCGAAGAAAGGACGAGCTTACCGATGTAAAGATCAGAGGGAACCTCATCTTCGGCCCTATACGCGCCGTAGAGTGCGATCCTCGGCGCGAGCACTTTATCTATAACAGCTGGCACTGCTCCGAATACGAAAGACACCTCGCAGACAGGGGACTATGTAATTTTATCCCGATGATATTCAGAAACGTCGTCCCGTATTATGAGCATTTTCTAACCGTCAATGTAGCGATGGTCTGCGTAGCGCCAATGGACAAGCACGGTTATTTTAATCTTTCGAGCGCCACGGGCGTAGCAAAGGGCATACTCGATGTCGCAGATATTGTAATAGTTGAAGTCAACGAAAACCTGCCTAAAGTGTGCGGCGGATTCGGCCAGTCGATCTATATAGACGAAGTCGATTACATAGTTGAGGGCGAGCACGGCCCTCTGCCTCAGTTTCCGGTCGAAGACCCGTCCCCTCAGGAAAAGGCCATCGCCAAAAGTATAATAAGCATGATCCCCGACGGTGCCACGCTTCAGCTGGGCATAGGCTCCATGCCGAACGCATTCGGCAAAATAATAGCGGAGTCCAACCTTAAGGATCTCGGCATGCACACAGAGCTTTGTTCCGATGCATACGTGGAACTCGCCGAGACCGGAATCCTGACGAACAAAAAAAAGACATACCTCAGAGATATAGGCGTTACAGGCATGGGCTTCGGTTCACAGCGCGTATACGACTGGATCGATGAGAACCCCTCCGTCGCTTTTATGCCCCTCGAATTTGTAAACAGCCCTGAAGCGATCGCTAAAAACGATAACATGATCTCGATCAACAGCTGCATATCCGTCGATCTTTTCGGACAGGTCAGCGCAGAGACTTTCGGTACAAGACAGATAAGCGGTACCGGAGGGCAGCTCGATTTTCTGACAGGTGCGGCGATGTCCCACGGAGGCAAGGCGTTCATCTGTATGACTTCGACATTCAAGGACGGGCAAGGCAATGTCAGATCATGCATCAAACCTACGTTCTGCGGAGATGTCGTCACGGATCCTCGCAGTCAGGCATATTTTCTTGTAACGGAATACGGCAGGGTAAACCTCGTCGGGAAAACCACATGGGAGCGAGCCGAAGCACTGATCTCCATCGCCCATCCGGATTTCCGCGAGAAGCTGATAAATGAGGCCGAAAAGCTTTCTATCTGGCGCCGCTCAAACAAGAAATAGAAATGGAAATGGAAATGGAGTGCTTTTGGAAGGTGAGCAGGGTCTCTCCAAAGAGCAGCTGCTCATCAAAATTCGCTTTTTTGCCGGTGTTGCTCACAAATACGGCCCCCGTAAGTGTAAATCGATGAGCAGGGTCTCTCCAAAGAGCAGCTGCTCATCAAAATTCGCTTTTTTGCCGGTGTTGCTCACAAATACGGCCCCCGTAAGTGTAAATCGATGAGCAGGGTCTCTCCAAAGAGCAGCTGCTCATCAAAATTCGCTTTTTTGCCGGT
>ERZ772917.1953-NODE-1953-length-10887-cov-18.835210_pt1 | contig 10887 bp, 10 predicted proteins | sample MGYA00511187_ERZ772917 | MGnify/ENA primary metagenome ERZ772917 (study PRJEB29015, sample SAMEA2737925) | human oral metagenome | biome: human oral; feature: human-associated habitat; material: dental | place: China | collected 2012 ... | reverse complement strand
GAAGCTCTCCCACTACTCCAAGCGCACCGTCGACCTGGAGTACCGCTTCGGCTTCGCCGGCTCGCAGTGGGGCGAGCTCGAGGGCATCGCCAACCGCACCGACTTCGACCTGACCACCCACGCCGAGCACTCCGGCAAGGACCTGTCCTACTTCGACCAGACCAGGAACGAGCGCTGGGTGCCCTACGTCATCGAGCCCTCAGCCGGCCTGACCCGCTCCCTCATGGCCTTCCTGGTGGAGGCCTACACCGAGGACGAGGCCCCCAACACCAAGGGCGGGGTGGACAGGCGGGTGCTGCTGCGGCTCGACCCGCGTCTGGCCCCGGTCAAGGCCGCCGTGCTGCCGCTGAGCCGTAAGGAGGAGCTCACCGCCCCGGCCCGGGAGCTGGCCGCGCGCCTGCGCCGGATCTGGAACGTGGAGTACGACGACGCCGGGGCGGTGGGCCGCCGCTACCGCCGCCAGGACGAGATCGGCACCCCCTTCTGCGTCACCTACGACTTCGACTCGCCCGGCGACGGCGCGGTCACCGTGCGCGAGCGCGACACCATGGTCCAGGAGCGCGTCCCGCTCGAGGGCGTGGAGCGCTACCTCGCCGAGCGCCTCGTGGGCGCCTGAGGCGGGGGCGGGTATGGGCCACGGACACGGCCACTCCCACACGTCGGGGCCGCTGGTCCTGCCCGACCACGAGGCCCGGCGGGTCCGGTTCGTCCTGGCGGCGGTCATCGTGCCCCTGGTCCTGGCCGCCGTCGTCGGCATGGTGGTGCTCTGGCCCCGGGGGGAGGGCAGCCCGATCGGCTCGCGGCCCTTCGCCGCCCCGGGGGCGAGCCTGGAGACCGCCACGGTCACCTCCCTGGACGTGGGCGACTGCCGCCAGGCCGCCGCCTCCCTGGGCGGCAGCGCGGACGCCTCCCTGCTGGCCGACGCGCTGTGCGCCAGGATCACCTCCGGGGCGGGCAAGGACCTGGTCCTGCCCGTCCACGTGCCCACCGAGTCCCGCCGGGTCGCTGACGTGGGCGACCGCCTGCAGGTCATGTACACGCCCTCGGCCCTGGCCGGGGGGACCCCCTACGTGTTCGTGGACTACCAGCGCCAGCTGCCGGTGGCGGCCCTGGGGGTCGTCTACCTGGTCCTGGTGGTGGCGGTGGCGGGCCGCCGCGGGGCGCTCAGCGTCGTCGGGCTGCTGCTGGCCACGGCGGTCCTGGTGCTCTTCATGATCCCGGCCCTGCTCTCCGGCCGCTCCCCCCTGGCGGTGACCCTGGTGGGCTCCACCACCATGATGCTGGTGGCCGTCTACGTGGCCCACGGGATATCGGTGCGTACCACCACGGCGCTGCTGGGCACCTTCGCCGGGGTGGTCATCACGGTCGGGCTGTCCCTGTGGGGGACCGGGGCCGCCAACCTGACCGGGGCCAGCGACGAGACCTCCGTGACGCTCATGAGCCTGGTGCCGGGCCTGAGCCTGACCTCCCTGCTGACCTGCGGCATGGTCATAGCCGGCCTGGGCGTCCTCAACGACGTGACCATCACCCAGGCCTCGGCCGTGTGGGAGCTGCACGCCGCCAACCCGGGGCTGTCCCGGGCGCGGCTGTTCACCGGCGGTATGAGGATCGGGCGGGACCACATTGCCTCGACGGTGTACACCCTGGCCTTCGCCTACGCGGGCACCGCCCTGCCCCTGATCCTGACGGCCTCCCTGATCGACCGGGCCGTGGTGGACACGGTCCTGAGTGGGGAGATCGCCGAGGAGGTGGTGCGTACCCTGGTGTCCTCCATCGGCCTGGTCCTGGCCATCCCGGTCACCACGGCCATTGCCGCGGCCCTGTGCCCCACCACGGCGGCCCCCACCGTGCCAGCCTCCACCGCGGCGGCCCCGGCCGCTCCCGCCCCCGAGCCGGATCCCGGGCAGGATCCTGGGCCGCGGGAGGTGCGGCGTGGACGCCACAGCGCCTGAGCGCACCCCCGGGGCGGCCCCGGCGCCCGGCCCCTTCCCCCCGCTGCGCATCGGGCCGCTCACCGTCACCGTCCCCGTGGGGCTCGCCCCCATGGCCGGGGTCACCAACGCCTCCTTCCGGCGCCTGTGCCGCGAGCAGGGGGAGTCGGCCCTGCCCGCCTCGCTGCGCCCGGGCGCCCCCGGCCCCCTGAGGGCGCCTGACGGGTCCCTGACGGCCCCGGCCGGCCTGTACGTCACCGAGATGGTCACCACCCGGGCGCTGGTGGAGCGCCGTGAGAGGACCCTGGCCATGGTCCGCCCCGACCCCGCCGAGCGGGTCCGCTCCGTCCAGCTCTACGGCGTGGACCCGGTGGTGGCGGGGCAGGCGGTGAGGATCCTGGTGGAGGAGGACCTGGCGGACCACATTGACCTCAACTTCGGCTGCCCTGTGCCCAAGGTCACCCGTAGGGGCGGGGGTGCGGCCCTACCCTGGAAGCGCGACCTGCTGGCCGCGATCCTGCGTGAGACGGTCCGTGCCGCCGAGGCGGCCTCGCGCGCCGCCCGCCGCGACGTCCCCGTCCCGGTGACCATGAAGATGCGCATTGGCATCGACCCCGAGCACGAGACCTTCCTGGAGGCGGGGCGCACCGCCCAGGACGCCGGTATCGCCGCCGTCACCCTGCACGCCCGCACCGCCCAGGAGCACTACTCCGGGCACGCCCACTGGGAGCGGGTCGCCGCCCTCAAGGAGGCCGTGGACATCCCGGTCCTGGGCAACGGGGACGTCTGGACGGGGGACGACGCGGCGGCCATGATGCGCTCCACGGGGGCCGACGGGGTGGTCGTGGGGCGCGGCTGCCAGGGGCGCCCCTGGCTCCTCGCCGACATCGTCCACGCCCTGACCGGCTCGGGGGAGCGCGCCCGCCCCGACCTGGACGCCGTCCTGGACACGCTCCGGGAGCACGCCCGCCTCCTGGCCGCGGAGCTGGGGGAGGACCGGGGGGTACGCGACCTGCGCAAGCACGTGGGCTGGTACCTCAGGGGCTACCCGGTGGGCGGGGCCGGGCGCGCCGCCCTGGCCCGGGTGGGCTCCCTGGCCGGCCTGGAGGCCGCCCTGGAGCAGGTGCGCTCGGGCCTGCCCCGGGTCGTGCCCTACCCGGGGCGGGCCGTCGAGGGGCCGCGGGGCCGGGCCGGGGCGCCCCGCCGGCCCCACCTGCCCGACGGCTGGCTGGACTCACCCTACCTGTCCCCGGACCAGCGGGCCCTGCTGGGGCAGGCCGAGTCCGACGCCTCCGGCGGCTGAGAGAACGATGAGGAGCGGACAGTGCTCGCCCACGACCTCCTGGTACTGGATCTCCTGAGGATCCCGGCCCCGCCCACGGGGGAGGCGGATCTTCGCCCGCTGCTGGGGGAGGACCCGGACCAGCTGGCCCGGATCTACCTGGAGGGCTACCCTCCCGGCGTGGCGGCCGCGGACCTGGCCCAGGCCCGTGCCGAGATGGCCCTGACCCTTACCGGTGGGTACGGCGTCCTGCGGCCGGACGCCAGCCTGGTGGCGTACGACGGCGGGGCGGCCGTCGGGGCCGTCTTCACCGTCGAGCGCTCGATCTGGGACGCGGACCTCCCCGGCCCCTTCATTATCGACCTCGTCGTGGTCCCCGGCGCCCGGGGGCGGGGCACCGGGCGGGCGCTGCTGGGCGGCGCCGTGCGCGCCTGCGCCCGTGCCGGGGAGAAGACCCTCTCCCTGCGCACCGGCGAGGGGACCTCCGCGGCCGCCGCGCACCTGTACCGGGAGCTCGGCTTCCGGCCGCCGTCCTGACGTGCCGGGGCGTGCCGCTGGCGGTCAACGCGATGGGGGGGCACCTCGCCGTCCTGACGTTGAGTGCCACCCCCTGGGGGGCGGGCGGGGCCACACGTGTCGTACAGTGTGGGGCGTGACCCCGCAGACCCCAGGTGCCGCCCACACGCTCGTGCTCGTCCGCCACTCCAAGGCCTCCCACGACGCCCCCACGGACCTGGAGAGGCCCCTGACGCCCCGGGGGGTCGACCTGGCCGACGCCCTGGCCCGCAAGGTCAGCTCCCGCGTCCCCGAGGTCCAGACCCTCCTGGTCTCCCCGGCGGCCCGCACCCGTCAGACGGCCCTGCCCCTGGCCGACTACTACCCGCAGGCCGCCTTCGTGGTCGAGCCCGCCATCTACCACGCGGGGGTCGAGCGTATCCTCGCCCTCATCCGGGCCCTGGACGAGACCACCCGGGCCGGTGTCGTGGTCGGGCACGAGCCCACCATCAGCGCCCTGGCCTACGCCCTCCACGACGCCGACGACGACGAGCTGGCCCGCCAGGTCTCCTTCGGCCTGCCCACGGCCACCGCCTGCGTCCTGGAGGTCCCGGTGCCCTGGGCGGTCCTGGGGGCCCGCAGCGCCCACCTGTACGACGTCCTCAGCGCGCGCCGATAAGCTCCAGCACCGCCGCCAGGTCACGTACCCTCACGGCGGCCCGGGCGGCCCGGTCCACTACCGGCTTGGCGCAGAAGGCCACGCCGAGCCCCGCCGCGCGGAGCATGTCCAGGTCGTTGGCGCCGTCGCCCACGGCCAGGGTGCGCTCCAGGGGCACACGGTGCCGGGCGGCCCAGGCGCGCAGGCACCGCTCCTTGACGCCCCGGTCCACGACGCGGCCCAGGACCCGCCCGGTCAGGACGCCGTCGGCGACCTGCAGGCGGTTGGCCGCCACGTGGTCAATACCCAGGCGCCGGGCCAGGGGGCCCACCACCTCCTCAAAGCCGCCCGAGACCACCCCCACCGCGCAGCCCCTGGCGTGCAGGGTGCCAATGAGCTCCTGGGCGCCGGGGGTCAGGCGGACCTCGGCGAGCACCTCGGCGAAGACGCCCTCGCCCACGCCTTCGAGCGTGGCCACGCGCTCACGCAGGGAGGCGGCGAAGTCCAGCTCACCGCGCATGGCCCGCCTCGTGACCTCGGCGACCTGCGCCCGGGTGCCGGCGCGCTCGGCAATGAGCTCAATGACCTCCTGCTCAATGAGGGTGGAGTCCACGTCCATGACCAGCAGGCCGGGCCCCTCCTCCACCAGGGGGCCGCTGCTCAGCGCGCCACGAAGTCGCTCCATGGCCCCAGGCTAGCCCGGCCGGCCCCCGCCCCGCGGCCGGCCCGGCTGTAAGAGTCCGGCTCAGCTGCGAGAACAGAGTCCGGCCGGCCACCGGTGGGTGGCCGGCCGGACGGGTGCCGGGGGGCCTCAGCGCGAGACCACCTGCCCCTTGGCCACCACGGTGATACCGGAGTCGGTCACGGTAAAGCCGCGCTCACGGTCGTGCTCGGGGTCGATCCCCACCATGGCGCCCTCCTCCACGCGGACGTACTTGTCCAGGATGGTGCGGTTGACCACCGTGTTACGGCCCACGTTCACCCCGTCCATGAGGACGGACTCACGCACCGAGGACCAGGAGTTCACGCGCACCCCCGGGGACAGGACCGAGGAGATGACCTCACCGCCGGAGACGATGACACCGGGCGAGACGATCGAGTCCACCGCGTGGCCCAGGCGCTCGTGGTGGCCGTAGACGAACTTGGCCGGGGGCACGGAGTTCTGGCTCCCGGCGAAGACCGGCCACTGCTCGTTGTACAGGTTGAACACGGGGGTGACGCTAATGAGGTCCTGGTGGGCCTCGTAGAAGGCGTCCACGGTACCCACGTCACGCCAGTAGTCGCGGTCGCGCTCGGAGGCGCCGGGGACGTCGTTGTCCTTGAAGTCGTAGACGCCCGCGCCGCCCTGGGACACGAACCACGGCACGATGTTGCCGCCCATGTCGTGCTTGGAGTCCTCCTCGGCCGCGTCCTTGGTCACGGCCTCCATGAGGGCGTCGGCGCTGATAATGTAGTTGCCCATGGAGGCCAGGACCTCGTCGGGGGAGTCCGGCAGGCCGGGGGTCTCCTTGGGCTTCTCCACGAAGGCCTTGATGACGCCGCGGCGCTCGGGGTCGGACTCGATGACGCCGAACTGGTCCGCCAGCGAGCGCGGCTGGCGGATGCCCGCCACGGTGCACGGCAGCCCGGAGGCGACGTGGTGCTCCAGCATCTGGGAGAAGTCCATGCGGTAGATATTGTCCGCACCGGTGATGACCACGTAGTCCGGGCGCTCGTCGTCGAGCAGGTTGAGGGACTGGTAGATGGCGTCGGCCGACCCGAGGAACCAGTGCTTGCCCACGCGCTGCTGGGCGGGGACCGGGGCGACGTAGTTGCCGAGCATGGAGGACAGGCGCCAGGTCTTGGCGATGTGCCGGTCCAGGGAGTGGGACTTGTACTGGGTGAGCACCACGACCTTCAGGAAGCCGGAGTTGATCATGTTGGACAGTGAGAAGTCGATGAGCCGGTAGATCCCGCCGAAGGGGACGGCCGGCTTGGCGCGGTCGACGGTCAGGGGCATGAGGCGCTTGCCTTCACCGCCGGCGAGGATGATTGCGAGGACTCGAGGAGAAGCCATGGGCCAACCATACGGTGACCCCAGACACGTCCGCGACCAATCCGGAAAATTTGGGTCGGGCGCGTCGCGCCACAGGCTCCCCTCCACGCCCCTCAGGACCTGTGATCTAGGACCTATGGCCGGGCGACGGCGCCCCCGGGGCCCCCAGGGCCCGCCCCGGGGCGACACGGGCCCCCTCCACGCCCCAACATGTGACGCGCACCCTGTTTTACCGGGTACCGTCGGCCGTGGTGGCCACGAGCGCCACCGTCCGACCCCACCCCGAGCCCACAGAGGAGACGTGACTATGAGGGTTGACCTGCTCACCAAGGAGTACCCGCCGTACATCTACGGAGGAGCCGGCGTCCACGTCAACGAGCTGGCCAAGGTCCTGCGACCCCTCGCCGACGTCCGCGTCCACGCCTTCGGCGGCCCCCGCGAGGACGCCGAGCCAGGCGTTACCGGCTACCCCGAGATCGCCGAGCTCGAGGGCGCGAACGCGGCCCTGAAGACCTTCGGCGTGGACCTGGAGATGGCACAGGGCTGCCAGGGGGCGGACATCGTCCACTCCCACACCTGGTACGCCAACCTCGCTGGCCACCTGGCCTCCCTGCTCCACGGGGCCCCGCACGTGCTGTCCGCCCACTCCCTGGAGCCGCTGCGCCCCTGGAAGGCCGAGCAGCTCGGCGGCGGCTACGCCCTGTCCTCCTGGGCGGAGAAGACCGCCTACGAGGCCGCCGCCGGCATTATCGCGGTGTCCAACGGCATGCGCGCCGACATCCTGCGCTCCTACCCGGCCGTGGACCCCGAGCGGGTCAAGGTCGTCCACAACGGCATCGACCTGGACGCCTGGCAGCGCCCCGAGGGCGAGGAGGCCGCCGCCCAGGCCACCGCCACCCTCAAGCGCCTGGGCATCGACCCCGACCGCCCCACGGTCGTCTTCGTGGGACGCATCACCCGCCAGAAGGGCCTGCCCTACCTCCTGCGCGCCTGCGAGCTCCTGCCCGCCGAGGTCCAGGTGGTCCTGTGCGCCGGCGCCCCGGACACCGCCGAGATCAAGGCCGAGGTCGAGGGCCTGGTGGCACGTCTGCGCGAGAAGCGCACCGGCGTGGTCTGGGTCGAGGAGATGCTGCCCCGCCCCCAGCTCATCGCCGTCCTGACCGCCTCCGACGTCTTCGTGTGCCCCAGCGTCTACGAGCCCCTGGGCATCGTCAACCTGGAGGCCATGGCCGTGGGCCTGCCCGTGGTGGGCAGCGCCACCGGCGGCATCCCCGACGTCATCGTGGACGGCACCACCGGCCTGCTGGTGCCCATCGAGCAGGTCCAGGACGGCACCGGCACCCCGCTCCACCCCGAGATCTTCGTGTCCGACCTGGCCGAGCGCCTCACCAGCCTGGCCACGGACCCCGAGCGGGCCCGCCAGATGGGGGCCGCCTCCCGCAAGCGCGTCGAGGAGCACTTCTCCTGGCAGTCCATCGCCGTCAAGACGATGGCGGTCTACAACTGGGTGCTCCAGAACGGCTGACCGACCCGGGGCGGGGCGCCTTGTGCACCCCGCCCCGGCAGGCCGCCCCGGCCCCTAGGCCCACCACTCGGTCGCCGCGCAGACGCCCCTGCGCGCCACGGCCAGCAGAGGACGCAGGACGTCGGCCCGGCGGGCGGCCTGGGCGGCGCTCGCGGCCGCGCCGTCGTCCTCCAGCGCCCGCTCGCACAGGCCCGCCAGCCGCAGAGAACGCTCCAGCAGGTCACGACGACGTGACGGCATCGGCGGCAGCAGACGCGGATCCACCACCGCGGTGACCAGGTCGGTGAGCTCGTCGGCCAGCTCAGGACGCTCCCTGGCCAGATCCAGGCCGGTCAGGGCCGCAATGGCCTCCTCGGTGGCCAGGTGGACCTCCCGGCGCAGCTGGGCGGCGTCCAACGGCGGGACCACCGCCTCCAGGACATCGGCCCGCCAGGCCTCACCATCCCCCTGCGGGACCAGCACCACGGCCGTCCCGGCCGGGTCGGCGGCACTCTCCAGGAGCACCGCCTGACCCCGGTCACCAGCCGGCACGCCGCCGGGGAGCCCGTGGCCGGGCACCGGCAGGAGCGCGGCACAGCGCCGCAGGGGACGGACGGCATCCAGCCAGGCCCCCAGGGGGACGAGCGCCCCGGTCCTCTGGTCACGGACCAGGTGGGGGCCCGGACCCGCGACGACCACGCCCCGGGAGGAGGGCAGGGGCGCCCACAGGGCCAGGAGGACACTGACCGGCGCACTGAGAGACGACATGGGACCAGAGCCTACGACGCCAGGCACACCCGGAGCCGACAGTTAGGACCTCTGTCACGGGTACACGCTAAGGTTAGGCCCATGACCAGTGTGCTTCGCCTCACCGACGTCTCCCTGCACCGGGGCGACACCCAGATCCTCTCCCACGTCAGCTGGGTGGTGGACGAGGGCCAGCACTGGGTGGTCCTGGGCCCCAACGGGGCGGGCAAGACCACCGTCTCACGCATCGCCGCAGCCCGCCTCTTCCCCTCCAGCGGGACCGTGGAGGTCCTGGGAGAGAGGCTGGGGCGCGTGGACGTCAGCGAGCTCCGCCCCCGCATCGGCCTGACCTCCTCCGCCCTGGCCCAGCACGTCCAGGACCGGGAGAGCGTACTGGGCGTGGTCCTGTCCGCCTCCTACGGGCGGATCGGGGTGTGGCGCGAGGAGTACGACGCCCTCGACGTGGAACGGGCCCGGGCCCTGCTGGAGGCCCTGGGCGCCGACGGCCTAGCAGGACGCGCCTGGGGGAGCCTGTCCTCCGGGGAGCGCAAGCGGGTGGAGATCGCCCGCGCCCTCATGCCCGACCCCGAGCTCCTCATCCTGGACGAGCCCGCCTCAGGACTGGACGTGGCCGGACGCGAACAGCTCCTGGCCGCCCTGGCCGAGATCGTACAGGCCCCCGGGGCCCCCGCCATGGTGCTGGTCACCCACCACCTGGAGGAGATCCCCCAGGGCTTCACCCACGCCCTGGCCCTGAGAGCAGGATCAGTGGTACGAGCCGCCCCCCTGACCCAGGTCCTGACCAGCCAGGTCATGAGCACCACCTTCGGCCTGGAGCTGGAGGTCAGCCACGACCGCGGACGCTACACCGCCCGCGGCGCCCTACCCGGCCCCACCAGGGGCGAGCACACGGCCTGACGGGCCCCTACCCTCACCTCAAAAGCAAGGAGACAACTATGATCTGGCTCTGGTGGCTGGCGGCAGCGATCGCCCTGGGCGCCATCGAGACACTCGTCGCGGACCTGACCTTCCTCATGCTCTCCGGAGGCGCCCTGGGAGCCGTGCTCGTGGCGCTCCTAGGGGCGCCCCTGCCCCTCCAGGCACTCGTCTTCGTCATTGTCTCAGCACTCCTGCTCCTGGTGGTACGCCCCTGGGTCAGGGGCCGCCTGGCCGCCACCTCCCCAGGAGTACGCACCAACGCGGAGGCCCTCATCGGGCTCGAGGCAGTGACCCTGACCGAGGTCACGACCTCAGGAGGCCGCGTCCGCCTGGCCGGCGGGGACTGGAGCGCCCGCCTGGCCACCACCGGCCCGGCCGGCGCCCCCACCCCCCTGCCCGAGGGGACGGCCGTACGAGTCACCGCTATCGACGGGGCCGTAGCCGTCGTCGTACCCCTACCCCGCCCCTGAGAACCCCACCGGCCCTCCCCAGCCGGGGCGGGAACCAACCCTCAAAAGTCCTTCAACAGAAAGGTGACCGCTGTGTCTGACAGCTCAGTCCAGACGATGACGATCGTCGTCGCAGCCCTCCTCGTCATCTTCGGCATTACCCTGATCGCCAAGGCCGTGCGAATCGTGCCGCAGTCCTACGCGATCATCGTCGAGCGCCTGGGCAAGTTCCAGGCCGAGTACGGCGCCGGGATGCACTTCCTGGTGCCCTTCATCGACCGCGTACGCACCACGGTCGACCTGCGCGAACAGGTCGTCTCCTTCCCCCCGCAGCCGGTGATCACCTCCGACAACCTCGTGGTGAGCATCGACTCGGTCATCTACTACCAGGTCACCGACCCCAGGCGGGCCACCTACGAGATCGCCAACTACCTCCAGGCCATCGAGCAGCTGACCGTCACCACCCTGCGTAACGTCATCGGCTCCATGGACCTGGAGCAGACCCTGACCAGCCGCGACCAGATCAACGGCCAGCTGCGCGGGGTCCTGGACCAGGCCACCGGCCGCTGGGGCATCCGGGTGAGCAACGTCGAGCTGAAGTCCATCGACCCCCCGGCCTCCATCCAGGGCGCCATGGAGCAGCAGATGCGCGCCGAGCGCGACAAGCGCGCCGCGGTACTGACCGCCGAGGGCGTCAAGCAGTCCCAGATCCTCACGGCCGAGGGCGACAAGCAGTCCGCCATCCTGCGCGCCGAGGGCCAGGCCCAGTCCGCCATCCTCAAGGCCCAGGGCGAGTCCCGCGCCATCCTCCAGGTCTTCGACGCCATCCACCGCGGCAACGCCGACC
>ERZ772917.1952-NODE-1952-length-10890-cov-12.601384_pt1 | contig 10890 bp, 13 predicted proteins | sample MGYA00511187_ERZ772917 | MGnify/ENA primary metagenome ERZ772917 (study PRJEB29015, sample SAMEA2737925) | human oral metagenome | biome: human oral; feature: human-associated habitat; material: dental | place: China | collected 2012 ... | reverse complement strand
TATATACCTGCGGATTAGGCTTGCCGAAGAGAAAATCATACGTATCGCTACCGCCTACTTGCCGATAACTGTAACCCAGTTTTTCATATAGTTTTTTTGCTGGTTCATTTGAGATTTCAACACCCAGTCCAATCATAGAAAAACCTTGGCGGCGGGCTTCATTTTCTGCTGCCGCGATAAGCATAGTCGCCAAGCCCCGACGTCGATAATCCTCATCAATCTCCAGCGCATTGATTTGCGGCAAACCCGGAAAATCCTTTTCAATGATAGAGGTTTCATCGCCCCAATCATGCCGCAAGGTCACCCGGCCGACATAGCGTCCATCCGCCTCTACCACCAACACCACCGCCTTTTTCTGTTTAATTAGATCACACAGCTCCGCCTCATAATCATCAGAGATATACATCTCTTTTTTAAGGCGAGTAAATGAGCTGCTGCCGGGCGACACTACCTCAATAACAGGCGTATATTTATTAGGATTAAGCGAGCATTCGCCGTTGGTATCTTTAAGCAACTCTTGTTTGCTAGCTGGCACTAGTATTATTTCCTTTCAAAAAATCACCTCTTTTGACTTCGAGAATCCGCTGGAGGTGTTTCAAACGGACGGTACCATCTCGATTCCAAAAGAAGTGATTCTTTTAGCTCTTCATTCGCTATTTACGCAAGCTCACGGCGGGGTCTAATCTCAGCCAGTTTAAGCCGATTTCTTCCCGCAGACTTCGCGGTTGATAGCCGCTCATTTCACGTGCTGGCTCAGATAACAAAACCTGAAACCACACATAAAAATGTCCTATAACAATTATAGCACACCGACCGAGCAGTGTGCTATCTTGTCATATTTTGAAATTAACTATTTTATCTGCAGACCGCCCAAAACGCACTCGCCACGTAGATACAGGTTCTTTTTCGCACCCTTCTTCGGTGCAGTTTTATCTTCACTGCCGCCCAAAACGCCACGAACCTCATTATTGACGATCACCGTATCTGGCACAGTAATTTCAACTCCACCACAAAAAGTAAACACCTCGATAACAGCACCGTCTTTTATCTCGGCCTGACGCAGATCAAGCTCAATAGCACCGAATAATGCACTCAACGATCCGCCAGTATAATCACCTCTTGGCTGCAGATTTTCGCCATAAAACACCGCTGTTCGATTTTGCTTATCCGAATCGGTGCGGATTTTCTTCTTTCGGAGAGGCTTGGCGGTGTAATTGAACAATATACTCAAACCGATGCCGATCAAAACAACTGGCCAGAATAGCTTCCAGGCATTCACGTCGATTACATCAAAAGCACCCAAAATAATCGACGAACCGATAGAGGCAAGCAACACACCCCACAGTACTATCATCGTTCGACGTGTAATCATAGCCGAAATGCCCGCTAGAATAAATAAACCGCCCCATAAGACACCCCAAAAAATATCCCAGCGTTCAAAAGTAATAATTTCGAGATTCCGTGCCAGTAAAATCCCGCCGAGTGCCGCGATCATAAGACCGAGGAAAACTCTAAAAAGAATAGATAGCTTCATGCACTCAGTATACTACATTACGGCAGCTAGGCGACAGACCTAATCTTTATCTCGCCATAACTTTTTACAGCAGATGTTCGCCAAACTTCGCCAAAATCATAACGATAGCCGCTACGACCACCGTTACCATCAGCACTATATCATAATCATTCTGAATATATTTTTTCAGCTTTTTGCTGTCAATAACACCAGTCAGCACATTATGTCTCGTCATACCACCAAAAATTAGCAGCATACCAACATCAAGCGTCAAACACCAAGGGCAAAGCATGCCAATCTCCACATAGCTCATGTAAAACATCCACACCGCAAAGACAAGACCAGCAATAACGCCAGCCTGTGCCGCAAGCATAAACCATCGCGGAAACTTAACGCCAGCCAGCAGAGAGACTGCCACAGTTACCATAACTGGTAGTGCCATCAAGCCGATAAAAGCGTTCGGAAAACCGAGTAGTGATGCCGACCAATGCTGAGCCACACTACTACAGCTAATCACCGAGTTTAGATCACAACTTAGTGCTGCATTTGGCGATTTTGCCAGTATCAATGTTTCGATTGATAAAATAAACGACGCCAGTAGACCAAGGCCAGATCCAACAAAAAACATAATCTCGGCTACCCTCTGACGCTTATTGTCTCTAGAAAACCATTTGGCAAAAAAACTACGCATAAAAACTGACCTCATTAATCGTTGGCAGCGGACGACCACGCCATAAATGTTGCATTACGCCACTATCATCAATAGCGATCAGCGTTGGATATTCCACAATATCATACGTGCGACAAAAAGAATCGCCTTCTCGTGAGTCAGGATCAATCTCTTCAATCACTCGCCCAGTCTGGCTACTGAAATCTCTCAAAAAATTAGTCACTTCACGTGCATGGTCGCTTTCCTGACGATAAACGACAACTACTTTCATTCAGAATCCTTTTGCTGACGCTGTGCCAGAATTGCTACAAAATCGTCCAGGTTTTTAAACTCGTGATAAACGCTAGCAAATCGCACATAAGCCACTTCATTTCTCTTGGCTAGTTCGTCCATCACCTGGTCACCAATTCGCCGCGAAGGAATCTCTGACTCGCCCAGTGCATAAAGAGCATCCTCGACCACATTAATGATCTCGTCAACCTCCTCTTCGGATTTGAAAAACTTACCGACTGAGCGTCGCACCGCATTCGACAATTTTACTCTATCAAACAGCTCACGGTCGCCATTCTTTTTGATAACCGCTAGATTTGGCTTTTCAATTCGCTCATACGTCGTAAATCTGCGACCATCTGGCGACTCTCGGCGGCGGCGAATCGCCATACCGTCAGACACTTCACGCGATTCAATCACCCGACTGTTGCCGATATTAAACGCCACCATCGCTATTACTCCTTATTCTTCTTGCGGCGACGCAAAAATGCTGGCGTGTCATCCTCATCATCTTCAGCTGGCGGCGTGTCCCAGATATTCGTTTCTTCCTCAGCAGCAAACTTTTCGGCTGACTGCTCCTGGTCCAGTTCAAGATCGATATTCTTCACCATCTCCTCATCAACGTCAGAGTCGCTAGAATAAGACGGTGTAGTCGGTGTTTCGAGATCCACGTCTTGATTATGGAATGTCTCACTGTCAAAACCCGTAGCGATCACCGTAATCACCAGCTCATCTTCCATATCAGGCTTTAGTGTCGCACCAAAAATAATATTCGCATTAGGGCTGACTGCGCCAGTAATAATCTCGGCAGCCTCTTGGATTTCTGCCATGCTCATATCATAGCCACCAGTTACGTTAAACAGCACGCCGCGAGCACCATCAATTGACACCTCAATCAACGGGCTTTCAATAGCTTGCTGTGCTGCCTGAACAGCACGGTCTTCGCCGCTCGCACGCCCAATCCCCATAAGTGCCGAGCCAGCATTCTTCATAATCGCCTTAACGTCAGCAAAGTCCAGGTTAATTAAACCATGCTCAGTAATCAACTCAGAGATTCCCTGAACACCTTGACGCAGAACATCATCAGCAATCTTAAATGTCTCGAGCAGCGGCGTTCGGCGATCAATCGTCTGCAGTAGCCGATCATTTGGAATTGTAATCAAAGTGTCAACTTGTCGGCCCAGGTGAGAAATAGCCCAGTCGGCGTTAACTCGTCGCTTTTCTCCTTCAAAACTAAACGGTCGAGTCGCCACGCCGACCACCAAAATACCCAACTCACGAGCAATTTCTGCCACCACATAACCAGCACCAGAGCCAGTACCACCACCAGCACCGATCGTTACAAACACCATGTCAGCACCCTCAAGGGCCTTCTTAATCTCCTCACGAGATTCATTTGCCGCCGCCTCACCAACAGTCGGATCTGCACCAGCACCTAGACCATTGGTCGTACTGTGGCCAAGGTGGATTTTAACGTCAGCTTTTGAGTTGTGTAACGCCTGAGCGTCGGTGTTCATGGCGATAAATTGTACCCCAGAAAGCCCTGCATCTTTCATACGATTAATGGCTGAGCCACCTGCACCGCCGACTCCGACGACCTTAATGCTGGCAAATGTTTGTACTTCACTTGGTTGTATTTGCGGCATGTTCCCTCTCCCTCATTGTTCTGTTCAGTATATCATTTTTCAATTCACGCTGGCAAATCTCTTAATGAAACTTAGAAAATATGCTTTTCAAAAATCCACCAGTCTTTTTCACGCTATGCTTGCCGTCCCGAGCAGCCACCTGGGACGCTCCCATAGCGTCATTCAACATTAAGCCAACCGCTGCCGAGAACTCAGGACCTTTTACCTCGTCCGTCATACCGCTATAGCCTGTTGGCTCACCGACTCGTGCAGCGACGTTCAATTGGGATTTAGCAAATTCAACAATTCCCTTAACTTTTGCACCGCCACCCACCAAAACTACGCCACTCGGCAATTTACCAGCTCGGCCAGCCTTCTTCAGCTCTTTAGAAACCGCCTCAAATATCTCTTCGTAGCGAGCCTCAACTATTTCATCAATCTCTTGCTGCTGAAAGATGTATGTCTTCTTTTCGTGCTTTGTCTCGACTTCACCCGTCCCACTGCTGCCAAGTTGAGCGTGAGACAATTTCACTGACTCGGCAATCTCTGGATCGGTCTTCAGCCCAATTGCCAAATCATTCGTCACGTGCTGACCGCCCAACTGGATTACCGACAGGTATTGCAGATCCCCCTCTTCAAAAACCGCCACACCCGTCGTTGAGCCACCGATGTCCAATATGGCCACGCCATTCTCTCGCTGGCTCTCTGTCAGCACCGCCTGAGCAGCCGCCAAAACCGAAGGCACAACCGACACAGCCTCGACCTTTGCCAACTCTGCTGATTTTTGCAAATTCGTAATGTGCGGCACCAAGCCAGAAACCACATTAGCAGTAATCTCCAGCCGCGAGCCAGACATACCGACAGGATCTTTAATATTATCTTGACCATCTAACCGATACGAGTGTGCCACAATTTCCAAAATCTCTCGATTCTGCGGCACTTTTCCTGTCGTTGCCACCTCTTCTAGCCGCAACACATCATCTGACGTTACTTCATTATTAGCCATACCAACAGTAATCATTCCGTCCGCTTTAGTACTTATCAAGTGAGATCCATTAATACTTAAAGCTGCGGCATTAATTTGATGTCCACTCATTCCCTCGGCAGACTCCAAAGCCTTATCAATCGCTGCCGCTGGTCCCGTCAGATTCGTCACTACACCTTTACGCATACCGCTATTCGGCGCCACGCCAACTCCGACGACCTTCGGAACACTGCCCGCACCGTCAATATATCCAACAACGCAACGCACGTTCTTAGTGCCTACGTCAATTCCTACCGCATATCGAGACTGTTCCTGCATATGCTTTTAGTATACAAGAAAAAATAGAGATTTTGCAAGTAGTTGTCGATAAGCATAAGTGTGATAATATTATGAATATGAAAAAGCGCGGATTTACTTTTGTCGAATTATTAATTGTAATAGCGATAATCGCCATCTTGGCAGCGATCGGCATTTTTACCTACAACGGCATTAAACAAAAAGCTTATGATGCAAAAGTCGATACCGCACTTGGACAAATCGAAAAAGCAGTTCGCACATACACGACTAAAGGTAATGTTATTAGATTGCGTACTTACGACGTAAATCGCTTCTACGCGGAGCCAACCAGCGGACGCGTCGAGAACGGCATCACGGTTTATCAAGGTGGCGGACTAGGACGAGAACTGGCAAGGCAAGGCTTTCTGCCATCAGATCTCGGTGATTCCCTCAAAAACAACGCACCAAAACGTGATCTATATTTAAAGAACGACATTCGCCTTATTCACTGTGGTAAAAGTAAGCTATTTGTCGTCATCGAGGCATATTCAGGAACTCAAGAAAGTGCCTTTAAGAACAAAATAAACGACTTGAATTGTAGCTGGAAAACAGAAATTGATTGGCGAGAAGAGAACGGACTGTCTGCACCAGGAGCCTGGGGTACTGGCGGCGGCGTTTATCGAGATCAACCATACTACAAATATGTTGAAATCGATCTATAAAACTTGCTCTTTCGAGCTGCCCTATATATAATCTAGTTATGAAAAGCAAAAGCGGATTCACGTTTGTCGAACTACTAATTGTTATCGCCATTATCGCCATCTTAGGGGCGATCGGCATCGTTTCATATGGTCATATTCGTAGGACGGCGTATGACTCCAAAGTCGACAGCATGCTTAATCAAGCAGAAAAAGCAGTCATATCCTTTAACACCAAAAATACACCGCCACTAGATAATAGCTGGAATATACTCGCCGAAATGAAGAGACAAGGTTACCTTGACGACAGGTTTCTTCAGCAGCTAAACGACTTCGCCCCAATACGCCGCTACGGCGGTTCCTACGCGACCTACAATAATCCACTAGTCGTAGAATGGTGTGGTAATAAAAAATACTTAATCTACGCCGACTCTTACAGTGGCGGCCTGTCTGAGAGTGAATTAAAAACGAAAGCCGTCAACTGTCAAAGCAGTAAGTGCAGCTTTTTAAGTAGACCAGTCTGCTCAACAGGCATTTACGAAACCGGCAAAGAGCGCCACTACAGAGTCAAAGAAATTGACCTGAAAGACTAATTAAATCTTCGTTAATATTTCCGCACCAGTCTCAGTTATCAACACTGTATGTTCAAAATGAGCACCAAGACTTCCGTCTTTCATAGAAATCGTCCAGTCGTCATCGTCTGTCACAATTTTTTCACCATCCAAGCTTGCCATCGGCTCAATCGCAATAGTATCACCCGCCTGCAGCAACGGCCCAGTATTACGTCGACCCCAGTTCGGGATCTCTGGCGACATATGCATCTCCAAGCCTACACCATGACCGACTAGCTCGCGAATAATTCCCAACTTCGACTTTTTTAACACGTCTTCAATAGCTGCTGAAATATCACCAACCCGCGTGCCGTTACCATGAATTGCGTCAATTCCAGCATAGAGGCTCCTCTCCGTCATGTGCAGTAAATGCTTTTTCACACCAGTTGGCTTCTCGCCCACCACCATAGTAAAGGCACTGTCGGTCTTCATTCCGCGATAGCCAATCACCAAATCAAAACTCACCACATCGCCAGTCTCAAAAACATAGTCAGTTGGCGGCGAATGAACGAGCTGCTCGTTCGTCGACACGCAAATCACGCCCGGAAACTTCACTTCATCAGTCAGATATGTCGCCTCGGCTCCAAAATCTTTAATCCGTCCAGCCACAAAATCGTTAACATCCAGTTCACTCATGCCTGGCTCGACCCTTGCCCACAGCTCCTCATAAATTGTCGCCAACATCTTGCCGCACTCACGCATATCACGCAGCTGATCCGTCGTCTTTTCTCCCGTAATTAAACTCATTACGCCTCCTTCACGATGCCGCGACTAGCAAGCTCTCTTTCGATTTCATCATGAACGCTCCCCACCGTACCAACGCCACTCATATGGACGATCGGCACGCCTTGGTCATTAAGATAGTCCAGCATTGGATAAATCTCACGGCGATAAATGCTGAGTCGTTTATCAATCGCATCTGGATTATCGTCGACACGTCCACGCACCCGCAGACGGTCAATAATTTCCTGCCGCGGCACCTCCAGCACCACAACCAGCTTAATCTCACGACCATGGTTGGTCTTATTCGAGACCAGCCACTCCGCCTGAGCCAATTCCCTTGGATAGCCGTCCAAAATTACACCATCCAAATCACGGGCCGAATCAAGCGAATCGCCAATAATCCGATTTATAGTCTCTGGCGGCACCAAATCACCCGACTGCATTTGCCGAATCAATTCTGGATCATGAGTATCCCGCAGTAGTTGCCCCGCACTCATCCATCGCCAGCCGTGCCTTGCTGCTAAAATCTGCCCTTGGACGCTTTTGCCCGCACCCGCTGGACCAAAAAAAATGATCATCAATCCCCCTTTATTTTACAAGTGTTTCTTTAACAATTTTTGCAATCATCGCACCATCGCCAGCCGTGCCAACTTTAGATTTCACCAGGCCAATAACTTGCCCCATTTGCTGCGGCGACACTTCATCCATAGCCGCAACAACTTCTGCGACTACAGCACGCAGCTCATCTTCGCTTAATTGTTTCGGCAAGAACTCCTGCAGAATTGCTGCTTCTTTTTCCTCTGAATCAGCCAATTCAACTCGACCATTCGAACGATACAACTCCGCACTTTCTTTGCGTTTTTTTACCTCACGAGCAATCACTCTTTCAATCTCAGCATCACTGAGACCTTCATCACGCTTCACCAGCGACACTTCCTCGTTCAATATCGCTGCCTTCAAGCTTCTTAAAACATCGCCACGAAAACGATGCCGCCCTAGAAGAGCGGCTTTCATTTCATTAGAGATGCGCTCTTTCAGCGCTGACACTATCGCACCCCAAGACGCATTTTAGCTACTTTGTCAGCACGATGCTGGCGGCGAACGATCGCCTTATTGCGACGCTCAGACTTGGAGATTGATTTCTCAAAGCGCATTACAGCCTTTGCTTTTGCCAGGACACCACTCTGCAGCACCCTGCGATTGAAACGACGAATAATATTCTCGTTCGCTTCCTTCTGATCTTTACGTGTTACTTGTACCATATCGTTTTTCATTATAACAGATGAGGAAATATTTGACAAATTACTATTCCAGATCAACCGAGTATATCGCCGCCAAACTTGCCGGCTGGTTCATATTGGCGTGTGTATGACGGAGGATATTCCACTGATCGATTTCTGGAATACCAGGTATATTGCGTGCACGCTCAACTATCATTTGAATATCTTCCCGTTTGTTTAGATGGCTTAATTCTGGCACTAAAATATCAATCCTCTTTCGCACATTTGGTGCCGCCTCTCGCAAGTCACCCTCAAACGCATTCCGTTTCAACCCAGACGGATCAACCAAGAGCGACTGAATCCAGCCATTCTTCGGTGCTTCAAACGGACGGTCCAGCTGGTCCAGCTCCTCTAGACTAAGTCCAGCACCTCCTATGCATTCAATATGAGGAGCTTCCACGGCGAGCGGCATCAAACCAGCCTTCTTAGCTGTCGGAGAAGCTGATGCCTTACTGTATCGAGCATTTTCCAACCCTTCCTTCACGAAAAAGTTAAGCGCAATACCACCCAGGCTCATATCTCGCGTACCTGTCGGGTCATGCAACCGTAGCTCCGACACTATACCCGACTCCATATTAGCGACTATTCCCGCAGCCATTCTCGCCCCCAGTGAGTGCCCAGCCACCCTAACCTCGTCATAATCCTTAGCAATATGTTCTAATACTGGTGCATAATATTCGCCTACTGGTACATAGCCACCAGTCTGCCTGATTTCTTTTTGGACCGACTTTGGCAGCATACCAGAATTACCGATTCCTGGACCATTCATTACCATATAGGCAACATCTGGATTTGCATAAACCGTATCGACCGCTTCACGCTGAGCGTTCGGATGACGAAAGGCACCGCCCCAGCCATAATACACAACCTGAAGCTCTTTCGCATTAAGATTGCCGAACACCGCAACCTCAATTCCGATACCACCCAAGCCACGAATATAGCGTGGGTTTCTCAACTGCTCAATAACTTTTTCTTTCTGATCCTTGTTGATATCAAGCCACGGGTTGACCTCCAGCTCTTCAATCCTTTCTGGCGATATCTGAATTATTTTACCATCATTAGACAACTTGTTCTCAGTGCCCTCTGCTGCAGGCACTATATGACTGACTCGTTCTAAACGAAGACCCTCGTCAAAGCTATAGTCCGGTGTTACTTTAGTCGTTTCACTCATATGCGTAATGCTCCAGTGTGGATTAATTTTTGAACTAATTTCTATTATATCACATAAATTGACATAAATCAACCTTGTAGCCATTGTGACGGCCCTAATGATGACTATTCCGCCTCGCTCACATGCAGCAACCGCCCTTCAACCGTCCGCACGCCCTGCCATTCGTTAACCGCTGGCTGGAACCACGCCGCTACCTCATCGCCTGGCTCGCGGAAAAATTCCTCTGGCGCGTTGAACGCCAGAACTTGCAGTACTTTACCGTTTTTATCACGCAGCGCTAATTTAACGTGTTGTCCATCCGCACCCATTCGCCGCACGCTTAGCACGCTGGCTGTGGTAATTTTCAGGACTGGCTCTGGGTTGCCATTGCCAAACGGCTCCATTTTCGCCAGATTCTTTACTAATTCCTCATCAATCTCCGAAAAGTCATCGATTTCCACATCAGCCCGCGGCAATAAATATCGCTCTTGATTTGTCAGCTGCAGCGAATCATAAAACTCATTCACCCGCCTCCGAAAATCATTAATTCTCTCAGTCGCCAACGTCACGCCCGCCGCCGCTCCGTGCCCTCCACCTTTGATGATGATGTCGTCAGCTGCCCGCACGGCATCTGCCGCTGAAAAATCACCAAAACTGCGCACCGAACCAGTCGCCTCCTCACCACGCTCACCAATGATAAACACCGGCTTTTTATATTTTTCCACCAATTTCGACGCCACGATGCCGATAACGCCGTGATTCCAACCATCACTACTCACCACCAGCACACGGTCATTCGCCAGCTTCTCGGCTTGCCCACATGCTTCCTCAAAAATCGCGTCCTGAATGCCGCGCCGTTTAACGTTCAGTTCCTCCAATTTCTCACTCGCCTCCAGTGCCGCCAGCCCATCGCGAGCTGTCAGCATATCCAGCGCGTGCTGTGCTGTCTCCAACCGACCCGCTGCATTCATCCGCGGACCCAAACCAAACCCCAAATGCCTGGCATTAACCTGCTCCGGCTCAATACCAGCCATCGCCATCAACGCTTTCAGCCCTGGACGTTGTTGCTTTTTCAGAACCTCCAAGCCC
>ERZ772917.1950-NODE-1950-length-10901-cov-73.791536_pt1 | contig 10901 bp, 10 predicted proteins | sample MGYA00511187_ERZ772917 | MGnify/ENA primary metagenome ERZ772917 (study PRJEB29015, sample SAMEA2737925) | human oral metagenome | biome: human oral; feature: human-associated habitat; material: dental | place: China | collected 2012 ... | reverse complement strand
CGGGCGAGGCGGCGGAGCCGACGGGCGCGGGCACCTCCGCCGACCCGACGGGCTCGAACACGTCCTCGGCAGATCCGGCCGCGGGCTCGGGCGAGGCGGCGTCCGCCGATCCCGCGACCGGTTCGACCGGCCCGGGCCGTTCGGCGTCGGGAGCGGCGAGCCCGGCCGGCCCGGCCCACCCGACAACGGGCGTATCGGTGGATTCGGGCGAGGCGGCGGACTCCGGGGACCGGAGCGGGGCGGCGGACCCGGACGCCTGCTCCGGCGTCCGGGCGACCGGCTCGGCGACACGCCTGCCCCGCCTTCTGAGCGCCCTCTCGGGCGTCTGGGCGACCGGTTCGACGAGCGCCTCCTCGGTCTCGACCTCGGACACCCGCCGGTGGCGCGGTCCGGCGGCCCGCGTGCGGGTGCGGAGCCTGAGGCCCGACGGCTGTGTCGGGTCGGGGGGCACCCACAGGTGCCGCGGCTTCGCGGCGGCCGACTCGCGCCCGGACTCGCCGTCGGCCGCGCTCCAGACCACTTCGTCGCCCCCCTGCGCGCCGGGGCCGCCGGGCTCACCGGCGCGGGCCCGGGCCGCGCGCCGCGACCTGACGGGGATCCCGGGCTCCCCGTCCCGGTATTCGGCCAAGCGGGACGCCCCGAGCGCCTCGCCGGACGCACCGGCCTGCGGCAGCTCGAACGGCCGCTCGAAGCGGTCCGTCTCCTCGCGCAGCGCGCGTCCGATCCGCAGCGACCGGGCGTCCACCAGGTCCTCGGTCGCCAGCCGCCACTCGCCGACCGTCCTCTCGGCCTCGGCGACGCCCAGCTCCACGTCGAGGCACTCCCAGTCGCCGGGGTTGAGGGCCCAGCCCCACACGGGGGCCTGCCACTCCTGCGCCTCGGCCAGGCCCGGCGCGAGGGCCCGGACCCAGGCCCTGCCGAGCAGGCTGAGGTGGGCCTGCGGGCCGGCCAGGTCGAGGACGGCGGCGTCGGCGCCCGCCTGGGAGACCTGTGTCAGCCAGGCCACGATCTCCGCGCGCCCGATGAGCGCCTCCCGGGCGCCCTTCGCCCACTCCGGGGGCACGAGGGCGACGCCGAGGGGTCCTGCGACCATGACGGCGCCCGTTCCGCGGTAGGAGTACCTGCCGATCTGAAGCATCAGTCCTCACCTTCGTGTCGTCGCCGTGCGGTCCGGACGGTGGCGGGGCGGGCGGCGCGCACCTCGCGGTGGGCGGCGCCCGGCGGGGTCGTCCTCGAGTGCGCGGCGACGGTGACCTCGACGACGACGGCTGTGGCGTTGTCCTGCGTCCCCCGGGCGATCGCGAGATCGACGAGGGCGTTGGCGGCCGCCTGCGGATGGGTGGAGTCCTCGACCACGCGCACCAGGTCGCGGTCGGGCACGACGCCGTGGACGCCGTCGGAGCACAGGATCAGCCGGTCGCCCCTGCGCAGGGGCGTGACCGTGTAGTCCGGCTCGGGCAGGCCCCCGCCCCCGGCGCCCAGGGCGCGCGTGACGACGTTGGGGGCGACGGCCAGGGCGTCGGCGTCGGGGGGATCGGAGGAGCCGGCGTCCCGTTCGCCCCGGTCCCTGGCCTCCTGGAGGAGCGAGTGGTCGCGGGTGAGCCGGCGGATCTCGCCGTCGGCGACGAGGCAGGTGCGCGAGTCCCCGATGTTGAAGACGAGCCAGTGGGGCCCGTCGGGCGAGTCCAGGGCGAGGGCGCCGGTCAGGGTGGTGCCGGGGGCGGTCAGCGGGGAGGCTGGGTCCGCCAGGGCGGCGACGTCCGCGGCGGCGGAGGCGATGGCCCGGTCCAAGTCGACCAGGTCGGCCCTGGCGCCGGCCACGGCCTCGGGGCGCATGCCCGCGGCGAGCCGGCGCAGGGCGGTGGCGGAGGCGGCGGCGCCGTCGGCGTGACCGCCCATGCCGTCGGCGACGGCGTACAGGGGCGGCTCGGCGAGCCAGGAGTCCTCGTTCCGGCGCCGCACGGGACCCGCGTCGGTGGCGGCGCCCCAGCGCGTGACGAGCGCGGTGCCGAGTCGACTGAGGTCCAAATTCAGCTCCCTTGCCTGTCTCGCGGTGGATGTGGATGCGGTCGCGATGCGGATGCACCCGAGGCTGCGGGAGCACCGGCTCATGACCGAGTCTGCCACGATCGCGCCGTCTTCGTCGGAGGCTCGGGGTGTTGACCCGGGGCATCGCCGCCGGATCCGGGCGATCTCTGCGCCGGCGCCGGGATGTCGCCGGGCCCGTCGCGCCCCTCACTTATTCCGCGGCGCGTCCGCCGCGGCCTTCGCCGCCGTCATGCTGCGCCCGCCCTCATTCCGCGGCGCGCCCGATGCGTCTTCCCGCGCCTCTTGTCCGGGCCCGGGCGCGGCCGGTAAATTGCCCCGTGTCCCAAGCCCCCTGAGACACCGGGAGTCCGCATGAGCGGCCTTGAGATCGTCGAGGACGGCCTCGAGAGGGCGTCCAACTCGATCGGCGACGTCGCCGCCGCGACCGGGGTCGATCCGCCGGCGGACCGGCCCTCGGCGGGGCGGCGCGGCCGGATGCGCGCGAGGATGGAGTGGGCCGTGCCCGCCTGGAGCGACATCCTTCAATGGGGCCACCGCCGATCTCGCGGAGACCGCGGCCTCGTCGCCCAGATGGCCACGACGGACGCGGCCGACGGCGCCCGGGGCGTGGACACGGCCGAGCACGTTTCGACCCGCGCGCCCGGGATCGGGGACGAATCCGGACGACGCCCCGGAGAGCCGCGTCGGCCAGGCGGAACTCTTCCGAAGACCCTCCGGGGAGGGCGGCGGAACACCATGATGCGGAGAATATCAAGGCGCCGATGGGGGGCCATCGCGCTGGGGGCCGTCCCGGATCGGAGGAGAGGAGGTGACTAACAATATCGTGATGATGACGATCTGCCACAGCCTCTGCGCCGCGGCGTCGATAATATTTCTCACTGCAGCGGTCATGAGCGGATGGGGCGCCGGCGAGACACTGTTCGCACTCATGTTCCTCGGAATCATCCAGGGGGCGGTGGTCTCCTCCTTCGGACTGCTCGCACTACGATCCAGGGGGCTCTTGCCGAACCGGTGGAAGTCGCTGCTCGCAACGGTGTCCTACATCGTGGGAACCTTCTTCCTCACCCCTGTCGTCCTGGCCCCGGTCCTGGACGACACCTATTCCACCATGGTGATCGATGCCATATTCCTGGGAATCGGCTCCCTCATCCCCCTTGCCCTCGTGCGCCCGAGGCCGGCACCGCACGACAACCGCCAGGATCCCGATGCCCCATCGGATTGAAACGCAGACCGGGCAGGCATTATCCGCAAATATGGAAAATGCGGACACTCTGATGGATATAATTAAGGCCGTTGCGGACAGGACATCATGATGCAGAAAATATCAAGACGTCGGTGGGGAGCCATCACACTGGGAGCCGTCCTGGCTTTTGGGGCAACGGCGTGCAGCACACGAAAGGGCAATAAAATGTTCGACTGGATCGAGGGGACCAAACCCCTGGAGGAGCGCCAGACCATCGAGGACTACCAGGCCGCGGTCGAAGTCCAACTCGGACGATTCGTCGAGCAACTGGAGACCGAAAGCGGCGGCGCAGCACTCCTCTCCCCTTCCAGAATCAGTCTTCGCAGTGACGGCGGATACGAATTGTTCTCCGCATCGGTCACCTTTGACCAGCCCGTGAGCTACCCTAGAGCTCAAGAACTGACAAAAGAATTGTTTCCCGCCGTCGGGCCGGACTCCATTATCAAAGATGATGTCGACAGCGTTTATCTGCATGACACGCTCAATGGCGGCTTGGTCTGTTTGACAAACAACAGAGAACGAGGAGTCGTGATCTCGACGGAATCCGGTTCCCGCCCCACCACTCAGGCGGATCCGCGAGCCACCCGCGCCGCCCCCGAATGGGAGACCGCCCTCCCCCTCGACCCCTCGGTGGACCCCACCTCCACCTGGACGCCCGCACACCTTCCGCCACCGGACCCCGGCACTGAATCCACGAGCGCCTCCCCCAGGCCGGAGGAGAGGACGTGATCATCAATATCGTGCTGACGACGATCTGCCATAGCCTCTGCGCCGCGGCATCGATAATATTTTTCATCGCAGCAGTCATGAGTGGATGGGACACCGGCGAGACGATGTTCACATTCATGTTCCTCGGAATCATCCAGGGGGCGGTGATCTCCTCTCTCGGACTGCTCGCACTGCGATCCAGGGGACTCTTGCCGAACTGGCGGAGTTCGCTGCTCGCAACGGCGTCCTACATCGCGGGGACCTCCTTCCTCACCCCCGTCCTCCTGTCCCCGGTCCTGGACAGCCTCTATTCCATCATGGCACTCGAGGCCATGTTCCTTGGCGTCGGCTCCCTCATCCCCCTCACTCTCGTGCATCCGAGACCGGCTCCGCAGAAGAACCGTCAGGATCGCGATTCCCCATCGGGTCGAGACGCAGATCAGGAGAGCGCCGATCCGCCGCGAGTAGGAATTATCCGCAATATCGTGCTGACGACAGTCAGTCATACCATCGGAGTCGCGGTGGCGGCACGTATCACCCTATCTATCGCACCCGACTGGGACTACGATGCCGCGAGGAACTATCTTCTGGTCATTGAACTCCTACAGGGCGGCGTCATCTCTTCCATGGGATTGTTCTTCCTGCGTCTCAAAGGACTTCTGACGAGCTGGTCCGCGGCGGCGCTATCAGCGATCTCGTACATCATCGGAACGGTCGTCCTCACTCCCGTTCTTCTATTCGAGGTCATGAACGTGAGCCTTCCCGTACTGGCCGCCGAGGCGATGGTCCTGCTGCCCGGATCCGCCGTATCCCTGATCCTCGTACGACCAAGACGGCCATCCGATGACGACCCGTCTCGCGATCGTCCACCGGGTTCCGACGACGAGCTCGTGAAGCCGGGGCCCGCGCGATCCGCACCGTGCAGCGACCGGTGATCCCAGCACCTGCGACCGGGACCTTCGTCCTCACCGTGGGAATCGAGCCAACTACCGCGTCGCTCCGGCCCTCGCCCCTCGGCGGTCTGCGCACCGCCCGATCCGCAGGACGGGGCGCGTGAGACCTACCCCTCACTCGGCGCCGTCGTCTACGATTGGGGCATCGTCCCCGTCCCTGCCCAAGGGAGCATGCCATGACCGACGACATCTGGATTGACACCGACGAAGTTCGCAGCGCATCCAATCGCTTCTCCGCCGAGGCCGTGCCCGAGGCCTCGACCGCCAGGGAAAACGTTTCAGCACTCTACACCGGACAGGCCCCCGCCGCCAAGTGGGGTGAGCAGTCGGGTCCATTGACCTTCCAAGCCGCATACCAGGACTACCTTCGAAACATGGAGTCTAGTCTCACGGTGCTTCAACAGGAGCTGGAGGGCTTCGCCAGGGCCCTGGCCAAGACCGCCGACTCGTACGAGGAGACCGATCGGGGCACCGCCGACGCCGTGCAGACACTGCGCACGAACTACGAGGAGGCGAATGCGCATAACAGATCGGACCTCGACCTGCCCTATGTGGAATCCGGCGCGACATGGAACCACGGACGGGTCGGCCCCCCGATCCCCCCGGATCCGGAGTTCTCCAACAAGGCGAACCCGGAGATGGGGCTGCCCGGCGATATTCCGGCGCCGGAAGCGCCTTGAGCACCAGGGCGCCGACCATATGATCCTCCGATATCTCCTCCCAGTATCCACCCGCCCTTCACGGACTGCGAGCACCACAGATGAGTTCCTACTCTGACCTCATGGCGGTCATCGATCCCAGCAACTATGACGACTCCGAGGACGAAATAGTGGCGCAGAATGCCATGACCGCCCTCGACAACTGCGCAACCTGGGCGCAGAACATCGTCGACTCCCTCCAGAACGACTACGAACCCGCCATCACAGGCGCGCTCCAGAACGCCGTCTCCAGTTGGGTGGCGGACTATGTCAGGCGCATCAACGAGCACAAGGAGGGCCTCTCGGCGGCGACGACTCATTACGACGCGGCGCGCACCGCCATGACAACGGCCGCCTCCCAGGCCCAAAGCCTCGCCAGCGACGCCGACATCACGAACAACTGCGAATGGCTCACCCTCGAGCCGGAAGTGGTGGTCGAGGGGGTCAGCTACACGGGCAAGGCCTATGCCGCCAAACTCAAGAATCAGTACATGGAGGAACGGGAGAGACTGGCCCAGGAGTACCTCGATACCATGAACAGCACCATGTCGGAGCACGCCGCACTCAAACCCATCCCGGACTCGTCCGAAGGAGCTCCCGACATGGGTGGTGGCGGCGTCCACCCGATGGGAGGCGGTTCCGGCGTCCACCCGGGCGGCGGAGGCGCCGCTTACTCCAGTGGCGGGGCCAGCGCCCACGGGTCCACTTCCGCGAGCGCCGTCTCGGCCGGTTCGATCGCGCTCACGCCCGGTCTCTCCACCAGCGGCGCCATACCCTTCGGCGCGGCGGCGCCCAGCTCCCTGGGCAGTGCGATCCTCACCAACCGCGAACGGTTACTGGACGCTCTCCCGCCCTCGGCCGCCTCGTGGCTCCGCCCCGAGGCGGGATCTCCGGGCAGCCGCGGCAACCCGATCACCGACCCCGAACGACTCTCCCACCTCGACCTGCTGAAAACACCAGTCAATCAGCGCATGACCTCGGACGGCCCCGTCGGCGGCTACGTTCCGCCCCCGGTCGCGGACGCCTTCCACCCCGGGTGGCGAACCGGTCCGGGTTTCTCCACCACTGCCACCGGGCATGGTGGTGGACTCGCCGCCGCTGGCACCGCCATGGTCGGCGGGGTCATCGGGACGGGGGCGGCGGCCCTGGCCCGTGGTGGGGTGAGCGGCCTGTCCGGCCTGATCCCCGCCGGAGGCGCCACGACCCTGGCCGGTCAGGTGCCCGGCACCGGGATGCTGTCCGCCATGACCGGCGCCACTGGGATGTATCCTGGCATGGTCGGCGCCGGTTACGGCGCCCCGGGCACCAGCACTCGGGGCATGACCCCGGTTCGCGGCGCTGCTATGGGCGGCGTTGGCCCGGCGGGCTCGGAGCGGAGGGAGAAGAAGAATAAGAAGCGCCGACGCAGACCTGCGGGCTATGACATACCACGTCCCGACGACGAAATCGCCGCCAGGACCGTGAAGAGCGCGTCTACCGGTGCGGGCAGTGTCGATACTCTGACCCCTCTTGCGACCAAGGAGGAGGATGACCGCTGGTGAAGAGATGCTCGATAACGGCGCCGCCGGCGCCGGTGTCGGACCCGATGCGGGTTCCCGACTGCCGATCACGATGTCCGCGTCCCGTCACCGGTCAGGGATGCAAGGCCCTCTTGACCCGATAAGATGTGGGCCACTATATTGACTTCGATTCTCATCCCGCAGATGTGAGGAGTTTCCTGTGTCCACCATTGAGTTCGACCGCGCCGCAGTGGGTGTGAGCGCCAAGGCCGACTGGACCGATTCATATACCTTCGGCACTATCGGTTCCCTTATCCACGACTTATCCGTGTGGGATGTCGCCGTCAATCTGCCTGCGGGCGACAACAGCGGCGTCTCTGATCTGCGGAAGAAGCTGACCAGTTTCAAAAGGGTGATGAAATGGACGGCCATGGAGTACTCCGACGCCTGCGCCGTTCTGGGCTCGGGCCAGGAGGAGGCCATCAGTAACTTCGATGACTCCGAGCACCAGACCAAGCAGTATTTTTGGGATATCGTGGTCGAACACCTGGGAGGTTAATGATGGCTGGCGCAGATGCCATGCCCCTGCCCGAGAACATCTGTGAGAAGGCGACGCAGTTGACGACGGGTCTGAGTAACGCCGGAACAATGGTCGCGAACACTCAGGTGGCGTCCGACCCGTTCAACGGCGTGCCGGGGTGGATCGGGGAGTCCGCGGACGCCTACACCGACTCGGTGCGGAAGCTGGGCGAGCACGCGCGTACTCTTGCGGGCCAGTTCGCGCCCGTGATCACTGCCGTTGAGAACTGGTCGGCCGCCGTAAAGAACGCGATCGACAAGACGGTTCCAGGTCTTCAGGCCGAGTATGACGAGGCGGAGCACATTTTTGAAATCAATCTCATACTCCTTAATGCTGACATTATAAGAAAACAGGGCACCGTCTTCGCATATAGTGCTGATGAAATTTTGGTGACTTATTCTAAAATTGCAAAGGCTCACGAGGACGTTCAGAATGATATTCTGGATAGGTACCGCAAGGCCATGGATGCTCTGGACCAAGAGGCCCAGAACGCGGCCAACGCCGTCCAAGCCGCTCAAGATGCCGTGGTCGACCCGTCCTGCATATCCACTCGAGATCAGATCGGCTCCACTCTGTTCAACGATATCCCCCTGGTCGACGGTCAGGCCGAGTGGGAGTACGCTCAAGAGGTGGCCATTAGTGCATCCAGGATTATGAAAGACTCCGACTTGACTTACGAAGAGCTCCAAGATTTCTATAACAAGTACGGAGCCATGCTGTCCAATCCCTTCTTCGCCAACGCTCTGAGTGAGCATCTGACTCCGCAGGAGATGCTCGAGTTCTCCATCAGTGCCGCTTTCATTCCTACTGATGATAATGATCAGATGAGGGACTACGTCGTGAAACAGATCGGTGCGGCAATCATACTCGCCTCCGGCGGCATGAATACTGCGGATCCGGCGTCGCAGATCGCCTTTGAAACGGCGAAGAGGGGCCTGACTACGGAAAGCGGTTCTCTTCTGCCACAGCAGATCAAGAATTTCAATGCAGCTCTTGTCAGTGCTGGTCGGGCTACTTACAAGCCTTCGGAATTATCTCACTACTCCGTAACGAACATCAGTGATGTAGACGGCTATGAGGTTATGTCTCAAATCATAGGAGAAGCAGGCGCGGCCAACCCGGGATTATCGCTCGGTCCGGAATTTTTCGAGACGCCGGAGGGAGGACGGTCTGTCGCTCAGGACATGGTGGTCTGGGATGCCGAGAAAATGACATGGGCGACGGAACGAGGATACCGTGATTCTATTCAAATGTTCAGTTCGGACAACAGAGTCATGTGTGATTCCATGCACGCTGCGTACACACTCATGGACCGCCCGGACGGTCTTGATCCTAGCACAAGCGATCCCATCCTGGTGGCTGCCGATCAAGCGCGTTCGAAAGGAATCAGAGAGTTTCTTGCCTCCAACACGCCCACAGGAATGGATGTCAACCACGACGGGCAGGTCGACGCTTCGGATACACCGATCAACATGACACGTTATCTCACTGGCGGGAGAACTTCTGTTACCGGTGATGGTTACCACGGTTTTCAGGATAGCGGTGAGCAGTTCGGCAAGATTATCGCCGAGGCCAGCGTTCCGGATATGAACGCCGACATGCGCACGCCACATTCTGCCGACTATCCCGGCGGGACGTCTGATCCCGATTATATTCAAGCCCACGAGGCGTACGAGGCGCTCAAGAAAGACGATCTGAACCGAGCCACCATCGCGGCGAATTTCATGGCCGGTTACCAGGACGGACTCGATGTCGATAACGACACCAGCATCTTTACCGACGGAGACTCGACGGAGAGCGGCGAGGATGTCTACGGTCATCAGAACTCGGCTCTGAGATCCTGGGCGGGAACGATCATAGCACCCCACCTCGATGGTCTGGCGATCTCCATGGACCCGTCAATTGGCTATGATGAAACAGGTGCGTCGGAGCAGCCCGACGACCGCGCCGTAATGCGCTTCACTAGTAATGACATCTACCGCTTCATAGCGAAGGGAGGAATCTTCGAGGACCTCGCCTTCGACAATCCTGCGGTCATCGACGCGGGAGATCCTAATAGTCCGCTGGACGACGTCTACGAGAACGGGAGGCGCCCTGCGCTGTACACGCTGCGCATGGCGGCGCGCGAGGGGTACGTCCAGGACCTCGCTGCGGCAAATAATGAGCACATAAGCCCAGGCACACAAATTGAAATCTACCAGGACGCTAATGCAAAATGGGCGCCTTTGACCAATTCCCTCTATGTTGCTCCCGCCAACGCCCAGGAAGCCGCGGCCCAGGCGATGGAGGATCGTAATGAGGCATGGAAGAGCGGGATCGGAAGAATTATTGACGCCGTTCCATACTCGGATCTCATCGACAACAAAATGACGCAGTACGCGATCGGGCAGCTGAAGGGCGATGCGCTTCAGGTCGCGGAGGGATTCATATTCTCCTCACCCGCCCCCGGAATTTCCGACGCCAACCATGCACAATTGTCGACTCTTGCGGGTCAGGAGATGTACTCGGCCATGCTCGAGGCCCTCACAAACAGCCCCTCCGGCCACTGGACCCTCAGTGACGGCACACCCATCGATTTCTCGGACGAGAGTTTTGCCGACTACACCGACGGCGAGGGGCATCTTCTGAATTTCACGGCGATGAACAATAACACCAGAAACTCCTTCAGAACATTTGTGAACAATGGGACCGCTTTCACCAGCCTCTCATCCGATCTCAACCAACAGATAAGCATCGCCGAGACGCTTCGAAGGAACGCCAATGAACAAGTTGTCCATTAGAAGGAGGAAGATCACCGAGATCCCGCGCCCCGAGAACGCTCGCCCCCTCATTGTCGCAACAATATTAACTATTATCGCATTGGCGTGCGGCGCGCTCGCCCTGGCGGGGCGCACCCGCCCCGTGGAGGAGCGGCGAACTTCTTCCACTTACGTCCCGCCCCTGCATCCCCCTATCAACATCGACGCCCCCGAGGGATGGAGAGTCTTCTCGTATCCCGAAGTGCTATTAGACCTCCAAGTCATCGGACCGTACGGCGGGCTGCGCGATCTTGAGGGAATCAGAATTCTATTCATTGAATCAGACATCTTCCGACCTGGTTGTCCATCAACATCCGGCACTCAAGGAAACGGCGGGTGCGACGCCGTCTACTATCGGAACCGCTGGCTCTCG
>ERZ772917.1948-NODE-1948-length-10907-cov-4.535201_pt1 | contig 10907 bp, 9 predicted proteins | sample MGYA00511187_ERZ772917 | MGnify/ENA primary metagenome ERZ772917 (study PRJEB29015, sample SAMEA2737925) | human oral metagenome | biome: human oral; feature: human-associated habitat; material: dental | place: China | collected 2012 ... | reverse complement strand
TCACCGTCTTGGGCTCGCTGAAGGTGCCCACACCGGAGCTGTTGACGCCGGCAACAGTATAGGTGCCGCTCTCAGTGACGGTGAGGGTGGCGCCAGTTCGGTCTTTTATGATGACGCCGTCCTTTTTCCATTGAAACAGGTTAAGCCCGTCGGCGGAAGCTGTCAGCACAACCGCAGCAGTGGGGCACTGATTGGATCGGGCACCGGTGATAGTGGCTTTTCCCGGGCGACAGTCCGAAATGGTCACCGTCTTGGGCTCGCTGAAGGTGCCCACACCGGAGCTGTTGACGCCGGCAACGGTGTAGGTGCCGCTCTCAGTGACAGTGAGGGTGGCGACCGACTGACTGGCGATGACGCTGCCATCCTTTTTCCATTGGAAAGAATCGGCATCGGTGGTCGCGGCGGTCAATGTGACGGTTGTGTCCGGGCAAATGTTAGTCAGGTCGCCGGTTAGCGTCGGTCGCTCGGGCGGGCAGATCGTTATTGTGACGGATTTGGGGTCACTGAAGGTACCCACGCCGGCGTCATTGACGCCGGCAGCTGTGTAGGTGCCGCCGGCTGTGACGGTGAGGGTGGAGCCCGACTGACCGGCGATGACGACACCGTCTTTTTTCCATTGGAAAGAGTCGGCATCAGTAGCTGTGGCAGTCAGAGTAACAGTCTTCGCGGGGCATTCATTGGACGTGTTGCCGACTACTGTTGCCTTCTGAGGGTGAGCTTGTTTTTCCTTCTCACAATTCGTGAGCATCATCGATGCAAAACAAATTGTCGCTACGATCAGGTATCTCATGTTTCTAAACATAACTGCACTCATTTGAAATTCACTCTATAAGTAGTGGTCAATGATTAAATGGTAGGGCGGTGTCATTCTGCCGTGTCTCCGGGGTAATCATTGATAATTAAACATTGCCCCTCATATGATGGCAGACGGACACAGAGATAGACTCGATATTATTCGACAATGACTTTCTCCGTTCGTCCTCCGGCTCGTACGATATAGACACCGCTCGGCAGGGTTGTTCTTGTTTCGCCCGCAGGAGCATTGAAGGTGCGGACGAGCGCGCCGGACACATTATATATATGTATCGTTTCGGCGCGGGAGAGCGTGAGATAGAGTCTACCGTCAGCCGTGTAGATGCGGGCTTCGGGCAGGGCGATGTTGGTCAGGGGATCGAGTACAGTCTTGAAGATCTTCCATTCGGAATCTGCTTTATAAACGTCTATGGCACCCTTCGGCACAATGAGGTGGACGTTGTCCACGGGAACGTCCTTGAAGACATTGCTCGCTAAGCGCGGAGGCGTTTCACTCTTTACCGAGAGGGTCTGTAGGTTCTTGCATCCGCCGAAGGCGCTCTCTTTAATAGCAACTAAGCCTCCGGGTAATATGACCGTTTTCAGATTCTCACATCCGGTGAAGACCCCCGATCCGATGGTATCCAATCCTTCTTGGAGTGTTATCGACGATAACTTAGAACAGCCCGCAAAAGCAAGGAGATCGATCGTTTTCACGCCTTCCGGAACGGTCACAGTGACGAGTGCTTTTGAGCTAGAAAAAGCTCCACTACCTATTCGGGTTACCCCTTCTTCTACGACCACAGACTCCATCATATCACGAAAAGAATCCCACGGGCTCCTCGGTATGAAATTATTATTCTTAATAGTGACATAGCTCGGCATCTCCCCCTTCCCCGAGATGGTGAGGGTCTTGGTGCCAGTGTCATACTTCCACGTCAGCGAACCGGTGGTTCCGCTTGTGGGTGTCGTTTGCGCCTGCACGGTGGCGGCGCACATCACGATCGCAAAAAGGGCGATCAGTCCTCTTGTAATTCTCTTTTTCATAAGTGTTTGGTGTTTGAAATGAATAAATGTAGGGGGGCGTGGGGAATGGTTAATTGTCAATGATTAATGATTGTCGGGTACCCTCGTAGGGGCGTATCGCATACGCCCCCCCCCCTCGGCATGTGCCTGTATTTGTAGGGGCGAAAGATTTTTTGCCCCTACGAGGCAAGCCTGACATAGAACACAAGCATTATTATAGTCAATCAGAAATGGATTGCAAATCATCAATGTGCGTACCGGGCACGCCCTGCAAGGACGACTGAATTCAGACCGGGGATACGTCCCGGGTAGGGTGCCGGCACAGCATTGCGCCCTGTAAGGGCAAGTCAGATCAAGAGCAACATCGGGGAAAGACAAAGATTTTCAGCTGTCCTTACAGGACGCTGTTCCGAAAGCCATCTATCCCGGGGAGCCGCTCCGCTTCGCCTCGCTCTACCCCGGTCTGAATTTCTCGTTATCCCTTGGCGGGATAACGCGGTCTGCCCCTCCGGGGGCGCACCGGGTACACCCATCTTTTTGCAAACCTTTTCCGCTCGACTTTAAATGAGGAAACGAAAGAGTTATGCAAATACTCCTTGATATATCAGTATTCATCAAACGCATCTCAATCGTTTCTTCTTAATAGTCTTCACCAATTGTCATATTCGTCTTGGTATTCATCAAGGCGCTCTTGGTTGTCTTTCATTTCTTCATAGAGGTTTTCTATTTTATTCTTCCAACCTTCTATTATATAGTCAGGAATATCATCGGAAGCATTGTCTATCAAATCTCTAAAATTCGAAATCTGCATCTCAATACTTTCAATACTCCCTTCAAGCTCAGAAATCTGTTCTTGTAATTCTTCTAATCTACTCATTGTTTATTCTATTCATTGTTTATTCTATTCTTTATCACATTACTCAGCCGGGATCATAATATCTGTGCTGAGAAGATGGCAGGGCTGAGATGTCTCCTTGCCCCCGAGGTGGTCAGGGTTTTAGCCGTATCATACTTCCGTGCAAACAAGCTGCCCGTCAGAAGAAAACCAGCAAAAATTACCCCTACAAGAGTTGATCATTGACCATTACTGCACGAAGATCTTCCGCCCCTACAAGTTTTTTTACACGTCGTCGTAATTGACTTCGAAACGACCGGGCACAATCTCGCCAAGAGACTTCAGTCGGCCGCAATTGAAGTGCTTTTGACGCGTCTCAGACTTCATTCGGCGGTCTTCGTAGACAATCTTTTTGAAGGTGTAGCTCACGCTGGTAAACTCGTGCACCCGATCGTTTTCGGTGCTGCGCGCCCTGCGCTCCCAGCCGACGAGTTCGAAGCGTTTGTTTTGGTAGCGGAAGCCGAAGCGGTCATCGTAGTTGTAGCCCGGGGTGCCGGGAAGGAGGAACTTGACGGTGAGCACGCCGTCGGCATTGATGTTCATGTCGACAAAGGCGTCCGTATTGCCGTCGGGGGTGATGAAGCGTCCGCCGTCTTGCCCCTGCAAGCGGTATCCGCCCTTCTTACCGAAAGCGATGGCGAGGACGCGTTTACCCGAATCGTTGTTCTCAAGCACGAAGGCGATGTCAGCCAGTCCGTCTTTGTTCAGGTCACCCTTGTTGGTGAAATAGACGTGCCACCCGTCGGGGGCAAAGTCGCGTGCAGAGGCAGCCTCTTGTGGCAGCCTCGCGTTCTGTGCAGCCATTGTTCCTGCGAACAACAGCATTGCAAATGCTATAAGTCTCATGATTCTATGGTTTTAAAAGTGAATAAGCCAAAGGGGGAGATTCGGGCACCTGTTGTAGGGGCGAATAATCATTCGCCCCTACAAGGGGGGACACGGGTGTTGCCGTCCGCCGGTACCCGGCTAATCATTCAACGATTCAACAACTAAACATCATTGCACCGCCACCTTCTCGGTCTTCGCACCAGCTTTCACCACGTACACGCCTTGCGGCAGCGTGACGGACGTTTCGCCGGCAGGAGCATTGAAGGTGCGAACCAGCGCACCGGACACATTATATATATGTACCGAAGCGGCGCGAGCGAGCGTGAAATAGAGCCTACCATCGGCCGTGTAGATGCGTGCCTCGGGCAGGAGGACGTTAGCCGTGGCTTCGACTACAATCTTGAATGCCTTCCATTCGGAATCTGCTTTATAAGCGGCCCCGGCACCTTTCGGCACATTCAGCTTGACGCTGGACACGGGGACGCCTTCGAAAGCATCGAATGCCGTGCGCGGAGGCGTTTTACTCTTTACTGTGATGCTCTTCAGGTTGGCGCATCCGCAGAAGGCAAGGTCGCGGATAAGGAAGTTGGCGTCGGGCAACGATACCCACGAGAGGCTGCGGCTGAAGGCGAAAGCTGAATTGCCGAACAACTCAATGCCCGCGGGTGCAGTAAGGGTGTGCAGGCGGCCAACACTGAAGAAGGCAAAGGGAGCGACGGTCTTCACGCCGGCGGGGATGTCATACTTGTCGTTCGGACGCCCACCAGGATAACGGTGGAGCACGGTCTTGGCTTTGTTAAAGAGCACGCCGTCGACCGAAGTGTAGACCGTGTTGGCCGCGTCGACCTTGATCTCTGTCAAGGCCGGGCAAAGCAAAAAGGCGGATGCGCCGATCTCCTTCACGCCGGCCGGAATGGTGACCGAAGTCAGTTTGACGCATCCCGTAAAAGACTTGCCTCCAATCTTGGTCAGGCTTTTGGGTAGGGTGATCGATGTGAGTGAAACCATCTCGGCAAAGGACTCTTTGCCAATTGTGCTTACACCCTCTCCGATCACCACAGTGGTCGTCGTGTAGCCGAAGCCGCTCCACGGGCTTCTGCCTTCGTTGTAGTCCGGCATCTCGCCCGTCCCCGAGATGGTGAGGGTCTTAGAACCTTCGTCATACTTCCACGTCAGCGGACCGGCTTTACCTTCCTTCGGTGTGGTTTGCGCCTGCACAGTGGCGGCACTCATACCCATCAGCCCGAACAGGGCGATGAGCCATACTGTGAAATTCTTTTTCATATTCAATCTATGTTTAAAGTGAAACATCGTGCGTACGTGGGGGAAGAGGATCCATGCTGGGGGCTTCATGAGATGGTCAAGGGAGAGACTGTGCGAGGTCGTTTTCCTCTTCCGCCGACGAAGTAATGTACCTACCACCAAAACGCCGAAAAAAGTTTATCAGATATCGTACAAACTTTATCAGATATCAACAAACGGGTGAGAATCAAGCACTTTCAAGAGGCTATTTTAGGCAAAAAGACGCACAAAACCCTCTTGTGTGTGCAAAGAGAGAGGCGCAGCCTTCACAGACGCGCCTCTTCAACCTGCACAAACACCCCTCCCACACGGGCAAAAAGAGAGGAAAATCCCTCACGAATGCGCCTTTTCAACCGGCACACCCCCCCCCTCTCACACGGGCAAAAAAAGAGAGGCGCATCCCTCACGAACGCACCTCTCTGAAATGGCATAAACAATAAAGACAGCCCCCACTTCTCAGCGAAAAGTCGGGGGCTCATAAACCTCAATCGGTCATTAGACGTACCCGGCCAGCTTGGCCGCCACCTCGTAGGGGCGTAACGCTTACGCCCCTACAGACGTATCCGGCAAAGTCTCGCATTTGCCCCTGCGGAGCTTTTGAGAGGCGTATGCTTGTGCGCCCCTACGAGGGGAACCGGAAAGAAGAACTGTTCCTAATGACCGCTTGGGGATAAAGTCGATCAGATCAATCCAAATATTTCGTGATCGAGCGCGGCAGGTAGAAGGTGTTGTTCTTGTCCACGTAGACGATGACGGTCGAGAGTCGCGCCTCGTCCTTCGCCTTCTTGCCGAGGCGGATGATGTTCGTGAAGGGCGAGATAGTCAGCTGCTGCTTCCGCCCCTTGACCACGAGCGTAGGATTCCCCTTCTCCGTTTTCGGGGGCACAATGCTGTACTTATACCCCTTCAGCACCTCCGTGTGAGGCACGAAATACTCCTGTGTCAACTCGTCGGGTTTACCCGTCAGGCCGAGCGCGGCCGCCATGTAGCGGTGAAGCTCGAAGTTCGTGTGGACGCCCATGGGGATCGTTCCGGCCGGGTGGTAAGCAGCCAGTATCACGTCCTCGCCCGTGTGGCCACCAGTGGTGAATCCGAAGCACGTCTTGGAGGTGAGCAGCTTGGCCACGAAGCCATAAAGCGAATTGCTGTAGAGCGCCGCGAGCGACTCCTTCTCCGATCGCTTGTCCTCAGGGATCGGGCTGCTCTTGTAGTCCTTGCAGTTGTAGAGCGTCTGCATCTCCTCGTCGGTCAACTCAAAGCCGGCGTTGTCGCGGAAGATCTGCTGCACGGCCGTGGCGGGCGCGGCGTTGAGCTTCTCCACGAAGCCTTGGGCGGTGCACTTCACGTTGGTTACGAAGCTGAAGAGCTGGTCTTTCGTCAATTTGTCATACCCCTTGCAGTCGCGTCGGCCGAGGCTGAACCCACTGTTGCCGTGGTCGGGCACAACAACGACGAGCGTCTGGCCGTCTTTCTTGGCAAAGTCAAGCGCCACGGCGCAAGCCTTGTCGAAGGCCACATAGTCGGTCAAGAGGCCCACCGGATCGTTGCCGTGCGCAGCCCAGTCCACCTTGCTCCCCTCAATCATAAGGAAGAAGCCATTCTCATTCTTCGACAGTTTGTCGATGGCTTTGCGCGCCATCTCCTCGAGTGCAGGCTGCTTCGCCGGGTCACGGTCTAAGTCATAAGCCATGTCGCGGTTGCCGAAGAGGGCCCACATCTTGCTACCCTCATCGGCGCGCATGCCGGCCAAGTCGTCGCGATACACATTGTAGCCGCGCGACTTCAGATAAGCCTCGCCATCGGCATCAAGCAGGGAGGTGCCACCGCCGATCACCACGTCCACATCGTTATGCACCATCTGCGGCGCGATCCAGTCGTAGCGTTTGCGGCTGTAGCTGTGTGCCGAGCAGTCGGCCGGTGTGGCGTGGGTGAACTCGCAAGTGAAGACCAATCCCGTCGCCTTATTCTGTACCAATCGCATAGCCTCGAGGAGCGTAATCATGGGTTGATAGGCGCGTGTAGAGTCGACGGGGAAGATGTCGTTGCCCGGATCCGCAGGGGGATAAGTAGCGATGTAGCCCGTGCGGCTTGGGTGACCCGTCATGTAGCAAGAGGTCGTCGGGGCAGAGTCGCCGATGGGGGCATTGGAGGAGAAGGTGCGCACCGTGCCGCAGAGGTAGGGATCGATGGCTAAGTTGGGACGGTCGGGGTTCTTGTACCACTGGTACCAACGGGCGGTGGAGACGGTGGAGATGGATGTGCCGTCGGGGATCAATACGATCAGGTTCTTGACCGGCTTCACATCGGCCGGTTCGATGGCGCTCGTTCGCCCGGCCAGTGCCAGGGCAAGGAGCAACAGTAGGGAAGTTGTCTTTTTCATCTTGAGTAGTTACGAGTTAATAGTTATGAGTTACGAGTGTTGGGCAGTCAAGAAAAAACCACCCTCAATTTCATGTCAGTGAAATGATTTCTTCTTCAAGACGGGTGAGCTTTTCGGCGCCAGTCTCAGTGATGAGGTAGCTGTTTTCAACGCCGACAGCGCCCACACCGGGGATGACGAACTTAGGCTCGAAGGCGATGACCATGCCCGGCTGCAAGACGTCTTTCGACCGCGGCGTGAGCACGGGCGGCTCGTTAATCTCAAGGCCGATGCCGTGGCCGACGAACTTGGCCTGCTGACGTGTACCCATAAAGTAGTCCGTCAGTCCGGCCTTTTCCACCATGCCGAGCGCTATGTTGTAGAGCTCACTGCAGGCCACTCCCGGACGCATAGTCACCTCGGCGGCGGCCACGATGTCGCGCGACGTGTGATGCGCACTGTAAGCCTCCTCCCGAAGTCGACCGACAGAGAAGACGCGCGTCATGTCGGAGATGTATGCCGTGTAATTACCCGCCATGTCGACCATGATAGCCGTGCCCTCGGTGAGCGTTGTGCCGTTGGCGCCGATGGGGCAGACGGGCGACTGTCCAGCACCGCCGAGGGCGAAGTCGAAGGGTGAAGCCGCCTGCGCATTGTCGCCCGCCAGCAGGCTACCCATGAAGATGTTCATGTTCGGCCCGTAGGTGCGGAAGACGCCGATGGATCCGTGCAGCCTCATCCGTCGTTCGATCTCCGCTTGCAGTTCCAAGTCGGTCATGCCCGGTCGGAAGCAGTCAGGTATCTCGGCGTAGACCGCGGCGTGGACTTCGGAGGAGCGGCGGAGCTGATCGACCTCCCACGGCGTCTTGATCATGCGCACGGAGCGCATCAGGGCAGAGACGTTGCCTGCCTGCTCGGGCCGGAAGAGGTTGAAGAGGCGCATATAATCATTGTATGAGAGCGTGTCGGCTTCGAGCAGGAGGTGCCGGGGCTGGGTGCGTCCGGGTGCGTCGGCAAACCACGCCGTCATGTCGTTCGGGCGCTGCACACGGATCGCTTCCACGGGCAGCGGGCAGTCGGCCGGGCGCCGCACAAACGCAACCGGCGCGCCTTCCGTCGGCAGATAAAGCCAACCGTTGAAGACGCGCCCGGTGAGATAAAAGAGATTGATGTCGGACGTGAGCAGCGCCCCGTCCGCCCCGGTGTCGGCCAATGCACGCTGCACGCGCCGGTGCCTGAGGACAAGATCTTCTGAAAAATCGTTCATTTTATTCTGTCGTTTGATGTATGAATTTGTTCAACGGAAGGCAAAGGTAGGACAATTTGTAAGGGGCGAAATTGCTTTCTGCACATAGCAGAACAGCCCTCCGAAGCATCCTTCCCCATGACCGAAATACGGTTTTAATTGACCTATTTACACCCCTTTGCAGTTTAGAAAAGGCGTTTACCTTTGCCCCCGTCTCCCCCGAAAGCCCCGCATAACAGCGGATCAGCCGAGCGGCAGAGGCGCTTTGAACTATCCTATTTTACCCACTTAAAAACTAATTGCAATATGGAAGAAGTAAATATTACGCCAGATCCGAATGACGTAGAGAACAACAAAGTGATGGCTATCCTGGCTTACATTCTGTTTTTAATCCCGCTGTTGGCCGCCAAGGATTCTCCTTTCGCAAAGTATCATACCAATCAAGGACTTGTCCTGTTCTTATTTTCTATGATATGCATCTTTGTGAACATCATCCCCATCTTGGGGCAGATCATATGGATTGCCGGTAGCATTTTCAGTTTTGTATGCTTCATCATGGGCATCATCAATGCCGCCGGTGGAAAGATGAAACCGCTGCCTCTGATTGGTAAGATCACGCTGATCAAGTAAGCCACATCGCACAGAGCGTCGCACACGCACACCGAGGGATTTGCTTCAATCAAAGCATCCCCCGCACGAATCGCCAAACGGGCGCCTCTTTCGTCAACATGAAGGGGGTGCCCGTTATTTCTTTAATACCCAAACGCCCCCCGAGGCGCACCTCGACTAATCGTCGGTCATTAATCATTGATCCGTTCACCCCGCCGCCCTATTTTTGCTTATAGACAAACCGATAAAAAAAGAACACATGATGAAAAAGTATTGCCTCCTGCTCCTGGCCTACCTCGTTGCCAGTGCGGCACAGGCCAAGATCACGCCTGGGCTGCGCCTCGGCCTGGCCTACAACCAACTCACACAGATCGTCGACGAGGAAGTGACCTTTGGCGGGCGTATCGGCTTCGAGGCCGCCGGCCTGCTCGACGTGCCCCTCTCACAACGCTTCTCGCTCGTGCCCGAGCTCTCCGTGGCCAACCAAGGCGGTTCGTACGACTACGCCTACCTCCGGAACGACCTCCTGATCACCGGCCGTCACACCTGCAGTTACTACACCTTCAGCCTGCCCGTCAACCTCGTCTGCAAGATCCGCTTTGCCGACTGGCAACTGGGCATCATGGGCGGCCCTTTCGTCTCGCTCTCCACCCGCGAGCGCGAACGCCACGAGTGGATCACCCGCGACTTCCGCACGTTCGACGTCGGCGCTGGTGCCGGACTCTATGTGGAGTACCACAGCGTCTTCTTCTCCGTCTACGGCCGCACCGGCTTCATCGACAAGCTGCGCCAGAAGCAGCCTTTCGACTCGCAGGTCTACCAAAACAGCGTCGCCCTCTCCTTCGGCTACCGTTTCTACGGCAGCTGACGAACCGCCGCGCACGGCTCCTTCACACGCGAACCCTTCGTCTCACACCCTCCGCTTTACCCGCGGTGCCCGACGGAGGGTTCGTTGCGTTTTGCCCGGTCACTGCACGCCTTCGCAGAGTCGTTCCGGGGCGGAGGGGGTCGGAGGGAAGGCATCGGCGCGTCTATATTTGCCCTCCGAAAACAGAAATAGAGCTAAGGTGAATGCCTTCTTCCTGACTGGATTAACGAACAGCTTTTGTGATGAAAGATTTTGCGGCAATAGATTTTGAGACGGCCAACCCATACCGGAGCAGCGTGTGCAGCGTAGGTGTGGTGGTGGTTCGTGAGGGAGTAGTGGTGGAGCGTTTTTACCGGCTGATCCGCCCGGAACCGAATTATTATATGTCGTGGAACACGCGGGTGCACGGGATCACAGCGGCGGATACAGACGGCGCGCCGCGCTTCCCGGAGGTGTGGCAGGAGGTGGCGCCGCTCGTCGAGGGGCTGCCGTTTGTGGCGCACAACAGTCCGTTCGACGAGGGTTGTCTCAAGGCGGTTTTCCGACGATATGAGTTGGAGTATCCGGACTATCGGTTCTATTGCACGTGTCGGGCGGCGCGGCGGACGATGCCGCAGCTGCCGAATCATCGCTTGGAGACAGTGGCGGAGGCGTGCGGATTCGATCTGCGTCAACACCATCACGCCTTGGCCGACGCGGAGGCATGCGCGGAGATTGCGCTACAGATCTTATAGGGGGCTCTTGAAACACCAAGTGCTATCGGACAAAACATGAACTCCGAGAGGCGGTGCTCAAATTCTTTGACGACATCGTTCCTCTCGACAGGAGTTGGAGTCTCTTCTAACTTTAAATCTACGCGTGCTCAATGCGCAATTTATTTCCGATGGAATATTATGTCGCATGAAATGGCATTTCCGATCGTCGAAACCGTTTTATGTCGCATGAAATGACATTTCCGATCGTCGAAGCCGTTTTATGTCGC
>ERZ772917.1946-NODE-1946-length-10911-cov-15.955785_pt1 | contig 10911 bp, 9 predicted proteins | sample MGYA00511187_ERZ772917 | MGnify/ENA primary metagenome ERZ772917 (study PRJEB29015, sample SAMEA2737925) | human oral metagenome | biome: human oral; feature: human-associated habitat; material: dental | place: China | collected 2012 ... | reverse complement strand
TGGCGCTGGTGACGGCCATGGGGCCGGTGCGGCGCAGCAGCTCCAGGGCCAGGGGGTGGTCGGGCATGCGCAGGGCCAGGGTGCCGCCGGTCTCCCCCAGGTCCCAGCCCAGGTGCGGCACGGCGTCCAGGACCAGGGTCAGGGCCCCGGGCCAGAAGGCGTCCACCAGGGCGCGTCCGGCCGCGGGGAGGGCGGCCACGAGGCCGTCCAGGGCCTGGGGGCCGGGTACCAGGACCGGCGGGGGCGCCTGACGGCCCCGTCCCTTGGCGGCCAGGAGCCGGGCGACGGCGTCCCCGTCCCGGGCGGTGGTGCCTATGCCGTAGACGGTGTCCGTGGGGAGGATGAGGAGACCGCCGGCGCGCACGTACCTCGCGGCGCGGGCCACGTCGGCGGTGGGTACGGGGTCCGTCTCAGGGGCAGTCACGCGCCTATCCTCCCACGCCCCGGGGCCCACGGGCGGTACCCGACCGCGAGGCGGGGCCAACGGTGCCGCGTCCGTCACAATCGGGACGACGACGGGACACCCGCCCGCCCCGGGGCCGGTGAGCCGGTCACGCCGGCCGGGTCGGCGCCGTCATGAGGACGGTCAGTGTGGTGGGGCCCTCTGGCTGCGGGTGCTCGGCGACCACGAGCACCTGGGCCGTGCCCCCGGCAAGGGGCAGGACCGCGAGGTCGGAGTAGCCGAAGGGGGTCTCAGGGCCCGTCAGGGCCGCGCACGCCCGCCAGGTGCGCCCGCCGTCCTCGCTCACCGAGAGCCTCCCGGCACGTCGGGCGCGGGGGGAGGAGGCGTGGGAGAGCAGCAGCCGCCCGTCGTCCAGGGCCACCAGGCCCGCGTTGCAGCCGGGGTCGGGCAGGTCGTCGGCGTGCAGGAGCTCGCCCCAGGTCTGGCCGCCGTCGGTGGACCAGGACGTCCAGCGGGTCCCGCCGTAGGCGCCGTCACGGGCGCTGGTGACCAGGCGCCCGTCGGGCAGCTCGGCCAGGGCGTGCTCGTCGGTCCCGCTGGTGGCGGCGCCGCCCGCCAGGCTGGTGGCCTCGGTGCCGGGGACGGCGGGCAGGGGCGAGCCCAGGCGCCAGGTGTTCCCGGAGTCGTCGGACAGGAGCGCGGCCGAGCGCACCGGGCGCGAGCCGTCGGGCCGGGGCGTCAGGGCGGCGACGACGGGCTGGACGAGGCGGCCCGCCCAGGGGCCGTGACGCAGCCGGGTCCCGTGCCCGGAGGCCGGGAAGACGACGGCTCCCCGGGGCCAGGTGGAGCTGGGCAGGCAGACGTCGGTGATGTCCGACCACCGCCAGGTGGTCCCGCCGTCGTGGGAGACGGCGTGGAGCAGGCGCAGGGTCCCGGGCTCGGGGGGCTGCCCGGAGACAGCGGGGTGGGTGGGGGTACGGGCGCCGAAGAGGCCGGTGCCGGTGGAGGCCGACGCCAGCAGGTGGACGACGCCCCCGGAGCCCACCGTGAGGCAGGGGTCCGAGAGGCCGGTGACGCCGGGCAGGCCGGGGTCGAGCCGACGCGGTGGCCCCCAGGAGCCCCCGCTGCCGGTGCGCAGCCACAGGGTGTTGGGGTTGGGCAGGTCGTCGGGAAGGGCCCCGCCCCTGCCGGCCCAGTCGGTGGGGCGCGGGACGGGGCGGTGGTCGTGGGCCAGCAGGAGGCGCCCGCCGGGCAGGCGGACCAGGGCGGGTACGCGCAGGCTGTCCCCCTGGTGGGCGCCGGGGACGTCGGCGACGCTCATTCGGGTCAGGGTCCGCGCAGGGTCCACTGCGCACCTCCTTAGGTCTCAGGCTCGGGGCGACGGCGTGTCTCAGGCTCGGGGCGGCGTGGGGCCGCCTCACACCAGGCGGCGGGCGGCGGCCCAGCGGGTGAGCTCGTTGCGGTTGGACAGCTGGAGCTTGCGCAGCACGGCCGAGACGTGGGTCTCAATGGTCTTCACGGAGATGAACAGCTCGCTGGCGGCCTCCTTGTAGGTGTAGCCGCGGGCGATCAGGCGCATGACCTCGCGCTCCCGGGCCGAGAGGCGGTCCAGCTCGGAGTCGGCCACGGCCACCTCCCCGGGCGCACCGAAGGCGTCCAGCACAAAACCCGCCAGGCGCGGGGAGAAGGCGGCGTCACCGGCGGCCACCCGGCGTACGGCCTGGGCCAGGTCGGTGGCGGAGATGGCCTTGGTGACGTAGCCGCGCGCCCCGGCCCGGATGACGCCGACCACGTCGTCGGCGGCGTCGGAGACGCTCAGGGCCAGGAAGCGGGTGGTGGGGACGTCGTGGCAGGAGGTGACCACCTCGGCCCCTCCCCCGCCGTTGCCCCCAGGCAGGTGGACGTCCAGGAGGACGACGTCGGGGGCCAGGGCGTGGACAGCGGCGACGGCGCCCTCGACGTCGTCGGCCTCGGCGATAACCTCCAGGTCCGGGGCGTGGGCCTCGAGCTCGGCACGCACCCCGGCACGGACCAGGGGGTGGTCGTCCACCACCAGGAGGCGTAGGGAGGTGCCTGTCATGTCTTCCTCGTTATGTGCTGGCGCCCTCGCCCGAGGGCCTGCTTGACCGGGGACCGCCGGGGCCGGGCACGGACCGTTCCGGCCGACGCGGGGCACGGACGACGGGTCAGGGCCCGGGTGCGGGGGCCGCCATGAGGTTACACCGTCGGGTCCGCTGCCGCGGGCAGGCACAGCCTGACCTCGGTACCGCTCCTGAGGCGCCGGACCTGCGCGCTGCCTCCGTGGCGCTCCATACGCCCTATGATCGACTCGCGTACCCCGTGACGGTCGGCGGCCACCTCCTCCAGGCTGAACCCCGGCCCGTGGTCGCGTACGAAGACCTCGACCCCCTCACCGGTGGCCTCCACGTACAGGGAGACGGGCGGGGCGCCGTGGCGCACCGCGTTGGACAGGGCCTCCCGGGCGGCGGCCACGACCACCTCGGTGTCCCGGTCCGGGACGCGGTCCCCCACGCAGACGGTCTCCACGGCCACCCCGTGGCGGTCCTCGACCTCCCCGGCCAGGTCCCGGAAGGCGTCGGCCACGGAGGTGCCCGGCTCGGGGCGGTCGGTGTAGAGCCAGGCACGCAGCTCACGCTCCTGGGAGCGGGCCAGGCGGGCCACCGTCTCGGGCTCGTCGGCACGCTTGCGGATGAGGGTGAGGGTCTGCAGGACGGAGTCGTGCAGGTGGGCCGCGATATCGGCGCGCTCGGCCTCACGGGCCTGCTCGGCGCGGGAGTCGGCCAGGGCCCGGTTGGTGCGCAGCCAGACGGGGGTCAGGACCAGGGCGGTGACCAGTACCAGCGCGACCCCGATGACCGCGCCGGTCAGCAGGGCACGCGGGGGCGTGTCCGCCCCGATCCACAGCAGGATGCCCACACCGGCCAGGGCCACCCCACCGACCAGGCGTGTCAGGGCCCCCCAGTCACGGCGGTCGGAGGTAATGGCCTCCGCCTGGGACCAGGCCAGGGCGGTCCCCGCAGCCACCAGGACCATGGGGCCGACCACGCCGATGTCCTGGCTGCTGCCCAGCGCCCCCTGACGCCACGCCAGCAGGAGCAGGGCCGCCAGGAGCAGGGCGCCCCCGCCCAGGAGCTGCTTGAGGCGCGGGGTGAGCCAGGTGCCCACGGGCTGCCCCAGACGGCTGGCCAGGCGGCTGCGGGCGGGCGGGCGGGCGCCGACGGCCTCCTCCCAGGGGTCGCCCCTGGGCACGAGCGCCGTCAGCAGGACGTAGAGAAGGAGCCCGGAGCCCTTCACGAGGCACAGGGCGACCAGGACCAGGCGGACGCGGACGACGGGGATCCCGAAGTGGGCGGCGAGCCCGGCACCCACCCCGGCCACCAGGGCGCCGGGGCGCGCCAGCCACGGGCGGGCACCGGTACGGGGGGCGTAGCGCGAGGGGGAACGTGGAAGGCGCCTGAGAGGCAGCCGACCCGGGGCAGCGGACGACGCCGTGGTGGTCATGGGCCCATGGTGGCACGGCGCGGTGCCGCCAGGGCGGCTCCCAGGAGGAACTCGGGGCAGAACCAGGGACCGGTCAGGGTGATCCCTGATGGCCCCGGGGCGCGGGCGCGGGCACCCTGGTCCCATGAGTAGCTCCCAGGTCCCTCCCCCCAGCGGGCCGTCCACCGACCCAGCTGGTCAGAACAGCACCCCCGACCCAGCCAGCCCGGCAGGCCAACCCACCGGTCAGCCCGGCGCCGCTCCGAATGGCACCGCGCCCGGCACTGGCCCAACTGGCACGGTGCCCCCCGGGCAGGCCCCCCCTTACGGCCCCGGCGGCCCGGTGCCGCCCTACGGCCCCGGCGGCCCCAGCTACCCGCGCCCGGCGGGTGCGAGCTTCTTCGCCTCGGTGCGGCGTCTTGGCATCGTACGCAGTGACGAGCGGTGGGTCGGGGGCGTGGCGGGCGGCGTGGCCCGTCGCCTGGGTGTGGATCCGGTCCTGGTCCGCTGTGTCTGGCTGGTGCTGAACGTCTTCACCGGCGTCAGCCTGATCCTCTACGGCCTGGGGTGGCTCCTCCTGCCCGAGGAGTCCGACGGCAGGATCCACGCCGAGCAGGCTCTTCACGGTCGTGTGGAGGCAGGCCTGGTGGGTGCCGTGGCCTGCATGGTCATTGGCACACCGGCCTTCACCTACGACGTGTTCCCGTTCCCGATCTGGTCCGCCGGGTCCTGGGTCGGTTCCGTCCTCGTCTCGATCCTGTGGACCGGCCTGGCCGTGGGCGGCGCCTACTGGCTCTCCCAGCAGAGGCGGGCCGCCCGGTACGGGGACTCCTGGGGCGCGCACGGCGCCTACCAGACCGGGTCGGTCCCCGGCCCCCAGCCCGATCCGGCCCGGGGGCAGGCCCCTCGGCCCGCCTCCTACCCAGCGCCCACCGCCACGTACCCAGGCCCCCATGCGTCGTACCCGGGCCTCCCTCCCCGAGCGGTGCGTCGTGCCCTCGGACCGGGCCGGAGCCTGAGCCTCCTGGTCCTGGGGCTGATCCTCCTGGCCTCGGGGTGCACGTGGGTACTGAACCGGACGGGTCACCTCAACCTGGTCCAGTGCGTGATTCTGACCACAGGTATTCCGTTGGTGCTGCTGGGGGCGGGACTCATTATCTCCTCTCTGCGCGGCCGTCGCGGGGGCTGGATGACGGGCCTGGGCTGGTTGGTCGTCCCCGTCGCCCTGCCTATGCTGGCCGTCACCTCCACCATGCCCCCGGGGTCGGTTGACGCTGGCTTCAAGCCCTACCCGGTCACCATCGTGGTCACTGACGCCATGCTCCAGGGCACGAGCCCCGACCACCCGCTGGACCTGGGCAGCTACGTGGCCGGGAGCGTGACCGTCGACCTGCAGCAGGTCAGCGACCTCTCAGTGAAGGCCCATGCCCGGATCACCATGGGCGTGGGGGACGTACAGGTCCTGACCAGGCAGGGGCAGCCGCTCCAGATCCGCTCCTCGGTGTCCCTGGGGGGCACCACGGGCAGGTTCGCCAGCCGCTGGAGCACCTCCGGGGACGCCGTCGCCCAGTCCGGCGGGAGCTCAGGGGACGACCCGGGCACGTACCTTCCCAGCGGGGAGGAGCCCCTGGAGTACTCGGTGAGGCAGACCACCGCGGGGCACACGGTCAGGTTCACCTCCCCCACCGCCACGGACGACAGGGGCCTGGACCTGGACGTGTCGGTGGGGACCGGCGACGTGCGCGTACGTGAGGACCGCACTGACAGCGTGACCTGGTACGGCAGCACCTCCGAGCACGTCTGGGTGGTGGACAGCTGGACCGGGGCCGACGGCGTCGTCCACGACGGGGACGACCTGCCCGTCCCCGGGATGACCCACCCGGCAGTCTCCTCCAGGACCGCCACGGAGTGCGTCCGCAGCGCACTCGACGACGTCGACGACAGGCCGGGCTACGACTGGAGCTCCGTCAACTACCTGAGCTCCAGGGAGCGCCACCGCTACGACTCCTGCGTGTCACAGGCCCTGAGCACGCCGTCTCCGACAGGCACTGGGACCGCCTCCCCGGACGGGGCCCAGCCGGAAGCCACCCAGCCGGGAGCGACGCCGAGCCCTGCCGGCATGACGACACCCACACCCACCGCCGTACCCACGCACTGAGGAAAGACACCATGCACAGCAGCGCGAGCACCCCGTCCGCCTCCCCCTCGGCCCGGACCCCGGGACCCGCCCCGGACCCCGCAGACGCCGGTGCGGGGAGCCCGACCACCTGGAGCCTGCCAGAACCCGGCTCCCAGGCGGAGCCGCGGGCCGGGACCACCGGCACCACGTCCCCGAGCACCCCGGGTGACCTGCCGCAGGACACGGTCTGGAGCGCCCGGACCCACGTCCCCGCCGCGGCCCCGGAGCCGGCACCGGGCGGCCTGCGTACGGGCACCCTCGTGTGGGGCGTCCTCCTGGTGGTCCTGGGCGGTCTCCTGATCGCCACCGCCATGGGTACCCGGCTCAACCTGGGGGTCGTCAGTATCGCCATAGTAGGAACGATCGGAGCGTTCATGGTGCTGCTCGCCCTGATTCCGCTCCCGCGAGGCCCGCGTCACTGAACGCCGCTCTCACGGAGGAGCCAGCCCCAGACGAACCCGTACCGACTTCTGGCCCGTACCGACTTCTGGAGCCGCTCTCACGAAAGAGCCAGCTGGGGGCGTCCCCGGTCGTGTCAGGACCGGGAACGCCCCCGCCGCCTCCACCACCGCGAGGGTGGAGCGGGTGCAGGTAGGCCTCAGCGCTGGTAGACGACGGCCTTCTTCAGGTTCTCCACGGCGTCGTCCCCGAGGTAGTACCGCACGATCTCCAGGCCCAGGTCGACGGCGGTGGCCATGCCCCGGCTGGTGAACAGGGTCCCGTCCACCACCACGCTGTCCTGGCTGACCAGCGCCCCGTGCTCGGCCAGGACGTCGGTGAACGCGGGGTTGGAGGTCGCCCGGCGGCCCTCCAGCAGGCCCCGGCGCGCCAGGATCGACGGCGCCGCGCAGATCGCCGCCACCGGCCGCCCGGCACGCACCCGGGCCTCCACCTCCGCCATCAGGGGCTCACAGGCGTCGAGGTTGGGGGTGCCGGGAATGCCTCCGGGCAGGAAGAGGAGGTCGTAGTCGGCCAGGTCCACCTGGTCCAGGACGTGGTCGCAGGTCAGGGTGATGCCGTGGGAGGAGACCACCTGGACCTGCGGCCCCACGGCGATCATGTCCGTGCGAACCCCCGCCCGGTAGAGGAGGTCCACGACGGCCAGGGCCTCCACCTCCTCCAGGCCGGGGGCAATAAGGGCCGCGACGCGGTGGCTGGTTGCTGGGACGAACTGGGCCATGACTCCTCCTGGTGCTCGGGACCCCCTCAGGCTACGCCGTCGGATCCGCTCCCGGGGCCCGGCACACGGGAGGCCGGGGCGCGAAAGACCGAGAGGCCGGGGCACACCAGCATGGGTACCCCCGACACCGCAGGAGGCCCGGGCGCAAGGGGCCGGGGGTGGAAGGCGGGAGGCCCAGGCGCACTCAGGGCAGGTACCCACGCCCCCGGGCACACAGGGAGCCTAGGGGCGTACCAGTACCAGCGGCCACGCACCCGTAGGCGGCGCTGGTGTACGCGATCGCGACCTCGGGGCCGCGCCCGCCAGGAGACGCATGCAGGGCCAGGTCCCCGGTCCATGCGACCACGCACCCCGCCAGGAGACGCACCACGACACGGGGTAGCGGAGGTAACGCGGGGCACCGACGCCGTCGTGGCCCCGAGCGAGACCCCGGGGCCGCGACGCGCCCGTACGCGGCCACGTGAGGGGGACTGGTCCAGGACCAGAGCAGACCGTGTATGGGGAGGTCGGCGTGGGGAAGGAACGCCGCAGCCCGCTCAGGCCGTCCTCAATTCTTGGCCACGAGCCTCCACGGTACCATAGCCTTGGAGGCCAGGTGGTCAACGTGCTGCTGATCGGTCCTGTTCACCTCGCCCTTGTAGCGGAAGACCGAGGGGTAGTAGCCCTCGGACCGGGAGTAGCCCTGCCCGTACCCCTGCCCGTACCCGTACCCGTGGTACTGGTAGACGGAGTAGGCCGGTGACTCGTAGTCCTGGGCCTGCTGCACCTGCTGGGGGGTCAGGGCGACAGCCACCAGCGGCCTGTCCGTGGTCTGCCCGCACAGGGCGGTGTCCTTGAGGATCGTGACGCTCACCGTGAGGGCGTGGGCGTACCCGTCTGCGGAGATGCTGGCGTCCGTCACGGCACAGGCCGGCACGTCCAGCCGTACCAGCAGGTAGGAGTCCTCCCCCAGGAGCTCCTCCCCGGTGTCCCCGGTCAGTGCCACGTCCCGGTTTCGGGTGGACAGGGCCACGGAGGAGTCGACCACGGGCGCCGAGGCCACCGCCTGGGGGTGGTCCTCCGCCAGCCACTGGTAGTAGGTTCCCTGCACGGAGGCCGTGGAGACGTTGGCCTGGGTGTAGCCCTGGTTCCTAGCAGCGTCGGGCAGGACGGTCATGAGCGTCGGGGTGTCAGCGGACAGGACCGAGTCGTCCTGGGTCGGGAAGGCCTGGGTGGCCGAAGGAGTGACGCGGGTAATGGAGGGCGTCGACCACTTGAGGATGTCGTCGGCCCACGTAGGCCTGGGGGCGGCGGGCTTCGGAGGGTCCCGGTTGACCACTACCAGGACGAGAATGGCAATGACGATCAGTCCCAGGACCGCGCCCACGCGCTGCACGGCATAGGCGGCGTCGGAGGGCTCATTGGCCTCGGGGTCACGGTACTGCCAGGCGGAGGTGGTGCTCCACATCGACTCCGGGGAGATGGCCGCCCACAGCAGGATCAGCACCATGGCTACGACTAGGACCGCAAACACGTGGGACTCCTCTCGGTACAGGCCGACAGCCTTTGAGACACTCCCCACAGTACACCGGCCCCGGCACTCGTACCGAGAGTAAGACCGTTACCCGGTCCTGGCCCTCGCCCCCGCCGTCCACAGCCTCCCGTCTCTTTTGACGGGCGGCAGACCACCTGCAACCTCGCCCCCGCCGTCCACGGCCTCGGAGGTGCGCCTAGGCCTTCATTACCCCGACGCGCTGGAGGTAGCTGACCGTCGCGGCCAGGGCCTGCTGCTCCTGGGGGCCCTCGTCGAAACCGTGCCCGGCGCCGTCGATCCTGACCAGCTCGGCGTCGGGGTAGGTGGTCCGGGCGCGCTCGGAGTAGCGGTAGGGCACCACCAGGTCGTCGCTGCCGTGGACAATGAGGACCGGGGCCGTGTAGCCCGCGATCTCGGTGTAGACGTCGTAGTCCCACATGTCCTGGGCGTAGACGCGCCCCAGAGCGCACCCCAGGAAGCTGTAGTCCTGAGGCACCGCGTCCAGGGAGGTGTAGAGGCTGTGGAGCGTGTCGGTGATGGAGAAGGCGGGGTACCACAGGACCAGGCCCGCGACCTGCTCGGGGTGGCGGGCGGCGGTCACGGCGCTGACCTCACCGCCCTGGCTCTGACCGAGCAGGACGATCCGCCCGGGGTCGACCACCTCCCAGCCCCCGGTGGCGGTACGGGCGGCCGTCAGCACCGCCTCCAGGTCGGCGACCTCCGTCATGACCGACATACGGGTCATGTCCCCGACGCTGCCCGGTCCCCCACCGCGGAAGGAGGGGCAGTAGGCGGCCAGCCCCAGGCGCGCCAGGGCCTGGGCCACCGGGGCGACGTCGTCCGGGGCGCTGCACAGCCCGTGGGAGCAGACGACCAGGGGGACGGCGGCGTCAGCAGCAGGCACGTAGAGACGCCCGGGCAGGGTCTGCCCCTGGCTGGTCACGTCAAGGTCACGGGTCTCGTAGGCGTAGGTGGGCAGGGTGCCCTGGGGGGCGGGGGCCGAGGCCCCCGGGGAGGCGGCGCCCGGGGTGGTGGTACCCGGGGAGGCGGCGCCCGACGGCGGGGCGGTCTCGGCCTCAGAGCCCGGGCCGGAGGCGCAGGCTGCGACCGCTCCCAGCAGGGTGGCGGCGCCGGTGGCGCCCAGGGCCCTGAGCACGGCCCTGCGTCCGGTCGGTGAGGTCATGGCCTCTCCCCCGTCTGCCCGGTGACGGGCCCCTGGTCCCGGCCCCCAGTGCGGGGACGGGAAGGTACCCCGGTACCGCTCCCCCGGTGCTGTCTCGCCCCGCCCCCGGTGCGGGGGCGGGGATTTGTGCAGGTCACCAACTCGGCCACAGGCTCGGCCCGGCCCCCAGTGCGGGGGCGGGGAGCACGGCGGGCCCGCAGGACCGGGAGGCGCTGGGTGAGCGCGCGGGCCACGGTCCTGGCCGTGGGACGGCCAGTGCGGGCTGGGGCGACGTCGTGGTCCAGGTTCGAGGCGAGCTCGACGGCGTCGTAGTCCTGGAACCGGGGGCGCGGTGAGAGGGTGTGCTGGGCCCTGGCGCACAGTGGCGGCAGCATGGTCTCCGGCACCCCGCTCAGGTCCACGGGCTCGGTGCCCGCCCTGGTGGTGCTGGTGGCGTCCATGGGGTGACCCTACTGCGTGGGACCGGCTCAGGGTCGTTACCCCCAATGTGAGGGGCGTCCGGGTCTGACCCCACCTACGCGGGCCCGGCTCCACGGGCGTGACCGATATGACCCGCGCCCTTCTACTGCCCCCGCTGCGCGGGACCGGCCCTCATGACCTCCGCCAGGGTGCCGGCGGCCTCACACGAGCGTCGCCCCGCCGTCGACGAGGATGAACTGTCCCTGGACGTAGCTGGAGGCGTCGCAGGACAGGTAGAGGATCGTCCCGTTGAGCTCCCCACGCCCGCCGGGGCGACCCGTGGGGTTGTGGGCGTTGTAGGCGGACAGGAACTCCTCGCTCCTGAACAGGGTGTCCGCGGTCATCTCGGACTCGAACAGGCCCGGGCCAATGGCGTTGACGGTAATGCCGTAGCGGGCGTAGGAGCAGGCCATTCCCCGGGTCAGTCCCAGGACCGCAGCCTTGGAGGCGTTGTAGGCGTGGCGGATGAACACGTCGTGCTTGTCGGCGACCA
>ERZ772917.1945-NODE-1945-length-10916-cov-8.247491_pt1 | contig 10916 bp, 4 predicted proteins | sample MGYA00511187_ERZ772917 | MGnify/ENA primary metagenome ERZ772917 (study PRJEB29015, sample SAMEA2737925) | human oral metagenome | biome: human oral; feature: human-associated habitat; material: dental | place: China | collected 2012 ... | reverse complement strand
TGACAGAAATATTTTCTTTTGCTAACTCTTCAGCAGCTTTTAGAGCTTCTTGTGTTAAAAGTCCTGTTGAAACTATTGTGACATCATTACCTTCTTTTAAAGTATTAGCTATACCAATTTGAAAATCATAATTATCATCTAATACAGTTTCAACATCTAATCTTCCAAGTCTTAAATAAACTGGTCCATTATATTCAGCAGCTGCAAAAACCATTTTTTTAGTTTCAACTGCATCACAAGGACATAGAACAACCATTCCTGGAATTGCTCTCATAAGAGCTATATCTTCTATTGATTGATGTGAACCTCCATCTTCTCCTACTGAAATACCAGCATGAGTTGGAGCAATTTTTACATTTAATTTTGGATAAGCTATTGTATTTCTAATTTGTTCAAAAGCTCTTCCAGCAGCAAACATTGCAAAAGTTGAAGCAAAAGGAATCTTCCCACAAGTTGCAAAACCAGCAGCTGTTCCCATTAAATCTGCTTCTGCAATTCCTATATTTAAATGTCTTTTTGGAAATTCTTTTTTAAATAAATCTGTTTTTGTAGATTTACTTAAATCAGCATCCAATACAACTATATCATTATTTATTCTTCCAAGTTCTACTAAGGCTTCTCCATAAGCTTGTCTTGTAGACTTCTTACTCATAATATATCCTCCTAAAATTTTAGTTTAAGCTAATTCAGCTAATGCTCTTTCCAATTCTTCAAGTGTAGGTGCAACTCCATGGAAACCACAAACATTTTCCATAAAAGATACTCCTTTACCTTTTATAGTTTTTGCAATAATCATAGTTGGTTTACCTTTGCATTCTCTTGCTTTTGCCAAAGCAGAAAGAATTTGTTCAAAATCATGTCCATCTATTTTAATAACATTCCAACCAAAAGCTTCCCATTTTTTATCTAATGGTTCAACTCCCATTATTTCACTAACATTTCCATCAATTTGTAAATTATTACTATCTAGAAAAGCACAAAGGTTATCAAGTTTATAATGAGCAGCAGTCATAGCAGCTTCCCAAATTTGTCCTTCTTGTATTTCCCCATCACCTAAAACAACATAAGTTCTATAATTTTCATCAAATATTTTTGCATTTAAAGCCATACCATTTGCAACTGATAAACCTTGTCCAAGAGAACCAGTTGAAATTTCAATTCCTGGAAGTTTTTTCATATCAGGATGTCCTTGAAGTCTACTTCCAAATTTTCTTAGTGTCATTAATTCATCTTTTGAAAAATATCCTTTTTCAGCTAAAGTTGCATATATAGCAGGTGCAGCATGTCCTTTTGAAAGAACAAATCTATCTCTTCCTTCCATTTTTGGATTAGCAGGGTCTACATTCATTTCTGAAAAATAAAGTGCTGTTAAAATATCAGTTGCAGATAAAGAACCACCTGGATGTCCTGATTTTGCTTCTGTAATCATAGAAACAATAGACTTTCTAATCTCTTTAGCTTTTTCTTTTAAAAAACTAATATCTTTCATTGTTTTCTCCTCTCATTTCCTTACATTGTTAATTAAAAACTAAATTTTTTTACATTATATTTTATCATAAAAAACATTATAAAAACAAGACTTAAAAAGAAATAATGTACATTAATAAAGATTAAAAAAATAAATATAGTATTTTCTATTTCAGAACTAACAGTTTTATTATTGCAGATAAATAAAAAACACCAAATCAAATATTTGACAAAAAACAATAGAAGCAATATAATTCAGATATAAAAAACAAAAATGGAGGGACTTAATAATGTTTAGAAAAATATTTCTATTATCTATATTAACTTTTTCCTTTTCTTATGCAGTAGATGAAATAGATATAGAAAAAAGAAGACAAGAACAGCAGGATTTTGATACCTTAATAAAAAGTCAAGATTTTTCTGTGCCTGAAAATAATAAAGGTAATGAGCAAAAGAATTTAATTTTAAATGTAAATTCTATTAAATTAGAGGGGAATACAATTTTTGAGGATTTTCAAATAGATGCACTATTAAAAAGGTATGTAGGAAAAGATAGAGATATCTATGCACTCATAAATGAGTTAGAAAATAAATATATTGAGAGGGGATATGTTACTACAAAAGTTGGACTTAATACAGAGAAGTCTGATTTTGATAATGGTAATATATCTCTTTTTGTTTTAGAAGGAAAAATAGATAAAGTTTTCTATGATGGTAAAGAAAATAAGTTTAAAACTTTCATAACTTTTCCTCAAAGAGAAAATAATATTTTAAATATTAGAGATTTAGATCAAGGAATAGATAATCTTGGTGATAATTCAAAGATGGATATTAAAGCTAGTGATAAAAATGAATATAGTAACATATATATAAAAAGGGATAATAAACCTGTAAGTTTTGGAGTAAATTACAATGATTTAGGACAATTTGATACTTCAAGACATAGACTTAGATATTTTTTAGATACCCATAATATATTTGGATTAAATGAGAGTTTAGATTTTTCTTATCAAAATAAACTACAAAGACAATACAAAGAAAGAGATACTAGAAATTTTAGTTTTGGAGTATCTGTTCCTTTTAAATATTGGACTTTTTCATATAGCTATGATAATTCAGAATATCTTCGTACAATTAATGTTCAAAATAGAAAGTATAGAGCAACAGGAAAAACAGAAAATCAAACATTTGGTATAAGAAAAATGTTACATAGAAATGAAAATCATAAAATAGATCTAGGTGCAAGGATAACTTTAAAAGATTCTAAAAATTACATTGATGATTTGCGATTAGTTTCTAGCTCAAGAAAATTATCTGTTTTAACAGTGGATACAACATATACAGGAAGAATATTATCAGGACTATTGAGTACAAATCTTGGAGTAAGTTTTGGCTTAGAAAGATTTGCAGCCAACAAGGATAATGAAGAATGGTATAGAAATGAATATTCTCCTAAAGCACAGTTTAGAAAATATAATATAAATATATCTTGGTATAGACCAATAGATAAATTTTACTATAAGGTAAATATTGGAGGACAATATTCAAAGGATATCTTGTATTCACAAGAAAAAATAGGAATAGGTGATGATACATCAGTAAGAGGATTTAAAGATGAATCAACACAAGGAGATAAAGGATTCTATATCAGAAATGAAATAGGATACAAAGGAAATGAGTTTTTAGAACCATATATAGCTTATGACTATGGTAGGGTTTTCAATAATAAAGTTAATGAGGACAAGGTAGAAACTCTTCAAGGAGTTGCAATAGGAATAAAAGGATATTTTAAAGGTTTTGAAGGAAGTTTTACCCTAGCAAAACCAATAGATAAACCAAGCTATTTTAGAAATAATAAACCAGTAGCATATACAACTTTAACATATAGATTCTAGGAGAGAGAAAATGAGAGGAAGTTTGAAAAGATTAATAGCAGTATTTATGCTGTTTTTACATGTATTAAGTATAGCAGAACCAATAGTTGCGGATAAAAATAAAAGTAAAAATTTACAAGTAGATAAAGCAGCTAATGGAGTACCCCTTATTAATATAGAAGCACCAGATAAAAATGGAACTTCTCATAATGTATATAAAGATTTTAATGTAGATAAAAAAGGAGCTATTTTAAATAACTCTAAAGATTTAACAAAATCTCAATTAGGTGGAATAATATTAGGTAACCCTAATCTACAAAATGGAAAAGAAGCTTCAACAATAATAAATGAAGTAAGTGGAGTAAATAAAAGTAGAATAGAAGGTTATCAAGAAATTGCAGGTAAAAAAGCTAACTATATCTTAGCGAATCCTAATGGGATATATATAAATGGTGGAGGATTTATTAATACTGGAAATGTAACTCTGACAACAGGAAGTGGAAATAATCTATTAAATCCAGAAAAAGGAATGATAGAAGTTGCAGGAAAAGGTTTAGATTTAAGAAATATAAATAAGGCTGAACTTATTGCAAGAGCAGCAGAACTTTCAGCGCCTATCTATGGTGGAGAAGAAGTAAATCTAAAACTTGGAAGTCAAGGAAAATCAAATAAACCTGAATATGCACTAGATGCAAGAGCACTAGGCTCTATTTATGCTGGAAGAATAAATATAATAGCAAATGAAGATGGTGTAGGAGTAAAAACACAAGCTCCAATGTATGCAACAAAAGGAGATGTTGTAATATCTTCAAAGGGTAAGGTATATTTAAAAGATACTCAAGCTAAAGGAAATATTAAGATATCTTCAACTGAAACAGAAATAGGAAATAAATTACTTGCTGAAAATTCTATAGATATTAAAAGTGGAAAAACAGCAAACTCTGGTCAAATACAGGCAAATAATAATATTACAATAAATGGAAATGTAGATAACTCAAATTTAATTTTTACAAATAAAGATTTAAAAATTGAAGGTAATTTTAAAAATAAAGGTAGTGTATCTTCAACTAACTTAAATGCTAAAGAAATAGAAAATTTAAATAAGATAGTTACAGGAGAAAAATTATCTTCAACAAAAATTACAAATTCAGGAAATATAAGTGCTAAAGAAATAGAAAAAACAAATATTTTTAATAGTGGGAAACTATTTTCTAAAAACATAACAGCAAAAGATTTTAAAAATACTGGAGAAGTTTCTAGTGAAGCTTTAACTACAACTAATTTAGAAAATTCAAATAAGATTAATATAAAGGGAAATATTAATTCTAACATAGTTACAAATAAGGCTAATTCTGAAATTACTTCTAAAAATTTAAATACTCATAAGTTAGATAATAAAGGAAATATAATTGTAACAAACAATGTAAACTCTCAATTGATAACAAATAATGGAAAGTTATTAGTTGCTAATACAATAAATTCTCAAAATTTAATAAATACATCTATTGTTCAAGGAAAAACTTTAGATATAAAGAATAAAATAAATTCAAGTGGAAAAATCCTTAGCGACAATATTTTAACAAAAGATATATTCAGTAGTGGTAATATTTCTTCAAAAGCTATTAAAACTCAAGAATTAACAAATTCGGGAGAAATAATAAGTAATAATTTATCTTCAAATAATATTAATAATTCAAAAAATATTTTTGTTAATGGAAATTTAAAAATTGTAAATAATCTAAATAATTCAGGAGTAGTAGAAGGTTTAGAATTAAATACAAATTCTATTGAAAATACTGGAAATATAACAATAAAAAATAAACTAACAACTCAAAATTTGAATAATAAGAAGAATACTGCAAATGTAAATGCAGGATTTTTAGATGTACAAAATAAAATATCATCAGTTGGAAATATAAAGGCTATCACATTAAAAACAAATAATTTAGATAACTATGGAAGTATTTTAACAAATAGTCTTACAACATCTGAAAATATAAATAAAGGTAGTATAACAGCTAAAAATATATCTAGCCAAAATTTAGTAAATAGTGGTAGTGTAATAAGTGATAATATCACTGTTAGTAAAAATATTACAAATATTAATAGTATATTTGCCAATGAAAAAATAAGCGCAGATAAAATTTCTAATTCTAATAAATTAGTTGCTAAAAATACTGAAACAATCAATCTTACTAATACTGGAAATATTGTTGTAAAAGAAAATTTAAAGACTGAAGATGTTACTAACTCTAATAGTATTAAAGTTGGTGGAAATTTAAATACTGATAAATTAAAAAATTCTAAAACTTTAATAGCTAAAAATATTACTATTGAAAAATCTTTAGATAATATAAATGGAAAAATAACTTCTTTAAATACTAATATCAATACTTCTGATATTAAAAATAATAATGGTACTATTCAAGCTATTAAAAATATAAATATAACAACTACTAATGATTTAAATTTAGATGGTAAGTATACTGCAAATGATACTTTAAATATTAATGCAAAATCATTGGAAAATAATGGAAATTTAGAAAATGATGGAAAAATAAATCTTAATTTAACTGGAAACTTAGTTAATAACAATAAAATAAGTAGTAGTGCTAATTTAGATATAGTTGCTAAAGAAGTATCAAATAATGGTGTAAATAGCGCAATAGGTTCAGAAGCTAATTTAACTATTACTGCAAATTCTCTAAAAAATGAAGGAAATTTATTATTTGGAGAAGGAAAAGATAATAAATTAAAAACTACTGGAAATATAAATAATACAGGAGTAATAAGTTCATTAGGTAAACTTAAAATAGAAGCAAAAGATATATTAAATGATAAACATATAATTTCAGATAATGATTTAACTCTTGATGTAAATTCTATTACAAACAAAGGACTTCTTTATTCAACTAACAATATGAAAGTTGATTTTAAAGATATATTCTTAAACGATAAAGCAGAAATATATTCAAGTGGAGATATTACTATTAATTCTGAAAATGGTACTTTCACAAACAAAGTTGGAGATATTGAAAGTGAAAAAAATATAAAAATAGAAGCAAAAGATATAAAAAATCTTGCAGAAGTTACAGGTAGCCATAAAGTTGTAGGAACTGTTCCTGGAAACCAAAGTAATATTGATATGTCTAAAGTTGATATTGATAAATATAATAAATTAAGTATAGAAGTAATTAAAGAATACTTTAGAAAATATTCTGTTCCAAGCGATGCAGAGATAAAAAAAGTAGAAGATTATGTTCGTTTTGATAAAAGAAAAGGAGAAGAGTTCACAACTTCAGATGGTAGAAAAGGACAATGGACTTGGCAAGAAGGAAAATATATTGATGGAGTTTATCTAAATAAAGCTGATAAAATAGAAAGTAACTACCAAAGTAAAAAATCAACTATTAAAGCAGCAGGAGATATAACTTTAATAGCAAAAAATGATGTAGAAAACCTTGAGTCAAATATCTTAGCTAATAAAGATATTACAATAAAAGCAAATAGATTAATAAATAAAAATTATGATATAGAAGTAGAAAGAAATATTGAATTCATAAGAGGGTATGAATTTCATGAAAGTGCTAGAAATCCTTATGATATAAGAAATAAATTAGTTATGGATGATAAGGTTCTTGTTGGTTCTCCTTGGGATAAGGGGGATGTTTTTGTTAAGGGAAAAGAAATCTCTTATGTAGGGACAGGTGATAATGCTAAAATCTCTGCTGGTGGAAATATAAATATAACAGCTAATAAGGTTGGTAATGGAGTAGAAACAAAAGAAAATGTAAGTGTTAATTTTGAAAATCAAAAAGCTACTTCAACTAATGTTGGTAAAAATTCTATTAATTTAGATAAAGTTGATATAGATAAAAAAAATACAAATGTTGATGAAATTGTTTTAAATAAAAAGAATTTAGAACCTAAGGAAGAAATTGATACTAAAGACTATATTAATCTACCTAAAAATGATAAAGGACTTTTTAGAATAAATAATAATATAGATAATAAACCTGGTTTTTCATATTTAATAGAAACTAATATTAACTTTATTGATAAATCAAGATTTTTTGGTTCAGAATATTTCTTTAAAAGAATTGGTTTTAATCCTGATAGAAATATTAGACTTTTAGGAGATTCTTTCTATGAAACAAAACTAATAAATAAGGCAATATTAGAGGGAACAGGTAGAAGATTTTTAAGTGGATATAAATCAGATAAAGAACAAATGCAAGCTCTTTATGATAATGCAGCCTCTGAACAAGCAGATTTAAATTTATCGGTAGGAATTGCGCTATCAAAAGAACAAATTGCTAAATTAAAGAAAGATATAATATGGTATGTTGAAGAAGAAGTTCAAGGACAAAAAGTTCTAGTACCAAAAGTATATTTAACAAGAAATACTTTAAGTAAATTAAAAGACAAAAATGCTTCAATAGAAGCAGGACAAGAATTAGCAATTACAGCTAAGGATATTCAAAATACTGGAAATTTATCTGCAAATAATATTACTATTACAACAGATAATTTAACAAATAAATCTATACTTGGTGTAAATAAGGCAAATATAGATGGAAGTATAGTAAATATTACAGCAAAAAATTCAGTAGATAATATAGGCGCAGATATTAAAGCTAAAGAGGATTTAACAATTACAGCTAAAGATATCTCTAATTTAAGTACATTAAGAACAAATGGTTACAAAGCTGATGTTATCTCCACTGGAGAAAATTTAGCAAGTATAGAAGCTAAAAATGTAACTCTTGATGTAGTTAATAATATTCAAAATACTGGTGCAACTATTAAAGCTGATGAAAAATTAGATATTAAGGCTAAAAATGTAAAAATAGATACTTTAGAAGAAAGTAGATATTACAATGATGGTAGTGCAGATAACTATACAACTATTGATAATAAGAGTAATATTGCAAGTAATATAGAAGCTAAAAATATCAATATAGAAGCTAAAAAAGATATTGATATTAAAGGTTCAAATGTAGTTGCAAAGAATGAAGCTAATATTAAAGCTGATGGAGATGTAAATATAGTATCAGCAACTGATAGCAGATTCTATGCGCACAAAGAAACAAATAAAGGTAAATTTGGAAAATCAAGCTCAGAAGAATCAATAGCTTATGCAACTCGTAATGTAGCTTCTAATATAATAGGAGATAAAGTAAATATTACAAGTGGTAAAGATGTAAATATTTTTGGAAGTAATGTTGGGGCTAAAGACACAGGTAATATTTCAGCTAAAGGAACTATAACAGAAGCAGCTGCAAAAGAAATTAATTATTCTTACCATAAGAAAACTAAATCAGGATTTATGGGATTAAGTGGAAAATCTTCAGCAGAAAAAATTCGCCAAGAATTAAATGCAGAAAGTAATCTATATGTAAAAAATCAAGGTATAATTGGTGGAGACATAAAGGTTATAGGAAGTAATTTAGTATTAGGTAATAATAGTATAATTAATGGAAAACTTACAACAGACTCTAATGAGCTTCATAACTCATACTCTTATGAAGAATCTAAAAAAGGATTTAGTGGAAGCATAGGAGGTGGAGGTTTTTCAGTTGGTTATGGAAAATCTGAAAGTGGATTAAAAGAAAAAGATGTAATAAATGCTAAGTCTAATTTAGTATTAGGAGATGGAACTGTACTTAATAAAGGCGCAGATATTACAGCAACTAATTTAACACATGGAAAAATAACTGTAAATAATGGAGATGTTAAATTTGGTGCAAGAAAAGATACCAAAGATGTAGAAACATATTCTAAGAGTAGTGGAGTAAATCTATCAGTAAGAATAAAATCACAAGCCTTAGATAGAGTACAACAAGGTTTTGATTCATTTAATCAAATGAAATCAGGAGATATATTTGGAGGTATAGCCTCAGCTACTAATACAGCAACAGGTATAGTATCAGGACTTGCTTCTAATCAAGGGACAAAACTTCCTTTAAGTGCTGTAAATAAAAATAACTCTAATAATAAGAATGATAAAAATGATAAGAATAATCAAAATAAAAATGATAACACTGTTGGAAAAGATAATGTAAAACTTGCAGAAGCAAATAATAATTTCTATGCAAATATGGGAGTGAATTTAGGATTTAATAAATCAAGTTCAAAAACAAGTTCACATAATGAGGCTGCAGTTGTAACAACAATACAAGGAAAAGATAAAGATTCAAGTATAACTTACAATAATGTAAAGAATATTGAATATGTTGGAACACAAGCAAAAGACACTAAATTTATCTATAACAATGTAGATAATATTACTAAAAAAGCTGTTGAATTAAATAATTCATATTCATCAGATAGTAAAAGTAGTGGAGTATCAGCAGGAGTGAATGTTGGTTATGGAAGAAAGGTTTTAACAGATAATGCTTCTGTAAGTGTATCATCTTCTAAATCAAATATGAATTCAAATGGAACTAGTTACCAAAATGGACTATTTGTAAATGTAGATGAAGAACATAACAATACAAAAAATATGACTCTTTCTGGTTTTAACCAAGAAGGAGGAAAAGTTACTGGTAATATACAAAATTTAACTATAAGAAATATTAAAAAAGTTGATTATGAAACTGGAAAAGAAGTTGTTATATCGGCAAATGGGTAGATAGTAAAAGATTATATTAATCAAGGAACTTCAAATTATTATACTTATGGATTTGATGGACCTAAACTTGATGAAGGAAAATTTGATAAAAAACTTCATGGACTATCTGATGTAGTAAACTATATATCTGATGGAACAGAGGTTCAAGATAAAACCACTACACTAGAAAGAATAGATATGAGTATTTTAGGGTGGTTAGTTTCAGCAAATTATGATGGTTTAAAAAAATGGGCTGTTATGAATAATTATAATAAAATTGGTTATAAGGAGTATTTTAAATATAGGATATATAAATTTAATATAGATTCTTATAAAAATCCACGTAGAAATATGTACAAATAATATTAGATATGAAAATTTATATAAATACTTTAAGATAATGGTGATAGTTTATGAAAAAAGTACTAATAACATTAACAATATTTTTTTGATATTTTTTTTAAATATGTGTATAAGATATATTCCTGAAAATCATTATATATTACTTGATGAAAAAAAAATATCAGTAGAAAAAGAAGATAAAATAATAAGTGATAATAATCTAAAAAATGTTAGATTACTTTCAGATGCTACTATATTATTTGAATTTTATAATATTCCAAATAATTTAGTTTTAGAAAGAGTAGAATTATTTTATCAAAGTAAAATGGTAGGAAGTATAGATATAAATGAAAAAATAAATAATTTAGAAAATTGTGGAGATGATTATTTTGATGAATTAGGAAGAAAAGTAGGTAATAAAGGTTATTTGTTAGAAAAAGATTTCTTTAGAATTATGGGAGAAGAGTATGAAAAGTATAATATAACTTATCCAAATAGAAAATTTGAACTTATTATTTATTTAAGAAACTTAGATACAAATGAAGTTTTTGAATTAAATAGAAGTTTTTCTCTTTACTTTGAAAAAAAAGGTTATGAATTTTTTATTTTAAGTGTATAAA
>ERZ772917.1944-NODE-1944-length-10917-cov-32.314491_pt1 | contig 10917 bp, 9 predicted proteins | sample MGYA00511187_ERZ772917 | MGnify/ENA primary metagenome ERZ772917 (study PRJEB29015, sample SAMEA2737925) | human oral metagenome | biome: human oral; feature: human-associated habitat; material: dental | place: China | collected 2012 ... | reverse complement strand
ACGGGAGTATGAGTAGTCAAACTGGCGGCGAAGGTGATATTCGTAAGCAGCTAGTGCTCAATGATATGGTTGACGCTATTGTCACACTGCCAAGCCAACTGTTTTTTAACGTAGCCATACCGTGCTGTCTGTGGTTTGTGTCACGTGATCGTACTAATCGTCACGGCAAAGTGCTGTTCATCGATGGGCGTAATTTGGGTAAAATGGTCACCCGTCGTAACCGCGAGCTGACCGAAGAAGACATTGCCAGGATAGCGAAGACATATCATTACTACAAAACCGCCAGCGCGAATTACGCTGACCAGCCGGGTTTCTGTAAAGTCGCTGATCTAGAAGAAATCAAGCAGTATGATTATGTACTGACACCTGGTCGCTACGTTGGTGTTGAAGAGGCCGAGGAAGACGATGAGCCGTTCGCCAACAAAATCGCCCGCCTGACCACCGAACTCAACGAGCAGTTTACCAAGAGTCGCGAGCTCGAGGCGAAAATCAAGGCCAATTTGGAGAAAATCAAAACAGAATAATAGTATAGGTAAGAAAAATAAGCCTTCATTTCTGGTGTTCAAAAGCTTTCCTGGGCGGTCTAATGCTAGTGCTGCAGGTACATTTTACAAATGAATAAATAGAGGGAGCACAGTATTTTATCTAAGGAGATCGCTCAACTCAACGATGAGAAACACAGGCTTTTGTTTGGCGGGTTTATTGATAGAAATAAATTGTGCTATAATAATTACCAAATAGGTAAACTAAAATATTGATATTTTGATGGCATAGGTAGTATAATGACAATAGATTTTTCCAACGAAAAGTTAGAGAGGATAGCGAATGATATTTTGCTTCTCGATAGGCTTGCAAGGAAGGAAAAAGCACATTGTACGGGAAATGATATACTCGAAACGCTAAACGCGCTTGTCGCAGCAGAGAATTTATTTCTTGTTCCTCAGGCTCCGTACCATCCGCATCCCTTAAGAGGTGATCGTAAAGGATCATTTTCTGTACATATCGACAAGACGCATAGGGTAATTTTTAGACCTAATCACAAGGAGGGAGAGGTTGGATATCACATATCGAACTACAAGTCGATAACGAAAATAACAATTGAAGAATTGTGCATTAATTACCATAATTAACAAAATAGGAGGCAATGTTATGGGCTTTCAATCAAATACGGCAATACATCCAGGAAGAACGATAAATCGTTTTTTGGATTCACTTGATATGACTCAGAAAAATTTGTCTGAGCGCACTGGCGTAACCGAAAAACATATATCTTGCATTGTAAATGGTGAGGCCTCGATAACGTCAGACATGGCCGTCAAATTATCAAATGCTATCGGGGGTGATCCATCATTTTGGAATAACCTCCAAACAAACTACGATCAAACGTTGGCTCGTCTAAAGAATGATGAACTCGCAGCTACTGAAGTAAATTATGTAAAAAAATTTCCATACACTGAACTCGTGAAACGAGGCATGGTAGATAAAAAAACAAAGTCGATTGATAAAGTGAGAGAGCTATGGAAATTCTTTGGAGTTAACTCTTTGAGTGCTGTATCTACAACGGAAGCAACGGCTTGGCGAAGGGGTGTAGTGGAGCTAGATGCAAAGTCGGAAAGTCTAGCAGCTTGGCTACGCTGTGGTGAGCTCGAGGCAAAGAAACTTGCAGACAGTATAGATATAGCTCCGCATGACGCAGAAAAGTTAAAGGAATTACTCCCAAAGATACGTGCATATACTACTTATACTCAAGGTGATTTCTGGAGTGAACTGCAACGAGATCTGGCGGGTGTTGGGGTTGTATTGGTGGCTGTACGTCACTTTCCGGGAACTAAGGCAAGTGGTGCGACGCGCTGGATGGGTAACAATCCCGTTATCGAACTTAGCGCTTATGGACGAGATGCTGACAAGGTGTGGTTTACGCTTTTGCATGAGATTGGCCACGTTTTAAAACACGGAAAGCGAGATAAATTCATCAGTTTTACCAAAGATAATGAAAAAACCGCCGAAGAGCTAGAGGCTGATGAATTCGCAAGCGAAACTTTGATACCAAAAAAACACATAGATGAGTTTTTACTTAAAGGTGACTTTTCGCGACTCTCCATTATACATTTTGCAAACGAAATCCAAATACACCCAGGTGTGGTGGTTGGGCGACTGAAAAATATGCATCTATTGCCATATAATGTTATGCAAGATATGCATAGCAAATTAACAGTGAGAGAGGTTTAATATGAAGTGGCTATGGACTTGGGGCGGTAAATATTATGGATATCAAGACGGCGATCGCCTATTTAGGGCTGATGGTGAGAATGTAGGATATTTTGTTGGCAACGAAATTTACTCCTGCAACAGTGGCCGATATATTGGAGAGCTTAAAAATTCACGTTTGATTACTAATAAATCAAAGAAATCAAAACATAGGAGCCCCGTAGTTCAACAAGTCGGAATTGCCGCTGCTACACCCTGTAATTATGTTGGTTATGTCATGTATGTTGGCTACGAAGATTTTGTCGAAGGTAAAAAGTGATGCGGATAGGAAATCAAAATGGATAAATTTACACTTACTGATTGGGCGCAAATAATTAGCGCAGTTGGAACAATGATGGCGGCAATTGTGGCTGTTATCGCCGCCATACAGTCTTATCGCTCTGCTCGGCAAAACAACGAAACTAACGAGCAGATGATTCGACCTAGGGTTATAGTGTATGTGGAGAATTCCAAACAAGACATAAGTTTTATTGATCTTGTTATCTGCAATGAAGGCGGAGGTTTTGCTAGAGATATTACATTCAACACTACTGGTGACCCAATACCTATGGAATATTCAAATGGAACCAAGAAAACATTAGGCGAATTTGATGTAATTAAAAAAGGTATTCGTATGCTTCCCGCAAAATCATCTCGTCGGTATTTTATTCTATCCATGGTTGGTCAAGTTGATGAAATGCTATCAAAGAATACTTTTGTAAAAGTTTCGTACAAAAACTCTGCTGGTGATAAGTCATACACTGATCAGTTTTTGCTTGATTTTGTAAGCTTACCAAGAATGCAGTTTACAGATAGAAATGAAAGTGCAAGAAAAAAGCTCGCTAATGAAACCGAAAAGATCCGCAAGCTTATGGAGAGAAGAAAATGACGCGGACTGTTTTGCTAGGCGACATTTGTGACATAAAAATTGGCCGTACTCCGCCTCGTAAGCAACCGCAATGGTTTAGTGAGTCTCATGGTATAAAGTGGGCCTCAATTAAAGACATGGGCAATACGGGCAAATATATCAGCCAAACGAGTGAGTTTCTGACAGCGGATGCTATCAAGAAATTTAATATCCCAATTATTCCAGCAGGCACTCTTTTGATGAGCTTTAAGCTAACTGTTGGGAGACTTGGGTTTACGGAATACGACATGTGTTCCAATGAGGCTATAGCTCAATTACCCATAAAAGACCCAGATATAGTTGATAAGAACTATTTGTATTACTATCTAAAAAATTTTAATTTTGGCTCGCTTAGTTCAACTTCGTCTATAGCTACGGCGGTAAATTCAAAAACGGTGAAGAATATATCTGTTAATCTACCGCCACTCGGCCAACAAAAGAAAATCGCCAATACCCTCGGTAGTCTTGATGAAAAAATCGAGCTCAATCGCCGGATGAACGAAACCCTCGAGCAGCTCGGTCAAGCCCTCTTTCGCCATTATTTTGTTGATAATTCTGAGGCGAAGAGTTGGGACAAAAAACCACTTGATGAAATAGCTAATTTCTTGAATGGTTTAGCTATGCAAAAATATCCAAAAATCAATGGACAACCAACTCTTCCTGTAATAAAAATTCGAGAGATGTCCAGTGGAATAACGGACTCTACTGATATCGTCAGTGCTAATATTCCGGAAGAGTATATCATACGCGATGGTGATTTGTTGTTCTCGTGGTCTGGTACGTTGATGGTTAGGTTTTGGAGTGGTGGAGATGGTGCACTTAATCAACACCTGTTTAAAGTCACCTCAGATAAATATCCTGAATGGCTATATTACTATTGGACAAAATATCATCTAGATCAGTTTATATCAATTGCTAAATCAAAAGCTACAACTATGGGTCATATTCAACGAAAACATCTAAAACAGGCTGAGGTTATAATGCCGCCGAATATTAAAGAGATGACCTTGGAGCTTGCGCCGATAATTGATCAAATAAAAACTAATTTATTTGAGATTAATTATCTCGTGAATATTCGTGACTCGCTTTTACCAAAGTTAATTAGTGGAGAGATTGAAATATGATTAAGAGTGTTCAATTTGTTAATTTCAGAAACCTAGATAGAAAATACGAATTTAGAGAAAGACTTAATATAGTTACTGGCGTTAATAATGGCGGCAAAACTAATCTTTTAGATGGGATAAGATTGGCATTTAGTACCATAGATGGAAGTTATTTCAGAGTAAACAAGAGCGATTTTCTTGATAGCGACGACAGTAGGCCGATAAAGATATATATTGAACTAGAATATGATTCAATTCCAAGCTTCAACTATGAGGATGAAAATAGTAAACAGCGGTGTGGTTTTAGGGTGAGAATAAGGAAAACGAAGAGCGGATATTATGTCAAAGAACTTGCTCACTATAATGGTAATTCCATTGATCGAGATATTATTCTGGACGATTTAGAGTCAATACCTAATGTATACCCAGTGCCGCTGTATAGGGTAGAAGATTTATATACTCCCGGTCTAAGCGTCGGACTTGCATCATTTCTAGACTCGGAAGAAGGCTACAGTGAAATAAAAGAGAAGGCAAGAGAATCTATAAAGCAAGAAATCTCAGCAAAGGAAAATAAATTTAAAGAATTAACATCTGGTTTTACCGATAATCTTAATATAGAAGTTGCAAGCCCTTCAATTTCAAATGAAAAGCTCTTTATAGTTGATGGAGATAAGGAGCATAGTGCTAATATAGGCGCTGGTTATCGTAGTGTTGCAAACATGTTCCTCTGTACGCTAGATGATAAAACTAATATTTTACTTATAGATGAGATTGAGAATCATATCCATCCGTCTCTACTAAGATCCTTAATTAGGAAGTTGGGTAGCATAGAAAACTTATTTATTGTTGCTACAACTCATTCCCCGGTAGTATTAAACGAACTCAATGTTAAATCTTTAATCGAGATAAGTTGTGGATCGTTAAATAATATGGATTCAGAAACAATAAGAAAATTAAATACATTTTTGCATCCAGGACGTGGTGAACTTATAATATCTGAGAATATAGTCTTGGTAGAGGGGTATACGGAAGAACTAATAATCAAGAACTATGTAGTAAACAATAACAAAAATTGGACTGTAATAAATGTGGCTGGCGTTATGTTTGAGCCGTATGTGCGATTGGCCCACTTATTAAATAAGAAAATTATTGTTATTAGCGATGACGACCGGTCTAATACTAAAGACGGGACGCCAACCAAGCGGTTTAATAGCTTAAAGAAATTGTGCGATGAGTTGAGTGTGACATTGGTGCAAGTCTACAACACTCTCGAAACGGAACTTTATAAAGAAGGTTTTTTGAACGGACTTAGTGATTTATTAAAAAAGAAGTCGGAAACAAAAGACTACATGGTTGCTAAAAGTAAACGTAAGACAGAGATAGCGTTAAAGATAATTGAAGATGGCGTCAATTTATCTAGCTGGCGCGTTATACAGAGTATAGAAGATGAATTCGGAGGTAATTAAATATGTTGCAGGTGGCGGAAAGACAACCTATTCCAGGGGTTTATTAAAAGATAATTCTCGTGGTCTTTATCTTACCTATAATAATTCAGTAAAGGATGAGTTGCTTTGCGAGGGGTATCTTGCAATGACTCTCGATTCATTTCTAACTGGATTTATTATACCCAAAGCTATTCCTAAGATACCGTTAATACCCGACGGTGTAAATATAAAACTTAATGAGGTCGCTGGCTATGGTAGTGGTAGTAGAAATATATCAATAAATCATGATGGCACCTTGCACAATCAGTCGCTACGTATCGACAATGTTAGTTTGTACACTCAATATAATACTTTTTCTTCCATGCCTAATTTTACAAATAAGCAATTTTTGGAAATAATATTTCAAAAAGATACGCTAAACCTTAGTCATAAGCAAAGAGATGGGTTGGCTAATTTTATAATTGCTAATCATAAAGACTATGTAGTTGATATTATTAGACGAAGATTTGCATATATCATTATTGATGAAGCTCAAGATATAAAGACTCCAAAAGAGCCACTTGTTGAAATGCTTCGAAGCTCTAATATTCCAACTATTATACTTGGCGACGAGAATCAGAATATAAATGGCGGTAGTGAGTGGTTTAGTGGGTTGCAAGCTACAAAAAGCGAAACGTTATCTTATAGATGCGGAGATGGCCTGTGTAGCTGGATAAGGGATAATCTGGAAGTGTATATTACAGGAAACGACCGAGAATCTTCGTATAATAAAATTAAATATACCCAAGTTTTAGATTTTGATGATAACAATAGATTTCTGTTATATAAGTCGGCTAATGGCCAGAAGATAAAAGGCATTCTGTCTATGTGGAATGGACCAAAAAGTACAATACAGGGAGCCAAAGGCTCCACTATTGAGGAGGATGTAATTATTATAGGAGATTCTATGAGTAGGCGTTTTCTCTATACTGCAGCTACTCGAACTAGAAAGAGTGTTTACTCGACAATTACAAGGATTAATGATTGATGAATAGAGGAACTGGGCAGAGCCTGTGTAGATTGTGTCGGAGCAAGCCGCCCGATATTAAGGCGCATATTATGGCTGAAGGTCTAATGAAACTGGTTCACGGTCAATCAAAATATGATGGGCAATTTATGATGATCGGCAACGGGCTAAGAAAACCCGTGCGTCGTCCAACAGGGTCGTATGATAGAAATATACTCTGTGCTGAGTGTGATAATAAATTGGGAAAGTATGACTTGGCAGCGATAAAGTTTTGTAAAAGAAATGACTTCGAATCTCATCCGTCTGGAGTTGCCAGTTTGCTTTCGAGGGTTGATAAGGCAAGCTTGAAACTTTTCGCATTATCGTACATATGGCGTGCGTCAATCACCCAGCTCAGCGAATATAACATGGTTAGCCTGGGTTATAAGCATGAATCTAAAATTGCTAATATGCTGCGTAATAATGATGCGGGTGGTATTGATGACTACTCTGTAGTTATGACAAGATTTAATCTTCCGGAGGAGAGAAAGATGTGGGGAATGCATGTCTTAAATCCCACTACTAATAGGCTTGATGGAATTAACATAGTAAACGTCTATCTACCTAATCTTTATAAGTGGATAGTCAAGGTAGATAGTCGGCCATTTGGTAAGACAATGCACGATATGAGCCTTGGTGCTATGGATGAAGCTCTAATACTTGATATGGGAGAGTATACTAATTCTCAAGAATTTTCGTTTATGCATGATGCGATTATGAAGATGCATGGTAATAAGTAGAACTGGGTTGTTAAAATAGTAGTATTATGACCGAATCTCAAATCGAACAATATGCGCTTGATACCCTGGCTAGCCTTGGCTGGCAAGTTCTACACGGACCAGATATTGGTCCGGATGGTGCTGCGGTTGAGCGCGATTTGCGGCAGGTGGTATTGCCTGGGCGTCTATATAGTGCTTTGGCGTGTCTCAACCCGCATATTCCAGAATTAGCCCTGAAGGAAGCAATGCGGCGGTTAACGCAGATTAGTAAACCAAGCTTGATCGAGAATAATCACGATTTTCATCAACTACTGATAGCGGGCGTGCCGGTACAGTATCGCGCGCCAAGTGGCGAAGTGAAACACGATATCGTGCGGGTGGTTGATTTTACCTCGTCACACAACAATGATTTTGCGGCGGTCAATCAGCTGACGGTTCTGCAGGGCGACTATAATCGCCGGCCAGACATTGTGCTGTTCGTAAATGGGCTACCACTGGTGGTGATTGAACTAAAAAATACGGCTGATACAAAGGCCGATTTGGTAGCGGCGTATCAGCAAATCCAGACGTACAAGCGCGAGATTAGTGATTTGTTTCGGTTTAATGAACTATGTGTGACCAGCGATGGTCTATCAGCAGAGATGGGCACGATCACCAGCCCGCTGGAACGAATGATGCCGTGGAAGACGATTGATGGCGAAAAAGAAGTTGGCAATGTGCCGATGCTGGAAGTGTTGCTGCGTGGTGCGTGTACGCCTGAACGCTTGCTGGATGTGGTGCAGAATTTTATCGTATTTGAGCGGAGCGACGGTGATAAACTAATCAAAAAAGTTGCCGCTTATCATCAATATTGGGTGGTGAATAAGGCGCTTGATCGGACGCTGGCAGCTAGTAGTGAACGCGGTGACCAACGGGCTGGCGTGGTTTGGCATACGCAAGGGTCGGGCAAGAGCTTGAGTATGGTGTTTTATACTGGCAAGCTGATGAAATCGCGCGATTTGCATAACCCGACCATCGTGGTGGTGACGGATCGTAATGATCTTGATGGTCAATTATTTGGTACGTTTAGTGCCTGTCGCGAACTGCTGGGAGAAGATCCGAAACAAGCTGATTCACGCAGTGAACTCAGGAAGCTACTGCAGCGCCAAGCGGGTGGAATTATCTTCACGACAATTCAGAAGTTCTCGCCTGAGGATGACGAGGATAGCTTACCAGTCCTGACTGATCGACGCAATGTCATCGTGATGGCAGATGAGGCACATCGTAGTCAGTATGGTTTGAAGGCACATGTTCGAGCCAGTGATGCTCAGCTGGTGTATGGCTATGCTAAGTATATGCGCGACGCTCTGCCGGGTGCGAGCTACATTGGCTTTACGGGTACGCCGATTGAAACGGATGATAAGTCAACGCCAGCGGTGTTTGGTGACTATATCGATATTTATGATGTCGAGCAGGCAGTGAGAGATGGTGCAACGGTGCCGATTTATTACGAGAGTCGGCTGGTTGATTTGAATATGGACGAAGCGACACGGCAGTGGCTGGATAAGGAAGTTGATGATTTGCTGGAGGGCGAAGAATTGAGTCGTCAAGATGCACTGAAGGCTGAGTATGCGCAAAAAGAAGCCATCGTCGGCAATAGCGAGCGGCTGAATACTATCGCGCTGGACATCATTGAGCACTTTGAGGCTCGGCAAGATGTGCTGAGTGGTAAAGGTATGATCGTGACGATGAGTCGCGGTATTGCGGCTGATTTGTATGAAAAAATTGTGGCGTATCGGCCGGATTGGCATAGTAACGATGACGCAGGCGGTGTGATCAAGGTTATCATCACCGGTAGCGCTAGTGACCCTGACCATTTGCAGCCGCACATTCGTAACAAGCAGCGAGTAAAGGCGATCGAAAAGCGCATCAAGGATCCGAATGATCCACTTGAATTGGTGATTGTGTGCGACATGTGGCTGACAGGGTTTGATGTACCAAATATGCACACCATGTATCTGGATAAACCGCTGAAGGGTCATAATTTGATGCAGGCAATTGCCAGGGTAAATCGAGTGTTTCCTGGAAAAACCGGCGGTTTGGTGGTTGACTATCTGGGTGTAGCGGGGGCGCTGCGCGATGCTATTTCTGACTATACGCAAAGTGGTGGGCAAGGCGCACCGCAACTTGATATTACTGAGGCGGTGGCACAGATGCAGATGCGCTATGAGGTAGTGCGCGATTTGTTTGGTAACTTTGACTACCAGCGATATTTTACTGCACCAACCGACCAACAGCTACAAATTATCTTGGATGCAGAGGAATATATTTTAGGGTTGGAAGACGGTGAGAAGCGGTTGAAGCAGCATGTTTTGGAACTGAGTAAAGCATTTGCATTGGCGATGCCGAGGCCTGAGGCGCTGAAAATTCGCGAAGAAGTGGCGCTGTTTCAGGCGGTGAAAGCCCGGCTGGAGAAAGTGTCCAGCTCGACAGTTGTGACTGATGCTGAGTATCGCAGCGCGCTGAAACAAATTGTTGATAAAGCAATTGCGCCAGTCGGTGTGGTTGATGTGTTTGAGGCGGCAGGGCTCAAAAAGCCGGAACTGTCGATTTTGAGCGATGAGTTTTTGGCAGAAATTCGTAACATGGAGCGCAAGAATTTGGCGGTGGAAGCGTTGCAAAAGCTGCTCGCTGATGAAATTAAGTTACGATTTTCGCGAAATTATGCCAAGGATACGAAGTTCTCCGACTTGCTCAATCAAGCCTTGACGCGGTATAGAAATGGGACGATTGAGGCAGCGCAGGTGATTGAGGAACTAATCAACATTGGACAGAAAATTCGCCAGACTGTTGAGAACGGAGCGGTTGATGGCCTCGGCGAGGATGAGATTATCTTTTATGATGCGCTGGTTGAAAATGGCAGTGCTCGCGAAGTACTGGGTGATGCGCAGCTACGTGATATCGCAAAAGTATTATTAGAGCAAGTGCGTCGTGATGCCACGATTGACTGGGCGGAGCGTAAAAATGTTCAGGCAAAACTGAAAGTTAACGTCAAAAAGACGTTGGCAAAATATGGCTACCCGCCAGATCAGCAGGCGTTGGCAACTGACATGGTGTTAGAACAAGCCAAGCGCTATGGTAACGAGTGGAGTCAAAAACGCGCGGCGTATGACGCTGGCGGCGGAGCGAGTTTGCTCGATTAATTTATTACTTTCTATTTGGGTTTATAATAAACCCGCTTCGCCGATACATATAATCACCAACCGCCAATTCTTTGCGAGGGAATGTCTCGGCTAGCTCTCGTCGTTCAATGTATGTCTTTGTAACTTCGACGATCCATGAGCGACCAGATTTTTCAACCAGATAATAGCGTCTGTCGCCTTTAAGTTGTCCAATGGCTTCGCCGGAAAAAGCCACATCAAGCGTTCCAGCTCCTACGAAAAAGTCGATGATTTTTTGCCACCACGTTAGT
>ERZ772917.1940-NODE-1940-length-10927-cov-5.947664_pt1 | contig 10927 bp, 11 predicted proteins | sample MGYA00511187_ERZ772917 | MGnify/ENA primary metagenome ERZ772917 (study PRJEB29015, sample SAMEA2737925) | human oral metagenome | biome: human oral; feature: human-associated habitat; material: dental | place: China | collected 2012 ... | reverse complement strand
GAGTCATAAGTAGTCCAGTACGCAAATATTTCATGCCGTCTCCTTGCTTATGGTTGTCAATTATAGCGTAACATATAAAACCACTTTATGAAAAGACGGAGACCCAGCCCTCTCGGCAAACTACACGTCAGCAGTAATATCAGCATTGGTGTGGACATTGACTACATCGTCTAAATCGTCCAAAGCATCCAGTACTTTCAACAACTTCTGTGCGGTTTCGGCATCAGCCACCTCGATAACCGAGTTCGGCACATATTGCAGTTCAGCATCTTTAATCACTAGCCCTTGCTCCGCCAAAGCAGTTCGGACTGCTGCCAAATCTTTCTGGTCAGTATAGACAATCATTTCACCATCTTCCTCGGCTGCATCTTCCGCCCCAGCATCAAGAATCTGCAACAACAATTCCTCACCCGAACCTTCGACTGTAATTACGCCTTTACGTGTGAATTGAAAAGCCACACTGCCCGCATCAGCGATACGTCCGCCATTTTTCACCAGTGCCGTTTTTACTTCTGGCAATGTCCGATTGCGATTATCCGTCGCCGTCTCAATAATAATACCGACACCACCCGGACCATAACCTTCATAAGCGATCTCCTCCAGTGCAGCAGCACTTTTATCAGCCACCCGATCAATCGCTCGCTGAATATTCGCACCTGGCATATTGGCAGCTTTGGCCTTTTCGATCGCCAGAGCCAAGGCCGAGTTCATGCTAGGATCAGTGCCACCTCTCGCCGCGATAGCAATTTGATTGCCCAACTTCGTAAAAATTGCACCACGCTTGGCGTCATTTGCCCCTTTGTCTCGCTTAATTTTTGCCCATTTGCTATGCCCAGCCATCAGTAAACCTCCAAAAGATTATCATTATTTCACTTTATGTCAATTATATCACGCCTCCCCTGGTAAAAAAACTGCCAGCCAGCACTTAATCAACAACACTCACCTCGCGTAGTCGTAGCTTCGTCTGTCGCAGTAGCCACCATATGACAGCTCCGAGAATTGCATAAAGAAATATAATCTGCCAAGCCTGAAGTGATAATTCAAGCTGCGACCACTCTTGCTCAGCCAATGCTCGTGCCACTTGTACCATATAGCCGAGCAGCCAAGTCGTCGGAATCGCCAACGCCTCGCCAATAATTGGCACTGGAGCAAACAGCCCGACCAAAAATGTCAGCAACATCGCCAGTGGCACAAAAGGCAGAATCAGCATATTCGCCGCCAATGCTACGGTACTAACCACCCCAAACGAACCAATCAACAAAGGTGTCGTCATTATCTGGGCTGACAACGTTTCGCCAAAAATCTGCCTCAGCATTCCAGGCTCTTTCTTGCCAAAGAAGTAACGCTGCAATAATGGAGCCAGGATAATCACACCGGCAAACGCAGCAAAACTAAGCTGCCAACCAAGGTCGTTCCAGCCAAACTGCGGATTAATTAGCAGAGTAATCGCTGCTACAACAGGCAATAAAACTAGCGGATGTATCGTCCGACCATAATACCAGGCCGCCAAACTCATTCCAGCCACCAAGCCCGCCCGCGACATACTTGGACTAAGACCTGTCAACGCCATAAAACCAATAATCATCAGACTGGCACTGAGCATTGATAAATATTTTGATTTCTTACAGAATAATCGACGGGCGAGTTGCACCAGAATTGTTAAATTATAGCCGCTCGCCACGATAATGTGCGTTAAGCCAGCGACCTTCAAGTCTTCGCTTAAGTCCGGCGGCAACGCTCGTCGTAAGCCCAGTAAAAACCCTAGACCTAACGAAGATTCCGTGTCTGGCATATGCATACGCACTCTCTCAGCAAACCAGTCGCGTACACCGACCGCCACATCGCCTGGAACCGGCCGCTCCACACGGTGCAGGCGAGCTCGGCTTATTCGTGCCGCAAAAGCACCAAAACCCTCGCTCAACTTGCCACGTACCGCCACGATATCGCTACGCTTGATGACATCACTATGAACCATACTCACCCACATAATTCCATTAATCCGCCGCTCATTAATACGTAAATCGCCTAGTCGTAACAACGTATTACTACGCTTGTCAATATCTGGATCCTCCAAAACCACACCCTTAACCGTCACTTCTTTACCGTACAATTGCTGGTAATTATCAAGTCCCGACTGCCCAATACTTCCCCGCCACAATCCGACAATCACCCCAGACAACACAGCCGCCATTAATATCCAATGATGGTGTTTCCGCACAAAAAATAATGGCGATAAAATCACCAGGCCCACCAGTAGCCAACCCCAGCTGGCAAAAAATCCATATGACACATTCGCCACCAAAACCACTCCCAAAACAACACCAAGCGACCATGCCGCCACGAACCATGACACATGAAGTTTTGCACGAAGCTGGTGCCGCATCATACTGCTAGTGTAGCGAAAATTACCATACTAACAAAACCTGCTTGACCGACGAGCAGCAATTGTACCATAATGAAACAGAAAGCTGCACCTGACGATACAGTTCGATGACAGCATAACAAATGAAAGGATATTTGTGACAGAGCAAGACGTAATTATCAATGTCGACAGTCTGAGCAAGAGCTACGGCGGCAAAAAAGTCGTCGATGGCGTATCGTTCACTGTGGCACGCGGCGAGATTTTCGGCATCCTAGGACCAAACGGTGCCGGCAAAACAACTACTCTAGAAATGCTGGAGGCATTGCGGCCAATTGACAGCGGATCAGCTGAAATTGATGGCGTTGACGTTATTAAACAGCCAAAGCGAATTAAAGAAATTATCGGCATCCAGCTGCAGTCAACCAACTTTTACGACAGGCTAAGCTTGCACGAGCAACTGAACATGTTTGCTAGCCTGTACGGCAAAACAATCGATGCCAATTCACTGCTGAATAAAGTTCAACTGAGCGAAAAATCCAAAAGTTATGTCGAGCAATTGTCTGGTGGCCAAAAACAACGTTTCGCCATCGCCAGCACCTTGGTCAATCATCCAAAAGTACTATTTCTTGACGAGCCAACCACTGGCCTCGACCCACAGGCTCGCCGAAATCTTTGGGATTTGATCAAAGAAATTCGCGACGAAGGAATTACCATTGTCTTAACCACTCACTACATGGAAGAAGCTGAGATTCTCTGTGATCGACTGGCAATTATGGACGAGGGCAAAATTGTTACCATTGATAGCCCAAAGAACCTGATTCACCAACTCCTCGACCGTGGCTTCAAGAAAAAGCAAGTGGTTGAGCAAGCAAATTTGGAAGACGTTTTCATCGATCTTACAGGAAAGGCGATACGGGATTAGTAGTATGAAAAAATATTGGATAGGTATCATTGGTCAGGTCGTAGCCGGCCTTAAACGTTTGATGCGTGACAAAATGGCATTGTTTTTCACCTTTTTGTTCCCGCTGATTTTCTTGTTTGTGTTTGGTTCGATTTTTAACAATCAGACGACCAATTTCAAGGTTGCCATCATCAACCATTCCAACACCGAATTCGCCAATCAATTTGTCGATGGTGCAAAAAATGATAAGTCAAAACTGCTGCAAGTTCAGGACGTGAAAGATCTTGATGAAGCTAAAGAAAAGATGAAGCGTTCGGAAATTGACGGTATCATTGAGCTGCCAAAAGAGTTTGGCGAGGTCAAGGGCGAAGGTGCACAAGCTCGCCCATCTGGCACACTGAACGTGCTGCACGCTAAAGGGCAAGATCAGGCTGCTAGTGCACTGACCGCTGTGATGGGCCAGATTGTTGGTAGTATCAACAAAGCCATGGGTCAGCCAGAGCCGCCATTTAAGGTAGCTTCACAGGCGGTTGGCGATGAAGCCTTAAAGACGTTTGACTATACCTTCACCGGGCTATTAGCGTTTAGCTTGATGAGTATGGGTATCTTCGGCCTAGCAAACCAAATGCCAACCGAAAAGCAAAAAGGCAACTATCGTCGCCTGCGGGCTGCACCGTTTACTTCTGGTCAGCTCATTATTTCTACGGCTATCGTTTACACCTTGGTGTCTTTGGCAAGTGCTGCCTTGATGCTGGTTGTCAGTATGCTACTGTTTAAGTTCACGATGCGTGGTGACTGGTTGCTGTTTGTGTCATTCCTATCGCTAGCTGCCGTAATGATGGTTGGGCTTGGATTGATCGTTGGTGCATGGGCCAAAAACGAAAATCAGTCAGCACCGCTCTCCAATCTCATCTCCTTCCCGATGATGTTCCTGTCTGGGGCTTTCTTCCCATCATTCTTGTTCCCAGAGTGGCTCAAGTCTATCAGTCAATACATTCCAATGACCCCCGTTGTCGATGGTCTCAGGTTGATATCGACGGAAAATGCAGGCCTAACAGAAGTTCTGCCGCAGTTTGGCGGAGTTCTACTGTGTATCGTCATCGTCTACACATTAGCCATCAAGCTCTTCCGCTGGGAATAAGCCAGAAAAAGCAAATGTGAACCCTAAAAAGCGAGCCTTAATCTCAGGCTCGCTTTTAGAATCAAGACTCTCCCTGAAAAAATAAAGGCCTTCATAAAGAAGACCTAATATTCTTGACTTTGGAGGGTCCACCGGGGCTTGAACCCGGGACACCCTGCTTAAAAGGCAGGTGCTCTAACCAACTGAGCTATGGACCCGAACTTCATCATTTTACCACAAAGATCTAACGATTTCAATGCTTCTTTGGCGTATGTGTGCGTCCGCCAGAATGCGTCATGAACACGTCAGCTACACCAATCACCAAACCAATTGTCACAACATACGTCCAGTACGATTTTAGTATTTGATATACCTGCAAAACGTCGCCCTCAAGCGTCATAAATCGCCCAAGCGGCACAACCAAAAAAGCCGCCGCCAATAGACCGACACCGACCGCAGAGGCAAGCCTCCACATTTTATTCTGCTGACGCGGACCACTCATCAGTAAAACTACGACAGGCAGTAGCAACAATCCTACAGCAGACCAAACCCCAACTGGCAACAAAGGAGTCGCCACACCAAAACTGGCCACCAATTTTGCCAATTCACTAGCCCACAACTCTGAAAGCACCGAGCCAATCGCCAGCCCAACCGCCAAAATACCAAATCGTCTTCCTGATAAAAAAGCACCTGCCGCCACTACAAAGACAATCGCCAAGAATAGCACTACCACGTCCATTATTTTCGCTTTCCGCTTATATCAAACGCCGCCACCAGGCCAGCAGAAATCTTCGCCCGCGACACCTCGCCTGCCGCCAACTCAAGAACGTAACGAGCCGCCCTTGGCGAACGATACACACGATGCGGCTCATTATCTGGCTGCACTCGCTCTTTTACGTGTACGACTCGCTTATTTTTATCAAGCCAAACGATATCAATCGGCGATTTCATACCCTTCATCCATATCGCCTGGTCGCCATCTTTATCAAAAGCAAAAAGCATACCTTCATTTGTAGCCAAAGCTTCCCGCCCAGCCAGCCCTTTCTGCCTAGTCTCCTGCGTCTGTGCTACGTCAACATAAAACGTCTTGCCATTAATCACCACTGATGACTGTTGGTTATTTTGCTGTTGAATCACCACCAAGGCCACGTATATTAACGCCGCCGCGAGACCAATTGTAATCAGCCATCTCAAAGCTGAATAAGTTCGACGAATACCATTATTCCCCATACGATCATTATATCATGCACCAACGCGATCTTTCTTATTACCACGCTTAGCATTGCGATCAATGTAATCGATAATCTTGCCAGCCACATTACGCCTGGTAACTTTCTCGATACCGAATCCTGGACTAGCATTAACCTCCAAAACCAACGCCCCACGTTCTGAGCGCATAAAATCGACACCAGCCACCATCAAGCCCATCGCTTTGGCAGCTTTGACACACATTTTACGTTCGGCGTCGGTCAGCTTAATCGATTCGCCAAGTCCACCTTTGTGGAGATTGCTGCGAAAATCATCGTCCAGACTCTGTCGCTTCATACTGGCCACCACCTGTGAACCAACTACAAAGGCACGAATATCAGTTCCGGCCGATTCTTTGATAAACTCCTGGAGTAGCACGTTAGTTCCGTCAGAATTACTGAGGTAAAAGGCTTGCAAAACCGACTTGGCAGCCTTTTTCGTCTCTGCCAATACCACACCGTTGCCATGCGTACCACGGGCCAATTTGATAATGGCTGGTGTACCACCAATTTCATCGAGCAACACATCAATATCCGTCTCATTGCGTGAAAACACCGTTTTCGGAATCGCCACCCCAGCACGAGCCAACAATTGAGTTGAGCGTAATTTATCACGTGCCCGAGTAATAGCAATCGATCGATTCATGAAAAAAGCCTGCGGATTAGCCATCTCCAGCTGACGCACCACAGCCGTACCATACTTGGTCATATGACTAGCGATACGCGGAATAAAGACATCAAATCCTGCTAATTCCTTACCACGGTAAATAACTTTCGGGTTCTTTTCATCAATTGAAACGTAACAATTCTTATACTTCACAACTTTAACATAATGCCCACGCTTTTCGGCTTCTTCCTTAAGACGCAGGGTCGAATAGTTGATGTTGCCGTTAGACAAAATGGCAATTCGCATCACCTCACTCCTTTCTGGTGGTATTTTTTATAAAACTTACGAGGGTCTTCGGCGAGTTCTTTGTTTAACTCAATCGTTCGAATCTTCTTTGGATTTTTCACCTCGCCCATACTAACATCAACCAAAAACTTTCCACTCAACGTCCGTCGACCAATCAAAACTGGAAAATTATGTGCAGCCCTATCAGATAAGCCAAATAACGCCTTAATTTTTTTACCAGCAATCGTAATCGTAAAATGCGTCCGATATTTAATAATTTCATGCCCAGAGGCACTCTTCACCATCGCCACCGAATAATCAGTACGCCGAAAAACTTTACCATTATAATACGGCGAACCTTTGCCAAATAGCGAAAACTTCAAGACGCCGTCTTTATCAACACGAACATTACTCGCCCAAACAGACGAGCTATCTGCACCAGTGTCAACTTTGGCCGGAACGCCAATAGCCCGCCGACCAAAATCTATCTTCACACTGCGACCAACAATAGGCTTATCAGCTTTATACATAGTACTTATTATAGCATATTTACTCGAAAAATCAAAAATAAAGTTTATGGTTTTTATTCTGCAATCGGACAGGTAGTTTTTTCAATAGCAGTAAATAGATCTTTTGCAACATTACGAGAAACGCCAACCGACGGGAATTGGTGCATTCGTATGCCCGGAGACGCATTAACTTCCAGCACATAACTATCTTGCCCATTTCCCGAAATATCCTGCGTAACAATATCCACCCCAGCAATACCGAGCGAACATGCTCGTGCTGCACGAACAGCCATTATCTTAAGCTCAGATGAAGCTTCATCAGTAACGTCAACCGACTCACCGCCACGACTTAAATTGGAAGTTTTTAGAACATCAACCTCAGTACCAATATTGGGAATCATATCCAAAAAGCCTTCTGGGTTATCGTTTATAACCTGGTCAAGGTCTATCTTCGTTAGTGCAGAACTATGACCTTCACCGCGACGCGGATCAAGGTTTTTTATTTCAATTAATTCTCGAATAGTTGACACTCCATCACCAATCACAAAAGGGGGTCGTCGATAGGCTACGGCTAAAACTCTATCCTGCAAAACGAGAAAGCGATACTCACGTCCAAAAACCATCTGCTGCACAATAATATCAGGCTCGTATTCCTCACAATAAGCTATTTCAATTGCCTTTCGCAAATCTTTCTCACTACGTACATCAATGGTAATGCCACGACCGTGATTGGTTGTCGCAGGCTTTACTACAAGGCGACCATATTGATGAAGAAGAGCCTTAACATCATCCGGCATTTTATAATTATTCAAATCATCCAAATAAACTACTACTGTATCAGGCGTTGGTACGTTATGATAATTTAACATACTCCGAGTCAACAACTTATCTCCCGCCATAAATACAGCATAAGATGGAGAAAGTGCCGTATGCAAACTCTTAAAGTAGAGCTCTTTACCATCTTTTTCGCAACGAATTGTATACGATTTTGCCGATGGACGACTAGCCATCATCGACAAGCCATATCCCCTTCGCATAGCCTCCTCTGCAAGCAAGCGATTAGTTAGCATAAGCTTAGATGTATCAACCATTATGAGCCCCCCTTAATGAATCTACTAATTTTTCAATAACAGTATCCGCATGCGAAGTCTGATAAGCCGCAGGTAACCCTGGCTGATCATTGATCTCAATGAGCTTCCAGCCACTGTCCGTATAAAACACATCAACACTTATAAAATACCTTTTTTTGATAGTGTTAATATCATCAATTATATTATTTATCATGGCCATAGCTTCAGCAGGAAGTCGTTCTATATTAAGAAAACGAATCGATCCACCAGCCGCCGTATTAGCCAGAAAGCCACCCTTTTTCGGCTGACGAACAGCTAAAAGCAAGGGTTCACCATCTATAACGTAGACCCGTACATCATGTCTACCAATAATATCCAACTCAGGCACTGATCTTGTTTCACAAAATTCTTGCAACAACAATGGCAGATTGTCCGCAACTACACTACTCATAACATCTCTACGATCTAGCAGCAAAATACCTCTTCCTCCATTTGCCCGTAATGGTTTTACCACCCACTTTGCATACCCAGATCTCTCATTAATCATATAGTTAACTTTATCGACATCAGCAGTACTATTGACAACTATACTTGATGGCATATGATGTGAAAATTTCTGCAGCGACACCGCCTTGTTGCCCAGCATAGCTACCGCTTTGTCGTTATAGACAACCCAAGAAGCTTTAGTAAAGTATGGGTGTTGATATAACTGATCTTTTAAGCGATTAAATACCACATCTGGCATAAATCTTTCATTCACAACCTCAAAACGCAAACTATCAGCCACTTTATTCTCAAGGACGTAATACTTATCAAAAGACCCATCTTCTTGAAAGTCATCAATACGCACAAAATACAGAGGATTACTAGTCTTCCCAATGACCGCAGCGTTTAGAGATAAATAAGCTTCGCAGAATTGCCGATATTGTTTTCCTTGATATTTATAAGCACCCTGGTCGTCAAACGACAATCCTAAACATACAGCTATATTCATAAACTTATACCAATCATTAACCGCTAATGAATCGTGTCATCCTTGGGTCTACTAAACTTTCTTATTTAAATCATATTATTATTAGTTATACGTAAAACAGTTCAACCCGCTAATCCGCAAGCGACATCATCATCAACTCTTGCTGCTTAGGGTTAGTTGGATCGTATTTACCAGCGAAAAGACGAGCAACTCCGTCAACATCCTGACTAGAATACAAGCTCTCCAGATGTCGCATCGCCAAAACACGCCCCTCGAGATAAGCAAGGTCCTTGTTGAAGGTTAATGGCACCGCCCCAGACTGATTATCTGCTAGATCAGGTTGCGTACCACGGAATATCCGTACACAAGCACCGTACGCCGCCTGCTTCTCTTTATTTATCATTTCCTGGGTCACTTCTTGACCATTCTTTAGCTTCCCGAGCAAACGATATCGCCACGCTGTCTCGAATACGGTGCGAAAATCTGCACCTTGCTCTGCCAATGAAATATTAATGTAGTAACCAAGTTTTACAGCCGTCCACTTTGGCACAGTATCACCAATCATTTCCTCAACCGTCGTCGCCAACCCCTCTTCAAAGGTTAGATAGTCTGGCCGTGGAGTGTCTGTAAACAAACCCATTCCCAGGACTGGCAATTTCGTCTTAACTCCATTGATTAAGCGTTGGCCATGGACTCCAAATTCGTGCAACACTTTGCGAAAAAGCTGATCACTTGTCGATATCGGTGCCCGCTTACCACCGACCACCACCGCCATCTCAGGAGACTCCCAGGACAGTGCTGTCTTATTTTCGACTAACTTTACTGCTACTCCGCTAGTATGATCAGGGTCGCGCAGATTAATCACCGCCTGAAACGCTTCAACTATATCAATTGGATTACATTTATAATCTTCTCCATTCTCTTTAACTTTCTGATCCCAAAACTCCTGCACCAAGGCTTGAATATCAGCATTTTGCTCAATAATCTGCTCACCCGCCCATTCTAGTGCCTCATTTTTCTCAAAACGAGGGAGTCGTGCGTCGCCGTCCTCAGCACGGAGCATTGCCGGCATCTCTTGACCCTGCCAGGTAAAGCCATTCGCCAGCTCATTGTACAAAACCTGGGCAGTCGGGTGATATGTTTTGCTATCCAGTATATTCCACAGCTCATTAAGTGCTGCATCACGAATCTCTGGCTGCGGCTGACCATACAGTTCATGACCGAGTTGTCGAGCCTGCTCCTGCACCTCACTCAAGTCCTCTTGACCACCCCCTTCATGATGCAAAAACTCTAGCCGACCAAGCAATTTTACATACTCCATCTCCGCCATACGAAAATCAAGCGAAGACTTGATTGCCTCGCGAAATACCGAATTTGACTCACGATCAGTCGCCTCTTCACGGGCTTGGCCAAGCGCTACAATACCCCTGTCCAGTGCCGACATATCGCAAAAATGTGGGTGTTTAAAATGAGGATTACGGAACCTACCAGCGATAAAGTCCCCTCGCTGATCAAGTGCATCATTAACAAGTTCCGTATACGACTGAAATCCAGCCTCAGGAAGATTTTTAGGGCTAATAATCTCTTCAATTGTCCGCCGAGGCGGCACTACTTCCATTTTTATGCTCATAACTACATTATAACATGATATACGCAAAAAATCAATCCTGAGTCCTGGAGACTGATTATTCGACAGTATCCTGACTTTCTATCTTCAATCCAAAGTTACAACTTGATAATGCTTGGGCTATTTCTGTTTTTTCCTCTGTCCCCTAGCCACCACAACCACCACTGCCGTAATGATCGATAATCCAGCCAAAATAGCCAGCGCGTAAGCATAGCCCGACAGCAGA